>WNFR01008403.1_pt1 | contig 13738 bp, 16 predicted proteins | sample 5400221 | NCBI WGS metagenome assembly WNFR01 (sample SAMN13153357, study PRJNA577476) | soil metagenome | isolation source: 40 cm soil under Madrone tree | place: USA:California | collected 2016-06-14
ACGAATCTATAGCCACATGACACAAGAGACATAGGACACAACTACGAGGTACCCGACTCTGGCACAATCGCTCCTTTTGGTGCAAGGACGGATACCTATGTAGTTACCGCGGAGCACCAACCGGCGAGAAACGAGCAAGAGTCAAATGGCATTACCCCTGATCCCTCAGTACAATTCACTCGCAAGACATGGTGGGATCATCTTCTCTGGTTGTATGCTGTGTCCATGCCGGCTTCGTATCGCTCGTTACCTCTTGGGCACCTACAGCGTGACGTCAGTGTCAATCAAATCTCCGAGGACGTACGCTTCATATTCAAATCTTCGTCTTTTTGGTTATCGTTTTTGAATGTGCCTCGCTTTTACGACATCTACTTGGACCCTGCTCGCCGGAGTAGTATGCAACCTAGTTTACTATTTTCCCTCTTAGCTGTGTCCACACTTTTGCAGAGTCCAAGACATGCATGTCCAGAAGAAAGTCGCCGCAAAGCGATGATGCTGCGGGATGAGGCCCATAGTGCATTGGAAGCAAGTCTATATGCTCGCGCTATCGACGGAGGACTAGCTCAAGCTGCCTGGGTGCGTCAGCCAGACCGGACCAGGATGAAGCTGATCGTTCTCAAAGGTCTTATCATTTTTTGAGGTCTGTTCGCACCCTCGGCATCAAATGACGAGAACCCGATCGGCATTGAATATCCTAGACTCCATCATCCGCGCACTCACTCTGACGCACCTAGACAGTGACAAAACAGCTGTCTCGAGATTTGCCCGTGATGGTATACCTGTTATGGACGCTCGCACCATGGATCACTTTCCTGTAGCCGAACACAACCCCAGTTCGCTACCTACCTCTTTCTTAACGCGACAATACGTGCAACAGCCGCACATAGCCGCAGAACCCACCATTCATGCGTCGCGTTGCTCTTGCGACGAGATCTCGCTCGGACGGAACTGGCCAGAGGCGCACAGCCAGGTACCGCTTTGGGTAGCCACCCCTGCGTGGAACCGTGAATGGTCCGAGGGCGAAATCAAAAAGGAAGAGTGCCGTCGTCTTTGTTGGAGTGCGTTGATGCTCTTCTCTGGACACACTTCTTATGTCGCCGCCACAAACTGGAAACACCCACCAACCTTTTTCGTTACAGAACCATCGAACGTACGTACCTTACCTGACCAGAAAATAGCCGCAGAGTTAATGTATCTCACTCACCTGTAGTATTCGATCCTATTTCCCGGTGAGGCACATTTAGCCGGTGGGAGCGGGAAGGACACGGTCTGGGCGCTGTATCTTCGTGCGATGCTGCTCTGGAATGCATGTCTACGGATGCGGAACGATACAACTGTCAGCGACCACACCAGAACAGAATTTGCGTTACGAACATGGATGGAGACTGAGGCGATAGAGAAGTCATTGCAACAGCACACGTGTGGTATCGAAAAGGCATTCATGTATCATGGGCGCGAGTATCTGTTCAAGTATGTGGGCTGCGCACCCTTATATACGCTGAGAGACGGTCCTCTGATCGCCGATAATAGCACCCGGATGTGCATTTCTTACGAATTTCAGAGATTCGTACCCCACGTGTGAGTCTTCCGCCTGACCACCCTTCAAACTATACCATGGATGGGCTGACCGCTGATATCTGCCCTGTGTGCATTTCAAAAGGTTGATTGGACTAAATCGAAAAAAATCTGAGGAGTGGTGTAAGTGTCGAGCTACTATTGCATCCGAATCCCGTTTCTGACGAAATGACGCCGACATGTATCGCAATTAGTGCGAGGGCAGGGAAAGCGTGCCAAAACGGTCATGCTCGGCATGCACGCCGTCACGGGCAACATCAAGCACAACCTCTCGCATCGGCCGTCGTTTATGTGGTGGTTCATGGGTCAATCCTACCGGTAAACCCCTCATCCTCGGTGAAAATGCTCGCGCACTTACCGAGACACCTTAAGCGCCCTTACTCTGTGGGAACATGACAACTCGCTCACCATCGCGCTCGACGTGTGCAATGCATTTCTTGGGCCTATCCAATATCTAACTTCCATTTATCCTGGTCCTGGTACGTATCACGTGGCCCTCCCTTGGAACATAGCCTTTCTGACCATCGTGTGTTCAGTCCAACAATTTCGGCTCGATGACCTTCAAGAGCGCCTTCGCATCGCATGTCTCACTGCGGCGGCCACCAGTGAATATAACCCGATTCCCGTTGAAATGCTATGAATGTGTATATGTCTTCGTGGTTTTGTAGTGAGTATAGCGCTCTTGGGCTCGGTCGCTTCGTGGCTGTCTCATCACCAGTTCGCCAGCAACATTACTGTACAGTATCTTGGTTTATCGTAATAGCTTTTTTGTATACGCCATCACGGCGCCCGAAGAATCGTGATTATTCGGTAAAAGTATGTAAATACAACCCGAAGAATAGCGAAGGAATGTAGTGACTTAGGAAGAACCCAGAAAAGATAGGAAATGGGTCATATCGCACCCTTGATCTGTACCCTACGATATTTCTCCTCGAGCACAGCCGGCAGTTCCGCGCTTACTGTCCTGCAATCCAAAATCTTCTCACCGTCAGGATGGTTGGGATTGACAAAGCGCGCAGCTCGATGAGACATCAGGAACTCGTGGACGTGATTGAGACTGTCAAATGCAAGTTCTTGGTGGATAAATGATAAAGAAAGCCGTTGGTATCTAAATTCCGAAAAAAAAGGTCATCATTGATGGGTAAGAATAAGAAAACGGATGGTGGACGCACGCCTTGGTCATAATAAGCAACGCACGCAGGCGTTCCCGGTCCACAAAATGGTCCATGATATATGCACCCATATTCGGCGCATTGAGATAGAGCTCAAAAAATGCATGATAATTTCCAAGAGCGAGGGCTCGTTGCACGGCCAATGCGTGCTTCACCGCAGCAGATGCTTTCTGTTTGGGCGTTAGCTGACTCACGTACAAGTTTAATTCTGTGATCATATCAAGAAATAAAACGATGTCAGCCCATGCTGTCGGATTCAGGGTGAAAACGGACCACTTCTATTACGGCCATGCAGCAGCATCAAAATGCGGTAGGCGGTGAACTCTTCGTCGTTTCCGGGGATGCCAAGTTCATATAAGCCCTTCAACGAGGATTGGCATTGATTATACTCTACCATGTCGGCCTACGAATAAAGAGCCCATTCGAGAGTGGGACAGTGGGAGAATGACGATCCTACTTGCCACCTCTAGGGCCATGCGTGCATGGATTTCATATACCGCAACCGCAAAATCATTCTTTATCCGTTGGACCTGTTGGCAATTTATACCATGTAAGGTCTGTCGTTCACAAAGCACGACTCGACGCACGGTCAAATCTTGTCTGAGGCTCTTAAACTGACTGCATATCCAGTTATAGGGAGTCTTTTCCCGCCATCTCTTCTTGAGTTCTGTTAGTGTTTGCTGAAGGACGTGGTACGGACGTATTTGTTCTGGATTAGGATCCTAAAAAGCAAACGTCAGATAATCACGAAAGACAGAAAAAAGTGCGCACTGATGTCAAGCGTAGATAGTCTTTGAAGATCTCTTGCGATGTTCCAACAATGGTATACTGATCCCAATTGGGCACGTTCTGCAACAGGCGCTGATATCAGTCATCGTAGAAATTCACAGGAAATGTAAGTGCACCCACCGGGTCCGCCTCCGGATCATCCGCATTCACGAATGGCGATGCCGAACGCGAGGGATTGACAAAAAGGTGAGCAGTGCGCTGATTATCCCGGAGAGACGACGCCTGACCGCCACCACCGTTCTGTTTCTGCTTCTCTAGCTCGTGCTCTCGCCGGAAACGCTGTGCACGCCTGTCGAGAGCCGCACGATCGCCTACATCCAGTGTAAGCGCAGCAGCAGGAGATTTGTTTGTCTGGTGCTTTTTAGCCTTCTTGAGCTGGCCCGCTGGTGGGTCACTGAAAAGACGAGTGTCAGCAGCAGTGCGGGAGAGAAAAGCTAGTGAGGCTAAGAGAAAGACAAGGCATACAGTTTGCGCTTCAAGGTGTGTGTACTCATGATGGGCATTGGCTTGGGCAATAAGCTGGCAAAGGTTGAAGCGAGGCATCATCAGTGTCGGGGGTCATAGCCCGAATGAGAGCACCTTTTTAGTTGCACACCGGCCCAATCTGTAGTCCATAATGTCTTGGAACTGTAAGCATCAGAAATTACCTGGCGGAGTTCGGCCTGGGCTTCCTCGCGGTTGGTATCTGACATCTGTCCCAAACACGATGCAACCCATTCTCTGAAGAACTGTAAGACGCGACGTCAGTGAGGGTATGCAGATGGACGAACTTGAGCTGTGGAGGCCAGGACTCGGCGGACATGATGATGGAGACGAATGGGCGGGAAATGAGGGGGGGGGAGGAATAGATTGGGGGATGCTGACAAGAGTGCTGGGGTTTGGTTTGAAGTAGTTGTGTGTGGGAAACCCGACTTGGTAGTAGAAAATAACGGAAAAGAAAAGACAGCAAGCGGGCGCGGCTTCTAACTTAATAACAAACGAAAATTACTAGACAGGAAAATGTGATCTAATCCCTGTGTCCTGCTAAAACCACCACTTTTTCCTCTCCTCAATCTCAATGAGTCTTATCCACAGGAGGATTGTAGACTATATCGGGCGTTCAGGTCAATGTCAGCTCGGCCACAACCGAGATGGAACAACCCACCAATCTTCCTGTTCTTGATCACAGCCCACTTGAAGCGCTTCACGTATAGGCTCAGCACCGTCAATGTCGAGAAGAGAATGACGGCTTTGATGCCTATCTTCTTGCGTTCATCATGTTCAGGCTCAGCCGCCCAGCTCAGGAAGGCTGTAACGTCCTTGGCCATCTGGGAAGTCGTCGCGGGAGTGCCTGGACAGCGCGTTAGGTAACAGTAGAGAAGGCCAATCACTAAAGCGCATACCATCGTCATATTCAACAAGGCCATCGAACAGTACCCTAGGCATAGAAATAGCACCGCCAGGGAAGTATGGGTTGTAGTTCATCCCTTCCCGTATTTCGACGCCAGCAGGTGGATCGACGTAGCCGGTGAGGAGAGAGAAAAGATAGTCCTGCGATCCATTGGTTACTAACAGCGGCTTGAGAAAAGTGACTGTCTCGTACGGCACCACCATGACGAGCTTTGATGATCAAGCTGAGGTCGGGAGGGAGTGCGCCTTGGTTGGAGGCACGAGCAGCCTCATCGTTGGGGTAAGCACGAGGCATGTAGTCCGAGAGCTTGCCCGGGCGTTGGAACATCTCGCCCTGGTCATTCGGTCCGTCGGAGTATTCGACTTCTTCTGCCATCACTTTGGCCTCATCCACGGTGTGAGAGACACCAACAAGGTTACGCCAGGCAATGCGGTCAAGAGAATGACAGGCGGCGCAGACTTCTTTGTACACCAAGTAACCTCTCCGGATGCTGGGGACGGGGTTCGGTGAGGGTCCGGAACATTTCGGGAAAAAGAGTTACACGTTACCTGGCATGGTCAAATGAGTCCAACCACCCTTTATGCGGCCATGGGTAGGCAGCTGGGTGAAGGCCAACTTCTGCGGGGGACGACGCATGTACTTCACCAATAAATGGTAGTTTTCCGTAGAGGTGTGTATACCAGGCGATTGAGCCAGCGGCAATGAGCGTCGCAGACGCGAGGGTTGCTCGAGAGTAGACCAGCGACTGAAGCATCGTTAACCAGACATATGCGATATATTATCCTGAAATTACGGACCTGAGACGCGCTGGAAGACGCGGCCGTGGAAGAGACAAATCTGGCTTGCTGGCGATGAACATGAGCAAGAGCAACCTAACTCCGAAGCCTCACAGTGACGAGGGCTAGAAAACGTTCGTACCGAAGCAAGACGCTGAGAAGTGCGAAGAGGAGCAACACGAGTAGCCGCGAACGCGCCAGCCCTGTTCAGAGCGGCCACTGGCAGCTTCTGGAGCATTTTAAGATGAGATGAGGGGATATTGAGAAACGAAACACGGTAAGCCTGTCACGCGTCACGCCATGATGACAGTAGAGAATTATCTCTGAGCGAGCATCATAAAAATTGTTTCTAATTCCTATCGTCACACAAAAAAATGTTCCTTATGGTAGATCACTTCAAAGTCATCGACATACGGATGGGATGTTTACAGGAGTTTAATTATCGTGAAGGGAGGAAACATACGCGACGAGCAACGTGCTCGATCAGAAAAGGCATTCACAAAGCTCTGCCAAAGGATTCGTAAATAAACATAATCTGAAAACGTAACCTCAATGCCACGCACCTTCCGCACAACAACACAGGCAGACACCCGCTAAACACGCTGCACATAAATTGTTGTTCTTCTGGGGTGGAGGTTGCTGGCTAGATGACAAAGCGCATCGTATGGGTTTTTGAATCCGGATGCAGAACGGGGTAGAACGTACACATAAACCGTCTGAGGCTGAGGTGGCTGCTGAAAGCCCGGCTGGCCGCTATAGCCCTGGTACGCTTGCTGAGGTTGCTGAGGGTAGTACCCCTGCGGAGGCGGTGCACCTAGACATAAAGACCTGTAAAAGACACAGGATGGAAAGTTTGGCACGACAAGTGCGAACCTTGAGGGGGGTAGTATTGCTGCTGTTGAGGATACCCTGATTGCTGACCGTAATAATATTTGTTCGACATGAGGTATAGGGGCGGAAGGTTGCGGTTTTCCCCTCCCTCTGAAAAACGGATTTATAACCAATTTCCCACCTAATCCGGTTCCCGAGTCCCGAACTAGGCCGAAGCTGAGCTCGAGCCTCATGTCAGCTGGCCATTGGACCTTCATTCACGCCATTCCGACCCGTTGTGTCAATCACAGCCACTGGCACTGGTATAAGATTGTGTGCTGTGATCCATGCCATGTAGATGTATAACTGCGCCGTAGCTCACCTCGGCACCCCAAATTCAAGAACACTATTAATAGTATTAGCACCCCCGCGGACACACATGGAACCAACGTTTCTGTTCCGGTGTGGTCTCATCTCACGCCCCCACACTTCTGGCACGGGACCTCCGCAGCCAGCACTGACCAGCCCAGCCTTGGTGGCGCTGGATCATCAACGTAACTCTTGACTACACATCTAATCTCTACCTGAGCGCCAGCGGGTCAAATCAACAACCTACAGCGGGTTTCTGAGCGCTCTCAAGCCCGACTATTGCTATGTACCACTCTGCTTGGCCTCCGTTCCATGGCGCATGGCGATACTCGAGACCTCAACAGCTATACGGAAGAATCCAGAGCTGGGAATTCAATTGGCTGGCATTCGGTCCTCTCGGCGACAGATCGAGTTGATTGATTGTAGTTACGGACACCACAACACACGTTCGCTCGAATTACTCAGGCTGTAAAGTAACTTATCATAGCTCATTCATTCTCACCAAAACTTACTGCTGGCAACGGTTACCTGTTTCTTGTCCCTCGTTTCTAGGATGTAAAAGCCGTTATCCCCACGTCGTGGTCCGTAACTTCAACTTAGGACGATTCCTAACCGGGATCTAGTCCTGTTGCTCAGTGTTCGTTATCCTCTGGTTCGAGTCTTCCAATTACAATATCGTCTTACTTGTCATTAGCTTAGCTTTATCCAGGGCTCGCCATGGTAATATACTGAACGCACGGTATCTTCCGTCTCGAAAGAGGTGAACAAACTCCGACGAGACAAATAAAATGAAGGGCGAAAAAATATTTTGAAGTAGTACGTGTCACCAACGTTCCGAGCATCCAGGCACCAGCTGTTGTTCGAGTTTGTGGAATATCTCGCGCGCGGTGGACACCCTCGACATTCTCAAGAACGGATCCCAAACCCGCGAGGGGTAACATATTTACCCACCCTATGAACCCCCTCGGATCTGATGGAAAGCGCCTTTGGGTATGGATCAGGAGGGACAACTGCACAGGGTCGGTTTTATCCCCACATCTACCCCCTTTTGAGGACATTCCTTGTTGCGGGCGCCGAACTAGCGTCAAACACGTCGAAGCTCTGACTTTTCCTATTTCTGGCCGTTCTGCAGCCGTATCTCACAATCGGGACCATCTGGACGAAACCCACTCTCATGGTATGGACAGTTCGCCGCATCTATTTGTCTAGCTTTCCGCCTTCGGACTGATCGAAGGGGAATCAAACGGTAGCTGGTTTCCCTTCGTGCCTTGAGATGCTCAAATTTAATGGGAGAAATGGAAGAAGGGTAGTCGACTGGAAGGCCATTCACACACGTTTTACAAGTAACCCCGTACGTTGCAGATTCAGTCTGCAACCTTGCGTAGCGTCATTGGGCCACGTCGGGCTCTTATTCCTTTCTGGGCCACATATTTTAGTCGATCACAATGCAATCGGGCCAGGGAAGGTTTCTTTACTGTAAACTCGTTATGGTCGATGCCTGCTGTCAAAGAAGCGATTTGCGACATGGCCTCAGTGACTTGTTTGGTGATTCAATCTGCCCCAGCGGTGTTTCAAGTCCACACTAGAAGTTCAAGGGCAAACACGCATCACAGACCCTAACCGCTCAATGTATTTCTTCGTTCAATATGCTAAGTTGACGAATTTCTTCAATTCCGTCCTGGCAAGCTGGGACCTCATGTAGTATTACGAACCCGCAAAGTGCGGGGTTCAGTGGCACCGTTTTTATGAAATAGGAAACGTTGAATTAATTAACGTTACTAGTTCACGGGTTTCCGGCAGGTAGGTGTGCGCGCTCGGCAAGCGTTCATTTTTTGCGTCTTGTTCTTATTGGTTCAGCTGGGGTTGGGTGGGCCAAACCTTCTAAATTAAGTATGTGTCCCCGAATGCAAGTTACTTTGCGTCCCTACAGTATGAAATACCTCTGGCGAAACTCCCCCCATCTATCATAGTTGTGAGAATCAGCGTAGCAAATAGAAAACATTGGAAAGCTAAAGGGAAGAATACGACACAACCCGCCCAGAGGCGAAACGAGGTCTCGGTACTTTCTACAATTATTTTTGGGAGGGTTGCCACTGTAACAATCCTTCCGAAGCTGAATATCCGTACAATCGTCATCACCAGCAAAAGCTGAATCAAATTACGTTCTGTAAAAAATACAAAAAGACCAGATGTAAGCCGCGCAGTTTGGGGAGGCGAGTTAGACAATGAAACTTAGAAAGGGTCGTCGCTGCGAAGACGCGACGACCGAGAGGCAAACGCATACATTCGAGCACCTTGCTGTAGAAAATACTCCGTTAATTGCGTTTGCGCTGTGGGACTCCTGCCATCAGCAGGGCAAGCGCGGGGACAGGGCAAGCGCGTGGCTTACACGGGGCGACATAGGTGTGGCGAGGTCTCACGTGGAAAGGTCGGGTGCGTGTCTGCGCCAACACGGAGCCACTCTCGCCGACACGGACCATGCCCGATGCGTCTACTCTATACCAAAAATCAGACGATGGACGGTACAATCAGTCGCGGCTGACGAACGCGTACCTGGACAAACGCATAAGCGTCAGCTGCAGAACGTAGTGACCCTGCTGTCGCACGCTGACGTCTGGGAAGAGAAAATACACCCCCGCCCTGCCCTCAAGGTTGCGCAGATGATGTGGGGAGGACACCAGGTTGCCATAAAGGAGGCGATCAGGTGGGAACTGCCTATTTGAAGACGGAACAGGGTCCAAGGGGGTCATCCCGTCCGCCGAGCGCAGAGAGAGATGGCAAATCAAATATGGGTGCTCCAGGTCACTAAATGATACCGTCATCAACACGACTGCGGCGATACAGCAACTCGCGGCTTACGATTCAATGACGTTACCTCTGTTGTCTCGAATGATGAGCTGAGCGACTAGTGGCGGTGCCAAGGGAAGACGGGACAGGGCCGCGGAACCGAACTCGGCGGATACTTCGGGTTGTTGTATAATCTCCAAGTAATATGTCCTACGACACAGGTTAGAGAAAACTATTAAAACAACCAATTGGAGGGAGGTCACTTCGTTTCATGTCCTGTCGATATTAGTCCGGGGAAACCCGTCGGCGGATGTAATGAGATCATCGGTGCCTCCGGAAGGCTGGTCGGCTGGCGAGGAGGGCCCCAGTTGCCCGAGCCGGCGGAAGGACGCGAGTAATAAGGTGATTCGCTAGATCGCGAAGACGACGGCCGGTCGCTAGCGCTGCTCGTAGGGGTCCCACTATGTCGGGCTATCTGCGGAAGGGTGGGTCTCTGCCCCGCATGACAAAAAGTGCCAGGCTGCGGATCACATCTCAAACAGGCCGTAGAACCGTGCGGCATTGCCGAGTAGAAGCGGACGGCGAGAACGATCTGGAAGATGAGAACATACAATCGATGGGATTGAATGAGCGCCTGTACTCCATGTCAGCAACAGTAGCCAGCCTCCTCACTCCGCAAGGTATTGGGAAGCAACTCAACGAGCAAAGAAAGCACGGTGGGGGAACTGCCACGGCCGAGACCGGGTGTGCAGAGTTCGCTTTGTAGAATTGACTAGCACTAGCGTAGTCGCGTTGGCGTACTAGGACCCGGGAAACCTGAGAGTACCAGGGTGGTGGGTGATTCGAGGGCAGACAAGAAACGGAGGAGTTCATATACGCAAATCACTAGGGCCGACCTGTGGGTTCATGAGCGTGGCTAGAGATTCCCAGTAGCGGCAGGAACTTCATATTGACGCACACTCGTGTTCTCCTATTCTCCCGATATAACCGGGAACTCACGTTCGATCCCTGTCATTACTCAACTTGACCGAAATCTTCGCGCAGCAAGCGTTACTCTAAGACTGTAGAAAAAGACAATACGACTCGCGAACAACCATCTGAGGCTATTACACAGCATATAATATATATCTCAGACGCGAGTTTTTACCCAACTCCAAGCCCCCGCAAATGCTGAGACCATAGTTGCCGTAGCCAAGGCAGGCTTCACCCCAGCTGGGAACGGAAAGAAAATAGAATGTTTCTGTAACGTGAACGGGCCAGAGATAGGAATATTGCTCACCGGTAGATTTGAAGAGGGCGCCTGTGATAGCACCAGCTGCCATACTTCCGAACGCGTCATGCTTGCCCCGAACCGCGTCGATGGTCGAATTGATTCCGTTGTACCCCAGAGCTGCAAGAGTGGGCGCTGAGTGGAGAACAAAAAGAATTGCTTGTGGTGGGAGCATACCTAAGACACCGGCCGAATTACCCAAGAATGTCCCCCTTCGCGTGACGGAGTTAAGGATGCTGTTGATTCGTAGCCGCATATTCGACACTGCCAGCGGTCTACTCGCACCCTCTCGGAAGCCCCACGCTCCCCCGAGGGCCAGACCTATAGAGATGAGGACATGTGGTCAATACAAAGACAATAAGATGGCACGATAAGGTGAAATTTGGTCAAGTCCGGCTGGACGCGAGAAGAATCGCACAAGGACTGATCGCGAGAAGCATAGATGACATACCACCAAGATACATAGTACCTGTGCCGTAGCAAAGGTCATCACTCCAGCCCCTTGAGGGTATAGCAGTCCCTGACCCAGGAAGGTCATTCGTCTTGTCATCGTCTAGCACTAGATAGTCGAGCTGCCCTCCCAGGCCGGCCATGGGATGGAGTTTGGAAGGGTCGTAAGACCCTGAAAGTAAGTCCGAGGCTGTAAGAGTCTCGGGGAGGGGGTCTGAAGCGTGCGAGGAGGAGAACTGGACATTCTTAAGGAGGTCGGAAGGGTCTTGGGATGTGGGGGTGCTCGAGGGGTATGGTTGGGATGACATTATTTTAAGAGAGGAGACTTTAAGGATAAGAGAAAGTAAGTCGGAATGTGTAAGTTTGCCGTTGTCGTCGTCGTCGGCGGCGACGACAGTGACAGCAGTGTTGCAGAAAGACAACAGGCAGTGACAGAGTCAGAAAAATTCAGGCGGCGTGACGATCATCGCCAATCGCCTGGTCGGTGGCTCGGATTTGGGTGCGGTGCGCACGCGAGGTCTTTTGGAGCCGAACGACGCGCTCTGTTCAAAAGACAATAAGAGACTCTGCCGCATGTCTTTCGCTCTCCAGCAAAAATCATTTTTGCGAATCATCGCACGACGCTCGCCGAATGTCGGCCTCGCGTTGTACCCGAAGAATTGTTATACCTACGCACACCTCAGACAAGTGCCAACTCCAAGGGCCCAGTTGACAGCACAACACGAAGCGAAACGTAGGCGTCGTCTCACATTCGATCTAGCACGCAACGCTACCGAACTCCCAATTTCACATTAACCCTAGTCCTAATTGTTTTACCTCATTCATAGGTTGGGCAACCTCCAGGACACCTCATTCGACAGCATCGGATCCCGCCGAAGAAGAAGCCCTCCTTTGCCTGGAGCAAGGCACCCAGAAACTCGAAGAAGGCGACGTAGAAGGCGCAAAAGAATTGTATCGACGCAGTGTCAACATCAAACGTAACGCCAGCTCCCTCTTTAATCTGGGTGTCACACACTACCACCTCAGTTCGTACTCTTTCCCAAACCGATTGGCGCTTTCCGAAACTCAAACGCATTCACTCGTAGAGGAGTTCGACGAAGCTATCCATTCTTGGAAGGTAGCTATTGAGCTCCAGCCGTCCAGTGCGGATGCGCATACCAGTTCGTTCCTTCCTACCGTTAGGGGGGGCCTCCGCTCAGCTCTTTTTATTGTGTGGTGCTACAGACTTGGCGAGTGCTTACTTGAACCACCCGCAATCCCGGCCCGATCTAGCCCTTCAACACCTACAGTAACGCCCGCCCTTGGAGCCATAATTTATCTCACCATCATCTTATGTTCACAGGATCGCAGCCAAACTTGCGCCCGAGGACCCTGAAATTGCATTCAATCTGGCTTCAGTCTTAGAGGCTTGTTAGTACTAGTTCTTTTTGGGATGGCCGTCTCTGACGCCTCGAACAGTTGGACGCTTCAATGAGGCTTTAGAATACTACAAGCGCAGCAAGCGGTTTGGAGTTGACCGAGCTGCCGTCCATATCAAAGAAGTGAGCACACCGACCACTAGCCCGCAACCCTTTTACTGTCGAATGACATATACTTATTCCGCACTTTCATTTTTCAGGTTTCAGAAAAGATGGAAAAACAATCTGAAGGGAAGAATGAAGCTTCAACAAAACCTTCGAGCATCTGAGAATCTCATACAACCTTTTTCAGAGGTTTGTCACGGGAAAATGCTTTAGAACTTCCTTAATCAATGATGATGAGAGATGAGAGGCCACTATTGTTTTACAGTACTTCCTGGGAGAGCGCGAGTTCTGACGGCGTTCGCGTGTCATGACGCCGACTCTTTTGGCTCTCTAGATCATAAAGCGCTCAACGTTAAGGACACATGAAATATCAAGAATTCCACGGAAGTGAACTCGTCCGCCCAATCAAGGGTGAGCGGATACTGAGCGGTTTCAATCCCGCGCCAAACTGACTATCCTGATGTGCTGCTCTGCGCTGAATGTGTCATTCGGAACTGAGTTCTCTATGCCGGCTGGCCTCTTCATCCAGCGTTGACCAGAAAGGCAGCGGGATTTTGGACAAACGCCTTCTCTTCTCGGTCATGCACATTTGTGTTTCGCCGCCGAAAATTGCTCCTCACGTCGTGCTACGACTGCGCCCACGTGAAACATTAACCGGCTTATAACCGTCTGATCCCGCGGACACTGAATTGTGCTTCGTTGCGTATTATCGGCATTGCCACGCACAAGTGGGGGATCTCCTAGACGCCCTGCCCCCTATGCCCCCCGGCGGGCTGCAACCTCATCACCAGGTGGTGGCGCCAGAGTGGCACGAAGCGGTGTCGTCC
>WNFR01008424.1_pt1 | contig 13738 bp, 9 predicted proteins | sample 5400221 | NCBI WGS metagenome assembly WNFR01 (sample SAMN13153357, study PRJNA577476) | soil metagenome | isolation source: 40 cm soil under Madrone tree | place: USA:California | collected 2016-06-14
GTCGGGAAATCGCAAATTATCATTGATCCGGGCATTGGGTTTGGGAAGAGCTTCGAGCAAAACTACGAGTTGCTGCGGAAGCTGCCCGAACTGGCGAAGCTCGGCTACCCGCTGCTGGTGGGCACATCGCGCAAGGGCTTTCTGGGCGCTACGTTGGCGCGCAACGGCAAACCGGCGCCGCCCGAGGAACGGCTCTGGGCTACCGCCGCAACCGTGACCGCCAGCATTCTGGGCGGAGCGCATATCGTACGCGTGCACGACGTAGCAGAAATGTCCCAAGTCGCTCGTGTTGCCGACTGCCTGTTGGACTCCGCGAGGCGCCGCAGTTTTCGCTAGCCAAGACAAAGTGGCGCAAGCTACAATCTTCTCTATCAGCTTTCCCGAGGAAGAAAGATGTTCATGCCTCGCAACATCTCGTCTGTCGCTGTCGCGTAAGTCCGCCGCTTAGCGGACCAACTCTCTCCCGTTTCAACCACATTACTTACAGCCGCGCGAGCCGGTTTAAACCGCTCCCGCAGAAATGTATAGGTTTATATGGAAACGCAAGAACTTACGGCCGCGACGCCGCCTGTTCCTCTCTGGACTTCCATTCGCGAAGCGTTGCGCGGCTCGCATCAGGATTTCACCACGGGCAGCCTCAACCGCGCGATTCTCCTGCTGGCCATTCCCATGGTGCTGGAGATGGTGCTGGAATCGCTGTTCGCTGTGGTCGACGTGTTCTGGGTGGGCCGCCTGGGCGCGGACGCTGTTGCCACTGTCGGGCTCACAGAGTCGCTGCTGAGTCTGGTTTTTGCGGTGGGGCTTGGGTTGAGCCTCTCGACCACGGCGATGGTCGCGCGGCGCATCGGCGAGAAAGATCCCGCAGGCGCCGCAGTGGCGGGCGTGCAAGCCATCATCATCGGCATCGTGGTCTCGCTGCTGGTTGGCGTTCCGTGCGTGTTTCTGGCTCCGCGCCTGCTCGGTTTGATGGGCGCGTCGCCGCAGATTATCGCGGTGGGCAGCGGCTACGCACGCATAGCGTTGGGCGGCAGCGGCGCCATCATGCTGCTGTTTCTCAATAATGCGATTTTTCGGGGAGCGGGCGACGCCGCGATCGCCATGCGTTTGCTATGGGTCTCGAACATCATCAACCTGGTTCTCGATCCGTGCCTTATTTTCGGCTGGGGCCCTTTCCCGAAGCTTGGCGTAACGGGCGCGGCACTGGCCACATTCACCGGGCGTAGCATCGGCGTGCTGTATCAATTTTATCGGCTGCTGCGCGGCACGGAGCGCATTCGCATTTTGCGCCAGCAGATTCGCCTGGAGCTCGGAGTCTTGTGGCGATTGGTGCGCGTGTCGCTGACGGGAATCTTGCAATTTGCCATCGCGCATACCAGCTGGATTGGCCTTGTGCGCATTGTCAGTCTATTCGGCTCGGCAGCGCTCGCCGGCTACACGATCGCGATCCGCATTATCATTTTCATCATTTTGCCCAGTTGGGGGCTAAGTAATGCCGCTGCTACCTTGGTCGGACAGAACCTGGGCGCGAAGCAGCCACAGCGCGCGGAAACGTCCGTATGGCGCACGGGCTTCTACAACATGCTGTTCCTCGGCGCCATCGGCGTGTTCTTCATCTTTTTTGCCGAGCCGGCCGTACGGCTATTCACGAACGATCCTGAAGTGATCCCGCTGGCGGCGTCCTGCCTGCGCATTCTGAGCTACGGCAACATCGGTTATGCCTACGGCATGGTTATGCTGCAGGCGTTCAACGGGGCGGGAGATACGGTGACGCCGACGATCGTCAACTTCTTCGGCTTCTGGCTGCTGGAGATTCCGCTGGCGTATGCGCTGGCCATTCCGCTACACATGCGCTCGAAAGGAGTCTTCCTCTCCATCGTGATTGCAGAAGCGGCGATTGCCGCTGCTGGCGTGGTGTTGTTCAAGAGGGGTCGTTGGAAGCGCCAGCAGATCTAAGCGGCTCGCTCAGAATAAGCGTGAAAGTCTGTCAGCGTGCTGAGAAAAAGTACTAAGGTGAACCCCCCATTGCCGCGAGGCATTTTGCATGACTAAATGGGGGCTGGTGGATTTCACGGCGGATTCAACTCCGCGGTGCCTTCCAGGTCAGCAGGAAATTTTGGCATCGATACTCATAGTCGACGACCATCCGGCGATCCGCCGTGCCTTGCGCTCGGCGTTCGAGCGGCAGCCTGGCTTCACGGTGTGCGGTGAAGCCGAGGATGGATTTGACGCCATCGGCAAGGCCAAGAACCTCAGGCCAGACCTGATTGTTCTGGATTTGCGCATGCCAGTGATGGATGGTCTCCAGGCTGCGCGTGAGCTAAAAAGACTGTTCCCGCAAATTCCCCTGATGATGCTCACCTGCTATCACAGCAGCGCCGCGGAGAAAGAGGCGTTGGCTTCCGGCGTCACGGCAGTTTTCTCGAAGCCAGACGGGATGCAGAACCTGATTTGGCAAGCACGCGCGGTACTGAAACCTTCATAGCAACCGGGAACATTCTGGGAGCGTTCGGAATGGTCCAATTCTAAAGATGCCCTTGTGAGGCACTGAAGTCCGCGACAATTCGACGGCTGCGCTGGTCGAAAATTACGTACTCGCCTTCCGAGGCTGCCATTAATTCCATTACCCGCAACCTTGCCGTTTGGAGATCCTGCACAGCTTCGATCCATATCAGAGCTGTGGCGTCTTTCTTCAAAATGTCATATGTAGCCGCCATCATTCTATTTTTCGTTCCTAACGGCAAGCCCGTCTGACCGAGTGGTGATCGCAAGCGAGTTCGAATGCTTCCGGTCAGATGGGCCCGCCCGGTGTTTCTGATCGCAGTTTAGCGGGCTGCTCAATCAGGAAAAGCAGGTGAATCCTCGAAATTCGTTTGCGGGAGATTCACCAGCGATAGGGGATTTGCTGTAGATGGAGCTGCGATTAGCCGCATAAAAAGCCGCGGGAACTTATGCAGGGAGCAGTTCAAAAACGGGATAGTTTGCGGCGATATCGTGGAAAGCTGCCGCGGTCGAGCCGGCGGGTACGGGAAAATAGCGCTGCACGGCGGACTTATAGCTGTCCAGGTACAATTTAAGTATCTCCGACTTTTCGGTATCGGGAATGGGACGCAGCCGATATTTGCGTCGAGCGCTCCCCCTCTTGAGCACAATTTCTCCGCTCGCTACCGCGTTACGCACCCATTGGGTTGTGCCTCGCGGGGCCACCAAGTATGGTTTGCCGCCGACCTGAAGCAGGTTTACCGGCGTCGAGTAAACGCGTCCACTTTTGCGTCCGCGTACCTGTAAGAGCCACATGTACCGCGGTGCGATCCCGAGCCCAACCAAAAATCCGAGCGCGCTATTGAATAAAGCTTCGATAGGAGTGGGCTTGCGAAAAACGGGCGATTGCGCGCTGGAACTCATAGGCACATTGTAGGCCTTTTGGGGGCTCGCCTGACTTACACCTTTCTTGAGACTTCGAGCGTCTTATCTAGGTTCTTAAAGGTAGTTCAGACAACGCGGGCAGGGCATGTTCATGAAGATTTGTGCCAATTTATCGCGGAAACGAGCCTGGCTCTGCGCCGCGGCGTTCTTCGTTCTCGTCGCTTTCTTGAATACGGCGCGTGCGCAAAATTCGCCGCCATTGAACCGCGACGCGATCGTCGGACATTTGAACACTGTCATCACCTGGTACCGCGACACCACAAATAAGGTACAGCCGGTTGGCTTGCCAAGCGACGCCATCTATCAGGACAGCACCCGCAATCTGGCGGCGGAAGTGGTGCGACTCGCGTTCCAGTCGGCGCGAGCGGAAGCCGCGGTAATCGGCGCGACCGAGAAAAATCCCAACGCAAATCAAGCGTCAACGCCACCGGCACAACAAAACCTCACGCAGATCGCGGCGCGCATTGCCGCGCAGATCGACGACACGCAGTCCAAATTAGGCGGCATAAATAAACAGCTGGCCACTGCCCCTCGAAGCAAGAGAAAAGCTCTGCTAGTGGAGCGCGAACGGCTGCAAGGGGAACTGTCGCTGAACAAAGTCGTACAAGACGCAGTGCAAAAAATGGCCGCTTTCGCGGAAGGGACCGCCGATACAGCGGGCGAAGGTTTGGAAGGCAGCATCAACCAACTAGCACATTCGGTGCCCGAAGTTTTCGCGAATAAGAACGCGCCCACGCAGCCCGCCAAACCCAGTGGTTCAACCTCCGCGTTGGCAAACTCTTCCGGCTTGATTGGCCAGGCGATCACTCTGATGGATCGAATCCGCGGCGTGCACGAGATCGATCAAATGATTAAGGAGACCGAAGGCCTACGGCAAGACGCGGAAGATCTGCGGAAGCCGCTTCGACAAACCTTAGCCGCGATTATCCAGCGCGGCCAGGATCTTGCGAACGAGCAGGCGACGCCACAGAACGCCCAGACACAGGACGCGGCCAGCGAATACCAGGATCTGATCAGCAGATTCAAGCAGCTATCGAATGCCGCCATGCCTTTGAGCCAGGAACTTTTGCTGCTCGAACAGGTCCGCGCGAACTACATAGAGTGGCGAAGATCGATTTGGCGGGAATCCACGGACATGTTGCGGTCGCTGCTGATACGCGTGATCGGAATTGCCCTGGCGTTTGGCGTCGTCGCTATTCTTTCCGACGTATGGCGGAGGCTGACTTTCCGTTACATCCGCGATCCGAGACGCCGGCGCCAGTTTCTTTTGCTGCGCCGGTTCGTAATGGGCTTTCTGGTTGGCGTGGTGTTGATCATGGGATTCGTGAGCGAGTTCAGCTCGCTGGCGACCTTCGCTGGTTTCGTCACCGCCGGCATTGCGGTGGGATTGCAAGCGGTGCTTCTGTCGGTCGCGGCGTACTTCTTTGTGGTCGGGCGATATGGAATTCGGGTCGGTGACCGCATCAGCATTGCGGGGGTGACCGGCGACGTCATCGATATCGGCCTGGTGCGCCTGTACATAATGGAGCTTGCAGGCACCGGCGTGGACCTGAATCCCACGGGCCGCATCGTTGTGTTCTCCAACTCCGTGCTGTTCCAGGCAGGCACGCCTCTCTTCAAGCAGATTCCGGGCACCGAATACGCCTGGCACGAACTTGCCGTCACTTTGGCACCAAGCGGCAATTACAAACTGGTGCAGGATAAAATCTCCAGCGCCGTGAATTCCGTGTATGAAAAATACCGCGACAGGATTGAGCAGCAACTCGGCGGCGTCGAACGCCAAATCGAAATACAGCTGAAGTCACCGAGGCCGGAAGCGAAGCTGCAGCTTTCGGATGCGGGCGTGGAATTTGTCGTGCGCTATCCGGTGGACATTCGCAGCGCATCCGAAATCGATGACCACGTTACGCGGGCCGTGGTGGATCTTATGAATAGCGATGCGGAGCTGAAGAGCGCCATCGCCGCTCCACCCAAAATTCGGGCCGCCATCAAGGGCTGATAGCTTCGCGTCTCGTGTGGACGGCGGCAGTAAGCCGCTGGCCACTTTTATGGCGCAGCAAATTGTCGCGCGGATGGGTCCATTCAAGCCGAAGAAATTGATTTGCGGTCTGGCGTGCAGGTGACAGAATAGATAGAACTGATTATTGACTGCATGGGTTTGGTCGGGCCCGGGCTAGCGGTTACGAGGTAGCTCTATGGAACAGGCCCTCGGAATACACCGGCTTCACTTCGCTTTCACCATCGTGTTTCACTACATTTTCCCGCAGTTGACCATGGGCCTGGCGCTACTGATCGTCTATTTGAAGACGAAAGCGCTGCGCACCAATGACGAACACTACAATCGCGCGGCACGCTTCTGGGCGCGAATCTTCGGAATCAATTTCACGGTAGGCGTGGTTACCGGGATTCCCATGGAATTTCAGTTCGGCACCAATTGGGCCGCCTTTTCGAAGGCTGCAGGCGGCGTCATCGGGCAGACCCTCGCCATGGAAGGGGTATTTTCTTTCTTTCTCGAATCCAGTTTTCTGGGCCTGTTTCTTTTTGGCGAAAGGAAATTGGGGCGGATCGGCCACTGGTGGGCGGCGTTTCTCGTTTGGTTGGGCTCATGGCTTTCGGGCTACACCATCGTCGCGACGAACGCCTGGATGCAACATCCGACCGGCCATCGCATTGGCTCGGACGGGCGAATAGAACTCGCCAGCTTCTGGTCGCTGCTGGTCAATAAATGGGTGCTCTGGCAGTACGCGCACACCATGCTGGGCGCTGTGCAAACAGGCTGCTTCGTGATGGCTGCAGTCGGCGCATTCTACTTGCTGACCAAGCGCAGCGAGTCTTATGGCCGGACGTTTGTAAAAGGCGGCGTGCTAGTGGGAGTGGCGGCAGCGATTCTTCAACTTTTCCCCACCGGCGATGAGCAAGGCAAACTGATAGCGGATCACCAGCCCATCACACTTGCGGCCATGGAAGGTCTCTTTGAGACTCAAGCCGGCGCGCCGATCGCCATCATCGGCCAGCCTGACGTTCAAAAACGACGGCTCGACAATCCAATTGAAATTCCCAGCATGCTGAGTTTTCTGACTTATAAGCAATGGAAAGCCGATGTTCGCGGGCTGGATGCGTTTCCACAAGACCAGTGGCCGGATATGATCCCGCTGCTGTACTACAGCTATCACGTCATGGTCGGGCTTGGCACTATTTTCATCGCGGTAATGGTTTTGTCCGCGCTGATGTTGTGGCGCGGGAAATTATACGACTCGCGAGTGATGCTTTGGTCGCTGATGATTTGCGTTCCGCTGCCGTACATCGCCAATACCGCGGGATGGATGACCGCCGAGCTGGGGCGTCAGCCTTGGCTCATTTACGGGCTGATGCGCACGGCTCACGGAGTCTCGCCGCAGGTTGGCGCGGGCAATGCATGGTTTACGCTTATCGGCTTCATGGGCCTGTATACCGTGCTGGGCATTCTGTGGCTGTTTCTGGTGTATCGAGAGATCGAGGACGGGCCGGAGCCCGATCAGTCTTTGCATAGTGAGCCTGCGGTAAGCGTCGCGGCGGATTGAGGAGCGCTCATGGGAACGATCTGGTTTTGCCTCGTCGCCTTCATGATTACGATATACGTTTTGCTGGATGGCTTCGATCTCGGCGCTGGTGCAATTCATCTCTTGGTAGCGAAGACCGACGAGGAGCGACGCCAGGTTCTCGCAAGCATCGGGCCGGTGTGGGACGGAAATGAGGTCTGGCTCGTAGCCGGTGGCGGCACGCTCTATTTTGCCTTTCCGGCTCTCTACGCGAGCGGATTTAGCGGATTCTATTTGCCGCTAATGATTGTTCTGTGGCTGCTGATCCTGCGCGGAACGTCGATCGAGTTTCGCAATCACATAATCAGCAGAGTGTGGGACCCGTTCTGGGACTTTCTGTTTTGCGCCTCGAGCTTGCTGCTAGCCATTTTCTTTGGCGCTGCTCTGGCCAACGTAGTGCGCGGCGTTCCGCTCGATGCCAGCGGGTATTTCTTCGAACCGCTATGGACGGACTTCCGGCTGGGTGAACAGACCGGAATTTTGGACTGGTACACGATTCTGGTCGCCGTGCTGTCGCTGCTCGTCCTGGTGATGCATGGCGCGCTGTGGGTGCAGATGAAAACCACTGGCCCGGTGAATCAGCGCTCCGCGAAGCTTGCCGCTAACACCTGGTGGGGCGTCCTGATCCTGACCGCAGTGGTGACCGCGATCACCTTCAAGGTTCAGCCCCAAGTGAAAGAAAATTTCGTTAGCTGGCCGTGGGGATTCATTTTTCCCCTGTTGGCTATTGCGGGGATTGTCGGCGTGCGCTTCGAACTGGCGAAGCGCGACGAGCGCAAAGCTTTCTTCTCGTCTTGCGCGTACTTGATGGGGATGTTGACGAGCGTCGTCTTCGGACTGTATCCGCTGGTTCTGCCCGCGCGCAATCCCGCTTATTCGCTCACTGTTGCAACCGCCAAAGCGGGGGATTACGGTCTGAAAGTTGGCGCAGTGTGGTGGGTGATTGGGATCCTGCTCGTGACCGGATACTTCACCAACACCTACCGCTCCTTCGCCGGCAAAGTTGTGGTTGCCAAGGATCAGACGTCTCACTGAGCTTGAACGGCGAAGCGAAACCGCCGGGTACGCATTCTTGTACTAGCACTGTCGCAGGTGTATGCTCAAAAATCGATGCGACCGAAGCTACTAATCGCAGTTCTGGCGCTGATGCAGTCGGGGATTAATTGTGACGCCGCCTCGATATGCGCGAATCGTTGCATGTCGTCTGGGTCCGCAGAAAGCGCTGTAGTCCACCATCAGATGGAATCGCAGCCAGTCGCCACGAACATCCAGCATCATATCCATACTCGTACTCGTGCTGCCGGCTGCACCGAGTGTCCGCCCGAGGTAGGGAATAACCTGAATCGGTCAGCAGATTGTCAGGTCTTGCCGCAAATCGAGGCGATCAGGGAAGCTTCCTTTTGTTTTGATGCACCGAGCGGAGTCGCTCAGGTCGATGTCCCTCACGCGCCTGCCGATGCCCTCGCATTAGCTGATAATGGCGGGCCATCTTTGCTGTGTGACATTGGTCGTACCATCCGTAGTTCCGACACCGCATCAGTTCCCCTTCGTATCTAGGAAAAGCCTCCAATTAATTAGTCTGCTTGTTCGTAGACGGTTCGACGTGTGCAATTCCGTCCGCCGTCAGCGTTCCTCACAACCAATCCACTGTTCCGAAATTTGGTCATGCGACCTTGAAAGGGAAAAAGATGAGTAGCAGACGTGGCTTTTTGCAGAACGTGCTGGCGGGAGCAGGGATTTTTGCTTCCGCGAGAGTGCTGTCCGCCCAAGAAATGCAGATGCCTGGAATGAAGAGGAGAGGAAAGAAAGAAACGGTGCATGACGACGGCTCTCCAGCCGCTGTCCAGACGCCAGACGTGCCCGACCTTCCGTTTCGCATGGATGGAAACGTCAAGGAATTCCATCTCATCGCCGAGCCGGTAAAGCAGGAAATTGTGCCTGGCCGAGTTGTCGATCTCTGGGGTTACAACGGAAGCGCGCCGGGCCCCACGATTCAAGTGAACCAGGGCGATCGCGTCCGCATCATCGTGGACAACCACCTTCCCGAAGCGACCTCGATGCACTGGCACGGCTTCGAGGTTCCTGTCGAGATGGATGGCGCACCGGGAGCAAGCCAAGATCCGATCGCACCCGGCGGCAGATTTGTCTACGAGTTCACGCTCAACCAGGAAGGAACGTACTTCTACCACTCCCACATGGCCATGCAGGAAATGATGGGAATGATCGGTGCGTTCGTGATGCACCCAAAAAACGTGCACAAACCACGGGTCGATAAAGACTTCGCGATCATTCTTCAGGAATACGCCATCTTGCCCAATATCACGGTTCCTAACTCCATGAACATGGAGTTCAACTGGCTCACGTTCAACGGCAAATCGGGACCTGCGACGACTCCCTTGATCATCCGGCAAGGTGAGCGCGTGCGGATTCGCCTGATCAATCTCGGCATGGACCACCACCCGATCCACCTCCACGGCCACCAGTTTGTAGTCACCGGAACGGAAGGAGGGCGGCAACCGGAGTCGACCTGGGGCCCGGGAAACACTGTGCTCGTGGGTGTGGCGCAATCGCGCGACGTCGAGTTTGTCGCCAACAATCCCGGCGACTGGATGCTGCACTGCCATCTTCCGCACCACATGATGAACCAGATGGCCTCGATGGTCGGCCCGATGTCGCGACGAAACGGAATGCCCGCGGGTCTCGACATGGAGCGAGGCATGGGAATGCTGCGACAGGGAAGCGCCACGTCCGAGGAAAACGGTCCGAGCCTGGGTCGCGGAATGGGCGTAGGTTCGACAGCGGAGCAAACCATGTCGAATTCTCCGCTTACAGCCGGGAATCCCATGCAGCGCCAAGACATGCCAGGAATGCAGCGCGAAGGGATGCAAATGGCTAAGCCCGATGTCAGCACGAATGCGAATTCCGTTCCAGGATTTCCGCAGGACGCCTTCATGGAAGGTCCCATGATGGCGATGGATCGCATGGTCGATAAACCCGAAAACTTCGGCCTGCGCCCCGGCTGGAGCGGCTTCATGGCGGGAATGATGACGTTTGTCCGCGTGCTGCCGCAAGACAAGTACGACCAAATCATGGAGCTTCGAAAAAAGCGTGAGGACAAAAACCCAATGAAGATGGAGATGCCGGGGATGGAGCATAGACATGAATAACTTGACTGTGCTCGCGAAGTTCATGGACGAGAGGCTTAAGACAGTTTCACCATTCTGTTTTGTAATCCGATTCGTTTTCTGCTTCTCCTCGGCTTTGCTCCTGGCCACCTTCCCGGGCCGAGCGCAAACTCCACCCGCCGAGCAGAAGACGATCACCCTCGAGGAACTGCAACAGATGGCCTTACAAAACAATCCGACGTTCGCGCAGTCGGCCGCCAACATCCAAGCGGCGGAAGGCAGGAGGAAGCAGGCGGGATGGCCTACTTCCAAGCGCTTGCTGCCCAGCAGACATTGGAGTTGCGGCAGAACCTTAGCAAGCTTGCTGACGGCGCGGTCGAAACCTCCCATCAACTGGCGAACGTTGGCCAGGCCGACGCTCCCGACGTGCTTGAATCGGAAGTGGAAGCGCAGCAGGCACAACTCGCGGTTACCATGGCCGAACAGAATGAGCGGCGGGTATGGAAAGCGCTGGCCGCGGTCGTGGGGAATCCGTCGCTTCCCTTGATGAAGCTCGATGGAAAACTCGAGGACACCCCGCCCGTCAACGCGGAGGAACTGGTGGAGAAAATCGTTAACGAGAGTCCGGCGGTCAAAATCGCCGAACTTGGCGTCAAGCGAGCGGAAGCTGCCTTGGCCTGGGAAAAACGGCAGCCGATCCCCGACCTGCAGCTGCGCGGCGGCATGCAGCAAAATGGCGAACTGCTGTCCGAGCCGCGCGGAAGAGCAGTCGGACTGCAGAGCTTTGCCAACGTCGGGGTGACGATTCCCCTTTTTAACCGCAACCAGGGAAACATTGCCACCGCGAAGGCTGAAGCAGAGAGGGCGAAGCGCGAAGTGGACCGCGTCAAGCTCGTCTTGCGGGAACGAGCGGCCAGTGTCGTCCAGACCTACACGTTCTCGCAAACCGCGGTCGATCGCTACAAGAACCAGATGATACCGAGGGCGCAAAAGGCGTACGACATGTACAGCAAGAAATACCAGGCGATGGCTGCGGCTTACCCGCAAGTCCTCATCTCTCAGAGAACCCTGATGCAGTTGGAAGTCTCCTATATCAATGCGCTGGAAAGCTTCGCGACCAGCTCGCTTTCTCTGCAGTCCTATTTGCTCACCGACGGACTCGAAGCTCCTGCTCAACCAGGCGGAATCGACCGGCCTGTGCGTGAGGTCAACCTCCCGTTCCAGATGGGCGCAAGCCCTCAGTAAAAAGGCACGCGCCTCCCCGTTGCCAGCCTGCTATGGGTGGCGAGTCCGAAACACTAGTACCCCGGTCACGTTGACCTACGGAAAAGTTGCCCGGTACTGTCAGAGTAGGGCGTATCCGTGTGCGCGGCCGCACCTGTGGGGAGCCGCTGCCAGACTGCGCATACAAAAGTTAAAAGGAACAGGCTTTTCCTTTCCATGCCTGACGGGCTGATGCCAACTCTCGCGAAGGCCGGACGCTACGAAATCATCGGCGAACTCGGCCGCGGCGCTATGGGTGTCGTCTACAAAGCCACTGACCCCGTCATCGGCCGCACCGTCGCGGTCAAAACGATCAAGCTCAGCGCCGAAGGCACCGGCCTCACCCGCCCGGAGCTTTTGGCTCGCTTTCAGACGGAAGCTCGCGCCGCCGGCCTTTTGACCCACCCCAACATCGTCGTGGTTTTCGACGCCGGTGAAGAAGATGGTCTCTACTACATCACCATGGAACTCGTGGAGGGCCGCAGCCTGCAGGCGCTCCTCGATGACGGCCAATCCTTCCCGTTGCCGCGCGTTCTGCGGATTATGGAACAAGCTTGCAGCGCGCTTCAGTTTGCCCACGAACGCAATGTCGTGCATCGCGACATCAAGCCCGCGAACCTGATGCTCACTGGCGATGACACTGTCAAAGTCACCGACTTCGGCACCGCAAAAATCCTGCAATTTGGCACCGTGCAACAAACCGCGCACGTGATGGGCACTCCTAGTTACATGTCGCCCGAACAAGTCAAGGGTCGCGCTGTCGACGGCCGCAGCGATATTTTCTCTCTCGGCGTCATGCTCTACGAAATGGTCACCGGCGAAAAACCTTTCCCCGGGCAAAACATCACCACTGTAATCTACAAAATCGTGAACGAGGAACCCGTCCCGCCAAAGCAAGTGGACCCTTCGATTCACCCGGGAATCAGCGCCGTGGTAATGCGCGCGTTGGCAAAAGATCCCGATACGCGATACCAGAACTGCCGCGAAATGCTTGAAGATCTGCGCAACTATCGCTCGCTCAGCGCAGCGCCGGGAAATCCTCAGTCCACCATGGCCCTGAGCTCGGAAGTAAGTTCCACCATGGCCATGCATCCTGCAGGACTGCGCGGAGTCCATAACGACGACACAGCCGCCACCTCCCGCTCTTTGTCCGCCCGCGCCGCGCATCCAGGTCAGACTCCGGTTCTTCGCCGCACGGGAATCTTGACCCCCGTTCCCGACCCCAAGCCCAAGAAGAGTGTGCTCGGCTCCGTCTTTGTCGCGCTTCTGCTGCTCGGCGTCATCGGCTACTGCGCCAACAAACTTCGTCCGATCTATGAGGATGTTCGCCTGCAGCGTCGGGGTGGGAACTCGACCTCCTCTAGCGAGGTTGTTTCAACGCCTCCCGTAACCGAGCCCGTCTCCGCGCAGAATGGCGCCGGAAGCAACGCTGGCACTGAAGCATCCCCGGAGAATTCAGACACTGCCGCCGCTGATGCAAAAGGGCCAGACACAAAACCGCCCGACACAAACACGAAAGATGCGGTCCCGCCGACTACTTCTCCAGCGTCGAACGTCAACTCCGCTCACCTCGAGAGGGTCCCAGCTAAGAAACTGGAGTCTGGTCTCACCGCAACTGCGGCGGAATACAAAGGCCGCATCGAAGAAGCAATTTCCGAACGGGGACTGGCTTCGCGCGCAAAGGTGCAAGGCGTTGGCAACACGCTGACGCTTTCCGGCAAGTTGCATCCTGCGGAACATGGCGCGCTACTTAAGTTCTTGCGCGCCGCGCCCCCGGGCATCCGCTTGATTGACCATATTGAGTATGACGATGCGCCCGTGCCCGCACCGGCAAATGCAAATGCAGGCGCGGGATCTGGCGGCCATCCAGTTCCTGGTGCTGGTTTCGGCGCGATTCACGTCGTCACCGATGTCATTGGCGCCACGGCTTTGCTGCACGGACCCTCCGGTCGGGTAGTCAGCCAGTGCCTCACTCCTTGCAGCTTCAACAATCTGACGCCGGACCGCTACAGCCTGGAAGTGAAGAAGGACGGCTACCAGCCCGTGCAGACGGCTTTGCAAGTGAAGCAAGGCGGCGTCGCGGACCAGAAACTTTCGCTCGAGTCGCTGGCTAAAGGCTTGTACATCACTAGCGATCCGCCGGGCGCGGACGTATTCATCAATGGCGCCAAGCAGTCCGGCCAAACTCCAGTGACTCTGCCCCTCGCCGCCGGACAATACAATCTTGTACTACGCCTCCCCGGTCACGATCCCTATGTTGGCAGCGTGCAAGTGAAGGAAAACGTTCAAACTCAGATTATTACCAAGCTCACCGAGCGTTCCACCATCCACATCGCTTGGGCGCAAGTT
>WNFR01010033.1_pt1 | contig 13736 bp, 12 predicted proteins | sample 5400221 | NCBI WGS metagenome assembly WNFR01 (sample SAMN13153357, study PRJNA577476) | soil metagenome | isolation source: 40 cm soil under Madrone tree | place: USA:California | collected 2016-06-14
AGGGTGAACTCGGCGCCCTTGCGAAGAATGGAGCGGCCGGTTCCGAAGAACAGATTTTTTATCAGTTGCTGCGTAAGGGTGGACCCTCCGCGCATGCGGCCGCCTCCCATATCGTCTCCAGCAGCGATTTGCATCGCGTGCCAATCGAATCCATGGTGCTGGTAGAAGCGCATGTCTTCCGCGGCAATGACCGCATGTTGGAAATCGCGCGAGATTTGGCCCAGCGGAACGAATTCGTATCGTTCGTGATACGGCCGGCGGTGAATCCATGCCTGCAATCGCCGCTCCAGGTGCACCGCGGTCGTCGGCGGGTCGATCCACCGGGCAGCCACAAGGATCAGCACAGCAACAGACCAAAGAAGCGCCACTCCGATGAGCAACCATCGAACGAAGGAGCGGAGAAAACCCTTCCGAGGCGGAGTCTCCGGGAGCGGGAGTATGTCTGGATTTTCAGTCACACTTCAGAATAATCGTTTCGGCTGGATTGACAATAGCGCCAGATTGGTCAGATTTCCGCACATGTCCCTTTGACCGATCCACTTGTCCGACCCACCGCGTTAACCAGGCACTGAGTCCGGTATGATTGGCTTGGTCGCGTTACAGAGATTTCGGTCCCGACGGGCCGGGGTGAATTGCCGCACTCCAAAAAATTCTCACTTTCGCGATAGAATGCCCACCTCATTGAAATAAGACTCCGATTGGAGAATGCGAGTGACGGCGAGACTCGATAATAAATTTGGCAATGCCTCGGTAGCGGCCGCGCTGTTGGTGCTGCTGACTTTCGGAACGGTAGGGGCGCTGGCGCAGCAGGCCGTCCCACGGGACCCGGCGGAGCCTGCACAAGGGAAGCCGCAGCCGAAGATCCTGCCCCGGCCGGCGGGCGCGATCACGCGGCAGAGTGTGGATGAAAAGGTGATGCGAGCGTTGATCCATGAACAAGTCAGTTGCGGGACGCGGCTAACGCTTTCGTCGTGGACAGACCCGAAGCGGGGGGCTGGCTGCGGGCGAGACTTCATTGTGGCGCGATTCAATGCGATTGCGAAAGAGTCTGGAGGAAAGCTGCAAGTCGTGGTGGACAAGTTCGAGATGACCTCGGAACGCACCGGCGCAAAGCCCGTTCATTTGGAAAATGTTTACGGGATCCTGCCGGGCGCGGATCCCCAGCTGGCCAAAACCATTTTCATTGTCGTCGGGGACTTTGACTCACGGCCTTCTAACGTCATGGATCCGGAGGCGGATGCGCCCGGCGCGGACGACGATGCTTCCGGGACGGCAGTCAGCCTGGAGTCGGCGCGGCTGCTAAGCAAAGCGGCTGCCGCCGGGCATGGCGGACGCGCGACCATTTTGTTTGGCGCGCTTTCCGGAGAAGAGCAGGGACTGCTTGGGGCCTACCATTTGCTCGATTGGGTGAAAGAGCAGGGCTATACCGTCGGAGCAATGCTGGACAACGATATCGTTGGCGCGGACACGGCGCCCGGGGGACCGCACCGCGTGCGCGTCTTTTCTGGAAACGGAGAAATCGAAGACGCCGATTCGCCCGCGCGCGAATTGGCGCGAGCGATTGAAGAGATCGCTGGGCGCTCCGCGATTCGAATGATTTTCCGCCAAGACCGGTATGGCCGCGGCGGGGATCACTATCCATTTTACAAAGCGGGACTGCCCGCCGTGCGGTTCACGGAGCCGCTGGAAGATTACAATCACCAGCACCAGACGCCGCGCACGGAGAATGGAATTGAATACGGGGATTTCGAAAAATATCTCAACTTTACATTCATGGGAAATGTGGTCCGCGACAATGCCGAAGTGCTCCGCCAGCTTGCGCTCGCTCCCGCGGCGCCGACGAAGGCCAGGCTGACAGGTGCGGTGACGCCAGATGCGAAAGTATCGTGGGCCGGCGAGGATGACCCCGAGCGCGCCGGGTTCGAGATTCTATGGCGCGAGACCGCGGAGCCGCGTTGGACAGTTTATGATTTCGCGGCCGCACCAGGCGAAACGGTCTTGAAAGGAGTGTCCACGGACAATCATTTCTTTGCTGTCCGCGCCGTGGGCAAAAATGGCGCTCGCTCGATTGCCGTGCCGACGGAAATGGAACGGCGGCCGCCGCCACAACCGACACCGAGCAAACAGTGATCGAGAGCTCCTAGTTTCGATCGTGTTCCGGGTACCAGAGTGCGGAACATTCAGGGCACATGGTGTGTGAGAATTCGACCTGCGAGCGATCGCGGACGTAGGCCTCGATTTGCTGCCATTTGTCGGCTTCATGAATCTTCTTACAAGAAGCACAGATAGGGAGAACGCCAGTGAGAGTCTTCACATTGGCGATGGTCTGCTGGAGCTCAGCAATCATCTGATCCTTGCCAGCGTCTTCCCGCTTGCGCTGGCTGATGTCGCGCCCATTTAGGACCACTCCGCGAACTGCCGGATGTTCGAGCAAATTGTAAGCCACAACTTCAAGAGAAACCCAGGTGCCGTTGGCGTGCTTGGCGCGGTACTGGATGGAATCTCTCGCGCCAGGATTCTTCCAGAATTCGCTGAGACTACTTTCCACTGCTGGGCGGTCTTCGGGATGAACCAATTCGAGGCCTATGGAGCCGACTAACTGCTCCTGGGTATAACCCAAAACGCGATTCACCGACGGGCTCATATAGCGCACCTTACCGTCGGCATTCCGGATGGTCATAATGTCGTGGCTATTTTCCACCATAAGCCGGAAGCGCTCTTCCGTTTCGCGCTGCGCCTCTTTCGCCTGCTGGCGGCTGGCGATCTTTCGAATCATGCAACACACCAGGGGTCCATCCGGGCTATCAAGCGGAACCAGGCTGATCTCAAGAGGAAGTTCTTCGCCGTCCTTGCGAAGGCCCCGCAGCTCGAAGCTCACCGGCCCGCGCTGCCACTCTGAAGATTCCGTGGAAGCCGCAGTCTGTTGCAGGCGATCCTCTCGAAACAGCTCTGGCAAGAGACGCTCAACAGAGTGGCTCAGGAGTTCATCCAAGCCATACGCAAAAAGTTCTTCGGTTTGCGCGTTCACAAGAACAATCCGGCCTGCCGAATCAAAAACCAAGATTCCCGCGGGAGCGGAAACAAGCACCGCTCGGGACACAGCTTCGCTGAGTGTGGGTCTTCCCTGAGACATAATTCCTTTCTGGAGCAAGAACTCGGGACTTAGATTTAAATCGATTCAATAGCCATGCGCGGGACGAGATGCTCGGCGCAACGTGAACAAGAATAAATTCTGGAGGGCGCGCGTGTCCATGCTACTTGTACTGGTACGCTAACTGGTACGAGGACAGGTACCGACACCACAGTACTCGGTCTAATTGGGACAGGATCGGTTTTGTGCCAGCGCTGCGGCGAAGTTGCGGCCCCGGCGAAAGATTGGGTTGTCTCGCAGGCGTGCCCGCCCACGCCGCCATAAAGAGAAGAGACCCGTTCGAATCGCTCTTGGGTCAACGAATTTGGGAAATCATTTTTCTGGAATTCCTGGTGTGGCTGCGAAGGGAAAGGTGATCCAGGCTTCGACACCTCCTTGGAGGTGAAGAAATCTGGTTTTTACCACGACAATGTGAACTGAGTGTGAAAGATCGCCGCGCAGAATGCCGCCAATAACACTTCAGATTGTGACTCTACACGCGGACACTCACTGACCTTGATGCTACGGCCGGGCAGCGGGTTGCGCGAAGGTGATGAAGTGTCCGCCGGGGTCTTGGACGCTGAATTCCTTCATGCCGTAGAAGGCCGTGCGCACGGGCATGACAATTTTTGCGTCCTTCATGGCGGCGAGGACGGCGTCGAGATTGTCGACCTCCATGTAGAGATAGCTGGGGCCCTTGCGCGCGGTTTCGGAAACTTGTTTGGGCGCGTCTTTTTCCACGCTTTCGTAAGTCTGGTACATCACTTCGGTGGCGCCTTTCTGGAATGCGACGAAACCAAGTCTGCTGCCGTCGGGGACTTCGATGGTCTTCGTGAAGCCCAGGCGATCGATCCAGAAGGGGATGACCGGTTCAATTTCCTTGACGAGCAGGACCGCAGTGATGCGCTTGACGTTCATGGATTTGATCTCCTCGGACGAGTTGGCGGAAGCAAGCACGAAAACCATGGCGGCGAGGGCCAGAACAAGAGGGCGCATGGGCATGTTCTCCTTGCGCGCGAAACTAGTCTAATTTAGACTAGTTGAACTAGTCTAAATTAGACTAGTTGTAAGGTCAAGGAGATTTCCAATGAATGGCAGCCCCGCGATGCAAAAACGACGCGCCGGAATCGAACCGCGACAGTTGGCGGACCTGATTTCGATCGGGCCGGCGATGCTGCGAGATTTCGAGTTGCTGGGGATTCGCAGCGTGGCGCAACTGGCGCGGCAAAATCCGCAGCGGCTGTATGAAAAACTCGGGCGCGTGGCGCGGCAGCACCAGGACATCTGCGTGCTGGATACTTTTTGCGCGGCGGTGGAGCAGGCGAAGAATCCGAGGTTGCCGGCGGAAAAATGCCAATGGTGGTACTGGAGCGAGAAGCGAAAGACGGGAAAGAAATGAAGAGAGAGACTAACGCAAAGACGCCCCGAGCGGGTCGGGGCCGGCGCCGCGCGCAGAGATCCGCGGAGATAACGAGAAGGCGCGCAGGCCGGCCGAGACGTTTGGCGGCGCTGACAACACCGGACCTGGTACTGTTGAGTCTGCTCGCGGAGCGGCCGATGCACGGTTACCAGGCGGTTCTGGAGCTGGAGCGGCGGGAGATTCACGATTGGGCAAATGTTTCGCGGCCGCAGGTTTACTACTCGCTGGAAAAACTCGCGAAGCGGGGACTTCTTCGCTCCTCGGAGACGGAACAGCCGGCGGGGGGGCCGGAGCGCAGTACTTTCGAAACGACGAAGGATGGCCGGAAAGCGCTTGCGGATGCTCTAGAACACGAAGGCTGGACCACCCAGAGAGACCATCCGCCTTTCTTGACGTGGATGGCGCTTTCCTGGCAGGCGCGACCGGGAGTTTTCCGGAGTCAATTGAAGCGCAGGCGGACATTTTTGCAGAAAGAAATCGCGAGAGAAAAGAAAACTCTGCAGTCGATTTACGACGAGGTAGGTCACAAGTATCACGAGGCGGTATGGATGGTGGGTTTGATGCTCGACCAGATGCGGGCGGAAGTGCGATGGACGCATCAATTGGAGCGCGAGCTCGGGCGACGAGCGAGAGCACTCACTCCGACGTTTACGGAAGGATTGCCGAAGTGAAATTACGTCCCCGTTTGAAAATCCGGAATACGTTTAAGAGGAAGAGATAAAGAGAAGGCAGAGACGGGGAGCACGCTGAGATTCGCAGAGAAGAGACCATCGTGGAACGCGGACGGGAGAATGCGATGAGATGGATGACGGGAATGTTTGCGCGTACCACTGTTGGCGTGGGATTGATCGGGGTTACGTTGTGCGCGACGTGGGCAGAAGCGCAGGAAAAGCGGCCGACGGCGCGAGAGGTGGAAGCGGCGATCCAGGAACACATTGGCGTGCCGTGGATGAGCAAGACGGTGGATACGTTCAAAGCGGGGAATCCGGATACGCCAGTGACGGGAATTGCGGTGACGATGATGGCAACGCTGGACGTTTTGCAACGCGCGGCGGCGAACGGGCAGAACCTGATCATCACGCACGAGCCGACTTTCTTCAATCACTACGATGACAAGCCGGAAGGGATGGATGAGAACGACGTGGTGTGGAAAGAGAAACGCGCGTTCATCGAACAACACAAACTGATTATTTGGCGGCTTCACGACCACTGGCATAGGAGGATGCCGGATGGAATTCAAGCGGGGATGACGCACGCGCTGGGTTGGGAGAAATATCAGAATCCGGAGAACCAGAATTTGTACACGCTGCCGGAAACCACGCTGGAAAAGCTGGCAGCAGAGGTGGCGAAGAAGCTGGATACTCCGGTGATGCGCGTGGTGGGGAACCCGGAGATGAAGGTGACAAAGATTGCGCTGAACCCGGGCTATACAGGATTTGTGCGCGAGACGCACGAGTTGGAAATGGATAACGTGGAAGTGCTGCTCGTGGGAGAAACGCGCGAGTGGGAAACGGTGGAGTATGCGGCCGACGCGGTCACGGAAGGGAAGAGGAAAGCGCTCATCATTATTGGACACGTGCCTTCTGAGCAGGCGGGAATGGAAGAATGCGCGCGCTGGCTGAAAACATTCATGAAAAACGTGCCGGTGGAATTCGTGCCGACGAAACAACCTTTTTGGACCCCGGCGGAGAGAAGCGCCCGGTACTAAAGGAATGCAGGCTGGAACTGGCGGATTAGGCTAGAACCTGTCCTGTCTCATAAATTGGGGGCGAATAGGGGGCAGTTGCTCAGCCTCGGGGATAACTTCCGGTTTCCCGTCATCCGTCCAGAGTCGATGCCAACGCGGAGATTGCTTCCTATAGGCTTTTTTCAGTTGTTCGTCGTTGGTACTGCGGCGAACCCATGCGCAGGGCCGCCGGAGATGAGACTGTATTGGCCGACCATTACGCCATCGGGATTAATGCCGAAGACGATGGTGGCGAAGGCGCCCGGAAAATCAATGTTAATTGGCGCAGGGAATCCGCCGTCGGGTGTGGCGGGGAGCTGCAGGAAGCCGTGGCGTTTCGGGCCGGGCTCGCCGGCCACGCGATAGGTTCCCACGAACTGCTGGCTTGGGTCCATGTCCCAAATGGCGGTCAAGGTCGTAGTAGAGGTTGGGTCGTAGGATTGAAACACTCCACCCTGTACTAGGAGGCCGTGTTGTTGATTGCCCATATCTACCCACAATCCACCAATCATGTGGCCGCCGCCGGGAGTGGCGCCATTGTTCATCGACATGGGTATGGGCATGGGATCGATGGTTTCGCCGCCGTTAGCGGTCAGGCTGATGGTGTCGAAGCGAGTCCAGACAGCGCCAAACATAGACATGCCGAGGTCGTGGTCGTGGAGGCAGCCGTAGATATCGCCATCGGGAGTTATGCGTTGTGCAATTGCGCCGGGATGATTGGGGAACATCACGGTCGAGAATTTGCCGTGGCGGTAAAAGAAACCCTTAATGCAAGCGGGATCCGCACTTGGCGGAGTGGTGGGGAGATCAGGTGGGCAGTACAGCGGCGAGCCGTCAGAAACATTGGGATCGCTGTTGACCGGTAGGGTGTATTGTCCGACGATCTCGCCTTGAGGGTTGATTCCATTGGCGATGGTAGCACGCACGTTCGCAACCGGAAAATCGATACTCGTGAACTGTCCGTCTTTGAGCAGGAATCCGTGTTGTTTGCCCGCGGCAGCGTAAAAGCCCACGATATCGCCGCGCGCGTTTATACCCCGTGCGCTAGTTTGACTGGCAACTTGACCCGGGACGAGGCCCGCCGGGCAGGTAGTGGCGGCGTCGCAACGGACATCAATGGAAGCAAAACTAAACGACTGGGCAGCGCTTCGCGTGTTGAACAGCAGCAGCCCAAGTATTAGAGAGAAAATGAATCTATGGGTGTTTCCGTGCATCGAAGTCCTCCGGGAAACGAGTCTTTGGCGTTGCGTAGCACCTGGACGTTCAAGTTGTCCGGGATTTGCTGCTCAACTTAAGGTGGTTCGCGAGGAGCTGCAAGGGACACGTGCGGCCACCTCTGAAATGACCGTACTTGGCCGCTCCCAACAGCACAATTGCCAAGGTAGGTCCCTAGCGTTAGAATCCGGCCCACCGAAGCCTGTCCCTCACGGGTTTGGCTATGCCCAGCGATATGACTAATTTACGGGACCGTCCAGCCGAGCCTCCTTCAGGCGATCGGCTCGATTCGTGGAAAGAGATTGCGGCCTACCTAAAACATAGCGAGAGAACAGTTCGACGCTGGCAGGACGAAGGTCTCCCTATTCATCGGCACGCTCACAAGAAAAGAGCGGGGGTTTACGCCTACAAACCTGAGTTGGATGCTTGGTGGAACAACGGACATGCCCGGCTGGAGGAGCTGGAGCACACTCGGGCCACAAGAAACCTTCCGCTGCCATGGTGGGTTGCGGTAGCGGGTCTCTCTCTAATTCTTTCGATCAGCGCACTCTACCTAGCCCGGAACCGTATGTGGCGCCGTGCCAGCCCACCGGCAGGCAAAATCATGCTCGCGGTACTGCCTTTTGAAAACCTCAGTGGCGATTCTGCGCAGGAGTATTTCAGTGAGGGGCTGACCGAGGAGATGATCTCCCGGCTGGGTCAAATGGAGCCACAGCGTCTTGGAGTTATCGCACGCACGTCGGCCATTCAGTATAAGGGCACGAAGAAGCGAATCGACCAGATTGGCGAAGAATTGGGCGTGGATTACATCCTCGAAGGCACCGTGCGCCATTCAGGCGGTCGCGTGCGCATCAGCGCTCAACTCATCCAAGTCAAGGATCAAACGCATCTTTGGGCCAAGAACTATGAGCGAGATCTCGGCGATATCCTGGCCCTACAGCAAGAGGTGGCTGTGGCGATAGCCGACGAAGTCGAGATCAAACTCACGCCCGAGCAGAGAGCGCACCCGAACGGTGCTCGCCCGGTAAACGCGCGAGCTCACGAGGCCTACCTTGAAGGCCGCTACTATTTAGCGAGGGCCAGGGGAAGCGAATATGAGAAGGCACTCAACTATTTTCAGCAGGCCATTCAGCTCGACTCGAGCTATGCCCTTGCGTATGCCGGCCTCGCCGAAACCTACACGGCAATGAACACCTCCTATTTGACGCCGCTGGAAGCCGGACCCAAAGCAAAAGCGGCAGCCATAAAAGCCTTGGAATTGGACGAGACCCTGGCGCTCGCCCATGCCTCTCTCGGCAGCGTACATCTTTACTACGATTGGGATTGGCCCGGAGCCGAGAGCGAGTTCTTGCGCAGCCTGGCGCTCAATCCGAATCTTTCCGAAGCGCATCTACGGTATGCCGATTATCTCGCGAGCATCGGCCGATTTGATGAGGCACTCGCGCACGATCACACTGCGTTCGCGCTCGATCCTCTTTCGGTCCGGGCGCGATTTGTGGCCATTACACGTAGTTTGCACGCCAGCCGTCGATATCAGGAGATCATTCAGGAGTGCCACAAAGCACGGGAATTGCCGCCGGACTTCACCGAACCTTTTGCGGAGGAAGCATTTGCCTATGCACGCCTCGGCCGGTTCGCTGAGGCGACACAGGCGGCAGCAACAGCAGTGCGCGAAAGCAACGATCCAACTCAAATAGCGGAGGCAGCTCAGACCTACGCCGAATCAGGAAATAAGGAAGAAGCGCGCAAGGTTCTCAAGAAACTTCTGGCTATGGCGCAGAAACGGTTTGTATGCGGCAACAACATTGCCACGGTATATGCCGCCCTCGGAGAAACCGACAGAGCTTTCGCCTCTCTCGAAGAAGGTCTCAAGCAGCGGTCTCTTTGAATGACCTTTGTCGGGGTGGATCCCCGACTCGATGCCCTCCGAAGTGATCCACGCTTCGCGGAGATTGTTCGTCGCGTCGGCGTTCCGTGTCGTTCCACCTGTCTCCAGCCGCGAACCAGGTAAGGAAATACGTCTTAAAAGTCAGCGCGTCGTGCAGGGAACTTGCTCCGCCCCGCCTCACGTCTGATTCTGCTGAAGCATTAGGAGATGAGCTATAGGTTGAGGGAGCCGGAATAGGTGACGCGGGCTTTGCCGGATTCGCTGCGTTCGATGCGGCCGATGAGGAAGAATTTTTCGCGGCGCTTTTTGAGGTCGGCTTCGACGGAGCGGACGTTTTTGGGCGGGACGACGAGAATCATGCCGACACCCATGTTGAAGGATTGCAGGAGTTCGTCGGTGTCGATTTTGCCGAGCTTGGCGAGATATTTGAAAATCGCGGGAATGGGCCAGGTGGCAAGGTCGATTTCCGCTTTCAAGCCATTGGGAAGAACACGGGGAAGATTGCCAGGGATGCCGCCACCGGTGATGTGCGCAAGAGCGGAAACCCATCCCTTTGCCACGATATTTTTTAGCGCGGGCGCGTAGCACAGATGGGGCTTCAGCAATTCCGCGCCGATTTTATTTCCGACCTCGGCGACGTAAGTATCCGGCCGGAGCTTCCCGACTTCAAAGATTAATTTGCGGGCCAGCGAATAGCCGTTGGTGTGCAGGCCAGCGGAAGGCAATGCGATCAGCGTGTCGCCGGGCTGGACGCTCTTGCCGGTCAAAAGTTTTTTGCGTTCGACGGCGCCGACGATGAAGCCGGCGAGATCGTATTCACCGGGAGGATAGAAGCCGGGCATCTCGGCGGTTTCGCCGCCGATGAGGGCGCAGCCGGCTTTGCGGCAGGAGCGGCTCATGCCTTCGACGAGTTGCTCGACGACCTGCGGATCGAGCTTGCCCATCGCGAGATAGTCGAGGAAAAAAAGCGGCTCGGCGCCCTGGACGAGAATGTCGTTGATGCAGTGATTGACGAGGTCGCCGCCGACGGTGGAATGATTGCCCACGGCCATGGCGACTTTCAGCTTGGTTCCGACGCCATCCGCGCTGGAGACCAGCACGGGCTCCTTCCACTTTTTGCGGTCGAGCGCGAAGAGGGCGCCGAAACCGCCGATGCCGCCGAGCACACCGGAAGTAAACGTACGGCTGGCATGATGGCGGATTCTCTGCTTGGCGTCATCCGCGACGGCGATGTTCACTCCGGCATCGGCATATTTCATGAGAGCCCGTTCGCTTTCGTTTCGAAGCTATTTGTGTCCGGGACGCACCCGCCGCGGCGGGCCGGTCACTGACAGGAATTGATTCGAGCGCCGTGGAGGGACGCGGCGGCTATTTTCGCAAACCAGTTTTCAGCAAAAGCTAAAAAGTTCTAAAAATTCTGTTCCAGCGCACGATGCGGGGATGCAGCAGAGCATTCGCGTAGGCATAAAACCGTTCCTGGATCTTGCCGGGCTCCCAAGCTTCCGGAGAAACATTCAGCGACATGTAAATCAGGACAGGGGTTCCGATGATGTCTTTTCGCGGAACGCAGCCCCAGAAGCGGCTGTCACCTCGCTCGCGCCAGTGGTGTATTTCTCGACTAGTTTTTGGCCATTGATCCACACGGCGCCATCATGAATGTCGACGGTGTCTCCGGGCAGGCCGATGACGCGCTTCACGTAGTCCGGCGTGTCCGGTGCAAAGGGCGGCTTGAAGATGATGACTTGCTGGCGCTTGGGATTGCGCCAGAGCGGGAGGTGCCAATTGGTGAAAGGCACGCCAGCGTCGTAGCCGATGCGGCTCATGATGAGGTGATCGCCGATGAGCAAGGTGTTCTCCATCGATCCGGAGGGAATAACGCGCGCCTGGCCAATCGTGCCGTTGATGAGCAGAAACGCCAGGCCCACCCAGAACCACGCGATGATCTCGCGCTGAATCTTGGTTTTCACCGGGACGTTGGCTTCTTCCGGTTTTTCTTGTTTTGGTTTTTTTTCAGCTTTCACGTTCCACCACCACCGGCCGCTCTGCGGACTCGGGTTCACTGCCGCTCGTGTGATTGGCCTCGCTGGATTTGCCGTTGGAAGCGCTTTCGCGCACCTCGAGCTGCACCAGGTCCGTCGGATAAACGCCCGTATAACAAGACGTACAAAACCGGCTTTCGGTGTCGCTGACCGCGCGGCGCAGTGCCGGAAGAGAAACGTAGCCCAGCGAATCGGCGCCAAGGAATTTGCAGATTTCCTCGGGCGAGTTCGAGGAGGCGATCAATTCCTCGCGCGTGGGCGTGTCCACACCGTAGTAGCAGGGAGAAATCGTCGGGGGGCAACTGATGCGCACGTGTATTTCTTTGGCGCCGACTTCGCGGAGCATGCGGACGATTTTGCGGCTGGTGGTGCCGCGCACGATGGAATCGTCGACGAGGACGACGCGCTGGCCTTCGATCAATCCACGGATCGGATTGAGCTTGAGCTTTACGCCGAAATTGCGGATGGCTTGCGAGGGCTCGATAAAAGTGCGGCCGATGTAGTGATTGCGAATCAGGCCCATGCGGAAGGGAATTTTGGATTCGAGCGCGTAGCCGACAGCGGCGGGTACTCCGGAATCAGGCACGGGGACGACGATGTCGGCATCGACGGGATGTTCTTGCGCGAGGAGGCGGCCGAGCATTTCGCGGCTTTCGTTCACAGAGCGGCCAAAAATTATGCTATCGGGGCGGGAGAAATAGACGTGCTCGAAAATGCACTGTTGGAGCGGTTTTTCGGGTGCGAAATGGATGGACTCGATGCCCATTTTCGAGATGCGCACCATTTCGCCGGGCTCGATTTCACGGATGTATTGCGCGTTGAGGAGATCGAAGGCGCAGGTTTCGGAAGCGACGAGCCAGGAGTCGAAGCCGCCGGGCGTGGTGAGTTTGCCGAGCACGAGTGGGCGGAAGCCGCGGGGATCGCGGACGGCGTAAAGTTCGTCTTCGGTGAGAACAAGAAGCGAGTATGCGCCTTCCACTTGATTGAGCGCGTCGCCGATAGCGCCGGAAAGATTGCGCGCTTGCGAGCGAGCGATGAGATGGACGATGACTTCGGTGTCGCTGTTGGTTTGGAAAATGGAGCCGCGGTGCTCGAGCTTGCGGCGCCACTCGGCGGCGTTGGTGAGGTTGCCGTTGTGGCCGAGAGCGACTTTGCCCTTGTTGCAGTCGATCATGATGGGCTGAGCATTGAGAAGAGCTTTATCGCCGGCGGTGGAGTAGCGCGTGTGGCCGATGGCGAGGCTGCCGGGCAGTTGCGCCAGCACGCTGGGCTGGAAAATTTCCTCGACTTCGCCCATCGCGCGGTGGACGTACAATTCTTTGCCGTCGCTGGAAACGATGCCGGCAGACTCCTGGCCGCGATGCTGAAGGGCGTAAAGACCGAGATAGGCGAGGTTGGCGGCTTCGGGGTGGCCGAAGACGCCGAAGACACCACACTCGTCGTGGAAGTGATCGTCAAAGTGTATTAAGGAATTCACGACAACTGGCCCACCTTGTGCGCATCGAGTCTCGACCCAAACCAGTTGAAAGCTAAATAGCCCAGCACGGCAACGGGCAAGAAGCAAAACTCCGATGCGATCCACCAATCCGAGGAGTCCGTCGAGAGCGCCCTAGCTAAGATGTAAACGATCGCCACAGAGCAAAACACCGCAACCAGTTGCTTTGACCATGGGCGATGGAGCAGAACCGTGGACGTGGCAAGAAAACCCAATAGACATACAAACAGACCACCCAAAACACGAGACCAGTAGCTCCATGGATATGCTCTTTGAAATCCGAACAATCGTCCCAGGACATACTCCGTAGATGTCAAATGACCGAGCGACATGGACTCAACAAAGAGCGATGTGAGCAGAAACCAATATCCGATGTTTGCGATGCGCTTCATTTTCCAACCAAAGTGAGTTCGAGCGAATGGGCCCAGGCGTCGCGCAGTGTTTCAACGGAACTGTCGATCACCGCGCGCCCCTTATGTTCGATGCGGAACGAACCGTCGCGGGTGACCTGGCCGAGCTCGCGCGCCGCCAGGTTGTATTGTCTCGCAGTATGGAGAACGGCGGCAAGTTTTGATGGGGTGACGGAGACGATGGCGCGGGCACCGCGTTCGTTGAAGGCGGCGAATTCTGCGGTTGAGGATTCGTTCTCCAAATTTGCCATCGCGCCAAGCACGGGCGCAGCATGCTGCGCCCCTACAAAGGAGGATCCGGAGGCGAAACAGGATTCGGCTAGGGTGACGGCTAGGCCGCCGTCGGAGATGTCGTGGGCGGATTGCAATGCGCCTTCGGCGGCTAGAGCGACGAGGCAGTCCTGGAGGCGCTT
>WNFR01016735.1_pt1 | contig 13735 bp, 9 predicted proteins | sample 5400221 | NCBI WGS metagenome assembly WNFR01 (sample SAMN13153357, study PRJNA577476) | soil metagenome | isolation source: 40 cm soil under Madrone tree | place: USA:California | collected 2016-06-14
TCATCCTTGCTCCCTGGTGCAGGGGGCAGGATTCGAACCTGCGTAGGGCGTTAGCCCGCCGGGTTTACAGCCCGGTGCCATTAACCACTCGACCACCCCTGCATTGTTTCAAGTGCCTAGTGGAGCCGGCGAAGGGACTTGAACCCCCGACCCTCTGATTACAAATCAGATGCTCTACCAACTGAGCTACGCCGGCCGCTATCCCGCCATAGAGTGCAAATAGCGCATTCCGACAAAATGCGGATACTACCAACAGGATTTCAAAAACGCAAGTCGCAGCGACAGTTGCAGATATCCTGACAATGAGGTCAGGGCCAGCAAACGGAAAGAAGACGCTTTTGCTGCTCAACTTACCCCGCCAAATAAATAAATTGACCTATATTGATGCCACGAAGTACGATTGAGTCTACCCCGTTCGCGGATTAAACGCGAACAGCCCTCCCGGGACGCTTCCTGAGGCACAGCCTGGTTCCCAAGTTCCGCGGACAACCCAATCACAAAAAATCCTTAAGGAGACGAGTTATGCCACTGTATCGACTCAACCAATGCTTGCTTTCCCTGTGCTGTTTAATCGTTCTGGCGACAGGCGTCAGCTCTCAAACGCCGCAGACCAGTACCTCCGCCGGCAGCGAGCGCTCAGACATGATCCAGCAGAAAGAGACTGGCCCTTCAGTGATTGCGCCAACAGCTAGAGAAGCTCAACGAGTCGCCGGCAGGACGAATCTTTTTTGTGCCGGCTACATTCGATATCAACGTTTTCCCAAAACGCCTGAGATCGTCGGTGCAGACGAAGAGCAGCAGCAACGCACGTTTACAGACGGAGATTTTGTTTATCTCAATGCCGGTTCACAGCAGGGAGTACATGAAGGCCAGGCTTTTCAGATCGTTCGTCCCAAGGGCGATCTAAAAGGAGTCCACCAGAAAAAGAAAGGGTTTCTAGGGACGTACGTACAAGACATTGGCCAGTTGGAGGTAACCAAAGTCCTCGAACGTACCTCAGTGGCCCAAATCACATTTTCCTGCGATATGATCCTGCTTGGCGATCTCGTCGTTGGCATTCCCGATAGAGTCTCGCCCTTAGAACGGGCAGAAGCCAATTTGGATTTATTCGCGGATCCCACGGGCAAGCAGACTGGTCGTTTGATGATGTCCCGTGACGGACATGAAACCTTGACCAAAAATGCCGTGGTTTACATCGATCTCGGATCTGAAGACAAGGTTAGCCCCGGAGATTACCTGACCGTCTACCGGAAGCGCTTAAAGGGCGATTTGACTTCAGTTGACAACGAAGAGAACGCACGCGGCCGCGCCACAGGCTTCCAGAGCGATCGGTATCGCGGTGGAGGTTACTCGATGCAGGCACAGCGCGCGAAAGACTCAACCGGTCTTGTCGATTCTGAAGGCCGTTATAGATACAAGCCCATAACAACTAAACAGATCAGACGCGATCGTCCAGCACTGCCGCGCAAGATTGTCGGCGAGATGGTAATCATTGACGTTCAGGCACGCACAGCCACAGCAATCATCACAAGAGCAGTTCTGGAATTGCATACTGGTGACTGGGTCGAGGTGCAGTAAGGCAGAGCTTTTTTAGGTCTACTCTCGAACGACGGCGACGCTGGCGGTTTTGTTCTCTCTCGGAGCCGCGCGTCCAGACATCACAGCACGATAGAATGAGCTGAAGTAGCCATACATGGACACGCAAGCCGATATGACTACTAGCCATAACAACGCGCGACCTGCGGTGTAGACCAGCACTTGCCAATCAGTGGGGGTGACTGCTCCGTTCCCAAACAGGTGCTCCCACGCTGAGCGCAATTCAGGCACAGACCAAAACTCAATAGCCGGAAAGGGCCTCCCAAAGTTCGCAACCGGAGGTCTGCCGGCCACACTCGATGCGATCAAAAGCGCGACCGTAATTACTTGCGCAAGCATCTTAAACTTCCCCATTTTTGAAGCTGCGATTACAAAACCGTCAACGGCCGCGATCGAGCGCAGTCCTGTCACCGCAAACTCCCGCCCGATGATGATGACGACCGCCCAGGCCGGCGCGAGTTGATTCTCAACAAGGGATATCAGCGCCGCGGAAATCAGCAGCTTGTCGGCAATCGGATCCAGCAATTGCCCAAGACGTGTGACTTGTCCGCGACTGCGCGCGAAGTGTCCATCGAGATAATCCGTTAACGCTGCTGCTAAGAACATCACTACACCCAGGATGTGACGAGGAACGCCAAACCAATTCTCAGAAAAGGGCGTCAGCAGAACAACAACAAGTAATGGAACAATGAAAATGCGCAGGAGCGTTAAGGCATTGGGAAGGTTTACCACTGATTACCGCCTGGATTTCGAGGCTGCAGACTTTTGCTTAGGACTTACTCGCAGTTTAGGTTGCCTACAGAAACAGAGTCAAGACTGCTGCACTGATGCAGTTCAGAGTTCAAGCTTTAGCTTGTCTGGCAAAACCACAACCTAAAGGCTGAACTCTAAACTTCTTGCTGCATCAGTACCCAAGACTGGGGCAGTGTCCACTAGACTGCTGCTAACTTGCCGGGACATGAACGGTCGACTAGAATTGCTGATTCTCCACTGGGCGATATTCCCATCCGTAGCGGAGTTCTCAGTTTTTCAGACTGCCATGGCAATTGATCGCATCACAGTAAGAGGGGCTCGCCAGCATAACCTTAAAAACATCAATGTAGACATCCCCCGGGATCGCTTTACTGTCATCACCGGTCTTTCCGGATCAGGCAAATCTTCGCTCGCTTTTGACACCATCTACGCTGAGGGGCAACGTCGATACGTCGAGTCGTTATCAGCCTACGCCCGCCAGTTTCTCGATCAACTGGAGAAGCCTGACGTTGATTCCGTAGATGGTCTTTCGCCGGCAATTTCAATTGAACAGAAAACAGTCTCGCGCAGCCCGCGTTCAACCGTCGGGACGGTGACTGAGATCTATGACTACATGCGTCTCCTGTTTTCTTCTATAGGTGTGCCGCACTGCCACGTTTGCGGCGCCGCCATCACCCGGCAAAGTGTGGAACAAATTGTCCAAAATGTTCTCGGCCTACCAGAAGGCGAGCGTGTCATGGTCCTCGCCCCCATAGTTCGGGGACGAAAGGGAGAGTTTAAGAAAGAACTGGAGAAACTAGCGAAGGACGGATTCCTGCGAGCCCGTGTCGACGGTGAACTACTGTCGCTCGATGAAGAAATACGACTGGACAAGCGACGCAATCATACGATCGAGGCAGTAGTTGATCGTCTTTTGATTAAGACGGGAATTCGCGAACGACTGACTGAGTCGATCCGCACAGCACTGAAGCTGACTGGAGGCGCAGTTCTTATCTCCATAGTTGACGGAGAAGAGAAACTTTATTCGGAACGCATGGCTTGCGTGATCTGTGGGATAAACGTCCCGCCACTTGAGCCTCGCTCCTTTTCCTTTAACTCCGCTTATGGAGCCTGCAAGCGTTGTCACGGGCTGGGCACTGTTATGGAAGTCGACCGCACAAAGCTGATTCCCGATGCCAACACACAAGTAGACAAACTCGCATTCATGGGACCTGGCGACAAGCAAGGATCCGCCTATCTAAGAAGCGCCCTGCTGGCGGTCATCAAGCATTTCAATGCTAACGCAAAGTCATCCTTCAATGATTTGCCGAAAGAAGTGTGCGAGGGTTTTCTCAATGGAGTTAGCGGGAAGCTTGACTTCACGCAAGGTCTCTATTCGTACCAGGGTGAATGGAAGGGTGCCTTAAACTGGTTGCGCGGCCGCCTTAGCGGGGCACCTTCGGAAAAAATCAGAGCGACACTTGAAGAACTGGTTTCACCGGCAAAATGTGTGGAGTGTGGCGGACGCCGGTTGCGCTCCGATTCCCTGGCCGTACGGCTGGGAGGACGTGGGATTGCCGAGTACACTTCTTTGCCTATCGAAGATTCAGTTGCGGCATTCGAGCAGATAACTCTTACCGCTCGCGAAGAACAGATTGCCGGACCGATATTGCGAGAAATCAAGAATCGTTTGCGGTTTCTGAATACGGTTGGGCTTGGATACATAACCCTCGATCGAGGTTCGTCAACTCTTTCCGGTGGCGAAGGACAACGAATTCGACTGGCAACTCAGATCGGATCTCAACTTCGCGGGGTACTTTACGTACTCGACGAGCCCTCAATTGGTCTACATCCACGCGACAATCAAAAGCTGCTGGATACACTTACAGCACTCCGCGATCTGGGCAACACGGTCCTCGTAGTAGAACATGATGAAGAGACAATTCGGCGCGCCGACTATGTCGTAGATCTCGGACCGGGTGCCGGCGCGCACGGTGGTGAGATTGTCGCGTTTGGAACCGCGGAGGACGTTGCTAATAATCCGGAATCTGTGACCGGCCTCTATATTAGCGGAGTCAGGAAGATCGAAGTGCCGAAGCAACGGCGATCTCCGAATGGCAAATGCCTGACGATTCAGGGTGCTTACGCCAATAATCTAAAAGAGATTGACGTCTCTTTCCCACTGGGTCTCTTGACTGTGGTCACCGGTGTCTCAGGTTCCGGCAAATCGACTCTTGTAGAAGACATTCTTTACTACGCTCTGGCGCGGCATCTCTATGGATCGCTAACCGAACCTGGTCCCTACAAGGCGATCGAGGGTCTGGAACATGTGGACAAAGTAATCGAGATAGATCAGTCGCCCATCGGTCGGACGCCGAGATCAAATCCAGCCACTTACACGGGATTGTTCACTCCACTGAGGGAACTCTATGCGATGCTCCCGGAATCGCGCGAGCGTGGCTATAAGCCCGGGCGGTTTTCTTTCAACGTTAAGGGCGGGCGTTGCGAAGCGTGCGAAGGCGACGGCATGAAGCGTATCGAGATGAATTTTCTTCCCGATGTTTATGTTCTTTGTGATGTCTGTCGCGGCGCGCGTTATAACCGCGAAACGATGGCCGTGAAATACAAAGGGAAATCGATTGCCGAGATGCTGGATACGACGGTCGAAGAAGCGCTGCCATTGTTGGAAAATATTCCCCAGATTAAGCAGAAACTGCAAACCTTATGGGATGTCGGTCTCGGTTATATCAAGCTCGGACAATCCGCAACGACGCTGTCGGGAGGCGAAGCACAACGAATAAAGCTGGCAAAGGAACTCTCCAAACGCGCCACGGGAAGAACGATCTACATCCTTGATGAGCCAACGACGGGTTTGCATTTTGCCGATGTTCACAAACTGCTTGACGTTTTGCAGCGTCTGGTTTCGCTGGGCAACACGGTCTTAGTCATTGAGCACAACCTCGACGTTATAAAATCTGCCGACTACATCATCGATCTCGGACCCGAGGGTGGCGAGCACGGTGGCCGCGTGGTCGTTGCCGGCACACCCGAAGAAGTCGCTCGCTCTCGGCGTTCACACACTGGCCAGGTGCTGAAACCACTTCTTAATGGCCGACTCACGCGCAATGGCAATGGTAAATGACCAATGGTTGTTTTCAGCGGTGTGAATTAGACCACTACGCAAATTGGCCCCGCGCCCCGCTGGTGATTTGTAGTTACAACCAAAGGTACCCTTGCTAGAATAAATTTATCGAATTACTAAACTTGAAGACTTGTAGTCAGGAGTGAAGGCGCCTTGCCATCTATTTACGCCGATGATCTTCGGCCTCTGCGACTGGCGGAAGTGAAGACATATCCCTTGGCGGAGCGAGCGAGCAAGGTCACTCTTGACGACTTTTCCCGTCCGATCGAAGCGAATTCGACACTTCAGGTTTTTCTTGCGAGTTTGCCAAACATTCTCGCCGTGCAAAGCCTGCGTCAACTTTCTGCACGCATGCGTCGCGCGAGGGATCTCGGCAAACCAATAATCTGGGGCATTGGCGGCCACGTCATCAAAACCGGCCTGGCACCCGTGATCATTGATCTGATGAAGCGGGGCTTTGTGACCGCGGTTGCCGCGAATGGTTCTGTACTTGTGCACGATGCAGAGATTGCGATGGTCGGATCGACTTCCGAAGATGTCGATGCGACGTTGGCGGAAGGCGTGTTTGGCGGCGCCGAAGAGACAGGAAGACTCCTCAATACTGCTGCGCAAGACGGAGCCAGAGACGGAATCGGGCTCGGCGAGTCAATGGGCCGCGCGCTGCTTTCAATCACACCGAAGCATCGCGAATATTCACTTCTTTGTGCCGCCTACGAATCCAGAGTTCCTTTTACCGCCCACATCACAATCGGCGGCGACATCGCGCATTTTCATCCTAATGTTGATGGTGCTTCGCTCGGTGCAACCACGCACACTGACTTTCGTCTGCTGGCGGAACTAGTGAAGCGGATGAACGCGGGTGGTGTTTATCTAAATGTAGGGTCAGCCGTTGTCCTGCCGGAAGTCTTTCTAAAATGTGTAACACTGGTGCGTAACCTGGGACATCCGCTCACAGACATCACCACCGCGAATCTTGACTTCATCCAGTCGTACCGGCCACTTACAAATGTCGTGCGACGACCAACTGAAGACGGAGCCGGACGCGGCTTTTCAATCACCGGACATCACGAACTCACAATTCCCCTTCTAGCCGCCGAACTAATTTGTGGGCAGTAGTCCTGATTGAAAGCCACTCACCAGCCAATCCAACATCTCAATCTCAGTAATTTGTCATAAAAAGTGCCGAAAACCATTCCACCACGGAGACACGGAGAACACGGAGAATCCCGTGGGACGTGAAATTAGGACACTACCACCTCAGCCGCCCTCTTGACGCTCACCCATGCTTTCGCTTAATCTGCTTGTCTGAAATTGAAAACCGTTTTCAATTTCATCCGTAAAAAACCCGTAATCTGGGTTGCGCCGAAAGGACAACATGCCGCCGCCGCTCACTTTCAACCTTACGCGCATCCAACTCGTCTTCCCAATTGTGGCGCTGTTTCTTTGTGCCGCCCACACCAATGATGCAGCGGCGCAGGCGTCACTACACGGAAAGGTGCTTGATCCCAACCATGCTGCCATCGCGTTCGCCCAGATTACCGCAGTCAGCGCAGGTCACCCAACTTCATCAACGCTCACCGATCGAAACGGTGAGTTTACGCTGCCCCTCGAACCCGGCAAATATACTTTGCGCGTTGCCGCAGAAGGATTCGCCGAACTCACTCAGACCGTCGAGTCTAAGATTGCCGGCTTTGAGCCGTGCGAAATTGTCTTACAACTCGCCGGCTATAACGCCACGGTCATGGTCACTGATGTGCCGGGCTACGAAGCGTTCGCGATGAGCACGGCGACAAAGACTCTTACAGCTCTACGGGATATTTGCTGATGTCGTCCGCTATGTTCCGGGCATTACGGCCATTCAAGGCGAAAACAATCGGGACCAGGTAGTCATCCGAGGTAACAGCTCATCAGCCGACTTTTTCCTCGATGGCGTGCGGGACGACGTCCAATATTATCGAGACCTTTACAACCTCGAGAGTGTGGAAGCTCTGAAGGGACCAAACGCGATGATCTTCGGCCGCGGCGGCGGTGGCGGAGTAATCAACCGCGTTAGCAAACAGGCTGGATTTGCACCCTTTCGGGAAGTTAGGTTGCAGGGTGGTTCTTACGGCAACAAGAGAATCTCAGTTGATCTTGATCAACCGTTCAGCAGTCGAGTCGCCTTTCGTCTTAACAGCATGATTGAGAATTCCGGAAGCTTCCGTAAGCAAGTGAACCTCCGTCGCTTTGGAATCAATCCGACCTTGACCGTTGCCGCCGGCCAGCGTACGCAAATACGGATTGGCTACGAGCACTTCAGAGATAACCGGGTTGCCGATCGCGGCATCCCCTCATTTCGTGGCCGGCCCTCCGACTCCGAAATCTCAACGTTCTTCGGCAATCCCAGCGAAAGTTTTGTGCACGCTCGGGTGGGCCTTCTCTCCGCAGTAATCGATCACCAGTTCGGCAGTGTCAACCTTCACAATCGCACGCTGTTCGGCGCTTACCAGAAGATGTATCAGAACTTTGTCCCCGGATCCGTGAACGCAGAAGAAACGCGCGTCAATCTTTCCGCGTACAACAACGCAACCCGACGACGCAATCTCTTCAATCAAACCGATCTGACTTATGCCGCGAAGACCGGTGCGATCAAGCATACACTCCTGGCAGGTGCGGAAGTCGGTCAACAGACTTCAAATAACTTTCGGAACACAGGATTTTTCAACAACATAACGACATCCATCTCAGTCCCGTTTGCTACCCCAACTATCAACACTCCGGTAACCTTTCGTCAGAACGCCACCGATGCCGACAATAATTTGAGGGCGACTGTGGCTGCCACCTATGTCCAGGATCAGGTTGAGTTCTCCAAAAAAATTCAGGCGCTCGCGGGCCTGCGTTTCGATCATTTCAATCTCAGGTTCCACAACAACAGGAACAACGATAACTTCCAACGCGTTGATAATCTGGTCTCTCCACGTCTCGGTATAGTATTCAAGCCGATCGTCCCTCTATCGCTCTACGGCAGTTACAGCATGTCGTATCTACCCAGTTCCGGTGATCAGTTCTCTTCCCTGACCGCAATCACACAAACGCTCAAGCCGGAAAAGTTTACAAATTATGAGGTTGGCGCAAAATGGGACGTTCTTCCGTCAGTTTCTTTCACCGGCGCAGCGTACCGGTTAGACCGCACGAACACGAGAGCAACAGATCCAAAGGATCCGACGAAGACGGTGCAAACCGGCAGTCAACGTACGCAAGGCTTTGAACTTGGATTGAGTGGCAACATCACCCGCGATTGGAAGATCATGGGTGGCTACGCTTATCAAGATGCCACCGTCACTGCAGCCACGACAGCTGCTCCCAAGGGAGCACGAACCGCACAGGTGCCGCGCAATACATTTTCCCTATGGAATAATTACCGGTTTCTGAATAAGTGGAGAGTCGGGCTGGGAATCCTTAATCGATCCAGTATGTATGCAGCGATCGACAACAAGGTAATCTTACCTGGATACATCCGAGCGGACGCTGCCTTGCAATATGCAATCACAGAAAAACTGGGTCTTCAGGCAAATCTGGAAAACTTGTTCGACAAGAAATACTTTGTGAACGCTGATGGCAACGACAACATCTCCCCGGGCTATCCACGTGCTGTCCGTGTCTCGCTAACCTGGAAATTCTGAAAAGTTAACCGTCCACCTCATAGTTAACTTGTCTCAATGCAGGCCAATACATTTGCCGCGCGCCAAACTGAAGTCAGTGACTGGCTATGCTATACTCCGCCAACCCCAACGAACCTTTTGAATATGAACGAACAAGGATCGGGTTTGGAAAAATAGATGAACGCGCAGAGACTGGAACATTTTCGCCGATTGCTTCTCGATCAGTTGCGTCAACAAACTGAACACGTGCGCACCGATCAGGCGGCTGCTTTAGAGCTCTACGATGATGGCGTTAAAGACAGCGTAGATCTCTCAGTGCAGGATTTGAACAAAGAGATCGCTCTAAGACTGGGCGAGAGAAGTTCCCAACTGGTCGCGGATATCGATCAGGCATTGTTGCGAATGAAAGAGGGCGGCTACGGGATCTGCGCTCGTTGCAGTAAGCCGATCGATGAACGCCGGCTCGAAGCCTTACCCACCGCACGCTACGACGCCGCTTGCCAGGCAATAATTGAAAGCGCCAACGGCGAGGAAGAAATTCACACGCTGTAAAGAAAAACTCAATTAAGCTTTTGGATGCGTCTTATCGTAAACCTCAATCAACTTCTCCATCGAAACGTGAGTGTAAATCTGCGTGGTTGAAAGGCGGGCGTGACCGAGTAGTTCCTGGATGTCACGCAGGTCGGCGCCGCTGTCGAGCAGATGCGTCGCAAAGGAATGACGCAATGCGTGCGGACTGATGTTGTGCATGCCGGCACAGATCCGGATATATTTCTCAACCATCCTGCCCACCGAGCGTGTGGTTATGCGCGTGCCTTGGTAGTTTAGAAAGAGCGCATCCTCCTCGCGTTTCGATATTGGCGCGTTACTCAAAAACTTCTCGCGACCATCCAGGTAGTTACGAATCGCTTCGCCTGCCGGATCGCCAAACGGCACAATACGCTGCTTGCGCCGCTTCCCTGTGACACGGATTAGTTTGTTTTGGAAGTCGACATCACGCAGATCCAGTGTGGTTAACTCGGCAACTCGTACTCCAGTCGCATACATGAGTTCGAGCATTGCGCGATCACGCTTGCCCAAATCGGTTTCGGGGTCGGGGCTCTCGATAAACCTGATTGCCTCTTCAATCGTGAGATGTTGCGGCAGTTTCTTCTCACGCCGTGGTGTGGAGACAAGTTTTGCCGGATTAAGTTCGAGCAGACCTTCGCGCACGAGAAACTGAAAAAACGTGCGCAACGCCGCTAATTTGCGTGCAATGGAACTTTTCTTTTTTTGTGCCGAGTGGAGCGCTGATAACCATTCACGGATCGTGAGATGATCAATTTCTGCGATGTCGGGTAATTTTCGTTTACCCTTTTTTTGGGCGGGCGCCAGATATTCTAGAAATTGTTCGAGGTCGCTTTGGTAGTTGCGTACAGTGTGAGAGCTCACATTCCGTTCGTAGCGCAAGTGTTCGAGAAATTGGACGATGAGTTGCTCCATGGGAAAACCGAATGGCAGTTAGTTCAGGGTTTTGGTCTTTGGTCTTTGGTCTTTGGTCTTTGGTCTTTGGTCTTTGGTCTTTGATACCGCTTTCGGTTCCAGTGACGATCAAAGATCAGGGTCCAAAGACCTAAGACCAAACACCAAAGACCCTACCAATCCGCAGCTGTCGTCGGTCTCGGCGCATAATAGCCTTTCCGTGAACGAACGCGAACATCATTCCGCGATTTGATCCGCAGATCGATCAAATGCACTCGACCGTCGCGATTGTCATTGCCGGGGTAGTAACTCAACACATATTGCTGCGCCAGATCTGCCGCTATCTGATCAAAAGCCAGATCCAACTCCTGCACTGTCTTGGGGAGGTATACCGCGCCTCCTGTTTGTCCCGACAGTTGTTCCATTCTTCGCTCGGCTGCAAGCGCCCGCAGATTCGCTCCCTGGTACAGTCCGGTTTGAACGACAAAGATCTGACAGTCATCACCCAGAACATGTCGCATCGTAGTTTCAAAATCGTTTTCGCTTGTCGTCTCTATGCCGTCGGAGACGATCACCAAAACGCGCCGGCCGGAAGAGGGACGCAAATAACTTCCGGCATCGATAATCGCGTCGAGGAGCGAAGTGCCTCCCTCAGGCTTGCCGAAGCTTGCGATTGTCTGTTCAAGCCGGGCGACATCTTTTGTTAAAGGCTGGGCCAGATAGCTTTCAGTCTCCACTGAATAAATCGCCGCTTCGTCGATAGGGCGCATGACGCGACGGAAAAATCGCATGGCAGCTTTCTTTTCAAACTCGCGCGCAAAATCCAGACTGCCGCTGTTATCAAAGAGCATTGCCATGTGCACATTTGTTTCCGCGCGTGTCATGTCGCTGATAGAACGAGGCTGACCATCGATACGCAGTTCAAAATCTTCGAGTTTGAGAGTAGTAACAGCGTTCCCGCGCACATCGACCACGGACACAGGAATGGGAACCAGGTTCGAGCTGATGCGGACGACGTCCGACTCCTCGACTTCATCGGCCTTTCCACTCTTGGCGGCTGAAGTATCTTTCTTCGCGGTCGGCGTAGTTGCGGTAACACCCAAAGGTCTATTTGGGTCAGCGATGGGACCTTGAGGAGGTTTGTTTTTTTGTCCGGATTCTTTCCGTCTTCCCGATTGGGCTGCGATCGGCAGAGTGCCGCAGAGTAGAGCAATGGTTAGAACGCCCAATGACAAGCCCTTACTCAAGTGGCGGTGACCTGAACTGCTTCGTTCTGATGCTGGTTTTCCTGGAGCCACACTTCCCATTCTTTCAACGCCAATTCCACCTGCAGTTGGCGGCGATCACGTTTCTTACGCAGGCGACGCTGATCATGTTCTGGCAGCGGCTGCAATAGCGCAAAAGTGATATTAACGGGCTGGAAGTTTTTTGTCTTTGCCTGCGAAACATAACGTGCCAGCGCACCAGTCGCGCTTAGCGGCGGAGCTTCAATCAACTTCCGACCTGAGGCCAGCCTCGCCGCATTAACGCCGGCGATCCACCCCATCGCCACAGATTCAATGTAACCTTCAACCCCGGTTATTTGTCCGGCGAAAAAGATATTCGAACGCCCGCGCATCTGCATCGTCGGATCAAGTACCTGAGGCGAACAGATATAGGTGTTGCGATGGATCTGACCAAACTGCAAAAACTCGGCGTCTTGTAATCCAGGGATCAGTCGTATCACTCGCGCTTGTTCGCCGTAACGTAGATGATTCTGGAACCCCACGAGGCTGTACGCGTCGGCCATTAAATTTTCCTGGCGCAGTTGCACGGCCGCATACGGCTCGCGGCCGGTACGCGGATCGCGCAGCCCGACAGGCTTCATCGGACCAAACCGCAAAGTATCAACTCCTCGGCGCGCCAGCTCTTCAATGGGCAAGCAGGCTTCGAACCAGTGTGTTTCTTCAAAACGTTGCAAAGGAACGCTATTGGCTTCAATCAAGGCCGAATAGAAGTTTGCATACTGCTCTTTGTCAAAGGGACAGTTCAAATAGTCGTCGCCCCCTTTGTCGTAACGCGCGGCGCGAAAAGCAACCGAGGTGTCAATTGAATCCGCAGCTACGATCGGAGCGATAGCGTCGTAGAAGTAAAGCTGATCGTTGCCGGTAAGCTTCATGATCTCGAACGTCAAAGCCTCGGACGAGAGTGGCCCCGTGGCGATAACTGCGATGTCCGTCTCAGGAATGCGCGTCACCTCTTCGCGGACGATCTCAATGCGTGGTTCATTCTCAATGCGCTCGGTGATTAGTTCCGCGAAGGTATGTCGATCGACAGCGAGCGCAGCTCCGGCCGGGACACGAGTGGCTGCCGCGGCTTGCATCACAAGTGAGCCGGCACGCCGCAACTCTTCCTTCAATAGATAGGGCGCACTTCCAGGCTCATCAGATTTCAGTGAATTAGAACAGACGATCTCGGCGAGTTTGTCAGTGCGATGCGCCGGTGTTTGCTTAACGGGCCGCATTTCGTAAAGACGGACATGCGCACCCAGGCGCGCTGCCTGCCACGCGGCTTCGACGCCAGCAAAACCACCACCAATAACAGTAACTTCAATCATTTCAAATCTCTCAAGTTGCGGCACGGCTTCGCCGCCTGATGTGAGGCTGTGGCTCTGCCCTGCCGGTTAGATCGCGTAACACTTGGGCTCCGCCCCTGGTTCGGGCTCGGCCCCTCATGTGAGATTGTGATTCTGAAGTTTACCTACATCAGCAAATAACAGATCGTGCCGCCTCCGCTCAGTGGGTACACTCACAGCTTTTCGGCAATGGGCAAAGCCCGAACCAGGGACGCAGCCCAAGTGTTAAGCGATCTAGCCGGCGGGGCATAGCCACCGCCTCACATCAGCCGGCGAAGCCGTTACGAAAGGTCGCACCAATGCTCACGGCTTCTTATTTTCCTCTACAGGTTTGGGCGTGTCGATCTTGTAGTCTTTTACGTCGCCCGAAAAGTGCCTGTAGTCGCTCCATTCGATTGTCTTATTCAAATCGCCGCCGCCGAACAACAGAAACTTGAGCGAGAGATTGACCTGGGCGAACCGTGGCAGCCAAACTCCTTCAGTCATGCGTGTTTGTTCCATCACCATGGCAGCTCCCGGCCGCAATGAGAGCAACAACCCTCCCGCCAT
>WNFR01004895.1_pt1 | contig 13734 bp, 14 predicted proteins | sample 5400221 | NCBI WGS metagenome assembly WNFR01 (sample SAMN13153357, study PRJNA577476) | soil metagenome | isolation source: 40 cm soil under Madrone tree | place: USA:California | collected 2016-06-14
ATTTCCGAAACCGCCTTTGGGCATAGTGTCCTGGTTGGGGAAAAGACGGTCGTATGAATCAAGGCCGATCTCATGCCTATTTTCCATAGTGCGTGTCAACAGGGAACACCCCAACCTTCGCGCATCGGCAGCGGATACCGGCCGGTCAAAGAATATCCACACATGCGCGCCATTTCCGGACCGCGAGCGCTCGACAGCCGTGGAAACCTGAAATCGCTTGCATGTTGCAACAAATGCGGCTGCATCAGCTAGCCAAGACTTCTTGTCGAGATCCACGGCCAGAAACCAGCAAGTGTCGTCAGGCAGAAGTGGATAAATGCCGACCGTCTGCTTTCCAGTTAGATGATTTCGAATCGCGTCATCCGTCAGCGGCTGGAGCATCCTGGTTTTGCGGGCAACCTTCTTTCGCTCTTCTGGTCTCGCGACATGGATGGCACGCCAGTCCATGATGCCGGCCGGTGAATAGCCAGATTTGCCGCCCTTTCCTTCCCAGCGAATGGCGAAAACATCCTCGCGCCCGCGAAACAGATTTCGAAAGAGCGATATCTTCGCCTCTGGTGTGGAAACTCCGCTTCTCGTAGTGGACGAAAGGTTTGGGACGGGGACGGCTTGTGGAACGGGTTCTTTGGGGGGCGATTGATCAATCCCGAGCATCGCACGGAGATGTGCGTTCTCTTCACGAAGCCGTCGGCATTCCTCTTGCACTGTTTTCAGGCGCTCTTGAATATTCTCCTGATCAGGCATGCGGCTGTTCATTGCATAAGCTCCGCGGAAGATCTTATCCGAGGAACGAGGCTATCAAACAGCCGATCTTGTGACCTCAGAAGTTGAGTCCGATTTGAGTCCGATTGCTGCCGAATACCGGCCCATGTAAGCGTGTTTGACGCAGAACAAAGCTAAACGGGCCAATAAGATAGTGTTTCTGCGGCTTGTTCGGGACCAGGGGCTGATACGAGCGGTCGACCGTGTACCCGGCGTGTACCTCACTTGGGCGGATTCGGTGTTTTTGGCCTTTTTTCTCGTTTAATACAATCAATAACTTACGCGGATTCAATGTCGTTTTTAGTTCGATCCCCGCCGCCCTTACCAACCATCTTCCTGTTCAAACCGGCATTTCCCGGAATCCCGTTCTGGATAGTTTCCAGATTGCCGACAATTCACCCAATCGCGTTGGGCGCGAATAACTGCGCGGGCAAAATTTAGGAGCGCGCGGAAATGGATCGCATGCAGTAGAGGGTTGGCCGATTCAGCCGCCTTAGAGTTTTGGCCAACGACAACTCCGGGCGGTAACCAAATCCGCGTTCCAGCCATCGAAAATACTGATAGCTCGAAAACGAAAAGGTGATTTGTAACGTCTAAGGGTGTTAGATACTCTAATTTCCAGTGAACGGCTTCACTCCAACGAACGCTGCCTGTTGTCGTCAGAAAATGACGGCGAGGGCCGCTGTGTCTTGTATGGGTGAAATGCCAACTTTGTAAAAAAGCCTTTCCATACAGGATTGTAGCCAACCCACCGCCGGAACCCTGGCAGGTGGGTTTTTTGTTTTTGGACGGAGATTTATGGCGCACATAACGGAAGTCGTAGGCTCTGAATGGTCAGCGGCTGCACCCCCCGGCCAGCGGACGGTGCAGCATGCCCCGCGGCGGTTGAATCATCTGCGGGCGCTGGAGTCGGAGAGCATCCATATCCTCCGCGAGGCTGTGGCGGAATTTGCCCGCCCGGTCATGCTGTATTCGATCGGCAAGGATTCCTCCGTAATGCTCCGCCTGGCACAGAAGGCGTTTTCTCCCGGCAAGATTCCTTTTCCTCTGCTGCATATCGACACCAGCTACAAATTCCCGGAGATGATCGAGTTTCGCGACGCCTACGCGCGGGAGATCGGCGCTCAGCTCATCGTGCACAAGAATCAGGAAGCTCTGGATGCGGGTGCGAATCCCTTCTTGCTGGGAACACAAAAATGTTGCGGCCTACTGAAGACCAAATCGCTGCTTGATGCTCTTTCTGAAGGAGGCTTTGACGCTGCGTTCGGCGGCGCCCGGCGGGACGAAGAAAAATCACGGGCCAAGGAAAGGATTTATTCCTTCCGTGATCCCCTGGGGCAATGGGACCCAAAAAACCAGCGGCCGGAGTTGTGGAACATTTTCAACTCCCGTATCAACAAAGGCGAAAGCATACGTGTTTTTCCGCTTTCGAATTGGACGGAGCTCGACATCTGGCTTTATATCCAAGCGGAAAATATCCCCGTCGTCCCGCTCTATTTCGCGAAAGAACGCGAAGTGGTGCTGCGCAACGGCTCGATCGTCCTGATCCATAACGCAAAGCAACTCATGCACGGCGAAAAAACGCAAATGCTCAAGTGCAGGATGCGCTCGCTTGGCTGTGTGCCCTGCACCGGGGCTATCCGTTCGGAAGCGGATTCCGTCGCGACAATTATTCAGGAAATGGTTTCGTTCCGGCGTTCCGAGCGTGAGAACCGCGCGATCGACCACGATGAAGAAGACTCAATGGAGCTCAAGAAACGGGAGGGCTACTTCTAGTGATCGCCACGGCGCACGAAAAACCGCACCGAAGTTTCGGAGAGCCTCTCGAACACTACCTGCGGACGGAGCTTTTGCGGTTTACCACCGCGGGAAGCGTCGACGACGGCAAATCGACATTAATCGGCCGATTGCTTCATGACTCGAAAGCAGTCTACGAAGACCAGCTAGCCTCGGTGAAAATGAGCCGCGTCAATCGTTCCGCTGGACCCATCGACTTCTCGCTGCTCACCGACGGTCTTCGCGCGGAGCGCGAGCAAGGCATCACCATCGATGTGGCCTACCGCTATTTCGCCACCCCGCGCCGGAAATTCATCATCGCGGACACCCCCGGCCACGAGCAGTACACGCGCAACATGGCCACGGGCGCCTCAACCGCGGACCTTGCCGTGATTCTTGTGGATGCCACGAAGGGCATCCTTCCCCAGACGCGGCGCCACGCTTTTATCGCTTCGCTGCTCGGCATTCGCAATGTTCTGGCTGCGGTGAACAAGATGGATCTTGTCGATTTCAGCGAACACGTTTTCTTGCAGCTTGAGCAGGATATTCTCCAATTAACGTCTCAACTCGGTATTGCGCAAACGCAGTGCATACCCATCAGCGCGCTCGCGGGAGATAACGTCGTCGACCGCAGCTCACGGACGGATTGGTATCAGGGGCCGACGCTGCTTGAGCACCTGGAGACCGTTCCTGTCACCACGGGCGATGCCCTTGAAAGTTTGCGGTTCCCAGTCCAGATGGTCATTCGCCCCGATGCGAATTTCCGCGGATTTGCCGGTCGCTTGGCAAGCGGAGTAATCCGCCCCGGTGATGATGTCCTGGCGCTGCCGTCCGGCAAAAAAACGCGTGTGCGTTCGATCGCCAGCTACGACGGCGACCTTCCGGAGGCGTTCGCGCCTATGTCGGTGACCCTACAGCTCGAAGATGAAATCGATCTCAGCCGCGGGGACATGTTGGTTTCTCCCGAGCACGGCCCGCGGGTCTCGAAGAGATTCCACGCCAGCGTGGTCTGGCTGCACGGAACTCCATTGGAAGTTGGGCGGACGTATCTGGTTAAGCATACGGCAATGCAAACAAAGATTCGTGCGTTGCGGATTTCCCATCGCGTGAACATCCAGACGCTCGAACCGGAACACGCAACGCAGCTCAATATGAACGATATCGCCTCAGTCGAATTTGAGGCTCATGTCGCTCTTTTCTTTGATCCATATACACGCAATCGTGCGACCGGGAGCTTCATCCTGATCGATACGATCTCCAATGCCACTGTGGGTGCCGGCATGATTCAGGAATTTCCGGATGACCGGCAAATCCAAGAGAAACGCGAAATCGTGCTCCCAGAAATCGCCGGGAATCCCGTTAGCGCGGAAGAGCGCTACCGGCGCCATGGGCACCACCCCGCCATCTTCTTCCTTGAGAATAGGCCCGCTGTTGCCTCGAAGTTGGAACGAGCACTTTTCGAGAAAGGTTTCGAGGCACTCCTTCTCGGCGGCAACGCTGAATTCCCTAACTCAATCTTGGACGCAATCCGCACCACGCAAAGGATTGGAGCCGTTGCTATTTACTTTGGAGATGCCCTCGATGCCGAGGCCAAAGAACAGCTCGCTACGGAAGCAAACCCCCGGCTGTACGAGATCTCCCGGCAAAGCGAAAGCGCCAGCGATGAACAGCTTTTCCTGCGCGGTTTAGCGCTGGCGGACTCCTTGTGGCTCGTAAAGCCGCAAGAAAATCAGGAAGAGGCCAATTAAATGGAAGTGGATCGCATCGCTCATGAATTGGAAAGTCTCGCACCGGAGCAGGCGCTGGAAACGGTGCTCACGTTGAACCAAAGCGCACGCTATTGCCTGACCAGCAGCTTTCAGGCAGAAGACATGGTGGTCGCACATCTCCTTAGGCGGCGAATACCGGATTTGCCGGTGCTGTTCCTCGATACCGGATATCACTTTCCGCAGACTTACGAATATCGCGATCGAATGACGAGGGAGTGGTCGCTCAATCTGGTCAATGTGCTTCCCTCGCAAACGGTCGCGGAGCAGGAATCGGCATTCGGCATTTTGTACCACAACGAGCCAACGCGGTGCTGCCAACTGCGCAAAGTCGAACCTCTAATGCGCGCACTTGAACCGTTTGACGTTTGGTTTACGGGATTGCGACGAGAACAATCGCCGACACGACAAAATTTGAAGAAAGTCGAGCTGCACCGTCTGCCGACCGGGAAGAGCTTGTGGAAAGTAAGCCTGCTCGCTCACTGGAACTGGGAGCAGGTGTGGCAGTATGCGAATGCGAACGGTATTCCTTACCTGCTGCAGTATGACGAAGGTTATCTGAGCATCGGATGCCAGCCTTGCACAGCCTTACCATCGGATCCCAATAATCCAAGGTCCGGCCGCTGGGGCGGAACGAAGCTTGAGTGCGGAATTCACACCTTCTCCACGCAGGTGGCAAAATGAACTTCCTCGTTGGATTTCTCATTGCCGCGGCAGTCGGGTTGACCGGAATTGGTGGTGGCAGCTTCACCGTTCCAGCCCTAGTGCTGCTCGCGGGACTAACAGCGGGGGAAGCGGTCGGAACGGCTTTCTTGTTTGCCGGTGTGCTGCGCTTGATCGCTGCCCCGTTCTATCTGCTCGGGAAGCAAATTCATTCGCGCTACCTTTGCCTCCTGCTCCTAGGAGCAGTTCCTGGTCTCTTAGTGGGCACTTGGGCGCTTCGCTTATTAAATCGAGACGCGGGGAGTCCGTACGTAATCGTGGTACTAGGCATTCTCCTGGCGGCGTCATCCAGCGTGACCTTTATCGGGCGAATGCAAAATCCGGCGTTTGCTGCGAAAAACCACCGCTGGCTTCCCTGGCTCGCATTGCCCATTGGAGTTGAGTCTGGATTTTCGTCCGCAGGCGCGGGAGCGCTGGGAACAGTTCTTCTTCTGAACTATTCCGAAATGACACCCGCGCAAGTTGTGGGAACGGACTTGCTATTTGGGTTGGTATTGGCAGTCATAGGCAGCGCCTTTCACTGGAGTTTTGGCTCGATCAGCATGCCGATACTCTTTCAGCTTCTACTAGGCGGAGTTCCCGGAGTCGTGTTCGGGTGCTTGCTGGCACGGAAGGTTCCTGCGAACAAGCTGAAGACCGCTGTCGCCATGGTCGCCATCTTTGCAGGGTTGCAGCTGGTGTGGACCGGAACCCGCACGCTTGCGGCAAGGCGCCCGACCAACACCGCGAAAATCACGGGATTGGTAGGTATCGGCCACGCGCGCTAGCCAAGGTTTTTTGCGAAGGAATGTCTTGCTACCGTCAGAGTTGATCTGGCAGTGGCCGTTCTTATTTTTGGAGGAGGAGTGCACTGGAGAATCCAATGTGGAACCGCTAGAAGCGTGGTCAGCGTGGCCTTTGCCGTGATGGCGGTGCTTGTCCCAAGCGCAAGACCGGAGGACGGTCCGAAGAAAGTTGAATCCACATGCGTGGATCGCGGGAAAAGCGGAACGGATGGGAGTCCCGTTGCATGCCACGACGGCCAAAACAATGGACCAGCCCAGATGTCCATTGAGAAAGAGAAAGGGAAAAAACGAAATTTCTTTCGCGCGTGGCTCGACCTGGCGGATCAAGTGCAAGCGACGCAACCAGACTGGCTTTCTCCCTTGGCAACGACATCGGGACGCCTGAAACAGGAGTTCCGCTACGATATTTGGGATCAACCTGCCAGCGGCGGGAATAGGAGTTACCAATTTGGTGGAAACAAGGGCCTGGAGTTTATCGCCAGTTCACGCACGCAGATCCTGATAGGTGTGCCGACCTATACGCTGGTGTCCCCGAGTGGTCCGCCTGCGGGATTCGGTGACCTGCCCCTGATGTTGAAATTCCGCATCTCTTCGGCGGAGCGCACAGAAGGCAATTATTTGGTGACCTTCTTATTGGCGGCGACTGCGCCGACGGGTTCGCATCGCTACGGGGCAGGCGAAGCAGTGGTCACGCCGACAATGGCGTTCGGCAAAGGCTGGGGGCGATTTGACGTGCAGTCGACCTTGGGCGTCAATCTGCCTGCAGGAAACACCGCCAAGTTGGGTAGACAAGTGCTGTGGAACACGGCGTTCCAATATCAGGCGGCGTGGAAACTCTGGCCCGAACTTGAAGCGAACTCCACGTTCTACACCACGGGAAAATATGCGGGCGAGACGCAAGTGTTTCTGACCCCCGGACTTGGATTTGGGCGCGCGCACCTCGCGGGACGATTTCGGTTGTCTTCTGCAGTGGGTGTGCAAATCGCGGCGACCCGGTTCCATACCTACAATCATCGTTGGATGTTTTCGACGCGCGTCTCGTTCTGAACACAACACGTTCTGAACACAACTCTGGACGACACCGCTGATTGCGTTCACTCAAGTCCCGATTGATTTTTGGGTCCCCCCAAACGAATGCTGGAATAGACTCGCGGCTGCTCCGATAGGGTGTTCTGCTGTTGTCCAGTTTCGATAGTACTTAAGTCCCTAGAATCAGAATTAATCAGAGTAACTCAGATTTAACTTGACACATCTCTGACGAGTGTCTAAGCTCCGGGGCAATTCCTGGCGACTCTGGTCAGGTCAGGTTACAAACTAAAATTCAAGGACTCCGTGGTTGAGAACTAGCCCACACTCAATCGCGCGTAGTCTTGCGGTTTGTTTGCTGGCGCTTGTTTTCGCCAGGCCCTTACTCCCGCAGGCTCCGCAAGTAAAGATCGGTTCCCTGGATCTCGCGATCGGGGGAATCCAAGCTACCGTTACACCCGCTTCACCGGTAATCCCCAAGAACATCGCATCGGGAGTCCAGGTTGTCGTCACGCAAAATGGGAATCAGCTCACGCCTGCGCAGATCGCTCAGTATCTGGGCGGTACTTTTCAGTTAGTCGGCGAGTATTCAGGTCCTGGGCTGACACAAACAATCGAAGTCCCTCAGTCTCCACCTCCACCCAATTCACTCCTTGTCAATCTGCCGCTTAGCAATCTGCGTTTCGTGATCAACAACGCTCCGGTATTTGACGTAAGTCCAAGCGCCATCACCGTTCAGGTCATCGATCAAGTCCTGGTCACCTCCGTCGAAACCACGCCGCTGACCCTCGACCAGATTCACGATTGAGGACGGAGCGCTGGAAATCGAGCTTCATCATCACTCCGAGAGCCTTCGCTAGTCCGCGATTCATGGCTATTGGGAAATTCAAGGCACAGACGGGCGGGGGAAGGCGCCTGTCCGTCCGCGCCGTCAAGCCCGCGGGGTGGGCGTTCATCGGAGCGAAGCGCAGAGGCTTGACGGAAGAAGCGGACGGATCAGGCGTAGGGTTCAGCCAGGAAGGGCAGGGAATCAGAAGTTGCGGAGCTTTGCGCTGGTTGACTGCGATCGGGTGATTGAGAGATGGTGTCGTTTTTGGGATAATTGCGTTTTGCATCGCATAGAGCGGTTCTTGAAAATCAGATTCACATTATGATTGCGAAAACACTCATATATGGTGTATTCTACAAATGACTCTCCAAGAGAGGATCGCCCGGTATTTGGAGCGGAACTTCCGCGAGGATCAGGCTCACATCCTTGTTCTTATGGAAGAGGCCGCGATCGCGCTGTTTTCCGCCCTGCCTGAGCATTTCGTCTTGATTGGAGGAGCGACGCTTGTCCTGTTTCACAACAGTCCGCGGCTCTCCAAAGACCTGGATTTGCTGGCGCGCGACGAGGCGCTCCCTAGAGCGGAGGAACTCGAAGAGGCGTTGCGCGTGCGACTCGGCGAAGTGGCCGGGATTCTGGGCATCGGCCCCGTGGCCTTCGAACGGGAAAGTGTGAGTGAAAATTTTCTTCGGTTATGGATTGTGAGACCAGGGAAGCAGAGACTCTTCACCGTTGATCTGACTCGCATGGGTGGGCCGGTGTTGTCCCGGGAGGTCGTCGAGGAAGAGATCGCGGAAGAGGGGAGAACAGCACGCATTCCAACCGCTTCGCGGGACTATCTGTTGCTGCAGAAAGCGGAGTCGTTCGTGTCACGAAGGATCATGAAATCCAGAGACGCGTTCGACATCCGTTTGTTGCTGGCGCAAGGAGCGAAACTCGACGAGGCGCTGAAGGGTCATTTGCACGACGCTCTCGTGTGGCGCGAAATGAAGGGTGAGGAGATCGGGGAACGGATCGAAAAACTGGACGTGAAGCTGTGCCGGGCGGAACTCAAACCGGTCTTGCCCGACGAGGTATACGCTGAACTCGAACGCGAAGAGTTTGAAAGTCTGCGAGCCGCGGTGAGAAGCGTGTTTGCGGAATGGCTTTAGGAGGATATAGACGTCTTGGACTGGGCAGCGACACTCCGGAAAGAATCCCTGCGGTCGTCGATTCTGCGATCGGACGAACTGGCGCGTCGCTACGGCATAGGCGAAGGCGCGGTCGGAAACGCACTGCGTAGACAAGAGCGGCGGGGGCTCGTCGAGCACGTTTCGCGCAGGGTTTACGTCAACAAGCTGGCACATGATTTCTCTCCCCGGGAACTCGTAGGTATCCTGCGACCTAATGCGTACATTTCCCTGGAATCGGCGCTTGCGGAGTGGGGAATTTCGACACAAAGCCCCTCTGCTTTGACGTGCGTGACGACAGGTTTTCCACGAAAGTTCCGCAGCGCGTCGGTTCGCATCGTCTACCGGCACATCAGCAAGAATCTGTTTTGGGGTTTTGAGGAAAAGCGCACGCGGCGCGGGTCGTACAAAATCGCGGAGCCGGAAAAAGCGCTGCTCGACTGGGTATACCTGCAACGTCAGGAAGGATTGCCGGTGGCGCTCGACGAGCTGAGCCTGAAGCCGATCGACAAAAAGAAGCTGCAGAAATACGCATTGAGGTACCCGAATTCCGTTCAGCGAACGGTGCGAGAGTTGCAGTGAGCGGTAGCGTCTTCGGGTGATCGGACACGAACCAGAGGGAGCTGCGCAAAGACTGAACAGTACTTCGATTTTCATGAAAATCTGGCAGAGAGGTGCAAGTGCAAGAGTCACTAGAATGTTGAGGCTTTGTCCTGTCACGCTTGTCCTTGTCCTGATCACGCTCGGATGTGGCCGCGCTAGATTGGAGAACGTGACCGGGACGTGGACAATGAAGGAAACGTCCAGGCAGATCCTTCCTCCGGAGCTGAACAACGCACAATCAAGAATAGTTCTCAGCTCAGATGGATCCTTTACGGCCCATCTCGTGCCGGGGCCTTTTCATAGCCCTCCGCAGCCACCGCGACTTGACGGAGACAGCGGTGTTTGGAGGATCGTCGAACGGGCAGGCAAAGAACAAATACAGCTCGATTTTCGAGTAGAAAACGGGCCCTTTAGCTTCCCGCTAGTAATCTCGAAAGGCTGGACGGGGATCACACTGTATTATTTCCTGGGTGATCCTGACGAAGGGCTAAGAATAGATTTCGAAAGGAAGTAATCGTAGCACTCCAGGGATCAAAGCGTTTGGTTGATCAATGGCAGTTCTTCTTCCGGGAACAACTCAGCGGAACCCCACGGAGTCCCTCAATGTCTCTGGTACTCACACGAATCCGTGCCATACTCCAAACCGCTATACTCATCCATTGCGCTCAACCACACGGGCTGCTTTCTGAAAGGAGTTCATGGCAACGCGAACGATTGAGACGGAAACAGGAGTTCGCCCCGGGTTGCCGTCTCCAATTTCTCTCGCATGGATGCCACGCAAACTTTCCGTTGCAGCTTCCGATTCCCTCGATCTGATCCGCGCGGTTGCGGCTTGCGCCGTGATGATCGGTCATCTGCGAACTCTTTTTTTCGTGGACTTGGGGCATCTGTCACACAGATCCTGGCCTCTCGAAGCCCTCTATTTTTTCGCTGGGTTCGGCCACCAGGCAGTCATCGTGTTCTTTGTCTTGAGTGGTTTCCTAATATCCTCGACCGTCATTCGAAGCCATGTCCTTGGAAAATGGTCGTGGCGAGACTATGCAGTCAATCGCGCAACCCGGCTGTACGTAGTCCTTGTCCCCGGTTTGCTCCTCGGATTTTTCTGGGACCGCATGGGCAGTTGGCTTTTTGCTGCGCGGGGGATTTACGCGCATTCACTCAGCGATCTCGGACCGGCTGTGCCACTGAAAAACCTCACCTTCGGCACATCGCTTGGCAACTTGCTTTTTCTGCAAACGATTCTTTGTGAAACCTTCGGTTCGAATGGTCCGCTTTGGAGCTTGGCGAATGAATTTTGGTATTACGTATTGTTCGCTGTCGCTCTTGGCGCTGGGCTCGCCTGGGCCGGGCGCCGGTTTCGCTTGGCAATCCCGTTGACCTGCCTCGCCGTCTTGATTGGCATTTTTGTGGGCTGGGGAATAATGATCGGGTTCTTGATTTGGCTTGCGGGATGCGGGCTCGTATTTCTCTACTCCAAAGTTCAAGTACGCTCAAGATCTGCCGCACTCGGCATGCTGTGTTTTTTTTCCTTCCTTGCCGGCATAAGTCTCGCTGTTGCGCGTAATCGGCAGTGGGATCCCCTTCTTAGCGATCTTGAGCTCGGGTTTGTCTTTGCGCTGTTTCTGTTCGCTTTGCTCCAGTTTCAAATCCGCGAGAATTCGTCGCCATTCTCGGCCGTCGCTCATCGCTTCGCCGGGTTTTCCTACAGTCTCTACGTGCTGCACTTTCCTTTTCTGCTTTTCTTCCGTTCCTGGCTGGTTCCGTCGGAACGCTGGCAGCCAACCCCAACACACCTTCTCGCTGCCACGTCCGTAGGCGCCGCAAGTTTGCTTTTTACCTGGCTTATCTCACTCGTTACCGAGGCAAAAACAGATGCGGCACGAAAGTGGGTTAGTCGCCTCATAACTTAGGCCCCGCTGCTCACAGGATTTCAGGAGGCCAAGCCAGCTCCCGCCCTTGCTCATCCCCTCTACGAATCCATGCAAGAAGTTTCGCCTGGAGATCTGATATTCATCTTTGTAGATATACGCTAATCAGTAATCGCTTGGCGGAAACGAGCGAAGCCGCATGAACGCCAGCGCAAAAACTTTCGGCTCCCCTCGGGGGAGCCGAGCACCACAACTAGACCGGTGCTTCAACAAAAGTGCGAAAAACTCTGGACACTACCCGGTGTGACTATCCAACATTGCGCTCATAATTTGATGTCACGTGGGAGGTTGCACCACATTTCGCGGCGCGCTTGAGCGATATCTTCTTCCGTGACATGCGTGTTCAGGTCTGCCCACAGGCCCAACAGGCTGCGGCGCGGCTTCTTCCGGCTGTTCTTTTCTTGCAGGAAATCCACAAAGTCCAACACTTCCTTTTGTTTGTCAGGCGGCAAATCGCGCAGTTGTTCGAGGACCTGTTGTTCAATGGTCACGGAAGCCTCTTGGGCGATCCTGTTCGATTATACCCCTCCTGGTTGCAATACCAGAATCCGCGTCCTCCAATTGCTGTTCTAAGTCCAACAATCTTCCACTTCAACCAAGGATTTCATATTCTCGAATGACATCCGCATCAATAGGGGCCAGACTCCCATAATGCGTCTTACTTACCACCATTACGTGCCCCGGAATTAAGAGCCCAACGCGGTAGTGTCCAGGATTTTTAGCACATTTGTTGAAGCATAGATCTTTTTTTGCTCGACATCGCGCCTACTCGAGTTGCGTCCGCAATTTTGAGCAAGTCTTCGCCAGCAAAGATCTGGATGAGATCACTCCTGAGATGATCCGGGGCTTCAAGAGACCGGATTAGCCTAGCTATCCGCTAATTGGCGTGTAGCCTGGTGCGCAGAGCCACGCTTACACCGCGCTCCGCGTTGAGTTCTGTTGTTCTGGCCCAGTCAAGTTCGTCCAAAGAAAGATTGCCGCCAGCGCCACTGGGCCGCAAATACGAGAGGTGATCGCCATCGACCCAGTATTGGGTTACGGCAAAGACCATCTCGTTTTTCAAAGCCAGAAGGGGCAATTGCGAGACCTCAGCGTGGAGAACTTCTGCGGGCGACGCTTGTAGCGCTTGCGGAGGGACGGGCAAAACATAGATTCCGTTTGTAGAGGTGTCTGTCATTGCGGGATACTACGGAGGGGCGTAGCTCCAACGCCGAGGATTTGGACCGCCACTGTAGGAGGAGGGGGTGAACTGTCCCGAAGGGATGGAAACAGCTGCCTGTGGCCTAGGCGGCCTCCCATCAGGCCAAGAAGATGCCGTCAATCGAGGAATAGTAATATCTTCCATCAGACGCAAAGTGAGAACTTGCTCGCCCTTGAGGGTTGGCCTCGGCCCCCGCACAGGCAGGGTCAAGACCTTCCAGGGCCAAAGGGGTGGAAACGTCCATTCGATCAAGTCGCGCTTTGCGTGGCCCTTGCCGAGGATATTTCCCTGACGATCGACATGAAAGCCACGGACCGCGACCACTCTGGAATCAATCGGAACGTTGGTGTTTGGCAGCCCGATTCGGTCGAAGATTAATTTCAAATACCCTTTGCCCCAAAAATGTCCTGGGTCCTTATCGGCCTCCAAGTGTCCCGCCATATAAGCCCCACGCGGGAAGGCCGCTCGTCCGAATTCTTGTACCATGCTGACATTACAAACTACGGGATCGCCCACCTGGGCGGTCTTCGAGGAAAGAGCCGGCTCGTTGAGTGTGCATCGTAGAAGCGTTCCCGCCGGCACCTGGACGTCCTGCGCCCTGGCGCTTTGCTCCACAACAAGAAAAAAAAGTGGAACTATCGCGAGAAATTGATAGCGCTGCATAGCTCGCCTCCTGAGGGAGGGCCAGACAGCGGGCCACACACGGCATGATTTCGGAGGGAGGACGAGGAGCTGTCCGGACCTCTAAACCTGTGAGCCGACTCTACTCTTGGTAAGTTAGGCGCGCAAGAGCCACGCGCTGGGGTAGGGACCTTGCCTGTAGCGGCGCGGGACGAGCCTTGTCGCTGAGGATCACGCGGACGAATGCACCGCGTTCTATAAAGGGGAGAGTCAAGAGAAAAAGCTCTCCCGCGACTGGAAGGAGCAAAGATTTGTGCCCAGCTCTCCAGCCCATGTAATGTAGAGCGGTTCTTGGGGTTCTCTTTTTTCGCAGATTCATGTTGCTGTCGTGACGACGCCTTCGGTTTCTGATGCGACAAGCAGTAGGGTGGCAACAAGAATGCCAACCATAGTTCTATCTGAGGCTCGAGGCCTATAGCTTTTTCTGGTTGTCCGAGGGGGCATATAGTTAATCAAGAGACTGGGGGTGCTCGAAGCACACTCTCCGC
>WNFR01004896.1_pt1 | contig 13734 bp, 8 predicted proteins | sample 5400221 | NCBI WGS metagenome assembly WNFR01 (sample SAMN13153357, study PRJNA577476) | soil metagenome | isolation source: 40 cm soil under Madrone tree | place: USA:California | collected 2016-06-14
ACTCCATTGTACTTTCCGTTCTCGCTTGCGACAACCAAGCGCCGCCGTCGCTTTTGTCTTGCAACTCCGAAACGGTCTAGGCACAGTACCGGAGAATGATTCTACGTCTCTCCAGCAACGCGCAGCGACGTGTACTCGTTGTTGCTTCTCTCGCTCTCGCTTTATTCCTCTCTTACTTCAGCATTCGAAATGCGTTCGCCGCTCACTACGCAGGAATGCAAACTGTTGAAGGCTTCGAGCGCGCCGTGCGCCTCGAACCCGCCGACGCTCAAAACTGGTACCTGCTCGGCCGCTATTGGCAATACAACCTCGAAGATCCCGACGCCGCGCACGCCATCCGCTCCTATCTTTCCGCCCTTTCGTTCAATCCGGCATCCTCCGAAACCTGGCTGGATCTCGCCACTGCTTACGAATCGGAAGGCAACCTCGGCGCCGCGCGTGACGCCTTTCTGCACGCCAAAAAGGTTTATCCTCTTTCCGCTGGGGTCTCCTGGCGCTACGGCAACTTTCTGTTGCGGCAGGGAGAGCTTGATTCTGCATTCAGCGAAATGCGCCTGGCGGTCCAGGCTGATCCCAACCGGGCTGCAGAGGCTTTTTCTCGCGCTCTGCGGGCCGGTTCCAGCATCGAAACCACGATCGACCGCGTTTTGCCACCCATCACTGAGGCTTATCTCGAAGTGATTTGGGACCAGACCACCGACGGACACACCGAAAATGCGGTCAAAGTATGGAACCGGCTCGCTCCCCTTCATCCTCACATTTCCTTGTCCGATTCTTTCTCGCTGGTCAACGGCTTGATGACGCAAAAACGCATCGCGGAAGCCAGCCGCGTCTGGGATCAGGCGGTCCTGTTCGCAGGCCTCGCCGATCTGCAGGGCCCACCGGGCTCGGTTTTGTGGGACGGCGGGTTCGAATCAAATGTTACCGGTGGCGGATTCTCCTGGCTTTTTTCGCAGGGAACTCGTGGCGTGCAAATGGGCAGCGATACTCAGGAAAAACACTCCGGCAGTCACTCCCTGCGGCTGATATTTGACGGAAAATTCAACATCAATTTCACGGATGTCTGTCACTACGTTCCCGTTAAACCCTCCACTGCTTATCTTTTCTCCGCGTGGGTCAAAACAAGAGCGCTAACCACGGACCAGGGCCTTCGCTTTCGGCTGAATCCTTTGGATACGCAACACAGTTCCGTCGCCAACACTTCGGAGATTCACGGGACTGCGCCCTGGACGCGCATCGAATTGCCCTGGACCTCGGCGAATGATGTTCACGAATTGCAAGTCTGCCTGGTCCGCTTTCCGAGCGAAGAACCCGAAAACAAAATTCAGGGGACCGCTTGGGTGGACGATGTTGCGCTTGTTCCGGAAACCGCGGGGCACCCCAAACCATGAAGTTGCTGCGCTTCGGAATTTGCGCTCTGGCCGTGTTCGCCGTTGCCGCCCACGGAAGCGTTGAAGATTGGTCGCGCGCAGTCTTCGAGACCGGGGCAGCTTTGCTCCTTCTCGCTTGGTCCTTATGGATTTATTTCACGCAACAAGAACAAATTGCTTTTTCTGCGGTTCTCCCGCCCTTGGCCGCTTTTTCCCTGGTCGTTTGCGGCCAGTGGATTTTTCATGGCACGGCGTCTTCCTACAGCACGCGGATGGAGCTTCTGCTCGTCCTTTCCGATTTGATCCTGCTTTTTCTCGCGGTACAGGCTTTCCACACGCTTCAAGACTGGCGCGGTTTCGTCTGGTTCGGGATGGTTTTCGGCTTCCTCGTGTGTATTTTCGGAATTCTCCAGCACCTCACTTTCAACGGAAAGCTCTACTGGTTTCGCGAAATGCATTACGGAGGGATTCCCTTCGGACCGTACGTGAACCGCAACCACTTCGCCGGATTTGTGGAACTGATTCTCCCCCTCGCCCTCGTTCCACTCGTTTTGGGCCGAGTGCGGCGGGAGCGCTGGCCCGTTGTTGGTCTTTTTGCCGTCGTTCCCATCGGCGCGCTTTTTCTCTCTGTCTCTCGGGGCGGAATCGTGAGTTTCGGCGTCGAGTTGGCCGTTTTGGCGCTCGTCATGATGCGGCTGCGAACCGCTGGGAAGCAATTGTTCGCCGGCGCTGCGGTCCTGCTCATGGCCCTGTTGCTGGTTTCCTGGCTCGGCGTTGGACAGCTCTTGCAGCGTTTTTCTTCGTTCCAGTCGCTCGAAGCCACGGCAGGGAAACGGGCCTCCATGCGCCGTGATACCTGGCAGATCTTCCTCCAGCACCCCCTCGCTGGAACGGGACTCGGCACACTCCAGATTGTTTTTCCCCCTTACGAATCACTCTACGACGGGAAAATCGTCAACCATACTCACAACGATTACCTCGAAGCCCTCGCCGAAACCGGCCTACTCGGCGGACTCTGTTGCGCCTGGTTTCTCGGCGTCTTGTTCAGCGAATCTCTTAAACGATTCCGCCAGGACAATAACTCTTTTGCGGGGACTCTCCAGCTTTCCGGTTTGGTCGCTTGCGTCGGCTTCCTCGTGCATAGTTTGGTCGATTTCAATCTGCACATCCCCTCGAACGCATTCCTGTTTTTCCTTATGGCCCATCTCGCGACCTCTGAGATTCAGGCTGTCGCCCCGGAGCCCGCACAACACCGGTCGCGCCGCCGAATTCCTCGAAATCACTGATTGCTTTAACGGTTCTCACTGTATAATCACACTTGGGGGTCATCTATTCTCATGCAGCCAGCCAGACTGGGTGCGTTGGTGTGGTATTTCGTTCCGACTGCCCTGCTAGTGTTACTGGTTCTGGCGCCATCCAGCCGCGCTCAGCAGGCCGTTCTCGAGACGCCACAGCAGGTCAACGATCGCATACGCTTGATGTCTGCCGCCGCGCGGCTGACCCCGCATGACTATGTCATCGGCAATGGTGATCTGCTCGAAATCGAGATTTTCGATGTCAAAGAACTCAGTCGCGACGTCCGCGTCAGCCAGACCGGCTCCATCGGTATTCCCCTTGTCCCGGTTCGCCTGCACGTCGCTGGGTTGACGGAAATTCAGGCTGAACAGAAAATCTCCGAAGTTCTGGAAGCCAACGGCTTGGTTTCTCACGCCGAAGTCAGCATTACCGTCAAAGAACGAAAAAGCAAGCCCATCACCGTGGTCGGCGCCGTCGGGCATGCCATGGTCTACCAGGCCGATCGGCCGGTGAGCCTTCTCGAAGTTCTGGCGGAGGCTGGCGGCGTTGCCACGGACGCCGGCGACACCGTCATTGTGAACCGGCCGGTACAAGATGTGGCTTCCGATCCATCCGACCCCCCTGCAATCGGTCCGGAAGATTCCGCTCCCGCCGCTGCTTCCGCAGGATCACTCCATTCTGGCCCGAGGCAGGAGTCCGCTTCATCTGCACCCGCGGTTCCCGCTGCTTCCTCTAGCTCACCTGCCCCGGTCGATCCGCCTCATTTGAACAATACGATCACCATCAATCTTAATGAACTGATGGAGAGCGGGGACGCCACGAATAACATCATTCTTCAGGCCGGCGACATCGTTACCGTCCCGCACTCAGGAATTGTCTATGTCCTCGGAGCCGTGGCTCGGCCCGGCGGTTTCGTCTTGGCGAATGACCGCGGGCAGATGACCACTTTGAAAGTTTTGGCTCTCGCCGGGGGATTAACCAGCACCGCGAAAAGCGAGCATGCGGTCATCGTTCGTAAGAACATTCAGGGACAGCAGCACGAAGTCGAGGTTGATCTCAGGAAAGTAATGAAGCGCGAGTCGGAGGATGTTCAGCTTCAACCCAGCGACATTTTGTATGTGCCGAACAGCGCCGGCCGGCAGGCCATGCTTCGGGCTCTGGAATTCGGAATTGCATTGGGATCGGGCATCGCTCTGTACCGCGTGGCATACCACTAAAAAATGGCTGACGAAAACAAACTCGTTCCTCGTGAAAATGGTTCCAATGGTGCTGTCGAAGTGGTTTCGATGCCGGCCCGCTTTCCTGCCTTTGAGCTCTCGCCGAGGGAGCCTCACCTTTACGACTACCTTCTAATTCTACGGAAGCACCAATGGCTGATTCTTTCTTTCATGCTCGCTGTCGTTACCATTGTTTCCATCGCTACTTTTCGCATGCAACCCGTGTACGTCGCTACTGCTCGCGTTGAGATTGACCGCGAAAACGCCAACATCCTTCCCTTCCAAGGCACCGACTCCTACGATTTCATGATGGATCTTGAGAACTATATCGAGACGCAATCCAAAATTCTTACCAGCGAAACGCTGGCCCTCCAGACCATTCGCAACAACGCTCTTTCGGCACGCCTGGAATTCTCTGCTCCCAACGGGCCCTCCGAGGCCATCGCCAGCGGCAGTCTGGCAAACCAGAAACGTCCGCCCGAACTTGCTCAGTTTTTGGGCAGCCTGAGCGTGAAGCGCGTCCCCAATAGCCGTCTGATGGACGTCAGTTTTGAGTCTACCGATCCGCAACTTGCGGCGCGCATTGTGAACGCGCACATCAACTCTTACATTGAACGGAACTTTCGCAGTAAGTACGAGGCTACCACCCAGGCGTCCACCTGGCTCACCAGCCAGCTTGACGATTTGCGCATCAAGGTACAGAAGTCAGAAGACGCCCTCATTACCTACGAACGCCAAAACCAGATTTGGACGCTGGACGACAAGCAAAATATCACTACCCAGCGGCTTGCGGACGTCAACAAGGAACTCACCGACGCCCAGAGCGAGCGTATGCGGAAGGAATCGCTCTACCAGTTTGCAAAATCCGGCAATTTGGACGCCGTTCCCCAGGTTCAGAGCAATACTACCCTGATGGAATTGCTTCGCAAGCATGGGGATCTTACCAGCCAATTCAACGACGCCCTGAGCCAGTACGGTCCCAATTTTCCCAAGGTCGTACGTCTGCAGGCCCAGGTAAAAGAGCTCGACGCCAGCATCGAAAATGAAAAACAGAAGATTGTCGATATTCTCGAAAGTGATTTCCGCGAAGCTCGCGACCGCGAAACCATGCTCACCGGCCTCCTCGATCAGCAAAAGGTTGCCGCTAATCAGATGGCTGAAAAGCTCGTCGAGTACAACATCCTCAAGCGCGAAGCCGAGGCCCTCAAGACTCTCTACGACGGCCTCATGACCAAGTTGAAGGAAACCGCCATTTCCGCCAGCTTGCGCTCTTCCAATATTCGCGTGGTGGACCCCGCCATGATTCCCTCCACCCCTGCGCGTCCCGCCAAGACCCGCAACGTGGCACTGGCCTTTCTTGTTGGCTTGGTCGGCGGCATCGGTCTGGCTCTGATGCGCGAGTATCTCGATAACACCGTCAAGACTCCGGACGACGTGGAATCGCTTTCCCGGCTGCCTTCCCTCGCGGTCGTGCCTCAATTTGCCGGCTCCAACGGGAACGGCCGACGCCACGGCCTTTTGCAAGGTTTCTCGTCCAGTAATGGCCATGACAAGCGCATCGAGCTCGTCGCTCAGCACTTGCCCAAGTCGCAGATGTCGGAAGCCTTTCGCGCTTTGCGGACTTCCATTCTTCTTTCCCAGGCCGATCATCCGCCGCAAGTCATTTTGGTCACCAGCGCGCTTCCCCGGGAAGGCAAGACCACCGCAGCGGCAAATCTTGCCGTTACCCTCGCGCAGCTCGGCGACAAAACCGTGCTTGTCGATGCCGACCTTCGCAAACCCGGCGTTGGCCGCCTCCTCAATTTAACCGGCGGCAAATACGCCGGTCTGAGTTCTTATCTCGCCGGTGTTTCCAGTCTCGATTTGGTGTCCATCCCGCATCCCGCGATTCCCAATCTCGTCGCCATTCCCACGGGACCTCTTCCCCCGAATCCAGCGGACTTGCTCTCTTCTCACAAACTCGTCGAGGCCATCGCCGAGCTGCGCACAAAATTCAAATTCATCGTCATTGATTCGCCGCCCATCATGGCCGCCACCGATGCCGTGATTCTTTCCGTGCAGGCCGACGGCGTGCTCCTTGTCGTTCGCAGCGGCGAAACACCCAAGGAAGCGTTCACGCGCACCCGCGATTTGCTCAACAGCGTGAAGTGCCGCATCCTCGGTGTCGTTCTCAACGCCGTTGATGCCAGCGCTCCCGACTACTACTACTCTTACCGCTATTATCCGTACTCGTATGGTTATGGACCCCAGGAAGCGGGCGAAACTCCGCATGAACACCAAGAGGATGAAGCCGTCGCCAAGCGCCTCTCCCGCGATCGCGACTACGATGATACCCAGGCCCTTTAAGGAGGCCCTTTGCGCTATTTGATCACCGGCGGCGCCGGATTTATTGGTTCACACCTCGCCGAGCGTTTACTCGACCGCGGCGACCGCGTCGTTCTGCTCGACAATCTCTCCACCGGCAGCGTCGAAAATATCCGCCATCTCAAGTCCTCCGACCGCATGCAATATCATCTGGACAATATCGAGAATCGCCAGTTGCTCGCTGAGCTCGTTGACGATGCCGATGTGATCGTCCATCTCGCCGCCGCCGTCGGCGTCAAGCTCATCGTCGAAAGCCCCGTCAAGACCATCGAGACCAACGTCAACGGCACGCAACTCATCCTCGAAGCTGCTTGCAAGAAAAAGAAACTCGTTCTCACCGCTTCCACCTCCGAAGTCTACGGCAAGAATACCAACGTCCCTTTCCACGAAGACGCCGACCTTGTCCTCGGCCCCACCACCAAAGGCCGCTGGAGCTACGCCGCCTCCAAGGCCCTCGATGAATTTCTGGCGCTTTCCTACTGGAAGGAAAAAAAGCTGCCCGTCATCGTGGCTCGCTTCTTTAACACCGTTGGCCCCCGCCAGACTGGCCGCTACGGAATGGTGCTCCCCAATTTCGTAAAGTCCGCCCTGGACAACACCCCGATCAGCATCTACGGCAGCGGAAAGCAATCTCGTTGCTTTTGAGATGTGCGCGACACCATTGAGGGTCTCATCCGCCTGATGGATCTCGAGCGTGCCGTCGGCGAGGTCGTCAACATCGGCAACACCGAAGAAATCACCATCGAAGCTCTCGCCCAGAAAGTGAAAGAGCGCACCGGCAGTTCCTCTCCCATTGAATACGTTCCCTATGACCAGGCCTACGAACCCGGCTTCGAGGACATGATGCGCCGCGTTCCTTGTGTCGATAAGCTCCATGCTCTTACCGGCTTCCGTCCCCGCACTCCCCTGAATGAAATCATTGACCGCGTCGCCGCTTTCTTTCAGCAGAAGTCCGGTGCCCCAGACATCCAAAGAGTAGCCACCACCAGCGCCGACTAAACTCGGCCATTTCGCCCGGCTCGTCCTGAATTTCGCAGTTCTTTCTTCGCTCATTCTTCGCCTAAAACTACTGCAAAGATTCTACGAATTTATTCGTACTTTCATCAAACTTTCTATAAACTTCTTCGTCTTTACTTCTAGCTATTCGGAGGTGTCCCTGTGCCCCAAGCCGCCAACCAATCCCAACGCCCCATGACCGCCGCCGGCTGGCTCGACACTGTTTTTCGCGACCTAAAATATACTTTCCGCACCCTTGCCCGCACTCCCGGCTTCACTGCCATCGCCGTCCTCACACTGGCTCTGGGCATCGGCGCGAACACCGCCATCTTCACCCTCCTCGACCAAGTCCTTCTGCGCCTTCTCCCCGTCAAGGAACCCCAGCAGCTCGTCCTTCTCACCATGCGCGGCCGCCACTACGGCAGCAACTGGGGCGGCAACGCCGTCTCCCATCCCATGTTCCGTGATTTTCGCGAGCACAACGAAGTCTTCTCCGACATGTTCTGCCGCTTCCCCAACTCCGCCAGCCTTTCCTTCGGACAGCAAGCCGAGCGCGTCTCCGTGGAACTGGTTTCCGGCACCTACTTTTCCACACTCGGTATTGTCCCCGCCATGGGGCGACTCCTCACTCCCGCGGACGACGTCGTTCCCAGCGGCCACCCTTACGCCGTACTCAACTATAGCTTTTGGAAAACGCGGTTCGCCGGCGATCCCCAAATCGTCGGCAAAACTCTGACCATCAACAATTACAAAATGACCGTCGTCGGCGTTTCTCAGGAAGGTTTTGACGGTGTTGAGCTGGGTTTTTCCCCGAAAATTTTCATTCCGGTCATGATGATGGCGCAGATAAATGTCGGCAATCCGGAAGACATGCTCAAGGAGCGCCGCAACCGCTGGGTGAACGCCTTCGGCCGCCTGAAGCCCGGCGTCTCTCAGCAGCAGGCCAAGGCCGCCCTCCAGCCCTTCATGCATTCCATGCTCGAGCAGGAAGTTCAGCTCCCCGCCTTTGCCCACGCCTCAAAATACGACCGCGACGAATTTCTGAAGTGTTGGATCGATGTTTTGCCCGGCTCCCAGGGCCGTTCCTACACGCGCCGCCAGCTTTCCACTCCACTGTGGGTGTTGATGGCCACCACTGGCGCAGTCCTGCTGATCGCTTGCGCCAACCTCGCCAATCTCCTGCTCGTGCGCGGTTCCGGCCGCGTCAAGGAAATTGCCGTCCGTCTGGCCATGGGCGCCACGCGTCCGCGCATCATCGGCCAGCTTTTGATCGAGAGTCTTACTCTTTCCGCCCTCGGCGGAATCACCGGTCTCGCCGTCGCCTTTTGGGCTGACCGCGCTCTCATGAAAATCTATCTCCCCTCCGATTCCGGTGGCATGAATATTTCCAGCGCGCCTGACTTGCGCATTCTTCTCTTCAACCTCTCGGTTACCGTCCTGACCGGAATCATCTTCGGCCTTGTCCCCGCTCTCCAGACCACCAAGCCCAACCTCGCCGGAACTCTAAAAGATCAAGCCGGCGCCGTTGTGGGTGGTGGCGGCCATCATCGCCTCAGAAAAGGCCTCGTCGTCGCGCAAGTCACTCTTTCTCTTTTACTCTTGGTAGGCGCCGGACTTTTCGTCCGCAGCCTCGCCAACCTCCGCAATCTCGGCCCCGGCTTTTCCCCGGAAAGGCTTGTGGGTTTCAATATCGACCCGTCGCTCAACGGCTACACTCCCGAACGCATGAAAGTTTTCTATCCCCAACTCTCCGATTCTCTCGCCTCCATTCCCGGCGTTCAATCCGTCGGCCTCGCCTCCATGCGCATTCTGGAAGACAACGAATGGGACAGCAGCATGTCCGTCGAGGGCTTCACTCCCCCCAAACCCGGTGAGAATCCCGAACCTTACATGAATTCCATCAGCCCCAATTATTTCGCCACTCTCGGCGTGCCCATCGTTGCCGGACGCGATTTCCGCAGCAATGACAATCACCAAGTCAAGCACGGTCCCGAAGTGTGGAACTGGACGCCCACTGCCGTCATGATCAACGAAAAATTCGCCAAAAAGTTTTTCCCCGGACGCAATCCCGTCGGCCTTCACATTGGCTTCGGCATCGATCCCGGCACCCCCATCGACATGGAAGTCATCGGCGTCGTCAAGGATTTCAAGTACACCAATCTCCGCGACGAAATCCCCGAGCAGGCTTTCATTCCCTATCTTGGCGCCCGCTACCTCGGCGAAATGACCGTCTACCTCCGCACCACTGCCGATCCCAATCAATTGATGACTGCCGTGCGTTCCAAAGTCCGCGACATGGATTCCAATCTCCCCATCTACGCCATGCGTACCACCGAAGTTCAGATCAACAACTCCCTTTCCACCGAGCGCATGATCGCCAGCCTCTCCGCCGTCTTCGGCTTCCTCGCCACTCTACTCGCCGTCATCGGTCTTTACGGTGTCATGGCCTACACCGTCGCCCAGCGCACTCGCGAAGTCGGCATTCGCATCGCTCTCGGAGCCGCCCGCGGCAACGTCATCTGGCTCGTCATGCGCGAAGTCCTCCTGCTTGTCGCCATCGGCGTAGTCGCCGGCGTTGTTTTTTCCCTCATGCTAACCCGCGTCGTCCAAAGCCAGCTCTTTGGTCTGACCCCACACGATCCGCTAACGCTCGGCCTGGCCACCGCCGTTCTCGCTCTCGTAGCCTGCGCCGCAGGCTACATCCCCGCTTTGCGTGCTAGCCGCCTCGACCCCATGGCCGCCCTCCGCTATGAGTAGACCGCGCCAATCCGTGAACCCTCCACCTTTAGAAAAATCTTGACAGTCCGCCCAGCAGCCTATATACACGCGCCTAGTTGTCTAGACAACTGGGGTCGCCCTTGGATTCTCTCCATCTTGATCGTCAGAGTGCTGTTCCTCTCTACTACCAGATCCAACAGCATCTACTAGGGCATATTCGCTCCGGCGGATTCAAACCCGGCACGCCTCTTCCTTCGGAAGAGGTTATTTCCAAGCGCTTGCGCGTCAGCCGTATGACCGCTCGGCAAGCCCTCAAGTCTCTCTGCAGTTTGGGCGTCGCCTACAGTCAGCGCGGCAAAGGCACATACGTTTCGGCCGTCAAACTGGAAAAAAATATTCGGGAAGTTCTTTCATTCAGCGAGGAAATGGAGGCTTGTGGCTCCCGCCCTCATTCCGAGCTCATTGCCCTCGAAGCGGTGCTCCCTGGCGAGGAGGTGGCCGATGCTCTCTCCCTCCAGCCTGCCGATAAGGTAATCCGGCTACGCCGCGTTCGAATTGCGGACTCCTTGCCGATGGGGGTGGAATGTTCATGCGTACCTCTTCGCCTGTTTCCCGACCTGCTCGAAAAATTTGATCCGCGTACTTCTCTTTACCGCACTCTCTCGGAAATCTACGGGGTCCATATCGTTCATGCGGACGAGGTCGTGGAGGCGGGCTTAGCCAATGCGCAGGAGGCACGGCTGCTGCACGTCGCCAAAGGAAGTCCGGTCTTTCTGTTTACGCGTACTGCGTACATCGAAAGCGGGCAAGCGATTGAATACGTCAAGTCCACGTTTCGGGGTGACCGCTACAAGATCAAAAATCGCCTGGGACGGCAAAGCAACAGCGGTTGGGTCGGAAGGAGCGCGTGAATACAGTGGGATTGAGATTTGTTGGAGACAAAGGAATCTAGGTCTTGCGACGTTCATTCTGGTGGGGGAACTAAGGAGGATTTCCATGAGAGGCATAACCGTTAGGTGTTTGTCCGTGTTTTTATTCGTGTTTGGCCTGAGCTGCGCCTGTTTCGGTCAAAACGTTACAGGCACGATTGCCGGGACAATTTCTGACTCGAAAGGGGGAATCGTCCCGAATGGCAAAGTCTCCGTAACGAACTCGGACCAGCAGGTCGTGGTCCGCACGCTGACCTCAGATGATCACGGCTTGTACGTGGCGGCTCTCTTGCCCGTCGGTCGTTACAGCGTCACCGTGGAAGCCGCCGGCTTCAAGAAGGCAGTGCGCACGGGCATCGTTCTGAACGTCGACGACAATGTTGCAATCAATTTCACTCTCGAACTGGGCTCCGTCAACGAGACCATTTCCGTCGAAGCGGACCTTCTCTCTGTCGACACCCAGAGCGCCACTGCTACCGGCGTGATTTCCGGCACGCAACTGAAAGAGCTCTCTCTTAACAGTCGCAACTACGCCCAGCTTGTCCTCTTGGTCCCGGGCGCTTCCGATTCCGGCAATGCTGACCAGATCTTTCCCGGCGCTACGGCGCCGATAGGCACGAACACTATGACCTTCCAGATCAACGGCGGCCGCCGCGAGGAAAACAATTGGCAGGTTGACGGCGCCGACAACGTCGACCGCGGCTCAAATCTGACGCTGCTCTCTTTTCCCAGCATTGATGCGATCAGTGAATTCCGCGTCGTTCGCGGTGCGTACGATGCGGAGTCCGGCCGCTCGGCGGGCGCGCAGGTTAACGTGATTACGCGTTCTGGAACCAGGGATATTCACGGCGGCGTTTACGAGTTCTTTCGCAATAACATTCTCAACGCCAACAGCTTTTTCAACAACGCCACCAATCCCGTTACCAAGCGCCCCACACTGCGCTATAACGACTTCGGAGGCACTATCGGCGGTCCTGTTTGGATTCCCAAAGTCTACCAGCAGCGCAACAAGACTTTCTTCTTCTTCTCCGACGAAGCGCGCCGCATCGTCACCTACTCCAATCCCACGGCCACCGTTCCCTATTCCGGCATGATGAATGGGCAGTTCAACCACGTCATTTGCACTCAGTGGGCGAATAGCAATGGGGCGCCGGGCGCATGCACCGCGTATGGCACCAGCATCCCCTCCACTTCCGTCGATCCCGTCGCCGCGGCCTACGTCAAAGACCTCTTCTCCAAATTCCCGCTGCCCAATGCCGCCACCGCCAGCAGTCCATTCACGGACATAACCACGCTCGGCAATATATTCAACTTCCGGGAAGACATGATAAAGATTGATCATGTGTTTGGGCCAAAGCTGACGGTCAACGGCAAATTCCTTCATGACACCAATCCGACCATCGAGGCCGGCGGTCTTTTCACCAGCATGCCCGTCAACGGCATTGCCACGACCTCCACGCACTCGCCGGGACACCAGTACAACATCGCCGCTACCTTCACACCCAACGCGAAATTGGTCGTCGAGGCGGGCTACCGTTATTCCTACGGTGCCATCCTCAGCAGCGTAATCGGCGCGGAGAACTTCTCGCAATCGCCGGACGTCAAGACCGCGCTCGCAGCAACGCTGCCATTCCAAAATTTGCTCGGTCGCGTACCGTCCATCACTCTCACGGGCGGCACGGGCATTGCTGACTTCGGCCCGTACAGCGATTACAACGTCAACCACACGGTCTACGGCAATGTGACCAAAATCATTGGTAAGCACACTCTCAAGTTCGGCGCCATCTACTACCACTACAACAAACATGAGAACCAGCTCAGTGGCAGCAATAACGGCGCGTTCTCCTTCGACGCCCAGAACGCCCCCAATTGCCTGCCGTCGGTCGGTGCACCTCTCACTTGTACCCAGGCCGATGGCACGCAGGGTCCGGTCGCTACGGCCGTCTGCAACGGAAATGCTGCCGCCGGAGGTACTTGCCCCTTTTCGTTCGAACAATCATTTGCAAACTTTCTACTAGGACAAACCAACACGTTTGCCCAGGCCTCGCTCGACGTCACCGCCAACATTTTTGACAACCAGTTCGAATACTTCGGCCAGGATACCTGGCGAATCAGGAAAAACGTTACCTTTACCTACGGAATCCGGCACTCCTTCTTCCGCCAGCCGACCGATGCCAGCGGCACCAATGGCACCAGTCGCCTCGTCAATTTCGATCCGGCGCTCTACAATCCCGCGGAAGCTCCTTGCATCACGGCTTCCGGGGCCATGGACGTAACCCTCGTCAACGGCGTTCCATCCAGCAGCGCTTGCAACCCCAGCTACAATCCCTTGAACGGTCTCATCTTTGCCAACCCGCCTACATTCAACGGCTTCGTTGGCACCAAGTCGCCCTTCGGCAGCAAAGTTGGCAAGGAGTTCAATCGAGCTGTCGCTCCCCGCCTTGGCATCGCTTGGGATCCCAAAGGTGACGGCCGCACTTCTGTTCGCGCTGGCTATGGCATCTATTTTGATAACGGCCTCGAGTTTGGTAACCCGGAACTCAACGTCGGCCTCAGCCAGGGTTTCCTCACTAACCTGAACATTAATCGCAGCACTCTCTCGAATCCGACAGGCGCCACCACTACTCTGGCTACCACCACCCCGTTTACCATCCAATCGCGCATGCCGATCGACTACAAATCCCCTTACTCCCAGCAATGGAGTCTCGACGTTCAGCATCAATTCGGCGCAACCTGGCTGGCCGACATCGGCTATTACGGAAGCAACGGCATCCATCTTCCCGGTTTCGAGGATTTCAACCAGGCCCCTGTCGCATCCTATTTGAATTGCACCGCGGCAACTCC
>WNFR01005485.1_pt1 | contig 13731 bp, 19 predicted proteins | sample 5400221 | NCBI WGS metagenome assembly WNFR01 (sample SAMN13153357, study PRJNA577476) | soil metagenome | isolation source: 40 cm soil under Madrone tree | place: USA:California | collected 2016-06-14
TGTCGCTCGCCTAAATGCTGAAGGTACAGAGCTCCTGTATCTGTCAGTTCCGGCGACGGCGACGCCAGACACCCCTCGTTCGATTTTCGCTATTCCGCTCGCGGGGGGCGCTCCGCGGCTTGTTTTGCGCGAGAAATACATTACCAACCTACAGTGCGCCCGGCTGCCGTCCACGCTGTGCGCTTATAGCGTTAATACATCTGGCAAAGAATTGATCCGTCGATTTGACCCAAAGACAGGCGAAAGCTCGCCACTCGCTGAATTTCCCTCGCTAGGCATGCCAACTGGTTGGAGCTTGTCACCAAACGGGTCCCTACTCGCTATGGTTCGATACCAGCCGGACCAAGGGATTATTCACCTTCGCTCAACCTCCGATAATACGAACCGCGATCTGATTGTAAAAGGAAGAGTTGGTCTGGCCACTGCGGACTGGGCGGCGAACGGAAACAGTTTTTTCGCCACGTCCATGGATAGAGAGCGCAAATCCACTTTATTCAATTTAAGATTAGATGGTAGTACCTATTTGTTGATGAAAGACGACAAAGACTTCGTCGACTCTATCGAATGGGCCATTCCTTCTCCCGACGGCACGCTTTTGGCGATCCATAAGTTCACAGGAACTGCGAACGCCTGGTCTCTGACAAACTTCTGACCCCGGCAATGCTGCCACCGAAAAACTGATTTCTCACGGCCACGGTAAGGTCCAAAATGCCGGAAAGATTCCAGGCCACGAAGCTCTTGCCCGCCGCAAAGCCAGGCCGGCGCAGGAGAGCGGACAACACCCATCGGGGCGCTCGTCCCGCTGATCGCTCCCAATCTCTACGGAGCTGCTTCGACCGCTCCTATGACACAGCTGCCGCTGGTGCTGATTCCAACATACTTGGTGCCAACATTCTTGATACTGCACTTGACTGCGCTGTTTCGCTTGTCACTCAGTCAGAAGTCACAGACATGCGCCGAAGTCCCCTCGGGCAGGCCAAACCCCCTCTTGCCGTAATCAACAAATCGGCAATGGACAATCCGGAAGTTGGCTAGCCGTCAGGTCAGTAACACGCGCCAGCAGTGACCGACCAATCGCTTGCGAGAAGGACTTGGCGGATTTGCGTCCAACAGTTGCTTAAATATGGAGGCAAAAAGATACTAATCGAGTGAAATCGGTCACAAGCAGGATTGCGACAGCAGCCGCGTTTGTTCTTGTTGCGGGCGTAGGCTGGTTCGGAATAAAGCAATGCCGTTGCAAACAGCGTAATGCGGCGTTTTCGCGGCGAATCAAAATGATAAAGCAAGACGCTCATGAACAACTCAAAGTCGGCACCAAGAAAGACGATGTCGCTCGGTTTTACACGGGACACGAAATCCCTTTCGAGGTCGCCCGGTTCAAGGACGTCGGTTCTGAGGTGATTGGAACCCTCTACACCATTGGAGGATGCGCTCCGTTGGGCTGCGGAACGGATAATGCGTTAATCGGTGTGCGCGTAAGGGTTGACGTGGACGGCACCGTAATAGGAGAGCCCGAAGTGGTTGACATGTACACGGACTGCTTGTGAATCGGTCTTGAGGATTGATCCAGCTCTGGTAAGCGCTTATCGGACAGCTGTCATTCACCAAAGTGCGGAAAGAAAAGAAAGGATGTTCTGACGAGACGCGTCACCACTGCCATTAGCATAATGCTTCTGATGTGCGTGGCGGCTTCAGCTCAAGGGCAGTCTACTAACCCAACGCCTCCTCCAGAAGTCAAGAAGTGGGACGTATGGGTTGGAGATTGGGCATTGTCAGGAACGGCGAAGGACACGCCTAGGGACCTGAATACAAGGTGACCTGGTCTCTGCACGAACGCTGGATTCTGGGCGGATTTTTCGTGCAGGTCGATCAAAACTGGAACGGCAACGGCCAGGAACTGCACTCGCTTGAAATTCTCTCCCACGATCCGATCAAAAAGGTCCATACCAGTTCTGGCTTCTCAAGTGACGGCACGACGTGGACTTTGACCGCAACATTCGATAATGGAACGACGATGGAAGATGGGGTAGCGAAAGGTCCGGACGGCCAAGCCACAACATGCCACACCACTTGGGTTTTTAGCAGCGACCGAAAGGCACTCTCGGGGACACAGGAATGCGAGCAGAACGGAGCTCGATGGACGGCATTTCGTGTCAAGGGGACGAAATCCGCGACGCATTAGAAACCGAAACGGCGAGTGCGAGCTGCCGGTAGAACGGGTAACGGTACGAACTTTACCGCAGGGCTAGCGTGAGACTGGGCCGACGGCGCAATGTGGCCGGGAATATGGGTTGCCAAATAAAAGCAAGCGGATCACCTGGCATTATTTCGCAGGAACGACCTCGCCTTCACCAGTCCAGCGATCAACAATCCAAATCCGAAACTACCGGCCGCTAATAGTCCATTTGAAAACAACAGATGCGCCGCCGTAGGCGGCCAATTTCGCGGAATTGCCGCTCCTTCCGGGAACAGCAGAAGCAGCAGCGGCAACATGGATATGCTTTGCGTTCCGGCCAACTCGCGATACGTTGCGTACCAGAAGATGGCAATCCGCACAAACGCGATGATCCCACCCACTTTTGCCGCGTAGGTCCAAACCGACGTCGAATCTGGTTTCAAGTAATGCTTTGCTAGCTTTGTCTCGCACAGAAGCCAAATGCATAGCACCAGTATTAGCCCGAATCCGGCGACATTAACGATCACGAGCTAATCATACCTCCATATTTGAGTCCGACCTTTCGTGTCCTCCAATCCTAAGTCCCGATAAGCATCTCGTCAGGAAATCAAGCACTGACGAGATGCGCGTCTGTCGGTACTGATCCAGCAATAAGCTGATTACTTGCGGGTTGGCCGTCAATCAGAATCCGCGTGCTGAACCGTTAGTGACGGGCGCGCCGTCTTTTCACCATCGGCATTTTGCAAGATGGTCCCTGCTGCTGGTTGAGGGCGGTGCCGAAGTTTCCCACTAAGTTGTAAGACGGGCTGCGGCTTGGGCTGCGGCTGGGACTTCGGAGATCTTGGTGTTTTGGAACGCGACGATTTGCCACTTGTCCTGTTCCTTTACGACGATCAACGGAGCAGCCATGCGGCTAGCGATCGCAGTTGGTCGGGGCTGTTGCCAAACATCGGCCGCCCAAACTGGTAATCACTTTCGATTTCGACGTCGGACACAACCCCGGCCAGCATCTTTTTATGAACATCGATTCCCGCTATTCTGTACGACATAAGCTCCTCCTGGCCCGGAGCGGAGAGCGTGCTGCGGTTACCTTAACCAGGGTCACGGGCTATCGCCGCTCCCCCAGGGGAAGACAACGACGCCCAATTATTCGCTCAAACACGCACGCTCCGGATCAGACAGGTATACGGCCTCGAATTCTCCACTGAAGCCTCGACCTCGCCGCTCCGAGCCGTTGCGATCTTAACTCTAGAAGATTTTCATAAGGTTTCGCGGGCCGTAGGCCCTCAAAAGACAGGTATGCAGAACACTGAAGAAGCCGATTTCTGCACCGAGGTGTTTGGGATCGCGGGCCACGCTGCCCGGCTTCGCTGAAATGCATGTTCGTGCTGATCCTCAGCCGCTGAACGCAGACCGCCCGGGAATAAATCTCAGAGAAAGCCAGTCAATCGGTCAGGGGCGCGAGGGCGACGCGGCGGCTCGTGAGGAAACGCTGACTGTCCAATAACTCGGAGACGCTTCTGAAGGTAGTACGTCTAAGGCGACAAGGGGTGAGGTCTCGCAACTCTATGAGACAGCTGTTTGCAAGCTTCGCAATTGCGGCAATTCTCGCAGGCGTTGTTTCGCCGCTTGCCGTCGCATTGGGGACTTCTTCAACTCCTGCGTGCTGTTTGCCGTCTGGCAAGCACCATTGTTCGCAGCATTCCAACGGGCTAGGACTTAAGACCAAGAGCGATCAGTGCCCCTATTCTTCCGAAGTTGTGGTCTCTGAGTTCCAAGGATTGGAAGCAGCTAATTTCGCGCTGGCTGCGCCTCACGCAACTCGGAATTTTGGGCCTATCGCTGTTTCTGGCGCGCATCGAGTTGCCTTTCGTGAATTGTCCGCCCGCGGCCCTCCGGCATTTCTCAGCTAAAAAACCATACACCTGAAAATCGACGGTGGCAGTCCCTCTAGCGCTGGCGTAGCAAAGCGATTGACCGTTCCCCATTTTCCACGCTGTCGGCGGGTTGACAGCACACACATTGTCATTTTTGTGTTCCAAGCCGGAGTCTTGCTATTTGCATTTTGAAGAGAGATTAAGAATCACAAAGGAGACTTGATATGAAACGAAGAGAGTTGCTACGGAGATCAGCTGCGTTCGGCTTCATGGCTGCGATTCCTTTTTCAATCCGCGGTAAGAAACCTGACTACAGATCGATGCAATCATCAAATGGCACTCCCCTGGCACAGTCGACTGTCGTTCCGAACCCCCTCAAGCCGCCCGCGCAGGGCAGTATTCCGGTGGCATTTCTGGTTTCAGAAGGCGCTGTGATCATCGACTTCTGTGGGCCGTGGGAAGTGTTTCAGGACGTCAGCATCCCCGGCCTCAAAGATGATCCCTTTCGTCTTTACACGGTTGCCGAGACGACCAATCCTATCCATGCCAGCGGCGGGATGAAAATCATACCCGACTATACATTTGATACGGCACCAGCGCCCAAGGTTATCGTGATCCCGGCTCAGAATGGACGAAGTGAGGCAACACTCGAGTGGATTCGCAAGTCGACAAAGAGCACCGACGTAACCATGTCTGTTTGCACCGGTGCATTTCTGCTGGCACGGACAGGTCTGTTGTCGGGCAAGGCTGCTACCACATTTCACAGCGCGTTCAGCGATTTTGCCAAACAGTTTCCAGATATCTTGCTCAGGCGGGGCGCTAGATTCGTAGAAGACGGCAATCTCGCCTCTGCGGGCGGACTTTCCTCTGGCATTGATCTCGCGCTCCGCGTTGTCGAGCGCTACTACGGCCACGAGGTAGCCAAGAGCACAGCTTACGTAATGGAATATCAAGGTCAAGGCTGGATGAACCCGGATTCGAACAACGTCTACGCCAAAGTTCGCAGTTCAACCGATGAGCATCCCATCTGTTCCGTCTGCGATATGGATGTTGATGCGGCGACCGCTCCGAAATCTGTCTATAAAGGCAAGACCTACTACTTCTGCTCGCGAGACCACAAGGAACGGTTCGAGACTGCTCCTGAGAAGTTTGTGAAGACCAGCTAGAGGCAGATGAAAACATCATGACGATTGTGGGAGAATGTAGCTTGCAATGAGATTCCCTGATTACACCTTGCGCCGCATACTCGCAGTTTTGCTTGCTTTGTTCTTTGGTGCAGGACCTCTTCTTCCAGCGCTAGCGGTCAGTCGTGTGCAAAGCGATGTTCCCACGTGCTGCCGGAAGGACGGGGCGCACAAGTGCTCTGTCCGAGGAGCGGAATCGAAAGCAGAGCAAAACGGGAAACCTGGTCTGCGTGCGGCGTGCCCGTTCCTTTCAAATGCGGTTCCGGGCATTGCCGGACCCCAGCCGTTCGTTCCGCCTTCTGCAGCCGAATTGGGTACTGCCGTTGTTCCCACGGGGCCCTTGTTCAGCTACAGAGTCGCAACCGCATTGCCAGTCTCCTCTCCTGGTAATCCTAAGCGCGGTCCTCCTCAGCCTCTTCTCTGACCTGTTCTGTAATCATTTTGTTTGAGTTGATCCCTCGCACCGAAGTGCGTCTAGCGCGCTTGCCCTTATAAGAGCGTTGCCTTCGCATTGTTCGTCGGAAGCTTGGAAACTGGCCCGGAAAAGTTTGGAGGATACGAATGCGCCCGTCAGTCCGCGTCTATTTGCTTTCTGCGTTGCTCTCGATTCCGCTCTCTGGATGCGGTTCTTCGGACAAGCACTACACATTGATTGGCCGTGTTGTGAGCAAGGTCGCCGCGACGCGGGCAATCGTGATCGACCACGACGAAATTCCAGGCTTCATGGCGGCCATGACGATGCCCTATACAGTGGCAGAGGGAATCGATTTATCGGGAATTGAGCCTGGGGATCGGATTCGGGCCGATATCGATGTAAAACCGGATGGCCAGTATTCGCTCGACCGGATTTCGGTGACGGATTCCAATCATCGTGAAAAAACGCCAATAGAAACGAAGCAGTTGTGGCCTGGGCAAGACATCCCAGACATCGAGCTGGTCAACCAGGACGGCAAGATGGTGCATCTCTCGGAATTCCGCGGCAAGACGCTTTTGCTGACGTTCATCTATACGCGGTGCCCGATGCCGAATTTCTGTCCGCGGCTTAGCAGCCTATTTGCTTCGGTAAATCGGGAACTGGCAAAGAGTCCAAAGGAGTACGAGCGCACTCAACTGTTGAGCGTGAGCATCGATCCGAAATACGACACGCCCTCGGTTCTCCGCAAATACGGTCTCGCCTATCTGCATGACGACCCCAAGGGATTCGCTCACTGGCAGTTCACAGCGCCGTCGTCCGAGAATCTGAGAAAGCTCGCGGATGCGTTCAGCCTTATCTACGAGAGGAAGACAACCAGATTTCGCACACGATGAGCACGGTCCTGATTGGGCCTGACGGCAAGCTCGCGAAAACTTGGATCATGAGCGACTGGACGGTTGCGGAAGCGATGACCGCGATCCAACAGGTGGAAAATGCGAGTCATTAAGACGAACGCAGAAAGAAAAAGTCGCTGGCGCGAGGTTCTGTGGCTGGCTCTGGTTGTGATGGTTGTCCCAGGTGTCGCTTGTTCCCGCAACAACATGGACTACGGCCCGAGGTTCGCTTCCAGGGGATCGGTCGTCTACGAAAAGAACTGCAGCCAGTGTCACGATGCGGACAACTTGCCGCTTCTGAAGCAGCCACCGAAATTGAAGGAGTTGTTTCAGAAGAAGACATTGCCAAGCGGCGCGCCGGCTACGGACGAACAAGTGCGGAACACGATTCTCGCGGGCCGCGCGACCATGCCCCCGTTCGAGCGCATCCTGGACCAGAAACAGATCAACGACCTATTGAAATACCTACACAAACTTTAAGGAGTCGAAACCGGAGTGAGGTCATGAACACGATTGCCGCGGCTGTTCTTCTGTTATCAAGCGCTGTTCCTTTGACGCCGCAGCAAACCACGGAGGTGAACCGGCTGGAGAAGTCGCTGCTTGCCCCGTGTTGTTACTCCCGATCCATTGCGCGCCACATGAGCGCGGAGGCCGAGCAGATGCGGCACGAGGTGACCGAGATGGTGGCTTCCGGAAGAAGTGAGAACGAAATCCTTGAGTATTACAAAGCGCTCTACGGCGAGCGCATCCTGATCGTGCCTGACGGCAGAACGGACAAAATCCTGTTCTCGCTTGCCGTGGTTGCATTTCTCGTTTGCTCGGGAATGCTTTTTGGGCTTTTGCGCAAGATGCTAAAGGCCAATGCGGACTCTCACAGCGTAGAGGAAGGGAGACGCCGCTGCCCCAATTGGGCAGCGATTCGCGAAGAGATCGAAAGAGAAACAGGAGACGGCTTTTGAGAACGAACTCATCAGGTGCGGAAGGACAGAGATTCCGGATTGCCGAAGAGGCAATTCCGGTTTCGACACAAAGAATTGCCAACATCCCAGTTTTGCGAAGCTCTCACCGCAAGTGGGTGGTTTGGCTGGCTATTCTTCTTGTCGGCATCCTCCTGATCGTGGGGATTCTGAGAGCGCGCGGGTTTGGAGTTCGCGGCAATTCAACTTCGTCCGCATCGGAAGAAAACCGAGCGTCAGCGGTGCTGGATATCGGAATACTCGTGTTTCGCGAAGGCTTGGAGTGCATTCTGGTCCTGGCTGCTGTCACCGCGAGCCTGAGGGGAAGCGAGCACAAATACCAGCGTCCTGTTTCCGTGGGTGCCGGAATGGGATTTGTCGCCACCCTCCTGACCTGGTCCGTTGCCGTTCGGATCATCAATGACATCGGGGAAGACCTCTCCGCGCTGGCCGTTCAAGCGGCCACGGGACTGCTCGCGATTCTCGTTCTGCTGGTGGTGATGAACTGGTTCTTTCACAAGCTGTATTGGACGGGATGGATTTCGCTTCATAACCAGCGAAAGCGAGAGCTTCTGGGGCGTGAGAAAAAGGCAGATGGCGCGCTGGGGGTCATTTTTGGAATGGCCTTGCTTGGTTTCACGTCGTTCTATCGAGAGGGTTTTGAGGTTGTGCTGTTCCTGCAGAGTTACCGGCTCAAGTTGGGTGGTTCGGTTGTCTGGTACGGCGTTGTCGTAGGTATGATCGGTTCCGCGATTGTAGCGATCCTCACATTCGTAGCTCACCGTCGGTTGCCGTACCGGAGGATGCTGGTCGCGACAGGTGTGATGCTCGCATTTGTGTTGCTGGTGATGGTGGGAGAAGAGGCCCAGGAAATGCAACTCGCTCGCTGGTTGCCAACGACGGAGATCCCGTGGTTGGCACACGCGATTCCTTCGTGGATGGGACTGTGGTTCTCGGTATTTCCTACAATCGAGACACTCAGCGCCCAGGCCCTTGCGGGCCTTCTCGTGTTCGGCTCCTACATCACGGCCCAGCCTTTTGCACGGTCCAAGGAGCAAGTTAGTGGCGAGTCGTCAGATAGTCGTATGCGAAGTTCAGGCTGGAGTGCATGAGATCTCGAAGTCTAAATCACCGTTGGCACAAAGAGGATTGAAGGAGTAGGATTTTGCACTGTATGCTTCGCATTAAGGCGTCCATTCTTATCCTCGCTCTGATGGTCGCGCCTTTGGTGTCGCTGTGTGGGGTTCAATCGGGCACGGCCACGCAGTGTCCGCCCCTCTGCCCGATGAGGCATGGCGGAACGCACGAGACCGCCGAGCAAACAGCTGAAATGCAAACAGATGATATGGAGTGCCATCACGGAGAATCGACGAAGCAAGACTGCGTAATGAAGTCGGGTTGCGGTCATACTTTGGACTTAAGTCTCGCATCACCTTTGCCTCCAGCCGTCCTCTGGCTTCCTATGGAGCTGATAGCTGCTGGCGCAACTAGCACGATTCACTTTACTGGAACGATTCCTTCCCTGGCAGGTTTCAGGATTCCACCCTTCCAACCTCCTCGCGCGTAAGTCCGTACGGCCATCTCTTAGCTCGAACAAAATTAAAAGGAAATGCGGAGGCGTGTATGCGCAGGTTGTGTCTTCTTGTCGTGTCTTCTTTATTGCTGGTTGTTTCGATTTCAGGTGCGACGATTTTCGGGACTGTGCGAGGACTTGTGCACGATCCCCAACACCGTCCCGTGGCTGACGTTCAGGTCGTCCTCAAGGCGAAAGCGTCGGCTTTTGCGTTGACTGCGCGATCTGACGTCAACGGCGAATTTCACTTTGATAGCGTGCCTGTGGCGGAATATACGGTAACAGTTTCCAAGGCGGGTTTTGCCACTAAGGAACAAGCGTTGACCGTCTTGTCGGGCACGGCGCCAATCTTGCATTTTGAATTGGCTTTGGAGTCGCAGACTCAATCGATTACGGTTTCGGCTGAGGCTGCCCCAGGACAAACGGAGTCAATAACACCGACCACCCTCGTGGACCGCGAACAGATTCAACAAACACCCGGAGCGTTCCGGACCAACAGCTTAGCTCTCATTACGGACTATGTTCCCGGGTCTTATTTTACGCACGATCAGCTTCACATTCGCGGGGGACACCAGGTGAGCTGGCTGATCGACGGAGTGCCGATCCCCAATACCAATATCGCGAGCAACCTTGGCCCACAGATCGACCCAAAGGATATCGACACTGTCGAAGCGCAAAGAGGCAGCTACGCAGCGGATTATGGTGATCGAACCTACGGCATTTTCAATGTGGCTCCGCGCACCGGCTTTGAAAGGAACAACGAGGCCGAGCTGGTCCTAAGTGCCGGCAACTTCTATCAAACTGACGATCAGCTGAATTTTGGAGGGCATAGCAACCGGTTCGCCTATTACGCCAGCGTGAGCGGCAATCGCACAAATCTAGGCCTGCAGACTCCTACGAGCGCCGTGATTCATGACGCGGCGAATGGCTTCGGTGGATTTACTTCGCTGATCTACAACGCAGACTCGCAGGACCAATTGCGGCTGGTCGCGCAGATCCGACGCGATTCCTACCAGGTACCCTTCGATCCAAACGATCCCAACACCCAAGGTACATTCCTTCACGATGCGAACCGTGAGACCGATTCCTTCGTGACATTTTCCTGGGTACGCACGTTTAGCCCAGGATTGATGCTCACGGTTTCGCCCTTCTATCACTTCAACCGGGCGGACTACGAGAGTAGTGTCTTGGATCTGCCAAGTTCCACAACGGAAAAACGCTCTTCCAAGTACGAGGGTGGCCAGGTAACGATTTCTTGGGTCAAGGACCGTAACAACCTGCGAGCGGGCATCTATGGCTTTGCGCAACAGGATGACCAGTCGTTTGGATTGATCTTCAATGACAACAGCGCGCCTAACTTGGACCCGCCTGATGTCGAGAAGCCGGTAGGCAGCCTGGTTGCGGTTTACGCGGAAGACCAACTAAAAGCGACTTCCTGGCTCACACTGAATGCCGGTCTTCGCCAAACCCATTTTTCCGGAGGTGTGGTCGAGAACGCAACCAGCCCTCGCGTCGGCGCTTCCGTGCGAATCCCGAAACTGAATTGGGTCTTCCGCGGTTTCTACGGTCATTTTTATCAAGCGCCGCCTCTTCTCACGGCATCCGGTCCGCTTCTGCAATTTGTCACCAATCAGAACCTCGGATTCGTGCCTCTACATGGTGAGCGAGACGAAGAGCACCAGTTTGGCGTCACCATTCCATTTAAGGGATGGACGCTCGACGCCGACAATTTTCTGACGCGTGCGAACCGTTTCTTCGATCACAACAATTTGAACAACTCCGACATTTTCTTTCCGGTCACCATTCAGGGGGCGCGGATCAACGGATGGGAACTCACGCTGCGTTCGCCCCGCATTCGCAATCGGGCCCAAGTTTATTTGACCTACTCCAATCAGCTTGCTCTTGGATTCGGCAACATTAACGGCGGTCTGACCGATTTCTCGTTTGGGGATGGATTTGGACTGCTGGATCACGATCAACGGAACACTTTGCATTTCGGCGGACAGTACACTCTGCCCTGGTGCAGCTATGCGTCAACGGATGTCTACTACGCCTCGGGGTTTACAAACGGCGATCCGACCATTCCCGGCGATCACCTTCAACCCCACACCACGTTCGACCTCTCGCTTGGCAAGAGCTTCGGCGAAGGCTTTTCTGTGAACGTTCAGGGCATAAACGTCGCAAACCGTCGCGTTCTCCTGGATAACAGCTTCACCTTTGGCGGAACGCATTATCTGAATCCGCGCGAAATCCTGGTCCAAGTTCGCTACCGGTTTCATTACTGACGGTAGCGCATTGCCGTGGCAGCCGCTTGGGACTTTCTCTCCGACAGGCATGCTGCCACGGCAACTTCCCCCCGCCGCGGACGAAATCTCCCATTCCTGCTTTGTCATAAAACGTAGTAATCGCGGTAAGTAGCGGCAAAGTGCGAAACGAAAGGCGAATGAAGAAGGAGAAAAATGGTTCACCGGGTTTCATCACGACTTGTCGATTTCGCTCGGTTAGCGCCAATTGCCGCAAGTTCTGATTAAATTAGGTCCTTCAGGCTCGAATCTTCCCCCGGAGACCCAACTTCTTGTTCACTGTTCATTTTCGAACATCCTCCTCTGAATAGCCCCGGCATACTGCATGAGTCCCCAGAATACCAAGATGGAATTCTTGAGTCTGGAGGAAGTACACATGCATCGCAGCTATCGATTTCTTTTCAGTGCATTGTTTCTAACCGCAGCCCTTGCCGTACCATCGGCAATGACCGCTACGCCGAAACACCAAGATAACGGACGCCAGGAAGAGCACCGCCGCGACGACGACCACAACCGGGTCTATGACCGCGATCACAAGGAGTATCAGGGATTTCCTGGTCCTCGCGATTTCCAAGAGTGCTTCCAGTAGTGCTCGAATCGAGTCCATTCTTTGTCCAAACTCGGACAAAATATCCTTATTTTCTGTCTTGTGTCTGGCAGCCCCAAAATTTACCCAATGCGGAAGACTTTGCACTCTTCACCTTCCGGGTCACTACGGCTAGACTGCTGAATCCTCCTCGATCTTTGTCACGTTGTTCGCTTGTGGACCTTTAGGGCCTTGAACGATTTCAAAATCGACGGCATCTCCTTCCTGCAAAGTTCGATAACCGTCGCCCACGATTGCCGAGTAGTGTACGAAGACATCGGGGCCATCTTCACGTCCAATAAAGCCGTACCCTTTTGAATTGTTGAACCACTTGATCTTCCCTTTCACGTCCAGCACCTCCTTGGAAGAATCGCTTTCGATCAATTAGGCGAATACACGTGTAGGCTTACAGCCTCGGACTCCAGATGCGGCTACGCGACGCCAATCCGCCCCCCCGTTGTTCGACCAAGGGAACCACGGAGAGCGACGCGTTCACACGATCTAACTTCAGCTTTGGGAGTGAGATTATTATGCCGACCGCGCTTGGGTCAGCTGGGGACCTTATCTCTCCCGCACTGGGCAGGAAGTAGCACCATGGCACTTGGGCCCGGTTGCTGTGGCTTCATAGGGCCTGTCCCCTCGGCCACTCTTGATAAGTGCCGCTTCATAGCGACAGAGGGGAATTTTTAGCAGACTCTACAGCAGCGGGTCAAGAACAAACAGGGTAGAGCGCAGGAGACAGAATTAGATCGCGCGGAACCAGCGACACACGAGATATTTAGTTGGCAGGTGCTTCCGTCAGGAGCGGTCTCGGGTACCCAGAGAAGTCGCTGCTTGCCATTTGACAATACGCCAGCGCCTGAATTCGGCTCTATTCTGATTCGGACTCCAAGAGAGCCACGTGGATTTGTGACGCATACACCGCCGCTCGGGGCTCCGAATGTCGTCGCGGGCAGTGCTGGCTTTGGCTCCATCACCGCGGCTGGCGATCCGCACGCGATGCAATTCGGACTCAAATTCAACCTCTAAAGACCGGAGCGGGAAAGTTTGTAGAGGAGCAACGGAACGATTGCATTAAGGATAATACCCCAAACGATACCGCCAAGCGCCGGACGCGACGTTTGCACTTCGGCAGTTTGCATGATGGATGCACTCTCGTTTGTGGGGACCAGCCGTGTGGCTGCATTATATGGGTCCGTAAGGTCACGCGGCAACCCATCCCCGATCATCATTTCGGGAAGAATTGTGGGCGATACAGAAGTTATGATCTCCTGCCTTCATCGAAGCACAAATTCTTGGGACATTGCAGGGTCGCGTCGAAAATGCCTTACGACCCACTCTGGAGCACAATCTCGTCAGCGTCGTACCTTCGATCACCTCGCCGGATCAGGCGAGGATGGTCTTCCGACTACCGTGGTGCCGGGAGCCGGACTCGCCTGCCCGAAGAGTCGCAAAGACAAATTCGTGGTGGGCATCAAGGCAGCCACTTGGAAATTGACTGCTGGCGACCGCGGGGCGAAGTTATAGCCTTACGGAAGCATTCGTGACAATCTACCGCAGAGATGTGCTGGGCGAGTTTGGCAGGACCGAAAAGCTCGGTCTGGACATTAATCGCGTTCATTTGGAAGTCCGACGCAGGGTCGAAAATCGTGCCAAATCGGAGATCGCGATCATGGCGTGATGGGTGATTGAGAAGGGCTCGGTTCGATTCGGTAACCAAGCCTGCGGAGTGCTTGGATCATTTTTCGGGTGCGCTTTTGCTTGGACG
>WNFR01006964.1_pt1 | contig 13729 bp, 11 predicted proteins | sample 5400221 | NCBI WGS metagenome assembly WNFR01 (sample SAMN13153357, study PRJNA577476) | soil metagenome | isolation source: 40 cm soil under Madrone tree | place: USA:California | collected 2016-06-14
GCTGCGCGACGGCGATGTGCTCGATGGCGCTTTCGAGGTTGGCTTCGCCGCCGGATTCGGCGAAAAGATCGGTGATGACCTTTTGGCCGGTCAACGCGGCAAAGGTCAGCGGGGCGATGAACTCTCGCGCGCCGCGCGTCATCACGACCTGCACGGTAAAGCCGTCTTGTTGCAAGCGGCGCACGAGTTCCGCGGCTTTGTAAGCCGCCACTCCGCCTGTGACGCCGAGGGTGATTCGCATTTGCGTCAGATTCGGGCGCCCCCTGCAACGCCCTTACTGCCAAGAAAAAGATTTAACGCAGAGGACACAGAGAGGGCACAGAGGCCGCAGAGAAGAGACGATTTGAGACGCGCACCCATTGAATCTACTTGCGGCGCTTGTTGCCGTCTTTGTCTTCGTCGATCGATGGTGGTTCGACGAAGTCGTATTCTATTAGGCCGTTCTCTAGCTCTTCACACGCGATGCGCGTGGCTTTCAGCGTTCTGGGATTCTCGAGCAGCGGCGGCGCGCCCGCCATGATCTGGCGCGCGCGGCGCGCCGCAAGCACAACGTAAGCAAACTGGCTCTCCGGAGCTTTCGTCAGCACAGTCATCATCTAGTCTTTCCCTCCAAACGATGCCAGAAGTGTTTCCACTCGGCCGCGACGCCGTGCGCTGGTGCAGCGTAGCGCGATCACAATCGCTTGCGCCTCGCGGCCGGCACGTTCGACGTCGTCGTTCACCACGCAATAATCGTACTTCCCGAATTCCGCAATCTCGTCACGGGCTCTTGCGAGCCGGCGCTTGATTTCCTCGTTCGAATCCTGACCGCGGCTGCGCAGCCGGCGCTCCAATTCTTCGCGCGACGGCGGCAAAATAAAAATCGCCACGGAGCCCGGAAGCCGCTGCTTCACCTGCGCGGCGCCTTGCACATCGATCTCCAGCACAAGGTCGAGACCTTTTTTTCGCGATTCCTCCAACCACTTTTTTGGAGTGCCGTAGGAATGCTTGCCGAAGACACGCGCATACTCCAGGAACTCGCCGCGCTGGACCATAGCCTCGAATTCCGCGTCAGTGACAAAATCATAACACTTCCCGCTGGCTTCGGTCGCGCGACGCGGCCTTGTAGTACAGGAGACCGAAGGCATCGTTCCGGGCAGCTCCAAAATTTTCTGCACCAGCGTCGACTTCCCCGAGCCGGAAGGGCCGGACACAATCAGCAGCAGCGGTGCAATCTCGTTCGCCGCAGTCATTCGATGTTCTGCACCTGTTCGCGCAGCTTTTCAATCTCTGCACGAATTTCCAGCGACAAACCGGTGATAGCCAGCGCTTCGGTCTCGACGCCGGGAGTTTTCGAGAGCATGGTGTTGGCTTCGCGGTGCATCTCCTGTAGCAGAAAATCCAGTTTCTTGCCGAGCTCGCCCGCGCCATCGAGAAGTTTCGCGAACTGTTGCAGATGGCTGCGCAGGCGATCGAGTTCTTCGCTGATGTCGCTGCGCTCGGCGAGCAGCGCGGCTTCTTGCGCGAGGCGCGCGGGCTCGATGCCGGTGCCGTTCAGGAGTTCTTTTAAACGCGTTTGCAGACGGCGCGCGAAAGCGGGCGTCAATGACTTGGCGAGATCGCGGACCTGGTCGGCTTGCTGGCCGATGCGTGCCACGCGCGTGCGCAATTCTTCCGCGAGATGGCGGCCTTCGGCATGGCGCATGTCATCAAGCTTAAGCAATGCTTCGCGCAAACACGCGTCCAGAGCTTTGCCAAGCTGGTCCTGGTCTTCGTCGGTTTCCGGCAGCGGCGGCGCGAGCCCTCCGATTACGCCTGGCAAGCGCAGGAGAGACACAACGTCGAGACCAGCGTCGCTTCCCAACTGGCGGCGAAGCTCTTCCGCGGACTGCGCGTAGGCTTGCAGCAAGTCGCGGTTGACCTGGACGGGCACGGCAGCACCGGGCTGCACGTTGACGTTGACGTCGATGTGGCCTCGGTGGATCCGTTCGCGGACAATCTGCCGCAAGCGCAGCTCGTAAACGTCGAAGCCCTCGGGCAAACGGAAGCGCACGTCGAGGAAACGGTGGTTGACGCTCTTGACGCTGACGCGGATGGCCCAGCCGTTTTGTTCGCCGCGCGCTTGCGCGTAGCCGGTCATGGACACGCATTCCGCTTTATTCACGCCAGTTTGGCCTGCGTGAGCAGAAGCCTTTTGGCTCATAAGGGTTCACTCGCCCGGGCACTATTTTGCTGGATGTTTTGCGCCGGCGCCAACACGTCGTCGTCGGCAAACTGCAAGTCGTGCAGGCGAGCGTACGTTCCGCCGCGAGCCATCAATTCGGCGTGCCTTCCGCGCTCGCGAATTTGGCCGTCTTCCAGCACGAGAATCACGTCCGCGCGACGAATGGTGGCCAGGCGGTGCGCAATGACAAAGGTGGTGCGGCCAATCATGAGGTTGGCGAGAGCGCGCTGTACGTTTATCTCCGACTCGGCATCCAGCTCCGAGGTGGCTTCATCGAGAATGAGGATGGGCGAATTTTTCAAGATGGCGCGAGCGATGGCGATGCGCTGGCGCTGACCGCCGCTCAGCCGAGTGCCGCGCTCCCCGATCACGGTGTGGTAACGCAGCGGCAATTCCATGATGAAATCGTGGGCCAAGGCCGCTTTCGCGGCGTCCATCACGCGCTGCTCGGAAATATCGTTCAAGCCATAGCTAATATTGTTCCACACCGTATCGTGGAACAATATATTTTCCTGAGTGACCATGGCAATCTGCTCGCGCAGGGATTTGATGGTGACACCGCTGATGTCCACACCATCGAAGCGAACGCAGCCGGAGGTGGGCTCGTAGAAGCGCGGAAGGAGATTGACCAAGGTGGTTTTTCCCGCGCCGCTCGAACCGACCAAGGCGATCACTTCTCCGCGGCGCGCGCGAATGCGAATGTCCTGCAGAATCACCGCATCGTCGCGGCCGTAAGAAAAGCTTACGTCATCAAATTCGATTTCGCTCGTGAAGTGCGGCAGGGGCGGCGCGCCGGGTTGCTCGCTTCTTTCTTCCTGTTGATCCAAATAAGAAAAGACCTGGGCGCTGGCGCCCTGCGCATACTGAAACTGCTGATAGACTTGGCCGATGCGCTTCAAAGGCATGTAGGCGTTGAACATGGCGTAGAGAAAGGCCAGGAAAATACCGGGCGTCATCTGGTGGGCTTTAATCTGATCGCGCGCGTACAGAAGGAGCAGGGGAATGACGACGGCGCCGAGCAGATCCATTAGCGGCGCGGTGGCCACCGCGGCACGCACCCAGCGCATGCTCTCGCGCAGCAAGCGGCGCGACGCCTCGCGGAATTTGCGGATCTCGAAGTCCTCCATGCCGAAGGCCTTCACCACGCGATTTCCGCTCACTGTCTCCTGCAAAATCTGGCTAAGTTCGCCGAGGCGGCTCTGGCTGCTTTCCGCGGAATGGCGGATCTTTCTGCCGAATTTTCCGACCGGAAGAACGACCAATGGAAGCACTACGCCGACGGCGAGGGTCATTTTCCAATCGATGTAAAACATCACAGCGAGAAAAACAATGAGCGTGAAACTTTTTTGAAAGAGATCGGAGAGATATTCGGAGAGCGCGATGCGGGTTTTCTCGATGTCGTTGATCACCGCGGACAGCACGCGCCCCGCGGGGTGGTGCTGAAAAAACCCGATGGGCTGACGAATGATCTTTGCGTAGACCTGGTTGCGCAGATTGGTGATGGCCGCGTGCCCGGCGTACTGAATTTCCGTTACGCCAAAGTATTCGGCCACGCCTTTGGAAATGAAAAGCACAACGAGGCTCAGGCTGAAAATTGTCCAAACGTTGTGAATGCGCTCGGGGAAAAACTGATTTAAGTAGACGGTGCGGCCGCCGGGAATGGTAAAGAGAGGGAGCTGCGAGCTGGCCGCCGAGGGGGTCAAAACATAGTCCCACGCAATGCGCGCCATGAACGCGACGAGGCCTTCGGCGATGGCGACGAAAGCCACAAGCAGGACGCCGACGGCCAGGCGGAACGTGTATGGCCGCACGTAGCTGAAAAGCCTCTTTAATTGTGGTGAGGACAGCGATGCCACGCTTCTGGGTCCCCCGGCTGTGCACTTGGTACGCTATTCGCCGTGCGGCGGTGTGTCAAGTTTTGGAGAGCGCTGCATATCGCTGCGACGCGTGCGCAAGAACCGAATTACTTCTCGATGTCGCGGTGGATTACTTTTGCAGAATAACCGCGTTTCTCCAGCGATTTCTTAACCGCTTCGCCAAGCATTACCGAGCGGTGCTTGCCTCCGGTGCATCCGAACGCGATAGTGAGATAGCTTTTCCCTTCCTGGATGTAGTGCGGAATTAAGTAAATAAGCAAGCCCTCGATGCGCTTCAAGAACTCACCGGTTTGCGGAAACGAGCGGATGTAGCGGCGAACTTTCGGGTCCTTGCCGGTGTAACGCCGCAGACGCGGCACGAAATGGGGATTGGGCAAGAAGCGGACGTCGAAAACCAAATCCGCATCAGTGGGCACACCGTAACGATAGCCAAAGCTCACGACGGAAACGAGCATGGGCCGTTTGTCGGGATTCTTGAAGCGGTCGGTGACGAAGTGGCGCAGCTCGTGCACGTTGAATTGCGAAGTGTCGATGACGACGTCGGCGAGCTTGCGGATAGGCTCCATCAGGGAGCGTTCCCGGCGGAGGCTCTCGCGTACGGAGACGTCCTTGCCGAGCGGGTGCGGGCGGCGCGTCTCGCTGTAGCGGCGCAAGAGGGAATCTTCGCTGGCATCGATGAACACCAGCGCAATGGGGTGATCGCGGCGCAGGTGTTTGAGAAGCGGCGGCAATTTTTCGAGCTGCGTTCCCTCGCGCGCGTCCACCAGCAAGGCAGCGCGCGCGAAATCGCCTTCGCCGGCGGAGTGCAGCTCCGCAAAGATGGGAATCAGGTCGACGGGAAGGTTGTCGACGCAGTAGAAGCCCATGTCTTCGAAGGCATGGAGTACCGTGCTTTTTCCGGAGCCGGAAAGACCGGTGAGGATCACGAGCTGGCGGGCTTCACGTCTCTCTGGCTGTCTCACAGGGCGCGACCGCTCAGTTTTTCACCCGGCGCTGGTGGGTGCTGGGGATGCGCATATCCTCGCGATATTTTGCGACGGTGCGGCGTGTGACGTGAATGCCGGTATCGTCGAGTTTTTTGGCGATTTGATCGTCGGTGAGCGGCTTGGTGCCGTCTTCTTCCTCGATCATTTTCTTGACCAGGCGCTTGAGCGTGAGTAGCGACATGCCGCTGCCTTCCGGGCCGTTCACCGATTCGCTGAAAAACGAGCGCAATTCGAGCACGCCCTGCGAGGTGTGCGCGTACTTGCTAGCCACCGCGCGGCTCACCGTCGAGGGATGCACGCCGACCTCCTCGGCGACTTCCTTGATCATCATGGGCTTCAGCGCATCGGGGCCGTGATTGAGGAATTCGCCTTGCCGCGCGATGATGGACTGGCAGACGCGCAGGATGGTGTGCTTGCGCTGCTCAATGTTTTTCATCAACTGAATCGCAGCGGTGAATCTTTCTTTTACGTAGTTGCGCACGTCGCGGTCCGCCGCATCGCGAACCAACAATCGACGGTATGTGGGACTCAGGCGCAATTGCGGCATGTCGTCTTCGTTCAGGAAAGCTTGCCACTGATCGTCGACTTTGCGGAAATAGACATCCGGCTCAACGAGGCGGGGCTCCGTTTTGTTGTAGCGGAGTCCCGGGCGCGGATCGAGTTTCTTGATGACATCGAGAGCGCGCTTTACGACTTCCAGCGGGCGATTCAGAGTTCGCGCGATTTCTTTTAGTTGGTTCGACTGTACCTGCTTCAGGTGTTCGGAAACAACCTGCTGCGCGAGCGTATTCTGCGGATCGAATGCTTTCAATTGCAGCAACAGGCATTCGCGCAAATCCTTGGCGCCAACTCCGATGGGATCAAAATCCTGAACGACGGCGATGGCGTCGTCCAAATCATCCTGGGAATATTTTCCGTTTTGCGCAAGCTCTTCCGTTGAGGCCGTCAAATAACCGTTCTCGTCCAGGTTGCCGATGATGCTTTCCGCGAGCTCGCGCACCTTATCGGAGCAAATGGTCACGCTCAATTGCCAGGCGAGGTGATCGGTCAGTCCAGTCGGAGAGGAGAGAAACTTTTCGAACGAAGGCCGCTCGGAAACTTCGCGCTCCTGCGAGCGGCCGCCGTCTCCGCCGGAATCCAGATATTGATTGAAGAAAGTGCCGACGTCGAATTCGTCAAAGGGATTGGCTTCCGGCTTCTCCGGAACTTTTTCGGTTTCCGCCTTGAGGAAGGTTTCGTCGCTGTAATTATCGGACTGCGTGGGCTCTTCGCTAAGCTCTTCCAGGACGGGGTTGGCGATCATCTCCTGGTTGATCATCTCGCGCAGCTCGAGGCGGTTGAGGGCCAGGACGCTCACCATCTGAACCAGGCCAGGCGTCAGAATCTGCTTCTGCGACACCCTAAGATTCAGTTTGAGCCCTTGCCACGCCATAATTTCTCTTGTTTGCTCCTAGTTTAACCGGAAGTGATCGCCTAGATAGACGCGCCGCACTTCGGGATCTTCGCTCAACTCCGCGGGACGGCCCTTCCTGAATATTTTCCCATTTCTGAGGATATATGCGCGGTCGGTGACGCTGAGTGTTTCCCGCACGTTATGGTCGGTAATCAGGACGCCAATTCCCGAGCGGCTCAAGTCGCGGATAATCTCTTGCAAATCTTTGACGGTGAGGGGGTCGATTCCGGAAAACGGCTCGTCCAGCAATATGAAGGATGGTTGCAGGGTCAGCGAGCGCGCGATTTCCAGGCGACGGCGTTCGCCGCCGGAAAGCGTGTAGGCTTTGTTTTGCCGCACGGTTTCCAGTCCCATTTGCACCAGCAATTCCTCCAGCCGGTCGCGCTGCTGTTCCGGAGTCAAAGGCAAAGTCTCCAGCACCGCGAGCAGATTTTCTTCGCTAGTCAGTTGACGAAAAACCGAGGGTTCCTGAGGCAGGTAACTGATGCCACTACGGGCCCGGAGGTACATGGGGAGGTCCGTGATTTCATCGCCATTGAGAAGAACACGGCCGGAATCGGGACGGGCAAGACCTACTATGATGTAGAAAGTTGTCGTCTTTCCTGCGCCATTAGGTCCGAGGAGCCCAACTACTTCACCCTGTCCGATCTCCAGCTCCACGTCGTCCACGACTCTGCGTCCGCGATACGACTTGCTCAACTCGACAGCCTGGAGCTTCAGCATACCTCGTCATTTCTCGACTCGGTGCTTCGTCAAAGTGCGAGAACCATTTTCAGAGTCAACGATGATCGTATCATCCGCTAAATAGAAGGTCAATTGACGGCCGGTGGTGGTGCCGGCGGAACCGTCGTACAGCGTGGGATTTCCGCCGCTCATGACGAATTTTCCAGTGGCCGCGATGTATTCGCCGCGCTCCGCGATCGCTTTGCGCGTGCCTTCCTCCACGATTACGCCGCCGGCGCCCGCCGCGCGGCTGATTTGCTGCGCGCCGCCGACGGGAGAATTTGCATTGCTCGCGCTGTTCGGTGCGGGCGGAGCAGTGTGTGTGAAATAGAGATCGAGGATCGGTGCGCGCATGCGCTGCTCCGCCGATTGCACTACGACGTTTTGTTCGAGGTGCGCGCGATTTTCCTTGTCGCTGTAGGTCAATGTTCCGGAAGTCACGTGCCATAACTGCGGCTTCTTCGCAGAGTTTTGCGACACAGTTGTCGAGGCGGGAGTCAGAGTGGGTGATTTCTCCGGCGCCCGATTGTTTGGACTGTCCGCTGGTTGCGCCGCGGCTTGAGGAAACACCGCCCGCACGTTGCCGGCGGCGTTTATCACCTGCGTCTCGCGCAGCAGCTCGATGGACTCTGCTTCGAGCACGGAATCGCCCTGCCAGAGGCGTGCGTGACCGGAGTAAAATGCCCGGCCCGTTTTCGAATTGGCTTGCAGCGTGTCGGCCGTGATATTGGCGGGCACCGGCGCTAGCCGCACAGCGCCGGAGCGCGACGCAAAGTCCGTTGAGCGCACGCCGCCCTCGGCACGGATGTCTCCGGTCGCTTGCGCAAAGACGATTCTTGCCGCGTGTGTTTCAGTCGACGCGTCGCGGGCCAAGGCGTTGCCGGTCAGCGTGGCCGTCTGCGATGCGCGCACAAAAACCGCGTGCGTGGCTTGGCCGCTGCGCTCTCCTTCCTTCAGCTTTACGTCGCCGTCCAAATCCATTTGCGACCACCCGCCGGTGTCCTGCAATTCTGCAATGCCAGTGCGCGCGGTTGCTATCTGCACCGGCCGCCCGCTTATGGCGCGTTCCGTTTGCACGTTTCCGTTGGCCTGAAGCTGCCGCGCCTTGCCTGACGAGGCGAAGTCCATTGCCAACTTGTCCGCTTGCAATTTTGTCTTCGCGACAGTAGCGCCGGGTTGCGCCGGCGCGTCGGTCCACTCCATCGTTCCCGCTGCCAACGTTTCGGCCTTCTGTGCCTTGCCGGTTTGGCCCGATTCGCCTTTGGCGAACTCCATGCGAAATGCATTGGTCCGCAGCATACGCGCCTCGCCACTGCCTACGTGCGTTTCGAGCAGCACATTGCCATTCAGATTCAATTCCTTGGGACGGCCTAGCCAGGGCCACAATTCCAGGGTGGCATATTCGGCGCTCGCCTTGTCCTGCTCCGCAACGCCGTTGCGCTCGCCGCGCACCGCTCCCGCCGCATCCACTCGCATCACCGCACCTTCCGGCGAAAAATGCGCGGTCAGCGTATCTGCCTCGAGCTTTGATTGATCGCGAGTCCCCTGCGACATCACAACCGGCCGGTTGCCACTCGTGCCTGAGGCAACCAGCGTTTCCGCGTGAAACTGCTTGTCGAGCAGCAACTTGATTTCGCCGGCGCTTAGGTGCTCGGTCTTCGTTTCGGCTTCCGCAGGCCCCGACAGGTGCAGCAAGCGCGAATCACGGCCAAAATCGAGGCTCGAGCCTGTCACTAGCATTTCCTGAGGTGGAGTCACCTGCGCACCTGCGGCACCCGGCTTCGCGGACCTCGCCTTCGCGGCACTCGGCGCGCTCTGTTGCAAGGTAAAGCGCACATCGTGCAATAAACGCACCGTGCCTTCTTCGGATTTGTATTCCAGCCCGACCGCTTCTCCGTGTCCGCTGGGGAACGCAAATGCGACTTTCTGATCCGTTTGCGCCAAGCCGCTCGCCCGGCCGAATTTCACGCCGCGCGTTTCGATATGCGTGGCTACCGCTTTCGCCGCCTCCGGCTTGCCCGCAGTACGCTGCGCATCCGCCGCATTCATCAGGTCGATTTGCACGTCACCGCTGCACTCGATGTCTCCGTTCTCCATTCGATATCGGCAACTCTGCGTGTGAATTACGTCGTGACGGTCTCCAGCCTTGCCGAAAATGGTGATCTGCACACCTTCCAGCAGGCTAGCGTCTTGCCCCTTAAATTCGGTGGACTTCGACGCCGCCACTTCGAAAACAGTGTGGTTCTGTTCGACTTTTTTGAAGCTGATTGCCGCGGACTGGCGAGAGACATCGACGGGCGCGGCCGGCGGCGCATTCTTCTTCTCGATATGACGCACCCAGTCACGCCGCGCGTAGGCCAGCAAGGTCACCGCCGCAAGCACCAAGGCAACCATCGCCGACCACCGCGCATAGCGCGCCGCTGCACTTCGCAACATGCCTTCAGTTAAGCAAACTTCTTGCAGGCTGTATAGCAGGAGGAATCGCTGGCGGGTTATCCAGCCGATCCCGCGCTGGCCAGCGTATCCGGGAGGATACCCATGTTGGCGGCGGCTACGCTGTCCCGGCTGGTATTTTTCACCAGGTACATCGCTTCGTCGGCCAGGTGCAGCAATCCTTCTTTGGTCTTCGAATCCACCGGATAGGACGCCACGCCGATGCTCGGCGTGATGCGCACCTTGAGCCCGGCCTGCTCCAGCCAGGGCATCTCTCGTATCATCTTATGCAGACGGCGCGCGACGTTCAGCGAATTCTCCTTGGACGTCTGCGGCAACAAAATCACAAATTCATCGCCGCCGTAGCGAAACGCAAAATCGATCAGCCGGCAATGCGTCTTCAGGGCGCTGCCGATTTCCGCCAGCAGTTTCGAGCCGATCAGGTGCCCGTGCGTGTCGTTGATTTGCTTGAAGTGGTCGAGATCGATGAACACCAGGGAGAACTCGTAGTTGTAGCGCTGCGAGCGGTAAATCTCCGTCTCCAGGATGAATCCCATGTGCCGCGCGTTATAAAGCGTCGTGCAATCGTCGGTGATGGTCAGTTCGTGGATGCGCTTGACGTGCCGCGCGTTTTCCAGAGCAATGGCGGCAAAGTCAGCCAGCGCTTCCAGTAAGCTTAAATCGCGCGCATCGAATCCTTCCGGACCGAAGCAATTGATGAGCTCGATCACGCCGAGACAAGTGTCGCGAAACTTCACCGGGACTGCGACGATGGACTGCGTCTCCATCTTTGTCTTTTCGTCGACCTTGCCGAAAAATCTCGTGTCCTTGGAGGTGTCCGGCACGACCACCGCTTCGCCATGCTGGGCCACCCAGCCGGCAATGCCTTGCCCGATCTTGATGCGCACGTCCTTCAGCGCTTGCGATGCCTTGCCGACGGCCAGCTCGAAATACAGCTCTTGCTTGGCTTCGTCTAGCAGCAGCAGCGACCAGTTGTCCGGGCGGAGGAATTCGTCGATCTTCTCCATAATGGTGCGAAGAACCTGATCCAGTTGCAGCGAAGACGTCAGCGCTTTTCCCAACTCCTGGAAAACCGCGAGTTCGCCCGCTTCACGTTGTTGGGAGGACAGCGCCGGATTCCGGCGGCGTTCGACGGCAGGAAATGGTTTGACTTCCTCCACGTTCGGTTAATCCTGACCCTTTTGAATTTCGACCGGCCGCGGCGAACCTCTACCAGCTTGCCGCCTGTGCGACTCGGACCCACGCCCGCAAATCTTCGCAAGTATAGGCTCCCCGCAAAAACCCGCGCAACACACTCGTAGGACAGGCGTTGCTATGTTGCCATCACTCCGCGAGTCCCTGGCCGCATGCTTTCCGCAATTGAGGGACCGATGGTTTGACGGGGTAGGCTATTGGGCCGGGAAAACTGCTACACCACGTCGTAAGGGAGTGTCGTATTCAATTCCGTTTGCGGGCGTGTGTGCGAGCATCTTCAGCTCGCGTGAAAGTTTTATCTGCCTTTACGCAACTTCGTTAGTATCAGACTGACAAGTTCGACACTCGGCGCTGAACATTTATTCTTAATCATTCACTTGACAAATAACCCTCTTCGCAGCAGACTCACGGCCATTCCCCCGGTTTGGCCGGTTTCCCTGGTCGGAAATGCCTGCCTTGCAGTGGCTCCAACAGGAGGACCAACGAAAGGGAAGTTCAAGTCTTCCGTTGGTAACCGATCCTGCAAGCGCAAAGATCTTTCATGGTCGAATCGAGATTGGCATTACTTTCGAAAAGAGTCGTAGAGACTGTATTCGACTCGATTAGCCTTCGCCTAATGGTGCCAGAACTGATCGTTCGATAAATCAGCTGGTTGCGCAGCGGTTCGCGCTGATGACCCTTGCGATCACGATCTTCACAGCCGTGGTAGCGTGGTTGGTCCCTCGAGACTCTAACGCTGTCGGGACCGAATTTGGAATGTTCCGATATTCGGTATGTATTCTTCTGATTTTCTTCGAGTTTGCCCTCTTCTTGTTGAGCTATCACCTTACGTCAATGCTCCGCACGATCACGGTGTATCTTGATATGTCAGGCGCGTCGGGATGGGAGTCTGACTGGACTAAGTATAGGAGCCAGTTTCCGCGATCCTGGAGGTACACAAAGCCCCAGTCCGTCACTTTTCTTATAGTAGGATCGTTGGCGGGGGGCTTACCGTTTCTATTCAGACTGGCTTTTCCAATCGTTCTGCGCCCCAAAACAGGCACAAGCATCTTTGTCTTAGTCGTAGTTCTTTACATAATCTTCGTCACAGGGATGGGTTTTTTCGACTGGTTCGCGAAGGAAAAAGAGCTCAAGAGGCGATGGCAGACAATCAAGGACAAAGAGCAAAAGCCGCTGCCTTCGACTTAGAAGGGACGATTGTCGACCTGGAGAGTCTGCATCATGCCTCTCACCTTAAAGCCGCCGCACAACATGGAATTCATCTCTCATGGGAACAAGCGGTCTTGGCCTTGCCACATTTTATCGGCGGACCAGATGAGCAGGTTGCGTCGGAGCTAGCATCCATTGCAACGTCACCTGTGAAACCAGAAGACATCCTGCGAGACAAGCAGGAACACTTTTACGAGCAGTTTTTGAAAATCGATCGTGTTTCACTTCGTCCAGGCTTCCTACCCTTCCTAGAATGGTTAACGAAGCTGGGGATTGTGATTGTCATAGGGACTGTTTCAGCGAGGGAATTTGCACAGGTACTGCTCCATCGTTCCGGGGTTAGTCGCCTTTTCCCCGGCCTCCGCTTGGTTGCGCGTGAGGACGTAGAACATCCGAAGCCAGCTCCCGACGTGTACATAAAAACAGCAGAGTTGTGTGGTGTGTCCTGCCGACAGCAACTAGTCTTTGAAGATTCTCCGGTTGGGGTCAGAGCAGCCAAGCTTGCGCAGTGTCGCATTATTGCAATCCCGGCTGTGCACAGTACCATCGTAGAGACTAGACTGGCTCAGGAAGGAGCTGAGGCTATATTCCAAACATGGGACAACCCTGAACTCAAGACCCGAGCACTCGACATCATTTCAACAAGATGAAGCTCGAACAGGGCTGAACAAATAAACTTCGTTTACTATTTCGATTCGGAGGGCTTTTGCAGCCGAAGTTTTGTTAGACTTCACCCGCCCCCATTCTATGACCGAAACCCACGTCGATCCCGAACAAATAGCCGAGCTTGAATCCAGGGCGGGCAAGCTAAAAGAGCTGCTCGAAAAGCGAACAGCCGACCGGCCGCTGATAATCGAATTCAGTGGAGCGCCTAAGGCTGGTAAGACTCGTTCCATAAGTGTCCTTGAGCTCTTTCTGAAACGCAGCGGTATTAAGGTTGAGGTTTTCACCGAACGAGCTTCCATATCACCGATCAAAGCCAAGGGTCATCTGAATTTCAACGTTTGGGTTTCGTGTGCCAGTCTACAAGGAATGCTCGAAGCGCTTTATCGGGACATTGATGTGTTCATTCTGGACCGCGGCATTTTCGACGCGCTTGTGTGGAATGAATGGCTCAAAACGACGGGCAAAATAACACCGAAGGAAGCTCAACAGGTGGCGGAATTCTTTACTATGAAACGCTGGCTGGAGCTGGTCGATCTCGTATTTGTGCTTACGTGCGATCCTAGAGTATCCATTGAGCGCGAATATTCTGATCAGTTGACGACCAAAAGGGGCACGATCATGTCGGAAGACACGCTAAGGCAGTTCAGACAATCTGTTGATAAAACACTGAAGGAGTGCGGGGGAATGTTTAAGAAAGTTGTGGTTAACGATACAACGACCACCAAAACCCAGCAAGGTGTCGCAAAGATTGCGGACGAAGCTCTCAGAGTATTAAGTGGATTCCTCGATGAATCGATTTGCGTCATCCCTAAGAATTCGCTGAAAGTGACGCTACCCGATAAAGGGTTTGTCTCTGACCCAAAGATTATTTCTGGGTTTATTGAAACGGTTAAAAGCCAAAAGACTTTTCTGCCTCGCTCCCAGGCTGAACAGAACCCCAATTACCTCCAGCCAATTCCCTGTG
>WNFR01004899.1_pt1 | contig 13728 bp, 15 predicted proteins | sample 5400221 | NCBI WGS metagenome assembly WNFR01 (sample SAMN13153357, study PRJNA577476) | soil metagenome | isolation source: 40 cm soil under Madrone tree | place: USA:California | collected 2016-06-14
GATGTTTCGCCGGACGTTACCAAACGGCACTTCTCGCCGTCGCCTCGACCGCCTCTCCAACCGGCTCACCAAAATCCTCAGTGAAGCCCGCGACCTCCCGACACCCTGAAAATGGGCAGAGATTGGCCGCTAATGCCGAGTACCCATTCCTCGTCTGCCTGAGTACAATTCTGGCTAATCACGGAGCATCGGGTCTCCGGGGGCGACTGTCCATGCCAATCGAACGTAGAGAATTCCTGAGGCTCGGTTTGCTCGCGGCAGCCTCCGCAAATTTAACTCCGCTAGAGACCTGGAGCTTTACTCCGCAAGCGTTGCAACGTGCCGCATCTCCGAAGAAGGTTCTGATAGTCGGCGCGGGCCTTGCCGGACTGGTCGCGGGAAACGAACTAACTCAGGCGGGCCACGACGTAACCATTCTTGAGGCGCAGTTTCGCCCCGGCGGACGTGTTCAGACTTTGCGCGAACCCTTCTCCGACGGCCTGTACGCCGAAGCTGGAGCAGCACGAATCCCGGACAATCACGACCTGACCCTTCATTATGTGAAGCATTTCGGCCTGACTCTCGTTCCGTTTTTTCCCCGCAAACTATCCATGGTGTACCTCATTGGAGGGAAACGAATCAAAGCCCGATCATGGTCAGACCTCGACCTCACCCAAGTCCCGCTCGACTTGACCGCGGAGGAGCGGCGGCTGGGCATGTCCGGCATTCTGCAGAAATATCTCGGTAACGCTCTGAATGACATTGGCGATCCCACGGCACACGATTGGCCGACCGGCTCAGCCAAGAAATATGACAGCATGACGATGGCGGAATTTCTGAAAGAGCGAGGCGCATCCCATGGCGCCATCGAACTCATCGAATATCCTTACGCCAGCGCCGAAGATGATCCCGTCTCCTTGCTCTGGAATTTGCGTGACAACTGGTATGCCGTGCGAGAGACAACACGATACAAAATTGATGGCGGGAATGACCTACTACCTAAGGCATTTGCTGAACGATTAAAAGAAAAGATTCACTATGGCTCTCCAGTAGTACGCATCGAGCAGGATTCCACCCGGGTCCGCGCGATTGCAGTTCAATCGGGAAAGCATCGCACCTTTGAGGCCGACCGTCTGATCTGCGCGGTGCCGTTTCCCGCACTACGGAGAGTGGAAGTTGCGCCGCCTTTTTCTGAGCACATGCGGAAAGCCATCGCGGAGCTGAGGTATGACACAGTCACGCGAGTCATACTGCAATGCCGCTCCCGTTTCTGGGAGAAGGATGGTTGCAATGGATTTGGCAGTTCCGACCTGCCGCAGGAGGTCTTTCATCCAACTTTCGATCAGCCGGGAACCCGAGGACTGCTGGCTTCCTACATGTTGGTGGGCGTGGGGCAGCGAGCTGGAGCGATGGATTCTGACGCGCGCATCGCATTCGTTTCCCGGGAAATGGAGAAAGTGCACCCCGGACTTGTCGATAATCTGGAGGGATGCGTCGCAAAAGTCTGGCCGGCTGACCCCTGGGCGGGAGGCGCTGGTGCCGAACATTCGCCCGGTCAATTAACCACGTTGTGTGTGGGAATTCAGCGACCTGAGGGCCGAGTGCATTTTGCTGGCGAACACATATCCGCATGGCCTTATTGGATGCAAGGTGCGTTGCAATCAGGACTGAGAGCAGCAAAAGAAGTGCATGAGGCTAATCGGGCAACTCGGGAGCTAGGCTATCTAGCCGACCTTCCCTTTTGACAAGCGCCGCTCACGAGCCTACAGTGGCTGCCACGTAGGTCCTTCGGACGGCAGGCCAACTGTTTCGAAAATCTAGACACACAAGGAGATCTCTATGAAGAGAGCTTGGATGTGGTGTTTGATCAGCTTGCTTTCACTGGGAAGCGCCGCATGGTTGCAGGCCCAACAGATCGGCGGGACTGAGAAAGCTGTAGCGGCGCTGGAACAACAATGGCTTCAGTCACAAAAGACAAATAATCCAGACCTAGCCGCCCCGCTGCTGGCTGACAAAATCGTGGTTACCATGAGCAATGGAAAGGTCATGAACAAGGCCGAGTTGTTGGCGGACGCGAAAGCGACTAAGTATGTCAGCGCCGAGTACGAAGATGTAAAGGTAACGGTATTTGGCGATACGGCCATAGCGACGGGCGGCTTCAAAGCCAAGGGTACCGATGCTTCGGGAAAGCCTTTCGATACTAATGAGCGCTTTACCGATACCTGGGTGAAGATGCCGAACGGAAAGTGGCAGTGTGTTGCGACCCATGAGTCCCCACTAAAGATGTGAGCAGCACAAAGGTTCTGGTACGGGCAACCTTCCATAATCCAGTAAGGGACGGGTTGCCGACATCCATGATAAGTCCGTGTCCGCTAATGCATGCCGTGAGCGTTAATGCACCGTGATTTGCGAACACTCGGGTTCAAACTGGTGACAGGATGCTTCCGCTCTTTGCCGTCCGGCTTATGTGATCCGCGGCTCTGTAAGCCAAGGCCTGAATGGTGCAAGTCGGCTGGTTTCGTCCGCTGGTTACGAAGCTGCTGCCGTCGACGATGAAAAGGTTTGGAACGTCGTGCGCGCGGTGGTACTTGTTAACAACCGAGTTCTTGGAATCGTCCCCCAGACGGCACGTTCCCATGAGATGTCCTGCAGAGGTGGTATCTTCAATGGGCAATGCCCATTTGCTCAGGGCGCCCGCAGCGTCGAGTAGTTCCATGGAACGCTCGCTGAAGAACTTCATCGTGCTGAAATCATTCGGATGGCTTTTGTAAGTTACCCGTATCGCCGGTAACCCCCAGGCATCCTTCACTTCAGGATCGAGGCTGATGCTGTTCGATTCGAGCGGCAGACAAGTGGTGTGACTGAACACGGTCATGGTGCGGTTAAAGTTCCGCATCAAAGTATTCTTGAATCCTTCGCCCCAGCGCGGCGTATCGGGAGGCAATCCGTTCAGCGCAAAACTGATTGGGTAGAAGTCAAATCGGGTATCAATTCCGCCGCCGCCGAAAAAGCCCCGCTTCGGATCGGAGTCATAAAAATCTTGTACCACCCTGGTCACGCGTACACCCTTATATTCGTTCAATGGTTGCTCGAACGTCCCTTGGCATAGGCTTCCAAGATCAATCATGAAGTATTTGCCGACCAGACCGCTCGAATTGGCCAGCCCTTGTGGAAACAGATTCGATTTTGACATTAGCAGAAGCCGCGGCGTTTCTGCCCCGTTGCAACAGACCACAACCGCCTTCGCACTCTGGAAGTGTTCCTGTTTCTTGGCGTCGAAATAGATCACTCCATCTACGCGTCCGCGCACATCACTGGAAATTTTCCGCACATAGGAATTGGCCCGAATCTCGCAGCGTCCCGTCTTCTCAGCCATCGGAATGACGGTGGCCAGCGTGCTCGATTTCGCGCCCCATTCGCAACCAAAGTATTCGCAAAATCCACACTTTGCACACGCCGTCCGCCCTTTATAAGGCTGCGTCAAAATCGCAAGTGGCGCCGGGTACGGGTGCCAGCCCAGCTTGTGCGCGCCTTGTTCGAGCAGCACACCGGAAGATTTTATCGCCATCGGCGGCAATGGATAGGGCTTCGACCGGGGTGGGTCGAACGGGTTCACTCCCGCAGAGCCGGATATTCCCAATTCCCATTCCGCCTTCGTGTAATACGGTTCGAGGTCGGCATAGCTAATTGGCCAGTCGGCAAGTCCCGTGTCGCGCAATTCTCCCCAAGTGCTACGCTCGTGAAAATCGATCTCATGAAAGCGCCAGTAGTTGCCGGTGAAGTGGACCGTGCCGCCTCCCACGCACCTCCCATATTCGAGGTAGGGAGTAATAACCGCCTTCTCGTTTTCCGACTTGCGGAACGTGTTGGGCTGCAACGCGTGATCGCTCGTAAGCACTTCATGCCCGATCGCAGGTGACGCGTAGAGGTTCTTGAATTTCAATTCGTCATGCTCGAAATCGCCTTCATGCAAGTAGGGTCCTTGTTCCAGGATCACCACCTGAAATCCTGCGGCGGAAAGTTCCTTGGCCACGATGGCGCCAGCACCGCCACCACCTATGACCAAAAAATCCACCTGCGTTTTGTCTTCGTAGCGAACCATCACTTTTGATTCTTCCCGAATTCGCGGTCGTAATAACCAAACGGAGGAGCGTAGGTCATCCGATCTTCGAATCCAATCACTTTCCACCCAACTTGGTTCTGGTTACCGCCGTAACTCGGTTTGGCCAAAAATCCGATGATCGTGTGCTGCCGAACAAGCTCAAAGAAATCGGTTTTCTCGATCGCAGTCAGCACTTGGATCTGTTGGGCGGGAGTTAGGGATGAAAATCTGTTCACGGTCGGAACGAGCACCTGCGCTCTCTGTCGCAGATCCTTGAGGCCCTGAGTGTATGCGGGTTGCTTGTCGCGGTCGAATGTAACCAGGACGCTATCGATGAAATAGATGACGCGCGCCTCCTGCGCGCCAGGTATATCGCCACTCGGGATGATCTGCGCGGCTATAGCTTCAACTTCGACAGCGTCTTCAGGAGAGAAGAACTGAAATTGCACAGGGTGGCCCGATGCTTCCGCACGCTGGGCGTGCTCTTGAGCTGCCAGAATGGCGGGCCATCGTAACGCAAGCCACGCCGAGCTCAGCCCCGAGACAGAATGAAGAAGAAACTGCCGCCGTGAGGCCTCACCGATGTTCATGGTCATGGCCGACCTCTAGGTTGGTTTGGCGCAGTGTATCACGTTTCGCTTTCGATGGCCGAACCGGGCAACGTCTGCCCCTTTCCAGCAGAGGGCAACACGCTGGATTCAATGGACGTATCACGGGCAAACAGGAAGGAACCAATTACTTCTTGTTTGCTACTCGCCCAGAATCTCATCTTTCACTTCCCCCAGGCCCGTTTGTCGTGCGGAATCTAAGTCCAATGCTTTCGGATGGCAGCTAAGGCTTGCACTGATTGCTACTGAATTTGCATTCTGGCGTAGGGAGTGAACTTCTTCTGGCATTCGATGCCAGTCTGACGTACTGCTTTGAATTCAGCGAAATCTCGGATTTTGTCGAATAATGGATCTCGGTCTACCGATGGGTACACGCAAAGGCTATGTTCGGAAGCAGCGCGCAGCAAACGCACGGCGGCGTCCTTCTTTCCTACAAACGCCTGCATCGCGGCTCCGAAATACCAAGCATCTGTGAAGCTAATTCCGCGAAAACTAGCTTCCGACTCCTTTGCCGTCTCGGCACATTTCAAGGTAGATGAATCGGGCCAGCAATCGCGGAGCAGCTCAAAATTCTTGCCCCCGGGTATCATCCTCAGTCGGGGCTTCGCTTCCTCTACCCTTCCTTCCCGCACGAGTATCTGACCCAGCATCATCGTGCTGAACTCTCCCGGCGAACGTTCGATCTCCTGGCGGGCCTTGGCTAGATCCCCCATATGTATGTAGAGCACATAGCAAGCACCCGTGGGGAGTTCAGGGTCAAGCTGGTGGGTGGTCTCGCATTCGCGCGCAGCTTCCTCGAAGGCGCCGGCCGCGCGCAATACACCGGAAAACGCAAGGTGAACCTCGGCGCGGCGCGGCCACCTTCGAGCCACGTCCTGGACCCGCGCAAAGCTCACGGTGAGGTCTCCGTAGAAAGCCTCACGCTCGATTAGTTCGGTCGAGGGAAGCAACAGAGCTGGATCGAGCTGGTGCGACCGCTCGTACGCTGCGACTGTCTTGTTGTGCATTTCCTCACCGCCGCTGCCAAAATCGGCTTCGTCGGAATAATGCAGCCCTAGCGCTAGCCATGCAGGCGCGTACCCTGGATCCAACATGACTGACTTTTCGAGGAGCGCGATGGCATCTTTATTGCGCGCCATACTCCAGTACACGCTGTCCTGGCTGCGCAAGTAGAGTTCGTAAGCCTCCTGATTTTTGGGCTTCGTGACGGAGAGTTCTACGTTTGAGACGCCGAGCGACGGCAGGAGCCCTTTCTGCAACAGGGTGGTCATTTCCTTCCGCAGCACCAGCATGTCTTTGCTGTCGGCTTCGATCGAGCCACGCCAAGTGACTTCATCTTTTGTGACATCCATCGCCTCCAGGGTCACGCCGACGCGGTCCGCGCGCCGTAGAAAATGGCCGGTGACCACATCAGTGACCTTCAATTGTTGACCGGCCTGATGCGGATCGAAGTTCTGACCCGTGAAGCGTTGCGACATGCTGAAAGGCCGGACACTCAATGTGGGCGCATAGCTGAGTATGGTGATGACTTCGTCCGGCAGTGCCGTGCTCAGATAATCGAGACTGTTGTCCGCGGTAGTGTTCTGAAAGGGGAGGACGGCAATTGTGGTTCGGTGCGAAAGTAGCTGCGGGCTTTGCGTTCTTGGCCTCCTGAGAAAACCTCCGAGCACCCCCACGAAAACCGCCAGCATCAGCGCGGCGCCAATCCACACGGCCCGCAAATTTCTGCGCGCAGCCCTGCTTGGCGCCGTTGACTCCAGGGTACGCGACTCCAACTCGCGCTGCAGCCACTTCAAGTCGGCTTTCATTTCAGCGGCGCTTTGATAGCGTGCCTTTCGGTCCTTTTCCAACGCCCTGCTAATAATACTTTCCAGTTCGGGAGGGACATCTCCGCGAACGCGTGAGAGCGGCGTCGGCGAGGCCGCCAGGATGGAATTGAAGATGATCGCGGCGGTCGCTCCTGCAAAAGCGGGCTTGCTACTGGCCATCTCGTAAAGCACGGCTCCCAATGAGAACAGGTCGGTACGGGCGTCGAGCACTTCTCCACGCGCCTGTTCCGGAGACATGTAGGCTACTGTTCCCATCACCGACCCGGTTGCTGTCGCGGCCAAGCTAACCGTTTCGGAAAATTCCATATCCTCCGACACCCGTAGTTTTGCTAGGCCAAAATCGAGCACTTTGGCGTCGCCGCGCAATGTTACAAAAACATTCCCGGGCTTGATGTCACGGTGGACGATTCCCCGAGCGTGGGCCCCGGCGAGTGCGTCCGTTATTTCGATGCCCCATTTCAGAAGACTTGAAATCTCTACGGGACCAGCGGCACAGACTTGCCTCAAGTCCTGACCATCGAGCAACTCCATCACAAGGAATGGCTGTCCTTCATGTTCACTCACTTCGAAAATGGTGCAGATGTTGGGGTGATTCAGCGCAGAGGCTGCCCGCGCTTCACGTTCAAAGCGGCGGCGGGCGTTTTCATTGGCGGCCTTCCCAAGGGAAATGAATTTGATGGCTACGTCACGCCGCAGTCGCTCGTCCTCCGCGGCGTAGACTTCACCCATGCCGCCCGAACCCAAACGGCGCAGGATGCGGTAATGTGAGATTCGCAGACCTTCCACGTTCCGAGAATAATACCGCAGAGCCAGAGGGGCCAGCATGCGGCATTGGTACGCAGCGACAGTAATCTCCGACCGCAGATACCACGGTTTCGCGGACCGCTAGACAGGCATAGATTTGAATTGGGATAAATTGGGATAAAAGCCTTGGCCAAACAGAAACTGGACAGCATATTTAAATTCAATGCTACGTTCGGTTTAGTGCGGAGGAGGTGGGATTCGAACCCACGAGACCCTTTCGAGTCTAGCGATTTTCAAGACCGCCGGTTTCAACCACTCACCCACTCCTCCGTTTTCGATTCTAACGTATTCTGCGAGTCAGCGACCAATTTACAGACTTTACGCTACCCACTTCATCGTCAGTTTCTTGCGTTTTTTCGCGCAGTCGAGAAGATAAAGGTCGATTAACTTGTGATAAGGAAGTCCTGTCTCATCCGCCAGCCCCTTAAAATAGTCCACAACTTCGGGACTTAAATTGATGCCAACGACTTGTTTCTTGCCTGTGTACGGGTTCTTGAGTTCTTTCATCTTGGAAAAATCATATTCCTTCTTCATAAAATCTAACCTCCTTCTTGGTTGCTTTCCGCGCGGAAATGATCTGAATCACTGAATCGGATTCCCTATAGCAATGGACGACGACCAGAGGTCTTGCCGTTGCACTCACTCCGATGAGAATAAACCGATCCTCTTCCTCTGAGTGTTCTGGATCATGGAACAGACGCGCATTCGGATCGCGGAAGACGCTCTGAGCCTCTTCAAACCACACTCCATGCTTCGTCCGATTGCCCCTATTTTTCTTCTCATCCCACTCGAACCGGAGCATATCTAGATATTATCTAGATATCATGTAGATTGCAAGCTTGTGATGCACAGTGACAAACGAACGCTCCTCCGTCCGGGCGCTCATGACTTCAACCCGGTCCAGGCCAGAACAAAGGGGTTACGACAACTGCGAGATCAAGGGTTCTGAAATTCGAGCGCGTGACATTAGGCGTGCACAAAGACTAAAAGCCTCGGGCACTGAACCCCTATTCGAGACGATTGGTTCCGTGACACTCTGATGGAGACGGAGGGCTCCACCATGGTTCACGGAGGAAACAAAGAGGCATCCAGAAGAATTGCGTACTCTGGCAATCAGGTTCAGGTCTTGTCAAAATGTCGCCCAACTGGCGAGAGAGATAGGAATTCCACAACAGACTTTGTACCGCTGGACAGACGAGAGCGAAAGAGTTGAGGCCCGTGAGGACGCCCGGCTAGTGCCCGTTGAGAACGCTCGCGAATCCAGAATCCGAAAGCGAATCGCACTGCTCAAGGACGCCCTGGCAGACAAGACATTGGAAGTGCATTTTTTCAAAAACGCCTTGCAGACAGTCAAGGCTCGACGCAGCAAGAACAGCGCAGGTGGCGAGCTGGCATTTACGACTACGTCCGGGACGTGATGTCGCTGCAAGGCAGTCTGCTCAGTCTTGTTCTCGAATCTCCGAAGACGCGGCATTTTCTCTATGCGAACCGCGTGGAACAAGCGCAGGGTAGCCAGCAAACTAAACAACGAATTCGAACTGGAGATCCGAGCAGCTACTGTTCGTAGTCTTCGACGACATCTGGTGGACGAACCTTCGCCTGATTCGGGTCCCGTCCGAACTCGCGCAACGCCCGGCGCTGGCGAAGCAAATCCCAATACTGGTCGAGCTCGATCTTTATCTTCTCTAGTCGGTCGCGATCCGCGTCCGTCAGTTCCTGTTTCGCGTAGAGTTGTTCTTCTTCTTTAACAAGCCCGTCGATGTGACCGAGTACGGAAATATCCTTGCTGTCGTTCGCAGCGGCGTGTCATCTATTCCAGGGCCGGGGGTTCATGGTGGCTTTCTTGATCGGGCGTCTCGTCCGACTAGAAGATCGCGCCGGCGACGGTCGAATTACTCCCCTCCCCTCTTTGTGGTCGCCGCCGGTAGTTGCACCATCCAATACCAAAGTATCGCCAATACCATTGTCCAATTGTTTCGTTCCCATGCCTCTGGTGTTATCACTCCAGCGCAATCGATTCAGCCGAGTCGGCGCGACGAGATGTTTTTGGAAAAGGAACTTTGCAATGAATCTCGAAACAACACATCACGCCGCCAGACAGCGTCCCGGCCCCGAGGAGCAGATGAAAGAATTGGGCCAGTCGCGCTGGAAATCGGCGGCGAATGGAGTCTGAGACCATGGCAGATAACGAGCTTCGCATCAGCGAGGTGCCAGCCGGATTGTTCGTTGCTGGTGGGGGATTAGACAAGAGAGTTATGACAAAAGCATCTAATTTCGTCACTTCGCATGCCGCAGGTGAGTGGGGGATGGAAGCATACACCGGTCGACGAGCCCCTACCCACGACGAGATTGCCCAACTCGCGTTCAATCTGTACGAGTCACGTGGCCGGCAAGATGGCCACGACGTCGAAGATTGGCTGCGTGCCGAGGAAGAACTCGTACGGCGTTACGCGTAACTGCCAAGTGCCGAGGAATAAACAAGACGCATTGAATGGTGTCGCTCAGACGTGGACGGGGTTGAGCATCTCAACGAAAGACTTGTCGAATATCAGTAGTGGCCCAATCATCTGCCTGACAAACTCTAAGGCGGTTGAGGGATGCGAGTTCATCCATTATTTTGCGGATGAAAACCAATGGACTGATTGGGGCATGAGCTGGGAATCCTGAGCCGTCACAAATGCCTCGAGATAACTTATCTACTTAGGCGCAGAGTGGGGCGTATTCCTTCGGTCCGTAGAGGGCGACGAGCCTTGATCAGGGGCGAGACGCACCCTTCATCGGAACCGCCAGCGAACTATTGCGAATTCGAATCGAGTCAAGGCACGCCTAACGACTCCTTATCTCGTTGAGGGGGCCGCTAACGAACGGGCTGCCCGCCTCAAAAAAACGCAGCAGACGACCCACCTCACGCGTGATGCCGATGCGCACAGTTGTGCCAACGTGCGCAGTCTCTCGGACCGCAGTCCCAAGCCAAAGCGGACCGTTGGCACACAGGTCAACTCCGTCCAACCGCTGGTCGATCTGCAAGGCAGCGGCAAGCCGTCCCGGACCTCTCGCTAAATCTCTGAGTTTGTCGGTTTTGCGGGCCCGTTTCATTAGGTTGATTCCATCAAGCGGCTCAAGGGCGCGCAACAGCACTCCCGCTCCAACTCCCGGTTCTTCCGCCGTCACGTTGAGCATGTATGACGTCCCATAGATGAAGTACACATAAGCAAATCCCTTGTCCAGGAATAACGATTGGTTTCTGGCCGTCCGTCCATGATAAGCATGACCACTCGGATCACCGGGCGGGTAAGCCTCTGTCTCGACGATACGACCGCTAATCCTGTTTCGCCCAGTGCTGCGCACAATGGTTTTCCCGATGAGATATCGGGCCAGCTCAGCCGTATCAGTTGGCAAGCTGGCCCGCGATAGCCGCTGGACTTCATGAGCGAGATGCAACGCGGTCTGCAATGGAACACCCTGATCCTCTCTGCCGACCCCACTTCATGCAGAAATCTTCATTGCAGCGCCATTTACCCGCAGGAGGCCGCTATCCACGCCGAAAACAAAGTCTCGCACCGGAACATCTTTTGCGCGGGGTCTTTAATGTCAATGTCGGGGCAGGCGCGATTCAACCTTTCTGGTATGGGTGGAAGATGTAGTCCTTCGCCTTCACGGCCACATGGCACGATTGTCCGCAGTCTGAGAGGCTTTTGGGATCTGCCGTGAACCGGTCCGATGCCGCCTCGTAGTTGAACACTGCGTATCCCCACCCGCCAGTTTTCGGAAATCTCTTGCTGTCCTTTTCCATGACGAAAGCCTGGGAGAAGACGTCTGGCACGTCCACTGCGAACTGAGCTTCCGTGCTCTTCTTTGGCTTCCACTGGAGCTTCACGATTTTGGAGCCCTCAGGGAAAGTGTGACCGTTGCCCGGAACGCCGGACTTGTACGCATTGATCATAGCCGGATTGGCTACAATTATCTTGAGTACTTCGTCGGTCCTGGCGGAAGAGACCACCGACCAGTCCTCATATCCCTTGAAGTCAGAGAAAGAGATTCCGCTTGGCGATTTCAGCGAGTACTTGTCCTGCGCGTAAACGGCCGCGGCGACGAGGACGGCGAGCACTGCCGTGCTCTCCGTGATAGACCGATTTGATGTTGTTCATGTACAGCTGTTCGGACAACTTGTTGGCATCGATCCGATCACTCTTGCTGCCATCTTTGAGCAGCGCATTCTTTCGCGGATTACAGACCTCGACTCCCGACACGCGCGGCTTCAGCAAATCGTACAACCAAGCGGCCCAGGTTCCTTCTTCGAAGGTGACGCGCAAATCTCCGCGCAGCCCGTCGATGAACTGCAGAATGGTGCTCGCTTTGGTCTCGATGACGCTTTCCATCACTACCTTGCCGACAGAGTTCCTCACACAAATCGAAATGCTTTCCTTGTGTACATCTAGCCCGATATATTTAACGCTGGTCATAAAAGGGTGCTCCTTTCTGGAGAAGTTTGAGCAACGCACTCAAAACGTACTCCAAAGGGGCGCCCTTTTATAATGTGTTCGTCGACGGCGACTACGATATCTTTGGCGACGGAAGCCTCGTGCTGCTCTCCACACCCGGACACACGCCCGGCCACCAATCTTTGCTCGTGAGGCTTTCTAAAACTGGACTGGTGATTCTTAGCGGCGATGTTGCGCACTTCCAGACAAGCTTCGAACATCGCTATGTCCCTACCAATAATTGGAGCAAGCAGGCCTCGCTCCAGTCCATGGACAAGATCGCGGCAATCATCGCGAAGGAACATGCGCAGCTCTGGATTAACCACGATCAGCCCCAAAGCGACGCGCAAAAGAAGTTGCCGGCGTATTACGAGTGATCGCTTACCTCGCCATTTGCCGGAAAGGACTGATCGGCTCGGGTGCTACCTAGGCTAAATCGCACCCTGCGTATGTCGCCGCTCTTAATTGCGCGCCTCACCAGGGAGCGAATCGCTTCATGCGCTGAGCCTAGGAAGCTTGAACGTTCTCTGCCTTATCGCTTGCCAAATTAACTGCGATTGTTGAAATAGTTGACGGCGATTTCAGTATATTGGCCGACCTCGATGAGGTAGCCGTCGGGATCACGCATGTAGCAGCGCCATTCCCAGCCGTGATTGTCTAATGGCTCGGTAAGAAAGAACGCTCCTTTGTCGCCCCATTGTTTGTAGCAGGCCCAGATGTCGGCGACACGCAAATTAAGGAAGCTATTTACTCTGTTCAGATCCGACGGTGTTTCAAGAAGGACCTCTGGCTTGTCGGGAGTAGGGCCACCGCCGGAATTGAGGAAGATCCACGTATTGGCCAGCTTGATGTAGCAGGGATTGTCTGACTTGATCAGCTTCCCGCCAAGAATTCGGACATAGAAGTCCTTCGATTTGTCCTGGTCGCTCACGGTGAAGAAGTGAGTTGCGAAGAAGCCTTCGTGTGCAATCGGCGCGTCAGGTAGATTCATGCGGTGCCTCCTGTTGTCGACAAATTAGGATGCGGCCGGAAATGCGCACGGTCTAAAGGAAGCATTTCATCTGCTGGCTACGCTATAACGGGCAGCTAGTTTAGGAACGATTCCCAGTTGGCTGGCGCCCTTCCTGCTGGTCCAGGAGCGGGCTGATTTTTTGGATGCGAATGCGGCGAAAGCAACTCCACACCCTTGATCATCCCCTGCTTCTCGTAATCGAAGAACCAGTCCTCACCCGGCTCAAAGCTGGTTATGATCGGATGCCCTGTTGCCGCCGCATGCTTTGACGCATGCTGACTCGGAGAACTGTCACAGCATCCGATGTGCCCACATTCCGCACATCGACGGAGATGAAACCACCAACCTTTCGGTGACGCCAGGCATTCCACACACCCATCGCCACTTGGCTTCGAAGCGGGGTTGATTCCGCGCAGACCTTTTTTCACTTACGATTTTCCTTTCGCGTCATCTGTTCGCAAAATAATGTCAAGCCACCAGCAAGACCTTCCCGATACCACCCTCCTCCGCGACGGCTTGAGCTTCGGCCGCCTTGCTGAGTGGCAGCTTGCGGCTGATCGGGATCACCAGTTTGCCATCTCCGACGGCCTCGGCCATGAACTGAAGAGTTTTCGCATCAGGTGTCGCGTACACCGGTACCACCTTTACGGTTGGGTACTTCTCGGCATTCCGTGGTGCCCGAGAACCGATGCAAACACTCCTCCCGGCTTGAGCTTGGCGATCAATTTTTCAGCAGTCTTGCCGTTGACCGTATCAGCTACGACATCGAGCATCGGAAGATTCGGAATCGCATTGTCGTCATCGGTTGCGACCAACTGATCTGCGCCGATGGTCTTCGCTTCATCCATCTGGCTCTTCAGCACCCCTGCAATCACGACTGCGCCCCGTTGCTTCGCAGTGAATATCGCCGAAC
>WNFR01017645.1_pt1 | contig 13727 bp, 16 predicted proteins | sample 5400221 | NCBI WGS metagenome assembly WNFR01 (sample SAMN13153357, study PRJNA577476) | soil metagenome | isolation source: 40 cm soil under Madrone tree | place: USA:California | collected 2016-06-14
CATCCCTCATCGCTCAATCACTGCCTCTTAATTATCTTTTTCCCGGCAGGATGCGTTGCAGGAGCGCGACCAGTTGATTGCGCTCCCTGGCGCTGAGGTTGTGCACCACGCGGCGTTCGTGCTGGGCGACTTTGCGCTTCAGCCGGCGCAGCAGGCTGGCGCCGTCGCGGGTCAGGAACAGCCCGTTACTGCGGCGATCGGCGGCGTGGCGCTCCACCAGTCCCCGGTCTTCCAGCTTGTCGAGCACAGTCACGACGCTGGAGCGATCCAGGTGTGCGGCATCGGCCAGCGCTTGCTGGGTAAGTCCCGGGTTGGCGTCGACGATCACCAGGATTCCGAACAAGCCGGGGGAAATTCCTGCGCCGTCCACGGTCTCTACGAAATCGGCAAAGATCGCGCGCTGCGCGAGCCGCAACTGGTAGCCGATCAGGCCGGGCAGCAGGCCCATGCTGGCGGCCTTGCGCCTTGCGCCCGCCGGTTTCATTCCCCTGCGCGGCCGCCCCGATTGTTTGACATCCAACAGTTTGGTTCCCATACTTTAAGGATATTAGCCCATGGCGCCTGCGATCGCTAGCCTTGATGAGCCTCACCGTTACCGTCGCCGATCTGAACCAGTCCGCGCCCGCCGGGGAAGGCGATACCGTGCTCGGTGCGCTGCTCGCCCACGGCATCGGCTTTGCCTACAGCTGCCAGTCCGGCAACTGCGGCACCTGCAAATGCGAGCTGGTATCCGGGGATATCCTCGAGCTGGAATATTCCGAACACGCGCTCTCCCCGGACGAACGCGGCCGCGGCATCGTGCTCGCCTGCCGCTCGCAAATGTGGAGCGACGTGGTGGTGCGGCGCCTCGATTCCGAGGACTTCGTGGTGCACCCGTCGAGGGTGATGCGCTGCAGAGTCGCCGAAATTGCCAACCTGACCCATGACATCCTCAGGCTGAGGCTGGAAATCGTCGCAGGCGGTCCGTTCACTTTTTCCGCGGGGCAGTATGCGCAGCTCGAGCTGCCCGTGGCGCCCGGAATCAGCCGCGACTACTCGATGGCGAATCGCCCGGACCAGCCGTTGCTCGAGTTCCACGTGCGGGTGATGCCCGGCGGGTCGGTGAGCCATCGCATCGCCACCGCGCTCAAGGTCGGCGACATGGTCAAGGTATCCGGGCCGATGGGCACGTCGTATCTGCGGGCGCAGCATCCCGGGCCGATGCTGTGCATCGCCGGCGGCAGCGGGCTGGCGCCGGTCATTTCCATCGCCGGGACTGCGCTCGCCTCCGGCTTCGCCCAGCCCGTGCATCTGTATTTCGGGGTGCGCGCCGAGCGCGACGTCTACTTCGAGCGCGAACTGGCCGGGTTGCAGGAGCGCCATGACAATTTCAGGGTGTATATCGTTTTGTCCGAACCCGGCGCAACGTCCTCCTCGGGCACGCTGCTGCCGCGCAGATACGGACTCGTGACCGATGCCGTGGCGGCGGATTTCGCGGACCTCTGCGGTTTCAAGGCCTATTTCGCCGGACCGCCGCCGATGGTGGACGCGGCCACCGCGTTGGTGAAGACGCGCGCGGTCGGTTTGCGCGACATTCACGCCGATGCGTTTTTCCCGGCGGCCGCTGAAACGCCGAAAGCCGCGGTGGCGAGATGAACGCGGGACAGGCACTGGCTGGCAGGGTCGCGATCGTCACCGGAGGCGCACGCGGCATCGGGCTGGCGGTCGTGGAGGAGTTGCATCGCCTCGGTGCGGCGGTGTTGGTTGCCGACAGCGGCGTATCCATTTCCGGAAGCGAACCCGATTCTTCCGTTGCACAGACCGTCGCGGCGAAGCTCGGTGGCAATGCGGCAGCGTTCACCGAAGACATGGCCGCGACCGGCGCCGCGGACCGGGCGGTGAAACTTGCGGTGGGGAAATTCGGCGCGCTGGATATCGTGGTGAACAATGCGGCGATCCTGCGCGACGCCTTAATTTTCAAGGCCAGTCGCGACAACTGGGAACAGGTAATCGCCAACAACCTGACCGCACCTTTCGCGCTGCTGGCGGCGGCGACGCCGTTGATGCGCGAACAGCAGAAGAACGGCCGGGCGCCGGGGCGCATCGTCAACATCGTCTCCAGCGCCGGACTGTTCGGGAATTTCGGCCAGTCGGCCTATGCGTCGGCCAAGGCCGGGCTGGTGGGATTGACGCGCGTCGTAGCGATGGACATGGCACGCTCGAAAGTCGCGTGCAACGCGATCGCGCCGTTCGCCGCGACCCGGGTGACTGCAACCATCCAGCCTGCCAACGAGGCGCAGGCGGCGTACAAGGAAAGGGCGCTCAGGATCCCGGCGCACTACGTCGCGCGCCTCACCGCCTTGCTGTGCTCGAACGCGCACGACATCACCGGGCAGGTGTTCGGAGTGCGCGGCCGCGAGCTGTTCCTGTTCTCCCAGGCGCGCCCGGTGGCGCGGACGCCGATGAACCCGGGAACTTCGTGGGGGCTCGAAGACCTCGCGAAGACGATGGAAACCGGGTTTGCCGGGAAACTGACCGATCTGGGCACCGACCTGGAATTCTTCAATACCGAACCGCTCGTTTGAGGTGTACCCCATGACTGCCACAGCCACCATCGAAGTGAAGACCGCAGCCGAATTGGCGCACCAGCCTGAGGAATACCGCACGGCGGTGAAGAAGATCGTCGTCAGTCACGCGGTCAACGAGCTTTACGGCGCGCAGGTGTTCGACGAGCCCGCCATCGCGCTGGCGCCGACGCCTTACGCCAAGTGGCTGACCTGCAGGGTGGCGATGGAGGAGTACCATCACCATGTGCGGTTCAGGGGGCTGGCGGAGGAGATCGGGGTTGCTGCGGAAATGCTCGACCCGAAAGTGAAGAAGCCGCTGACCATCTTCGATTTCGAGCTCAGTACCTGGCCGGAGTTCTGCGTGATCAAGGCGATCGCGGATTACGCCGAGATCTTGCAGGTGGAAGACCTGCTTCACTGCAGTTTCCATCCGCTGCGCAACCTGGCGCGCATCACCATGCCTGAGGAGAAATTCCACGCCAAGTTCGGCAGGGATTTCTGCATGGAGCTGATCCAGAGCGGGGAAGGCAGGGTAGTGCAGGATGCGATCAACCGCTATTTCCCGATCACGCCGGGATTCTTCGGTGCCAGCAAGTCGAAGAACAACGAGATGTACCTGCGCTGGGGGTTGAAAAGCCGCACCAACGACGAAATGCGCGCCGACTTCCTGGGTCGCGTGGGCGAACTGGTGGAGAAGGATTTCGGTTTGTCTTTGCCGAAAATCTGAAAGACTTGAGCCGCCAAGACGCCAAGAGCGCCAAGAAGGTGAAAATAGATCCATGGCAACGCATGGACGCAAAGGACAGAATCGGGGACATCCAGATCATCAAGGATGTAAGTGTCTTCGTGTGGTTGGTGTTATCTGTGGCGAATAGTTCTGGTCAGGTTTTTCTTGGCGTTCTTGGCGTCTTGGCGGTGAAAAGGCATTAGGAGAAAGCAATGGGACAACCGATGAAGGATTCCCGCGCGGAGCGGGAAACGTACTACCGCCGCATCGGGCGGGCGCACCTGACACCGCTGTGGGAGTCGATGAGCGTGCTGGTGCCGAAGCAGCCGGCCTCGCCGTGCGTGCCGGCGCTGTGGAAGTACGGGGAAGTGCGGCCGTGGCTGTTGGAATCCGGCAGCCTGATCACCGCGAAGGAGGCGGTGCGCCGCGTGCTCATCCTCGAGAACCCCGGCCTGCCCGGGCAGTCCTCGATCACCCATACGCTTTTTGCCGGCTGGCAGCTCATCCTCCCGGGCGAAGTGGCGCCCAGCCACCGCCATACCCAGACTGCGCTGCGACTGATCGTCGAAGGTTCCGGCGCGTATACCGCGGTGGACGGCGAGCGCGTCACCATGCATCCCGGAGATTTCATCATCACGCCGTCGTGGACCTGGCACGACCATGGCAACCCGGCCGGCGAGCCGGTGGTGTGGCTGGACGGGCTCGACATTCCGCTGGTGCGCTTTCTCGACGCCGGCTTTGCCGAGGAATATCCGCGCGAGCAGCAGGAAGTGGTGCGGCCGGAGGGCGATGCGTGGCGGCGCTACGGCAACAATCTCTTGCCGATCGAATATCGCTTGCAGGGCGCGTCTTCGCCGGTATTCGCGTATCCGTACGCGCGTTCGCGCGAGAGCCTGCGTCAACTGGGTCGAGTAGACAAGGCGCACAGCTGCCACGGGCACAAGATGGAGTTCGTCAATCCGGCAAGCGGCGGACCGGCGATGCCGAGCATGAGTTCATTCATCCAGTTGCTGCCCAGGGGTTTCAGCGGCCGGCCTTACCGCAGCACCGACGGCACCGTGTTCTCGGTGATCGAAGGCAACGGCCGGGTTGTGATCGGCGGCGAGACCTTCGAGTTCACCGCGCGCGACACCTTCGTCGTGCCGTCCTGGCACGCCTATGCACTTTACGCGGAAGACGACACCGTGTTGTTCAGCTTTTCCGACCGGCCGGTGCAGCGCGCGCTCGGGCTGTTCCGGGAGGAGCTGCTCTGACCATGAGCGAAAACCAACTGCTGTTCGACATCGGGCCGGTCGCGTCTGTGCCGGTCATCGGCCGCAAGGAAAGATTTCCGGTTCACCGCATTTACTGCGTCGGCCGCAATTACGCCGCGCATGCGCGCGAGATGGGCAAGGATCCGGAGAAGGAGCCGCCGTTTTTCTTCATGAAGCCGGCAGATGCGGTGGTGCCCGGCGGCGGGCAGATCCACTACCCGCCAGGTACCCAGAATCTCCATCACGAGATCGAACTGGTGGTGGCGATCCAGCGCGAGGGGCGCAACATCGCGGCGGCAAAGGCGCTGGACCATGTCTACGGCTATGCGGTCGGGCTCGACATGACCCGCCGCGACCTGCAGATGAAGGCGCGCGACATGGGCCGGCCCTGGGATTTCGGCAAGTCCTTCGACGAGTCCGCCCCGATCACGCATATCCATCCTGTCGCGAGCCACGGCCACCATTCGACCGGAAACATCTGGCTCAAGGTCAACGGTGAAATGCGCCAGCAGGCGGACCTGGCCGACATGATCTGGAACGTGCCCGACACCATCGCGTTTCTTTCCGAATATTACGTGCTCAAGCCTGGCGACCTGATTTTCACCGGCACGCCGGCGGGAGTCGGCGCGGTGAAGCGCGGCGATCAGATGGTCGGCGGCGTGGAAAACCTGGGGGAACTGGTCGTCACGGTGGTTTGAGTCTTCCCGGCGGACAAGAACAAGAACATGAACGCGGTCGCGCAGAAGACCTGGCTGGAAGTGGCGCTGAACGGACCCTGGACCCGGGGCCGCCAGCCGGGCATTCCGGTCACGGTGAAAGACATCGTCGAGCAGGGCATCGCCTGCGTGAAGGCGGGTGCCGCCATCGTGCACCTGCACGCTTACGACGAGGCGAGCGGGCGGCAGACCGAAGATCCGGACGTGTACACGCGCATCATCGAGGGCATCCGCACCAGGGTGGACGCGATCGTCTATCCGACCATCCCTGCCACCGGGCTCAGGGGCCAGGCAGGAGAACAAACGCCGCCGCAGCGTTTTGCCCACGTCGAGGAACTCGCGCGCCGCCGGCTTATCGAGTGGGCTGCGGTGGACCCGGGATCGACCAATTTTGCGCATTACGACGAGCTGCGCGAGGACAAGGCCGGTTTCGTCTATCTTAATTCCGAGGACCACATCCGCCATGGGCTGAATCTGGCGATGCGCTACGGCTTTCATCCGGCCTACGCAATTTACGAACCCGGATTCCTGCGACTCGGCGCTACGCTGCACTGGCGCAGCAGTTGCCCGCGCCCGATTTACCGTTTCATGTTCTCGCGCGGCTTCACTTTCGGGTTTCCACCCGAGGATTACGGCGTGACGGCTTATCTCAATCTGCTCGACCAGGTCGCGCCCGGCGCAAACTGGATGATTGCGGGGCTGGACGTGGACGTGCTCCCGTTGATTCCGCGTGCGGTGATGGAAGGCGGACATGTGCGCGTGGGCCTGGAAGACGCGCCGCTGGGCTCGGACACGAGCAACCTGCAGTGGGTGGAAGAATCGGTGCAGCGCATCGGCAACGCCGGCGGGGAACTGGCGACGGCGAGGGATGTGCGCGCTGCGCTGGCCCCTGAAGACCAGGAAACCCCCTAGGGAACAATCTGCGCGGCGCTCTATAATCTCGGCCTCTCAACCGACAGAACCACAAGGAAAGCATGAGCTCCAGGATCGGCATCACCATGGGCGACCCGTCTGGTATCGGGCCGGAAATCATCGTCAAGACGCTGGCCGAGATGGATCCGCAGACGCGCGCGGTTTCCGCCGTGGTGGGCAGCATGGACATCCTCCGACGTGCCGACAAGCTGCTCGGCACCGGGCTCAGGTTCGTCGACGGCCTGGACGCGAAAAGCGGCGAGGTGCCGGTTGCCAACGTGCTGACCAAAGACCAGGACAAGATTCGCGACGGCCAGGTTGGCGCGGCCGGCGGCGAGGCGGCCTACCGCTACGTCGAAGCGGCCGTCCAACTGGCGCTGGACGGCAAGATTGCCGTGATCGTGACCGCGCCGCTCAACAAGGCGGCCATGCATGCGGCGGGTCATCACTTCGACGGACACACCGAACTGCTTGCGCACCTTACCGGCGCGAAATCATCGTTCATGCTGCTCGCCGGCGACAAGTTGAACGCCGTTCACGTCACCACGCATACTTCGCTCAGGAACGCGGCGGAAAAGCCGACCATGGAGCGCGTGGTCGCGACTATCCGCGCCGGGCATCAGCATTTTCGCGAACTGGGCGTCGCCAATCCGCGCATTGCGGTGGCCGGGCTGAATCCGCACTGCGGCGAGGGCGGCATTTTCGGCCGCGAGGAGATCGACCGCATCCAGCCCGCTGTCGAAGCGGCAAGAAAGGAAGGCATCGACGTCAAGGGGCCGATCTCGGGGGACACCGTGTTCTACCGCGCGCTCAAGGGCGAATTCGACCTGGTGGTGGCGCAGTACCACGACCAGGGGCATATCCCCACCAAGCTGATTGCCTTCGACACCACGGTGAACGTCAGCCTTGGCCTGCCGATCCGCCGCACATCGCCGTGTGATGGCGAGATGTCGTCGAATTCCATGCTTTTGGAGAAAATTCGCGACGTAATGTTAACCACGAAGGCACGAAGACACGAAGAAAACCGGAAACAGGGGAATTTGCCCGAACCTCTCTTGCATCAGTGGATATCGGAACATTCCAATCCCTTGCTATGCATCCAAACATGAATAAGGGAAATGCATCTGCTTCTCTTCATGTCTTCGTGTCTTCGTGGTGAGATTTTCGTTCCTGGGTCTTCCATCGGCTGATTGTGAGATCTGAATGGTTCCCCCTCCCCGGGTACTGATCGTTGCGGACGACCTGACCGGGGCGATGGACAGCGCCGGGCCTTTTGCCGGAATCGGCGTCGAAACCTGGGTGGTAGCGGCGCCGATGCAATGCGATCCGGCGACGATCGCCCGGGCGCGCGTGGTTTCGGTCAATACCGACAGCCGTCATCTGCCGGCGGTGCACGCGGCAACCCGGGTGCGCGAAATCGTGCGTCGCCTCGGTCCCGGGGCTTTCGACGTCGTCGTCAAGAAAATCGATTCCACGCTGCGCGGCAATGTAGTGGCCGAAACCCTGGCATTACTGGAGACCAGCGGCCGCCGCGGGGCGGTCATTGCGCCGGCGTTTCCGGCGCAGGGGCGCACGGTGAAAAGCGGCGTGGTCCATGTCAACGGCGTGCCGCTTGCAGAGACCGCTTTTGCCGGCGACGCACTGTCGCCGCCGCCGCTTGCGCCGCTGCAGCAGGTCTTTGCCGAAGCCCGGCCGGGGCTGGGGGTCGCGATTGCCGGAGCCGCGGATGATTTCAGCAGCCAGTCGGATATCCGCATCTGGATTGTAGACGGTGCCACCGACGCAGACCTGGCGGCCACAGTGAGCGCGGTGCAGGGCCGGCTAGGCGAACTGCTGCTGGCGGGTTCGGCGGGAATCACCAAACCGCTGGCCCGCGCCTGTTTCGGCACGGCGGTATCGCAGGCGGTCCCGGAGAAACTTACCGGCACCATCGTCTTCGCGGTCGGATCGCGTGCGGTACAAAGCGCCGAGCAGGTCGAATCCCTGATGCAGGAACCGGGTACCCGGATACTGCGTGCTCCCAACGGACGGCTTTCGCAAAAGGAATTTCCAGCCGCGCGCAACGTGGTCCTGAAGGCCACTGCCGACGACGCGGGCGGGGAAGGCGACGCGCAACAGGTGGCGGCGGACATGGCGAGAAACGCGATCGACGTGGCCCGGCGTACGCAGGCGCAGGCACTGGTCGCCACCGGCGGCGACACGGCAATCGCCATCCTCACGGTGACCGGCAATCCCGCGCTGCAGGTGCTCGGCGATCTGATGCCGGGAATTCCGTATGCACGGATCCGCGTGGACGGCACGCTGCTGTGGCTGGTGACTAAAGCGGGCGGATTCGGGGGGCGCGACACGTTTCGACAGATCGCGCGACGGCTGCGCGCTGAAACAGCGCCGACGACTGTTGTGGAAAGGAGGGGGTAATGTATGGAAAACCGAAGTTCTTACCACGAAGACACGAAGGCACGAAGAAAAGCAAATGCAATTCCGGAATTGATGTGGAATTACGATACGCGGAGTTGAAATGGTCCGATATCTACTGATGCAACCAGATTCGAACCGAAACATATGTTCCCGGTTTTCTTCGTGCCTTCGTGGTGAGTATTGGATTCGAGGAATTTTGTCGTTACGGATAAAAGATTGGATGCCATCAAGCACTTCCTGAATCCGGCGAGCATAGCGGTGGTGGGCGCAGGCGAGCGGCCGACCAGTTCCGGCGGTGCCGTGCTGCGCAACCTGGTGGCATCCGGCTACAAGGGGCGCATCGTCCCGGTGAATCCGAAGGGTGGTGAAATTCTCGGGCTGCCCGCGAAAGCGTCGCTGAAGGAGCTCGACAAGCCGGTGGACCTGGTCACCGTGCTGGTGAAGCCGGACAGCATTCTCGAAGTGGTCAGCGAGGCCGCGCAGACCGGGCACAGGAACATCCTCGTGCTTCCCGGCGGCTTCGTCGAGGCAGGTGAAGCGGGCCGCAAGCGCGACGACGCGCTTCGCAAGTTTGCCGCAGAGAATGGTCTGACGATCGGTGGTCCGAATTGCGCCGGCGTCATCAACCTGCTCGATCCGAAGGCGCCCTTCGCCGCAACTTTTTTTGGTGCCATGCCCAGGGGCGGCGGCGTGGCGATGATTTCGCAGTCGGGTGCGATCATCGAGGAGGTGATCTCGGCGAGCCACGCGCTCAACATTCCGCTGGGAGCGGTGGTGTCGGTGGGCAACAGTATGCACCTCGGCGTGATCGAGTACCTCGACCAGCTCGGCCGCGAAGACAAGTGCAAGGCGATCCTGCTTTATCTCGAATCCTTCGGCGATGCGGCGCGGTTCGCCCAGGTCGCGCGCGAAGTCGCGAAAATCAAGCCGGTCGTGGCGCTGATCGGCGGCCGCACGGTGCCCGGGCGGGAAGCCGCGTTTCGCCATACCGGATCGCGGCCTGCCGATGAGGAGGCAACCGAGGACTTCTGCAATAAAAACGGCATGGTCCGGGTCAAAAGCCTGCGGCGCCTGCTGCTCGCGGGCAAGGCCTTCGGTGCCTTTCCGCGGGGCATCGGCAGGCGTGTGCTGCTGCTGTCGAATTCCGGCGGCCCCGGCGTGCTGGCCGCCGATCAGGCCACGGACGAGGGACTGACGTTGCCGGAGTTGCCGCCGGCGATGGCCGGTAAGATTCGCGGCTTTCTTCCGCCGGAAGCGTCGGTGGCGAATCCGCTGGATCTGCTGGCGGACGCGAGAGAGGACCGGTTTTCGGGCACGCTTGCCGCCGCCCTCGAATTCGGCCGTGATCATTTCGACGCCATACTGATCATTCACGTGATTCCATTCATGGTGGAGGGCGGAGCGGTGGTCGAAGCGCTGGCCGGTCTTTGCAAAGGGGCGAAGACACCGATTCTGCATTCGATGATGGGGACGCTTGAGCACAAGACGGAGTGGTTCGCGCGCCTGGAAGACGCGCGCGTGCCGGTGTTCAACGACTCGGAAGAGATGTGTATCGCCGCCGGGCTGCTGGCGCGCCATCGCGAACTGAATACAGTCCGCTGAAGACGGCCGACATTCAATGCCGCAACGCGATGAGGGGGAAGGAATGAAGCTCTACGGATACTTCAGAAGCTCGGCATCGTACCGGGTGCGGATTGCGCTCAACATGAAGGGACTCGAATACGAGCAGGTGAGCGTTCATCTGGCCAAGGGCAAACAATACGACCCGGAGTTCTCGGCGATCAGTCCGCAGAACCTGGTGCCGGTGCTCGAACACGACGGCCGGTTGTTGTACCAGTCCCTGGCGATCATCCAGTACCTGGATGAGAAGTTCCCAGAGCCGCGATTGTTGCCGAAGGATTCCCCGGGCCGGAACCGCGTGTGTTCTCTGGCGCTGATCAGCGCCTGCGAAATCCATCCGCTGAACAATACGCGTGTGCTTGCCTATCTGACCGATACCCTTAAAGTGACTGACGAACAGAAGAATGCCTGGTACCGGCATTGGGTGACGGTAGGCTTCGCGGGCCTCGAGAAACGGCTCGCTACGGAAAAGGAAACCGGAAAGTTCTGCCACGGCGACACCCCGGGCTTCGCCGACATTACGCTGGTGCCGCAGGTGGCAAACGCCAACCGCTTCAAAGTGGATCTGACGGCGTTTCCGACCATCCGGCGCATGAACGACGAGTGCCTCAAGCTCGAGCCTTTCAGGAAGGCGATGCCCGCCAATCAGCCCGACGCCGAATGAGACCAGCCGGTCATAAAAGCGTTGACGCAAAGAACGCCAAGGAACGCAAAGGACGCCAAGGAAAGCTTGGGCTGGAAAGGATCGGGAACCGTCAGACCGCTGCGGTCATCGAACGAGTCATCACTCATCACCCATCACCCATCACCGATTGGGGCCTATGCTATTCTCGGACGCACAGCGAGATGAAGTAGGGTGAAGAAATGAAGAAGGTCCACTACGTTTTGGCGGGTTTGGTGCTTGCGCTGGGTGCGCTGCCGCTGCACGCAGACGAAGTGGAGCCGCCAAAGGTGCACAAGCAGGGAAACAGTACTTATGTGAGCGGTGGAATCGACGAGCCACAGCGCAGGGCGATGTTCAAGGTCGCGCCCAAGTATCCGATCCAGCTCATCTTCGAGGTCCGGGGAGAGGTGGACGGCGTTACCGGAGTGAAGGTCACGCTGCGCGACATCGGGGGCGACGCGATCCTGGAAGCCGTATCCGAAGGCCCTTACTTCTATATCAACCCGCCCGCCGGCGGGCGCTACACCATCGAGGCCGAATTCAACGGCGAGAAGCAGAGCATGACCAAGGATCTGGTCGGCCGCCGTTATCTGATCCTCGAGTACAAATTCGCCGCCGGGTAAGACGTGGCCTTCGAAGCGCTCGCCAAGCCGGTCATCGACGCGCTGATGAAAGCGCTGGATCGGGCCAAGGACGCGCACCTGAAGGACAATGCGCGCAAGGCAATCGCGGAGGCGATCAGCGAGTTGATCCGCATCCACCCGGATGTGGGCAAGGCCGAAGCCAGGATTGCGATCGCAAAGGCGGCGGGCATCCTCGATCAGGACCTGTTTACCGCCGAACGCATGCTGAAGAAAGTGAAAAGAGCCGCGAAAGAATCGGCGCATCCGCGCAAGCGCAAAAAATCCGCAGCACGCCGGTTGGCCAAACGTGTACAGCGCAAACGAGGAGGGCGGATATGATCGTCCACGGCAGTTAACCAAGGGTAGCGGATATGCCCTAGAATCAGCGCGTTCGAGCCGCCGCGCAAACAGTATTCAGGCTCAATTCCGGCCCTCCGCTGTGACTGGCGTTTCCGCTCCTGGGACGCCTGCGCGCCCGCTCCCCGCATATCAGGAATCATTATGAAACAACGATTTGTAATCAGGATGCTGGCCCTGATCCTGGCTGGCCTGTGTAGCGGCGCAGCTTTCGCCGACGGCGCCACGAACGCACGAGAGCGCTTCTTCCTCAAGCGCCAGAACTGCGCGTGGACCGAGGAAATGGGGAAGTACATCTTCGAATGCGTGAAGAAAAACGATGGCTTCAACGCCCACTGGTGCCACAACGAGGCGCTCGATCAGTTCTGTCCGGTCGATGAAGGCGCGGTTGTCGATGAAAAAGCGGCTGCCAGGGCCAGGGAGGCCGAGAAAGCGGCGGCGCGGCAGGGCGAGGAAAATCTGCGCGGCACCATCGAGCGCGAGAAAACCATGCTCAAGTACAAGGACTGCAAGTGGACCGACGAGATGGGCAAGTACACCTACGAATGCGTCAAGAGAAATGACGGCTTCGGCGTGCACTGGTGCCACGACGAGGCGCTGCAGACCCTGTGCCCGCGGCCGGGAGGCACGAAGGGCTGACCCGCGCCGTATCAAACGGGGAAAGGCCGCGCCGATCGCGGCCTTTTTTATATCCGGTACAGCAGCGCGCGGATTTCTGCGGGCTTGGGCAGTGTTTTAGCGGACAGGCGCAGATAGCGGATGCCGAGCGACCGCAGATAGTCCGCTTTGGTCGCGTCGGACGTGTGCCCTTCGGGGCCGATCACGTCGATGGCCGCCACAACGGACATTGCCGGATTGCAAACCACCAGATCGACGCTGCCTCGCGCCAATGCAGCGTCGCTCGCGCTGTCTGCCGCAAGCGCCGCCAGTTGCACGTGCGCGAATACATGGTGATCTTTGAGGCCGGCCTTGCAAACGAAGAAAGCCAGCTTTACCGCCCCGCTGAGAAAATGGTCGCGCCTTACCGGCACGGTCACCGCCGGGGCGTCCGGCGTTGCCGCTGTGGTCGGCGCGGACACCACGACACCATTGGCTGCGACCTTACCGTGGCGGTAGGCGGCGATGAACTCTTCCAGCGAGTTGTTGACGCCCCCTCGGGGTTTCCTCGACGACAGCGAATCCGGGCTGCCGCTCTGGACAATGTTTTGGTACATCCTGTACCAGACGAACAGCCCGATGCCGCCGATCACGAGTACCGCCAGGACGCCGAGGTATGCCATCGCTCAAGCTACCTTGCCAGGCTCGTCCGTTGCTGGCGCGAGCTGGTGCAACAGGCTCGATTCACGGCTGTAAAAGCCCTCGGTGTGAAAAGTCTCTGGAAACTTGTAGAACTCGTAGTCGAGATGATGGCAGATCTCGTGCAACAGCGTGCGCAGGAAGCTCTTGTATGCCACCACGCGCTTGTGCTTGGCGGTGCGCATCCATAGCTGGATTTTCGCCGCCTTGCCGTCTTCCTCGGGAAGATACAAGCCGTGCAATTCGCCCCAATCGTCACTCGGGCGCACCGCCAGCACCTGGATGCGCAACGGCGGCAGCTTGAGTTGGGCGATGATACCGTCGGCAATCTGCTGCGAAAGCGATTGCACGATGCTGCGATCCTCGGACTTCAGCGCTGTCACCAGAGATTGGGCGGCCGGGCGCAACGGCAGCGGATCCGGCAGCCGGATCGCGGTGATCGCGTCGCTCTGCCGGTAGACGCTCTGCTTTTTCGCCGAGAGGCGGTTGTAATAATCAAAGACCATGACGGTTCAAATTAACCACAGAGACACAGAGACACAGAGGCACAGAGAATTGCAATGATCAACGATCAACGAGAAGACCAAAATCGCAG
>WNFR01006282.1_pt1 | contig 13726 bp, 8 predicted proteins | sample 5400221 | NCBI WGS metagenome assembly WNFR01 (sample SAMN13153357, study PRJNA577476) | soil metagenome | isolation source: 40 cm soil under Madrone tree | place: USA:California | collected 2016-06-14
CTTTCGCTGGAAACCAGCGAGACTATGTTGATGTTGGATCGCACTCGACGCGATCTTGAATCACGTTTAGACAAACTAGCCGGACGCCTCGACAAATGACTCCTGATAAAAGCTGCTTGTTTTCCGGTAATCAGTGTCTTTAGCTGTATGTCACCGCTGTCAAAAAACGATCTCTACAGACTCGCAGGAATTACGGATGTCGGCGAGTTTTACCGCACGAAGTTTGTCTCGGACGAGGTGCTGGATCCTCGTTATTTTAAGGCGCTGGATCGTTTCGATCTCCGCTTCGCAAGGACCATGTGGGTTTACGATAACGTGCGGGCGGATTCTTCTGTCCTCGAGCTGGGCTGCGGCGCCGGAATGCTTGCGCTCTTGAAACGCAAGGGAGTGTTTCTTACCGGTGTGGATTTGTCTCCGGAGTGTGCAATTGCCGCGCATCGTAATGGTTACGATGCAGCGTTCGCGGCCGAACTTCCCCACCTTCCCTTTCCCGATGGTAGTTTCGACTATGTTGTTAGTCTTGATGTACTGGGCCACGTCGGCTTCGAGGAGAAGGATGCCGTACTCGCTGAAGTGAGGCGCGTCCTGAAACCTGACGGGCTGACAATGCACGGCATTGAATGCACCGATCGGCTAACGCAGCAGAGTTATGACAACATGAGCCCTGAAGAACTCCGTCGCTTCATTGAGATCGATGGGCATGTCGGCCTTGAAGAAGAACAAGAGCACGCCTCGCGGTTTCAAAGATTCTTTCGCTACGTCGCCTGGGAACCACGCTACACGCTATGCCTCAGCAGTGAGGAGTTTCTCAAGCAGGCCGATAAGTATGGCCTTCCTTTCGAACCGGATTTTCTAGACTACCTGCGAAATCTTTCTTTCAAAGAACGGTGCGCCTTCGACATGGCAATGGGCTATGTCTTTGGCAAGATATCCGATTTGCATATTCAACTGCCTAAAAGTGGTCTTTATGTTTTTCTGAAAGCTGCTAATGTGCCGCTCGGGTCTTTCTATAACGAACATCGCGATCGACGTGAACTGCTTGCAGAGGGTTCCTTGACTGCGGCTGAGAAATCTTTTTGTCTTGATCGAAGCGCCGAGGTTACGTTTGATAATGGTTGGTACGAGCCAAATATCTTACCTCCAGTGGCGCGCTGGATAGGCAGTCGCGGAGTCGTTAACTTCCGGGCCGGTAAGCTTTCCAAAATTACTCTCGATTTGACTACACATATCCCCGACTTGCGCGAGCATCCTCTCGGTCTCGAGATTCTCCTAAATGGTGTCGGTGTCTGCGCTTTCTCACTCTTTCGCTACGGCTGGCTGACAGTGGGCTTTTTGGTTTCGGAAGAGCTGTATGCAACTGCGGAGGGTAAATACCAACTTGAGATTCGTTCGAGCCGGACATGGCAACCACGCCCAGTGGCCGATGAAACACGCGACGACCGCGAGTTATCTGTGGCTGTTTGCAATATAGAAATTCACTCGGCACGTTGAGCCCCTCAATGATTCGCAACATTCTTATTTGCACTACGCAGGTTCCCTTTACTTCTGGCGGCGCCGAAGCGCACGTCGAAGGACTCAAACGCGCGCTGATCGTAGCCGGATACACGGCTGACATTATTGCCCTGCCTTTCAAATGGTATCCACCAGCCGAGATTATGCGTGGGGCGTTGGCTTGGCGTCTGATGGATCTCAGCGAGGCGAACGGCAAACCGATTGACCTGGTTATCGGTATGAAGTTTCCCTCATACCTGGTCGCACACGAGAGAAAGGTGCTGTGGATCATGCATCAGCACCGGTCAGCATATAACTTGTGGGGAACACAGTTTGACGATCTGTCCACCTACGCTGACGGAGCCAGCGTTCGAGAGTGGATTCATTCCTGCGACGGCCAGTTCATACCGGAAGCACGAAAGGTGTTTGCAAATTCAAAAGCGGTGGCCCAACGGCTTCGTCAATACAACAAGATCGAAAGTGAGCCGCTTTATCATCCACCACCGCGAGCGGAGCATCTGCGTTCCGGTGAGCAGGGCGACTACATCTTTTATCCAAGTCGTCTTGAGCCACAAAAGAGGCAGGAGATCTTGATCGAGGCCGCCAGATACCTGCGCACGCCGGTAAAGATCATCCTGGCGGGCAGTTCTCGCGACCCGAAGCACTATCAGTCACTGATCGAGCAGCATAGGGTGGGTGATCGTGTAGTCTCACGGGGCTTCGTGGATGAACCGGAGATCGTTGAGTTGTATGCAAACGCGCTCGGCATTTGCTATCTACCCTTTGATGAAGACTATGGCTATGTGACCCTTGAAGGTATGTTATCGCAGAAGCCCGTTGTCGTTGCGCGTGATGGCGGCGGAGCTACAGAGTTCGTCGAGCACGAACGTGATGGTCTCATTGTCGATCCTGAACCTCGCGCTGTGGCCGAAGCGCTCGACACGCTTTACGGCGATCGCCAGAAGGCAAAGCAGATGGGCGAAAACGCGCGAGCGAAGTTACAGGGTTTTAATTTTTCCTGGTCGCACGTTGTAGAGCGGATTATCTCCGCGGCATGAATAGCAACCATTCGCTGACTAACTTTCGAGGGCGTCAGATGGTTGTTTATTAGGCCTGCGGATTTCAGGAATCTTGCGAAACGAAGCGCGCCGGCTGCAAAACAGGTTGAAGCGAAAAACAAACCAGAGAGCGGCCACAAAATCCGTCGGACCGATCTTTTTCCCCTCACTGTAAGTGCGCCCGTAATAGCTGATTGGTACTTCGTAAATCGCTGTTTTCAACTTCGCGATCTTCGCTGTAACTTCGACCTCGAACCCAAAACCACTCGAGACAATCACCATATTGCGAATAATCTCACCGCGAAATGCTTTGTAACCAGTTTCGATGTCAGTCATGTTCAGGTTCGTCAACGTGTTGGAAAGAAACGTCAAAAACTTGTTGGCGAGATAATGATAGAAGTAGAGAACACGGGCCGCGCGGCGAACAAGAAATCGCGAACCGTAGACAACATCCGCATGTCCGTCCAGGATTGGTCGAATTACGTCATAGATTTCTCCTGGATCATATTCGAGATCCGCATCCTGAATGATGACCACGTCTCCACTGGTTAGCGCGAATCCAGTCTTTAATGCAGCGGTTTTACCAGCGTTGCGCGGATGACGCACAGTGCGCACCTGTGGATACATCTCGGCAAGTTGACGCGCCAACTCCCGCGTCATGTCGGTCGAGCAATCGTCAACAAGAATGATTTCCAGGAGGTAAGGAACGGCCAGAACCCGGCTCACTACATCCGTCAATGTTGCCTCCTCGTTATAAACAGGCATAACCACTGAAAGGCACGCGCGAGACTCGGGTTTCTCCGGGCTCTGCTGAATAGCTGCCGTTTGCGTAATCATGAAATTATTGAAACTTAGTGCTGGCCTTTCCTCTCTCTGTATACTCAATCGACTCCATGAAGGCGGCGGAAAGCTTTCCGGGATTGTGATTACGCTCAAGGTCCTGGATCCAGAAATTAAGACCATCGAGATTGTGGTCGGGTGGGTCGCCAGGATTCCTCCGAAAATATCCGAAGTAGTGAAGTACGACGAGCGAGCGAAACTTTTCCTTCTCGATAAAGCGAGGATCCTCAACGATCTTCATTAGTGTGCTTGTGCGTGTCTGTTGGCCGCTCGATAATTCCTTAACCAGCGCCTCACGCCCCGCCGCATCAAAACTTAAAGCCGAATTCCCAAGCAGGCGAGCGACGTACTGCTCGTTGGTCAGACCGCCGAATAATTTCAAGTTAGTCTCGCGATTCATCCAGTCTTCCGCAAGCCCATGAAAATTATTCTCGAACTGCTGCTCTTGAGCCTCAGATCCCAACACCACCCCTCGCCCGACTATTTCCATGTCGCCAATAAAGTCCTTAAATTTTGGTAACGAACCTGAACTCGCCAGGTAGAGTCGATAAAGTTTCTGACTCCAATTGATTGGCTGAGTCAGTAGGTTAACAGGATCCTCACTAATTTTCGCGGCCCAATCGTGAAGCGCCAGGTCGAATGGTAATGAAACCTCACTCTTGGCGCCAGGTTCATTCTTCACCACGGCGTAAAGATCGTCATGGCCGTCAAAGCGGTTAATGAAACGAAGGCGGCCCGCGGCAATCGACGTGGACAAAAACACCCTGTAATCAATCTTTCGCTCAGGAACAATCGATTGGTTCGCGATAACAAGATAAGAAGCTGGAACTGTTTCGAGTAAGTCCATCAGCTGCGGCGAAATTGCTCCGGTGCGTGTTAGCTCCTCGATCCGGTCTTCGATGGGCGAGTTGAAGCCCGATGTACCAACGATGATTGGCTTTTGATGATCGGCGGAACGCAGAGTGTAGCGGTAGTTGAAATCACCTCCAGCAGGAAGTTCCGCAATGCCACCACGCATCGGCGTCTGCTTTAGCCTCAGAGTTACTGCGTCGGGAAAAACCTCCCCGCGCATGACACGTAAGGGTGCGGCATTTAGCTCGGCCAGTAGTAACGCACAGGAGACCGAGCACACGATACTTGCTCGCAGTCGCGGAATTCGCGCCGGCAAAACCGCCGCGAGATGCTTCACTCCCAAGCCTGCCAACAGCGCAAGACCAAGATAAGCGAGTATTGCTCCCCGAGATGCCACTCGCATGCTTCTAAACATTGGAATCAGGTCATAACAAATACGATAAAAGAAAAAATTCCAGCCTAGTGAAAAACAGAAGCCCGTCAACGTGAGAAGCATGCCAAGCCAAAAGGCGTCGCAGCGTCGCCTGGAACGAAGAGTATCGACAAGGTTCGCGCTGGAGTTGATCAGGAACCGAGGATATGCGAGACACAGCCGAGCCAATACAGCTACAGTAAGGACAGCCAGCACAACCTCTGATGTGAGGTGACGAAAGAGTCCCCGAAATGCATCTGTGCGGTCGAAACCGATCGCCGGAATCGAAACAGCAAAGGCGATAATAATGAGCGTATCGAGTCGACGAAGCCAACGCTCCTGAGTGATGCCGGCAGCGGTGTCACTTAAAAGATCAACTCGTCGCCTCGTCGCAACACCATGTCTCGGCATCGCCGCCAGCGAAAAAAGTATCGGGAGCAGACCGGGAAAGAGTTTGAATTTATAACCTTCTGGAATGTTATCTCCCATGGTGCGCCACAATCGGTTTCGACTCTCGACTGACAACCAATGGATCGGCCAAGCTGAGTTGGCCTTTATCTCCTCGATGCTGCGCTTGAAGCCGTAGAGTCGCGACACCATCACATATGGCAGGAAAAATGGAAGCAACAGAAGCATCGCTGTGCTGAGCGCCACTGCTCCACGTCGCCAAAAGTCCCGCTCGCGCCAGAGACCATATCGCGTTGCAAGGATCGCGGCGAATATCGCAAACGGAATCAGCGAGAATGTGAACCATGAGATCGTCGTTAGACCATTCATGAAAAACGCGCAGCCAAGCCAGGCCGCGCGCTTTCTGCTCGGCTCGCGTGTATACAAAACCAGCGCCTCAAAGAGAAGTGGTATCCATGGCGAGAAGACATATGCCACTTGAGACATCAAGTGAAAGCGGTAAGGCACGAAGGCAAAGATAATTCCTGCAATCCACCCAACTGCGGTTGAGCCCGTAAGCGTTCGGCCCAGGCGGAAAGCACCGTAGCCGCTCAACGCGAAGCCAAAGAACAAAGCGATGGCATGAACAGTGAGCGGCTTGAGGCCTAAAGCGTAGAGTGGGAAGAATAGCAGCGCTATACCGTAGCTGTTTTCGCTGAACGCCAGCGTGTACTTTAGGGGATAAAAGAGGTTCGCATTGAAAAGATGCAAGGGATCCGTAAAAGTCTGATGATAATCCCACCACAGAATCCAGGTGATGAGATAGGGGTCGCCCCGATCCACGACGGCATCGCGCAATCGAGTGACATAAGGCCAGGTCACAGCTGAAGTAAAGAGACAGAAAGCTACCACGATCAAAAGTTCGCGCACCACTCGGTAATGTAGAAAACTGGCGGCCAGTCGGCCTCGGTCACTCGGGGTTACGATCTTGTTGACCTCATGATTGCAACTCTCTGCAGCAGTGGTTGGCATTTGAGCTTATGAAATGTTAGCTTTTGCTCTCTCTTTTGGTACGGCAATGCAGACTCGAACTGCAGAAGACCAATAGGTGAAAAGGGGTCGACGAACTGATTGCCTTATCGTCGTTCTGGTTTTCGCAGTTATCATTTCAGAGTGGGGCATTTTGTTGGTCTCGCGGCCTGATGTCAAGAATCCAAATGAGTGCTCGCATAGAGTTGGGCGACGCGCTTGTGTTTTTGTATGCGCTCGTCTTTGTGCGGCAATATTTTTGGGCGGTCCAGGTTAACTCAATCGCCTGGATCGCGAGCTTTCTTGTCGCCAGTGTTTGCTGGTACTTTTATTTCGCAACGAAGCAGTTTCCGTCGGAAAGATTTGGTCGCGAGTTTTGGCTCCTTGTCGGCCTTCCCCTTCTCGCCGCTTATTCGCTGCGAGTTGCCTTCCCCGACCATTCCTTTGATGTCCTCAACTACCGGCTGCTCCATGCCGAGCGTTCTCTGCGCGGAACTCTTTTCGCCCCGGGCGATTTCTTTCCCACTCCCGGGCCTTACAATCCTGCGCCAGACACCGTGACCGGTTTGAGTCGCATGATTCTGGGATATCGGCTGGGCACGATCGTGAATCTCTTCGCTCTCATCTGGGCCGCGCAGATTGGCGATAAGATTCTTCGCCCCTTTATCGATCGACGATGGTTGCGATCGGCATGTGTACTCCTCGCTCTTCTGGCTGAGCACCTGCTATTCGAAGTAAGCACCTACATGATAGACCTGCTCGCTCTTCCGCTTCTCTTAGAGGCGACGTCTCTTACTCTGCGGGCCAATGAGGTCAGCGACCGCAGCGCCAACTACGTACGAATCGCACTGCTAATAGGGACTAGTACGGCGTTCAAACTGACGAATCTCACAGCCGCGCTGCCGATCGTTCTGGTATGTGCCTATCAAGCGTTGCTGAGTAAAGAGCGACTCGCTCCTGGTAAGGTGCCGAGAACTATCCTGTCAACTCTGATCGCTTTCAGCATTCCGCTCATTCCGTTCACTGTATATATTTATCGCATCACTGGAAATCCGCTCTTCCCACTCGCCAACGTTTTCTTCAAGTCACCTTATTGGCCTACCCACGGCGGTTGGGACAATCGCTGGGGTCCTTCAGGTTTTTGGCAAACGATTGGGTGGCCAATTCTGATTTTCTTCGAGCCTGAACGACATTCCGAGCTCGCCGTCTACTCAGGGCGATTGACAATCGGATTTATGGTCGCACTGGCCGGACTCGTTTTAGCCTGGCACGACACGCGAGCGCGCACGCTCTGCTTTGTGCTTCTGGCCTCGTGCTTGCTGTGGAGCGCGGGAAGCGTCGGCTACAGCCGTTATGGTCTATATCAGGAGTTGTTGGCCGGTCTTACGATTATCGCTGTTGCCTCTGTCTTGATCAGAAACGCTTCGCGCGCAAAGCTTCAGTGGCGGACAGTTTTCGCCACGCTCTTTTTCGTGACTCTTGCTGCTCAAGCAACCCTCGCCTGCGTTTATGTCTCGCGCGCTGAATGGGGCTCGCGGCCCACTGTGCTGAGTAGTCCGGGCGCCTACGCTAAGGAAGCTACACTCATCCTTCGAGATCATTCGCTAGAAAAGTTTTTGACCGCCGATGAACGCATGCTGTTTGATCGGGTGCCGGTGTGGATCGAGAGCTCAGTTAAAACAAGCGGCATCGAAGCACTGCTTAATGAGCGAGCCCCTATTATCTCCGTGCGCCATCCTGAGTACTTCTATACTCGTCAGTCCCGGCAACGGTTCATTCGAGCAATCGAAGAATCACCGAGCGACCATATGTTTTCTCTCTGTCTAACGGAAGAACTAGCCTCAGCCAAACAGGCTATCGTCGTGCGTGGACTGGAAATTGGACAAGTGACCGGCGTGGATATTCACTTCTTTTCTCCACGCGATCGGATCGGTATGATGCTGATCGAGGTCCTGCGTCCAAATGATCCGGAAGCACGGAATAGATTTGAGTCGTCATGGATGAACGCGGCATTTCCGGATTCGGATTACCGGGAACAGATCACCGCCTTGAATGCTCCGGCGACAATGCGCGCGGGCGAAAAAGTGATCATCCGTTTCAAGGTCAAGAACCTGGGCTATTCCACATGGCCATCGGTGGGAAACAAAGAAGGTCGATATCAGGTGAACCTCGCCAGCCGCTGGCTTGATATTGGCGGAACCATTTTAGCTAACGCGAGTGAAGGCCGCGCTGCGATGCCGTCTGACCTTCAACCGGGCGGCGAAGTGGAGTTGCCGCTTTTGGTAACTGCTCCTGGCACGCCAGGAGATTATCTTATGGAGGTCGACATGGTGCACGAAGGCGTGACGTGGTTTTATGAAAGAGGTGCGAAGACGCTCAGGCTGCGAGTTCGTGTCGAACCATAATCATTTTTCATTTTTCATTTGATTACTGAGAGGAAACGTTTTCAAGCATGAAGCTTAGGATTACTTTTATTGCGCTAGTCATGATCACAGGTATCGTCGCCACGGCGTGCAAACCGAAGCCGGCGTCGAATACTGCTGCGTCGGCGAATGCTAGTCGCCCAGGCGGGAGCAAAACACCGGGCCCGCTGCCGGATAGGGCGTTCAAAGCGCAAATTGCGCTGCCGGATCCGCCAACGAAGCTGCGCGCAGGACAAAAAGAGATCATCACAGTAAAAGCCAAAAACGCGAGCGATGTGCTGTGGTGGGCTCGCGGCGGCGAAGTGAACGACCGCCCAGATAATAAATTCTACATCGCTCTCGGCGATCGCTGGCTCGATAAGGATGGCAAGCTTCTAACCGAAATGGACGGACGCTTGGGGATCTCCAGAGATCTTAAGCCCGGCGCAGAGGTGGAACTGCCACTCGCAATTACAGCGCCGAAAGAACCCGGCGACTATATTCTCGAAGTTGACCTGGTCCAGGAACAGGTCGCCTGGTTTAGTGACAAAGGATCACCAACCGCAAGGACGAAGATCACGGTCGTACGTTAAGTAATGAGACTCGCCTACTTTAGTCCACTCGGACCACAACGCTCCGGTATCGCTGACTACAGCGAAGAGTTGTTGCCTTACCTTTCACAAGGCGCCGACATCACGCTCTTCGTTGATGGCTTCAAGCCGGCTAACCGTGATTTGCTCGCGCATTTCTCTGTTCACGATTACCAGCGCGATCCTTCCTCGCTGCGATCGCTTGCGAGCTTTGATGCGATCATCTATCACATGGGTAACGACCATCGGTACCATGCGGGCATTCTCGATGTCATGCGTGAACACCCCGGTATAGTTGTGCTTCACGACTTTGCCTTGCAGGATTTTTTTCTGGGGCTCGCCAGGGACCGCGGTGATCTTCGTTTATATCTTGATGAGGTGGCCGTTTGTCACGGAGAGAAAGCTCATCGTGATGCGGCGCAGGCTCTTGCCCGCGGCAGCACCCCATCAATCATCGAGCGTCCGCTTGCCTTCCCTCTTAATCGACGCATAGTCCGCAGTGCCGAGGCCGTCATCGTCCATTCTCGTTGGAGCCAGTCGCTTCTGAATGAGATTGCGCGCGGCGTTACGGTTTTCCATATACCGATGCCCATTAAGCCGCCAACAGCGAGGAGAAGACGTTTAGCCTCAAAGGACGAAGTGCAGATAGCCAATTTTGGATTGATCACGCCTGGTAAATGCATAGAACACGCCCTGCGAGCCCTTTCCTCCCTCAAGTCGACGCACAACTTTCGTTACACGCTCGTGGGAGAGCCAAACTCTTTCTACGAAGTTCGCGAACTAATCCAACGGTATGACATGGAGGATCGCGTCAATATCACAGGCCACCTGCCAATGGATCAATTTGAGCAACACATAGTCAACACCGATATCGCGCTTAATATGCGTGAACGGACGGTGGGCGAAACCAGCGCGAGCCTCTGTCGCATATTGAGCGGTGGTGTTTGCAGCGTTGTCGCGGATGCCGGTTGGTATGCCGAGCTGCCTGCTGACAGCGTCGTCAAAGTGACTCTCGACGCACACACAGACGCGCTCCTGCTCGCCTTTCTTCGTCGCTTGATTGAAGACCAGGAGTTGCGACAACGCATCGGCGAGAATGCGCGATGCTATGCGCTCGCTGAACACAAGATTGAACGCAGTGCCGCTGCTTACCTCGAGGTTGTCCAATCGGTCGTTGCGCGCCGGCCGCGCCGAAAACTGCTCGCCGAGGTCTCACCCGAAGTCGCACTTCTCAGCGGGAGTGCAGCGCCGGAAAACTTTCTACGCGGCGTTGCCGAGGAGATTGCTTTGCTGACTCCGGTGAAGGTCTTTGCCTCGAACAACAACCGCTCGTCTGGCTCGAATGGCAAGGCATCTTTGTCCAACTCAATCACTTCGAGTGCTCTTTTAAGAAATGGCGAAGATGCTAAAACTGACGCTAATTCTTTGCCCGACTCTTCCACGCGCGGGCGTTTGGCGAAGATAGAAGGCGTTGATTACAAGCGCGCGGCCACTGAATATCTCAGCCGTCTCGATGAAGAGCGCAGGCACCATCTACGCACAAAGCCTTTCTATAACATCGCCAATAAGCCGGCGAAGTATAAGGGCGAAGGCATGGATGAAGACATGCACCGGCACTTCTGCGACTTTGCCAACATCGCCACTACGCTCGCGCTACCGCCGAACAGCCGCATCCTTGACGTTGGTTGTGGCTCCGGGTGGTTGAGTGAATACTTCGCTCGCCTGGGTCATGAAGTTCAGGGTATCGACATAAGCTCCGACCTGATAGACATGTCGCGCGAGCGAGTGGCCCGCGTGCCCTATGGAGTGGATCATGAGACTCCTCTACGCTGCAACTTTACAGTGCATGACATCGAACTCACGCCTCTCCAGGAGAAGTTTGACGCGATCATCTGTTACGACTCCCTGCACCATTTTGAGGATGAACGCGCCGTGCTGAGCCACCTCGGTGAAATGTTGGAGGTTGGTGGTCTGCTCTTCATTCTCGAAGGCGAGCGCCCGGCTGCAGGTTCTGCAAGTGAGGAGGAATTGCGCGCCGTGATGCGCGAGTTTCAAACGCTGGAATCACCTTTCGACTCGGAATATCTGCAAGAACTACTTGCCGCTAATGGCTTCGCTGTCGTGGGTGACTACGTAAGCGTCAACGGTCTTTTCGAACGTGAGATTCTCGAGGGCAATCGGTTACCACTCAAGAAACTGGCGACGAACTACCACTACCTTTTTTGCAAGAAGGTAGCCAATGGCCGTTCCGCCTCGACAGTTCCCGACAGTCGCCGGCCCGGGATTTTGCGCTCGTCTATTCGTTTACTTACACCCGTCGCCGAGCGTCTTGCTCCGCGAGAGACGCTTGCCCTTCCGCTCGCCATCGAGAACACGGGCGACACGCTGTGGCTTGCCGGACAAAGCGATCGTCATGGCATCGTAATGCCTGGCGTCCGTGTCTTCGACAGCTCAGGAACACTCGTGAGCGAATTTCACGGTGAACCACCGCTGCCGCGTCCGGTCGCTCCAGGGGAAACAGTGAACCTCAAGATCGAATACGGAGTGCCGGAACGTCGCGGGGTGTATACCCTCACGATTGACCTTGTCGATCAGCACATCTCTTGGTTTGAACAGCAAGGCTCCGCACCGCTTTTGATCCACTTCGAGGTGGAATAGAGCTTCCCAAAACAAACCGCAGTTTCTTGCTTGTAAAAAATGATTGGACCACCACCTCCTAACCAAGTCGAGCGAAGATCGCTCTCTCGTCTGCAGTGGTTCCTCTTTCTCACCATATGGTTTGCATATGGCGCTGCAATCAATTCCGGCAATCTTGTCGCCTTCGGTCTACAGCAAGCAGGGGTCGAAGCGTATGTAGAGCGCCATCATCTTTGCCTTGAAGGATCGCACGTTCAATTGTTACAGGTGCGGCCGGTTGTAGACGCTTTTCTGTACAACGAGCATATCTATCCAGGGAAACAACCCGGCCAGTTCATGTTGGGAGCTTGTGTCTACTTTCCGCTGCACGCGCTGGGTCTGAGCTATTCAAGCAATTATCTGCTGACTGCCGCACTCGTTACATTTTTCACAGCTTCGTTGGTGACTAATGCTCTGGCCGTGTGGGCAGCCGCGTTTCTCGGTCTGACAGTGACGACTTCGATGTTGCCTTTTTTTATGGCCGTAATCCTGCTGCTTTACTTCGTCGCCTTACGTCGTTGGAATTCGCTTCCTTACTTTATCGTCGGTGGATTGATCGGTTTGTCTCCTCTCCTTGCCTATAATGCTCTCTGTTTTGGGAATCCGCTCCTCTTGCCAAACATCGCCGGCAGATACAGCGACACATTTCCTCACCTGAACTGGGACAATTTACTCAGTAAACTTAATTTCTATCTCCGAATGTCGATATTGTATATGCCTGTTATCTGGTTCGGTCTAGTTGGGCTATTACTATATCCACGCCGCCTGCAAAGGGAACGGTTTGCAATCCTTGGAATGCTGCTCGCCCTTGCCGCATACATTCTCAATATCGATGCAAACGGTACCTGCCAATACGGGCCACGTTATTTGCTCCCGGCACTGCCGTTCGCATCTCTGGGATTGATCGGATTTAGTTTTTTTGAACGTAAAGGCTTGCGCTGGTTGGCCGGCTCAATAGTACTGGTCTGCGCGTTGATATCGTTTGCCATCAATCTGGTTGGGGCAATGCAAGGGGCCATGCTTTGCGACTTTCCGCATTCCGCTTTTGCTTTGTATGTCTCACAGATGCTGCATGGTGAGATGCGCTCCTATCCGCTAGCCGCGTTGCTTCTGCTGCCGCTTTGTCTTTCCCTGGTGCTATTTCTGCAGGCTCTTCTCCGTCATAAATCCCCACAAAATGAGGCAGATCCGACGTTCGGTTAGCACTCGTTTATGTATTACAACTCACTCGTTTGGACCAAGGATGGTTCGTTCATTAAATACAACGCTGACCTAGGCTCGCCCGCGCCGGGTTTCAAGTTGGGACTGCCCACGCTGCAACAGAAATTCACCGATGCGCAAACTGGTGGTAATGCTTTCATCATGGTGTTACCGTCCGGCGGGCGCGTGGAAATGAGGCAAGTAGGAACCACGAGTGTTTACGAATCGCAGGACAGCACCTACACACAGCTGACAGACAACGGCGCCAGCGGCGCGCTAGTGCGGACCACAGACGGAACTCAATTCTCATTTAATCACGTTACGATCAACAACGAATATCGCTGCACGCAGATAAAGGATCGCAACGGCAACTACATTTCCGCCAGCTTTGACGGGACCAACGGTCACATTCTAAGCATAACCGACACGCTCAATCGGGTTGTGAACTTCATTTACGACGGGAATAACAACCTGCAGGTGATCAGGCAGACCTGGGCTTCAGGAGCACACGATTGGGCAACGTTTTATTACGGCGAGGTTTTTGTCCAGCCAGGATTTGGCGGCGGGTTACTGGTCAACGGACCGAATGGAAACAATGTAACGGTGCTTACACAAGTTAACCTGGACGATGGCTCATACTTCACTTTCGACTACAATTCACTGTTCGGACAGGTTAATGGCGTCAATCATTGGGCTCCCGATAACCATCTGCTTGCTTACACAAAGTACAACGTAAATTCTGCCAGCGGCCAGACTGAGTGCCCGCGATTCACTGAGCGTCGCGATTGG
>WNFR01008404.1_pt1 | contig 13726 bp, 15 predicted proteins | sample 5400221 | NCBI WGS metagenome assembly WNFR01 (sample SAMN13153357, study PRJNA577476) | soil metagenome | isolation source: 40 cm soil under Madrone tree | place: USA:California | collected 2016-06-14
GGCCTGGGTGGCGAGCGCCGAGCGCAGGCCGCCGGCGCAGAAGAATACGAAGCGCTTGTCCTGCGCGAAGACCGGCTTGTGATAGTGGCTTTGCGGATCGACCCAGAATTCCAGGAGCCCGCGCGGACAATGGAAGGCGCCCGGCACCCGGCCCTCGCGGTCGAGCTCGCGGATGTCGCGGATGTCGACCAGGACGACGTCCGGCCGGCCATGCAGCGTGACGGCGTCGGCCGCGCTCAGAGTCTCGACCTCCCTTTCGGCGGCCGCCACCAGGTCGTCGACATGGACCGTGATGTTCTGCGCCATCTCGCCTCCCCCAAAGAACCAGACAGAACCGCTATTGCGGATCCTCGCCGAAATAGCTGCAGGACTCGCCGCAGCTGTCGCGGTAGACCGTGACGCGGGCGAGGTTTTGGCTCGGCCGGATGCGATCGTAGATGTAACGGGCCAGCACCTCGAGGGTCGGCGTCGCCAGCCCGTCGATCCGGTTGAGCAGACGGTGGTCGAGGGTGCGCCGGATCTCTGCGAGCTCGGCGTCGAGCGCGCCGAAATCCTTCACCATTCCGGTTGTCGGATTGGGCCGGCCCCGCACCGCCACCTCGGCGCGAAACGAATGGCCGTGCACATGCTCGGCGTCCGGCCCCAGGGTGGTGCCGGATAACGTGTGGGCCGCCTCGAAGCGGAACGTCTTGACGATTTCCCACATCAGCGGATTCCCAGCACTTTGTGGGTCTGCAGGCTCAGGCGCCATTGCGGATGCGCCACGCAATAGGCCACCGCCTTGGCGGTGTTCTCGGCGAGCGCCGGACCGTCCATGGGTTGCAGCGAAAAGCGCGCGAAGGCGAGGCCCGCGAAAACGTCGGGGGGCGCGTCGGGCTGCGGATAGACCAGCTTCAATTCGTGGCCGGCGCGTGCCGCGAGCGGCGTTGCGCCTTTCGGGCTGACGCAGATCCAGTCGATGCCGTCGGGCGGGACCAGCGTCCCGTTGGTCTCGAGCCCGATCTCGAAGCCGCGGGCGTGCAGCGCGGCGATCAGCGCCGCGTCGACCTGCAGCAGCGGCTCGCCGCCGGTGAGCACCACATAGCGCCCGCCCCGCTCCTCGCCCCAGGCGCGCCCGACGGCGTCGGCCAGCGCCGCCGCGTCGGCGTAGCGGCCGCCGTCCGTGCCGTCGGTGCCGACGAAATCGGTGTCGCAGAACGTGCAGGCAGCCTCGGCGCGGTCCTGCTCGCGCCCGGTCCACAGGTTGCAGCCCGCGAAGCGGCAGAATACGGCCGCCCGCCCCGCATGGGCGCCCTCGCCTTGCAGCGTGAGAAAGATTTCCTTGACGGCATAGCTCATGGGATCTGGTCGGCTTGGGCTCGATCGATGGGGGTCATTTGCTGCACCGCCGCACCGCGGTCAAGCGCCCGCCCGCCGAAAAACAAGCCAAAACCGAAGGAATGATGACCGCCAGGACCCGCCTAAATCGCGCTGAGCCAATAGGAAAAGGCCACGATCGCCACCAGCCCGGCGCCGAGCCACAGCACCAGCCGCAGTGCCTCGGGATCGGCGTCTTCGGTACCCTGATTATGGTGACTGGACATCACTCTACTCCCCGACACGCCATAACGTCACGGCCCGGCGTTGAGAATCCGGGGGAACGCGCGTACCACATGAACGTCGCATGGGGCGGCAAGGTTCCACCGCTGTGGCGTGTTCTTTGCGCGAGGCGGCAAGAAGCAGGACAACGGATGCGCTTGTTCGGGACCATCGACCTGATTGCGCTCGGCTGTTTCGTCGGGGCCTGGATCGCCTATGCGATCGCGGTCGAATGGACGCCGCATGGCCGCCACAGCCTCAACGCCCATATGGACCGCTACCGCGAGATCTGGATGCGGCGGATGCTGCACCGCGAGGCCCGGATGGTCGACATGCAGATCATGGCGGCGCTGCAGAGCGGCACCGCCTTTTTCGCCTCGACCTCGCTGATCGCGATCGGCGGCACGCTCAGCCTGCTGCACGCGACCGACGAGATCCTGTCGGTGATGGGCGCGCTACCGCTGAGCGTCGCGATGAGCCGCGAGCAATGGGACGTGAAGGCGATCGGCCTCGTCATCATCTTCACCTACGGCTTCTTCAAATTCGCCTGGTCCTACCGGCTCTACAATTATGTCGCGATCCTGCTGGGCGCGGCGCCGTTCTCGGCCGACAAGGAAACGCCGGAAGCCGAGGCCCATATCCGCCGCACCGCGCGGCTTTTCCAGTCCGCCGGCCGGCACTTCAACCGCGGCCAGCGCGCCTTCTTCCTGGCGCTCGGCTATCTGGGCTGGTTCGCCGGACCTTACGTGCTGATGGCGTCGACCGCCGCCGTCGTCGTGGTGATGTGGCGGCGGCAGTTCGCGTCCGAATCGCGGCAGGCGGTGTTGGAGGATTGATCGCGGCGCCATAGCCGCGACACGGGTCGATGCTCAAGCGCGCGCCTCGGCGAATGTCCGGGCATCGAGGAGAAATTTGCGGTAAGTGCTCGATATCCTCAGCCAGCTCCACGCCGAAAGAACCGTGAGGAGTGCGCCTCCGCATATGACCAGGGGAAGCACGCGCGAAGCCGGTTCACTGCATGGTGGCGTGGATGGAATGGAAAAATAGCCGAGCGCGGCGACGAAGAGTGCAACCGGCACGATCCAGGTCTCCCAATTCGACAACCATATGTCGGCCTCGGAAACGGTTTTGCGATTATCCGATGGACGATCTTGGACCGTCCATTTTCCAATGATCGGCCGAGCGCGATGGAGCCATATGCCTTGCTCTATCCCAGCCACCAATTTCTCATCGTCGGTTCGCGGAAGCTTGTGGGACGCCAGCACCAGAATGAGCCAAACCAAGTAGGACGCCGCAAGCACGCCATAGACCCCGGCATAGTGCGGCTTGCCGCACAGCAAGTATCTCTGCGCCGCGTAGGCGGCCGTGACCGTCAACGCCGGGCCGTAGACCGCCAATGCCCGCGTGAGACGAATGCGCGATCGAAGATACTCCAGTCGATCGGATAAGCCCTTATCCGTCAGGCAATGGAACAGCAGCCGGTCTTCGGGAAAGAAATCGACCGGCTCGGATTTGAGCTTGTGCGCACCCGCGTAGGCCATGCTCAGCCGGTGCATCTGGTCGACCCGCTCCATCAGCGTATCCGACAGACGATCAAACGGAATTCCGATAAAGAAGGCGACTCCGATGGCCGCCGAGCCTACGACCGCAACATCGGCCAAGCTCTCGGGCGGCCGTAACTGGCTGACGCTTTCCGCCAGCCAGGGAAGCAGCACGACCAGGATGATCAGGAATCCGATGAAGACCTGCTCGAGATAGAGCTCGGTGGTCTTCATCGCCGTGACTCCGCGGCGCGCTCGGCGTCGCGCAGCAAACTCCGGGACTCCGCGAAGCCGAGCGCGCCCAGCGCATCATCGAATCCGAACCATGCGGTCTCACGTTCCGCCGGCCGGCTGTCCGCGTTCTCGCGCGACATCAGAAACATCGCCGCCCTGCCGTTATCGATCGCGAGCTCTCCCAGGCGCGCCACGATGTTGGCGCGCACGCCGGATTCCTCCAGCACTTCCCGCAGGGCCGCCTGCTCGGCCGTTTCGCCGGCTTCGATATGGCCTTTGGGAAAAACCCATGCGCGCGGCGCGGCGCGGGCGCGCACCAGCAGATATTCGCGACCCTTGTCGGCGGGCCGAAACACGACGCCGCCGGCATGCGTCAAGGAATCCGACATCGCACGCATCCTCTCGCCGCCAAGGATCGCCCGTTTCGCAGACGCGGCGGCGAGGCCAATGCCCTCACGCCGCCGCCGTCCCGCCCCGGTTCCATCCGCGCCCGCCCTCGCCGAAAATCTCGAAGCCGCCGTCGGTCACCACCACCGTGTCCTCGAGCTTGATGAAGCCGCGGCGCGGATGCGCCAGCGTGGTCTCGACCGACACCACCATGCCGGTCTCGAGCGGGCGGCTCGCGTCATAGGCATCGTAGGGCACCGGCCCCGAGGCGGTGAGCCGCGGCGCCTCGTGGCTCACCAGCCCCATGCCATGCGCCAGGAAATGCATGTGGTTGTGCTGCTTCGATTGGCGCACCAGCGGATCGGCCGCCGCATAGATGTCGCCGCCCATCCGGCCGGCCTTGACCGGCTTCATGGCGGCGCGCTGGATCTGCTCGATCTCGCCCAGCAGGTCCTCGAGCTCGGCATCGGGCTCGCCGTGGATCGCCATGCGGCAGAGATCGCCGATATAGCCGTGGTAATTGCCGCCGGAGTCGAGCGACAGGATGTCGCCCGCCTCCCAGCGCTGCTCGGAGGGCGCGCGGTTGAGGCTGGTGCCCGCCGTGATCAGGCAATATTCGAAAATGAGCCCGCGGTCGGTCTCCTCGCGCCGCAGCGCTTCGGTCAGCGCGCGCTTGGTGGCGCCCGGGCCGTGGCTCGCGATCACCGCCAGCATGGAGTCGATCACGGCTTCCGAGGCGACCCGCAGCTTCTCGAGCTCCTGCGGGCTCTTGCGCGCGCGCATGCGCTCGAGCACGAACACCGCGTCCACGATCTCGCTGCCGGCAAATGCCTGGCGCAGCGCGCCGCCCGCATCCATCGGCAGGAAGCCGAGCTCGGCCCCGATGCGGCGGGTCTTGGCGCCCGACTTGCGGATATGGTCGATCGCCTTCTGCATCACGTCGACCGAGCCGGACGACGTGGTCTGCGCCTCGCTCACCCAGAAGGGCTCGTTCTCCTTCTGGAAGCCTTCCAGCCGGTGGCCGAAATAGGCCGCCTTGTCGGGCGCGCCCTTGGGATAGACGAAGACCGGCAGGTAGCGGCTGAGCCCCATCGCGTCCATGTAGTCGAAAAAGAAGGCGCGGTGGCCGCCAAGCAGATATTGCACATTGTGCTTGGAGGTCGCGAGCAGCACGTCGATGCCGGCCTCCTCCATCAGAAGGTCGAGCCGGTCGGTGTCGAACGGAATGGCGCGGCGCGATGGTGCGGTGGAGTCGAGCATGATAGTCTTCCTTGCGATGCAGACGTGATGGCACTCCCGGGGCGGCTTCAAGTCAAGGCACGCACCGCCGCCTGGGACACCGATTGATCCGGCGCGTGCCAGGGCGCCGGCCCGCGGAGGCATGCTGCCGGACCGGCGGCCTCTCGATCCAGATCGTCATACCAAGGAGCCCGCAATGCCGCACCAGGGTGACCGCCGCGCAGCTTCGCCTTCCCGGTTTTCGCATGGCGCAATTTCCCGTCTTGGAGGGGCCGCGCTTGCGCTGGGGCTGCTTGTGCCGGCGCTGCCCGGCCGCGATGCCGCCCAGGCTCAGCAATCCGAGCCCGCCGCGCCGGCCGACCCGGCCTCCCTTCCCGATCAGCAGCTCGGTCACCGCTTCACCGTGAAGGCCGAGGACCTGCCGCCGCCGCGCACCGGCCCGATCGTCTCGGCCCGCTCCCTGGTGTTGCCCTATGAGGGCCAGGTCCCGCGCGTGCCGGAAGGTTTTACGGCCACGCCCTTTGCGACCGGCCTCGCGCATCCCCGCCGCCTGCTGGTGCTGCCGAACGGCGACGTTCTCGTGGCCGAGCAGAAGGTCGGCTACATCACGCTGCTGCGCGACCAGGACGGCGACGGCAAGGCCGACTGGATCGAGCGTCACGCCGAAGGATTCACCGCGCCTTACGGGCTCGCCTGGCGCGACAACGAGGTCCTGGTGGCGGACCAGGACGGCATCTGGCGCGTGCCGCACCAGCTCGACAACCTGCGGCCCGGCCGCAACGTCGAGCAGCGCGTCGCCGATGTGCCGGCCGACCGGCGCAAGGCCTCGCCGCACATCGTCGGCGAGGAAATGATCACCCAGAAAGGCGTGTTCGGCATCGTCAAAGGCCATGCCAACCGCCATATCGCCATCGAGCCGAAGAGCGGCGCGCTGTTCGTCGGCGTCGGCTCGTCGGGCAATATCGGGGTCGAGCCCGAAGTGAAAGCCACCATCCAGCGCTTTGAGCCCAACGGCACCGGCCAGACCACCTTTGCGTCCGGCCTGCGCAACGCCACATCCCTGGCGTTCCATCCCGACACCGGCGAGCTCTTCACGATCGTGCAGGAGCGCGACGGGCTCGGCGACCGGCTGGTCCCTGATTTCCTGACCCATGTCGAGAAGGGCGCGTTCTACGGCTGGCCCTATTCCTATATCGGCCAGAACCCGATGCCCGGCTTCGCCGCCATGCGCCCCGACAAGGTGCAGGCCGCGGTGAAGCCCGACCTGCTGTTCGAGGCGCATTCGTCGCTGCTCGACATCGTGTTCTACACCGCCAACCAGTTCCCGGCGGAGTATCGCGGCGACGCCTTCGTGGCGCTGAAAGGTTCGTGGAACCGGTCGAACCCCACCGGCTACAAGATCGTGCGCGTGCCATTCAAGGATGGGCGCCCGCAGGGCTTCTACGAGAATTTCGCCGCCGGCTTCTGGGTCTCCGGCACGGAACGCGCCGAGGTGTGGGGCCGGCCCGCCGCGCTCGCCATCGCCAAGGACGGCTCGCTGCTCGTCGCCGACGACACCGGCGGCACCATCTGGCGGATTTCCTACACCGGAACGAAAGCGCAGAACGCTCCGCCGGGCGAGAGCACGGGCGCCGCGCCGAAGTGACGCGCGTCGTCATTGCGAGCGAAGCGAAGCAATCTCAGCCGCACACTCAATGGCAGGGATTGCTTCGTCGCGCTTTGCGCTCCTCGCAATGACGGCTACGTCCGGTAGCTCGGATCGAGGCGATCGAGCTTGCGCAGATAGGCGGGCCAGTCGGCCGAGCCGCGGCCGGCGTCGTGCTTGTCGTATTGCACAACGGTCTTGGCGCAGACGTCCGGCGGGATCTCGATCAGCTCGGCGCCGGTCGCTTCCATCATGAGCTGGATTTTTGCCGCTTCCATCAGGTGTTTCATCAGCACGAAAGCCTCGCGCGCCGTCTTGCCGACGGTCAGCATGCCATGATTGTTCAGGATCATGGCGCGGTTGTCGGCAAGATCGGCGATCAGCCGCTCGCGCTCGCCGAAATCCTCGGTGATGCCCTCGTAAGGATGATAGCCGAGGCAGCCGTAGAAGCGCGTGGCCTCCTGCGAGATCATGCGCAGCCCGCTCTTCAGTCCCGCGAATGCCATCCCGATCTCGGTATGGACATGCACCGCGCAATTGACGTCCGGCCGTCCGCGCAGCACGCCGCCATGCAGCGTGAAGCCGGGCCGGTTGACGCCGGCCTTCTCGTCGAGGTCGTCATCCATGTCGACCTTCACGAGATTCGACGCCGTGACCTCGGTCCACAACAGCTCGTGGCGCTTCATCAGGAATTTGCGCGGCTCGCCCGGCACCCGCATGGAGCAGTGGTTGTAGATCACGTCGTCCCAGCCGTGATCCGCCACCAGGCGATAGACCGCCGCGAGATCGAGGCGCGCTTGCCATTCCTCGGCTGACATGCCCTTGGGCGCCTTCGTGGGGGCGGACGCGTGGATGTTCATTGGAGGTCTCCGTCGTGGTCGAGGGGCGAATGGAGAATAGACGACGACTTCTCGCTACTCGCTATTCCCTACTTCCTGCTCGCGTCTCCCGGCCGCCATTCGCCCCGCGCCATGCGCGCGGTCTCGGTCTTCAGCGTCTGCGCGGCCGGCTCGTCCTTCTCGAAATTGAGCTCGACCTTGGCGCCGTTGACGTCGAGAAAGAACATCTGCCAGGTGCCGGTCTCGCCCTGCTGGCTGAGCTCGTAGCGCACGCCGCGCTTCTTGAGCTTGGCGGCGACGTCGCCCAGGCCGGTGGCGCTGAACGCCATGTGGTCGAGCACGCCGTTCGGACTCTGGGGCATCTCGATCGGATCGATCACATGCAGCACCGCCTGCTCGCCCGCATACATCCAGGCACCGGGGCGGGTGATGGGCGGACGATAGCCGACCTTCAGGCCGAGGATGTCGCTGTAGAAATCCTGGGTCGCGGCGACATCCTTGGTCAGGATGGTGAAATGGTTCATCGCATGGGCCGGCATCGGGTTCCTCGTGAGGTGGAAGGCTCGGCGATATTCTATCGCACCGGCCCAGGGGGTAAAGCCCGAACGATGCGGCGTAAAAGCAATGCCGCTCAGCGCCGGCAGGCCTCTGCGCCCTCGCACGCCGCGCTTTGCGGTCCCGGGAAGAGCGCCGAGCTTTCGCCCGCGGCCCAATACATCAGCAGCCCGACCCATTCGCGCATCGCGGTGTCGGTGCGGCGCAGGCCGGCGGCGAGCGACTCGAACGGCATCACGAGGTCGATCGGTCCGCGCGTGCGCCAGTCGACCGGAAAAGCCTCGACCGCGAATCCGGCGCGACGGAACACCCCGATGGAACGCGGCATGTGATAGCCCGACGTGACCAGCAGCCAGCGCTCGCCGGGTTTCGGATCGACCAGCTCCTTGCTGAAGACCGCGTTCTCGATGGTGTTGCGCGCCTTGCGTTCGATGATGACGCGCGAGCGGGCAATACCGAAGCTCTCGAACAGCGTAACCGCGAAGTCGGCCTCGATGCCGCCGTGGAACACCAGGCGCGCATCGCCGCCGCTGTAGACGATGTGCGCCGACGGGTATCGTCGCGCCAGATCGGCGACCGCGGTCAGCCGCTCGGCCGCTTCATTGAGGTCGGGCGTGTGGCGCGCCGCCGAAATCTCCGGCCCGATCGCCCCGCCCAGCACCACGATTCCGTCAGGCGCGCCGCGCGAGGGATCCCAGGGCGGGAAGCGCTCCTCCAGCGGATAGATCAGAGCGTTGCCGAGCGGCGAGAAGCCGGCGACCAGCAGCAGCACGACCCCGAGCGCGGCGAGCCTTCGCCCGGCGATCCGCCAGCGCGTGAACAGCAGCGCGACCCCGATGGCGACGATCGTCGCCGCCAGGTTCGACGGCAGCGCGAAGAAGCCGAGGATCTTTGAGAGGAGGAAGAACATCGATGATCTCAACCGTCATTGCGAGGCGTGCGAAGCACGCCGAAGCAATCTCGTGCCTCGGGGATTGCTTCGCTTCGCTCGCAATGACCGCGAAATCCTCACCGCCCCTTCTTCCACGCCTCGTAGCGCTTCTTGGCGTCCTCGTCGGGCGGATAGAGGCCGGGCAGCTTGACGCCCTTCTCGACCTCGCTCACCACCCAGGTCTCGTAGCGCTCGTGCTCCTCGCCTTCCGCCACCACGAAATCGATCAGGTTCTGCGGCACCACCACGGCGCCGTCGTCGTCGGCCACGATGAGGTCGCCCGGAAAGATCGCGCAGCCGCCGCAGGCGATCGGCTCGTTCCAACCCACGAAGGTGAGCCCGTTGACCGAGGCGGGCGCCGCCGTGCCGGCGCACCACACCGGCAGTCTGGTGGCGAGGACGCCGGCCTTGTCGCGGATCACGCCGTCGGTGACGAGCGCGGTGACGCCGCGCCGCGCCATCCGCATGGTGAGGATGTCCCCGAAAATCCCCGCCGTCCTGACCCCCATGGCGTCGGCGACCGCCACACAGCCTTCCGGCATGGCCTCGATCGCGGCGCGCGTGGAGATCGGCTTGCCCCAGCTTTCGGGTGTCGCCAGGTCCTCGCGCACCGGCACGAAGCGCAGCGTGAAGGCCGGCCCGATCAGCCGCTGCCCGCCCGAATTGAGCGGCATCGGCCCGTCCATCCAGCAGCGCCGGATGCCCTTCTTGAGCAGCATCGTGGTGATGGTCGCGGTGGTGACGTGGCGCAGCTTGTCGTAGGAAACGGTGCTCATCAAAACCTCAACTCGTCATCGCGCTGCCTGCCATTTGGCAAAGCCCTGCGCCCGCAACCGGCAGGCCGGGCACTCGCCGCAGCCATAGCCCCAGGCATGGCGGTGCGAGCGGTCGCCGAGATAGCAGGTGTGGGTCTCCTCGACCAGCAGGTCGACGAAGGCGTCGCCGCCGAGCTCCTGGGCGAGCCCGAAGGTCGCGGCCTTGTCGATCCACATCAGGGGCGTGTGGATGACGAAGCGCCGGTCCATGCCGAGCCCGAGCGCCACCTGCATCGCCTTGACGGTGTCGTCGCGGCAGTCGGGATAGCCGGAATAGTCGGTCTCGCACATGCCGGCGACGAGATGCTTGGCGTCACGCCGGTAGGCAAGCGCGCCGGCTAGGCAGAAGAACACCAGGTTGCGGCCGGGCACGAAGGTGGTCGGCAGGTCACTCGCCCCGATCGCGATCGCGACCTCGCTGGTGAGCGCGGTGTCGGAGATCGCCGCGAGCGCATCGACCGCCACCACATGATCCTCGCCCAGGCGCGCCGCCCAGCCGCGGTCGAGCGTCGCCATCCTGTTGCGCACGCGCGGCCGCACGTCGAGCTCGACCGCGTGGCGCTGGCCATAGGAAAATCCGACCGTTTCCACCCGCGCGAAGCGCTCCAGCGCCCAGGCGAGACACACGGTCGAATCCTGCCCGCCGGAAAACAGCACCAGCGCGGTGTCGGGGAATCCCATTTGGGCGCGCCGCCCCAGTCGACGATCCGGCCGCTCGGCTGCGCGAGCTTGCGGATCTGCGCCATCTCGGCGGCGCTGAGCTCGAAATCGAAGATCGACAGATTCTCGGTCAGCCGTTCGACCTTCGAGGTGCGCGGAATCACGGCCGCCCCCTCCTGGACCAGAAAGCGCAACGACACCTGTCCGGCGGTCTTCTTGTGCGCCGCGCCGATCGCCTTGAGGGTTGCGTCGCCGGCCGCCCGGCCGCGCGCGATCGGGCTGTAGGCGGTGACCGCCATGCCGAGCCGGCGGGTCTGCGCCACCACGGCGCTCTGGTCGAGATAGGGGTGCCACTCGATCTGGTTGGTCACCAGCGGCTCGGTCGCGAGCGCCGCCGCCTCCTGCAGCAACGGGACGGTAAAGTTCGACACCCCGATATGGCGCGCATAGCCGACGCTCTTCATCTTGCACAGCGCGCCGATCGTCTCGGCGAGCGGGATCTGCGGGTTCGGCCAGTGGATCAGCAGCAGATCGACCTCGGTGAGCCGCATGCGCGCCAGGCTCTCCTTGGTGGAGCGCTCGAGGTCGTGCGGCGACAGATGGGACTGCCACACCTTGGTGGTGACCCACACGTCCTTGCGCTTGACGCCGGACGCATGCAGGCCCTCGCCCACCTCGCGCTCGTTGTCATACATCTCGGCGGTGTCGATATGGCGATAGCCGAGCCGCAGCGCCTGCTCGACCACGCGCGCGCAGGCGCGCCCGCGCATCTCCCAGGTTCCGAGCCCGACCGCCGGTATCTTGGCGCCCTTGGCCTCGACGAAGATCATGGCGGCTTCCTGTGGTGAACCGTCATTGCGAGGAGCGCTTCGCGACGAAGCAATCTCGCGGCCAGCATGCATCTGTGGCACGAGATTGCTTCGCTTCGCTCGCAATGACAAGGGCCGATCAATTATCCCATTTCGGCGCATGCGGCGGGTTGACGACCCGGCCGTCCGGGCGCTTGAGCTTGCCGATCTCGGCCATCTCGGCATCGCCGAGCTTGAAATCGAAGATCGCCAGGTTCTCGGCCAGCCGCCCGGCGTTGGAGCTGCGCGGGATCACGATGACGCCGAGCTGGATCAGGTAGCGCAGCGCCGCCTGCGAGGCGCTCTTGTGGTGCGCCTGGCCGATGCGCGTGAGCACCGGATCGCCCGGGACCTTGCCGCGCGCGAGCGGGCAATAGGCCGTGACCGACAGCCCGTGACGACGACAGGCCGCGATCACCTTGCTCTGGTCGAGAAAGGGATGCACCTCGATCTGGTTGGTGACCAGGGGCTCGGTGGCGAGCTTCACCGCTTCCTCGATCAACGGCACGGTGAAATTGGCGATCCCGATATGGCGCGCGCGGCCGTCAGCCTTGGTCTTGCACAGCACCTTCATGGTGTCGGCCAGCGGCACGTTCGGATTGGGCCAGTGGATCAGCAGCATATCGACCGACGACAGCTTGAGCTTCTGCAGGCTTTCCTCGAACGACTTCTCGAAATCGGCCGGCGCCAGCTTGTCCTGGTAGACCTTGGTGGTGACGAAGACCTGCCCGCGGTCGAGGCCCGAGGCGCGCAGCCCCTCGCCCACCTCGGTCTCGTTGCCGTAGCGCTCCGCGGTGTCGAGATGGACATAGCCCTGCTTGAGCGCCGTGCTCACGGCCGTGACGCAGACATCGCCCTTCAGCGTCATGGTCCCGAGCCCGAGAGCCGGAATGCGCGCGCCGTTGGCTTCAACATATGGAATCAAAGTTCATTCTCCTGTTTGGTCCATCTCTGACTGTCCGTTCCCCCCTGTCGGGAGGGGTTAGGGGGTGGGACTCGTATCTTTCTCCGTCATTGCCCGCGCAAGCGGGCAATCCAGTACACGCAAGGGCCGGAAATGGAAGGGTAGAGGTCGCACCTCATCATCGACTCCCCGGAATACTGGATTGCCCGCTTGCGCGGGCAATGACGCAGTAGGGCTTGCTATCACAACCCCTGGAAAAACTTCAGCAGCAGCGCGCGGCGCGCGGTCTCGCGCGCCAGGCAGGCGGCCGTCATCTCGGTCGCCATCGTGCCCTGGATCTTGTGATAGTAGAACTCGCAGGTCGTGTTGCGATAGGCGATCCAGTCGCGCTGCATCTGGCGCAGCTTCTCCTTCTGGTCGTCGTCCAGGCCCTCGCGCAAGGTCCGGAAATTCTCGTTCAAGAGCTCGTCCCAGATGTCCTGCTCGACGTGATAGCACGCCGACGCGCCCTGGCTCGACTGCCCGATCCGGGTCTTGGTGCAGGGCTCGACCACGATCGCGAAGATGCAGCGCCGTTCCGCCTCGTTGATGTTCTGGGCGTGCTTGTCGGCGCAGGCCCGGATCGCGGAGGCGTCCTTGCGGGTCGCCCCGGCGCCCTGCGCCGCGCCGTCATGGGCGAGGCAGCCCGCCATGATGGCGGCGAGCGCAGCGATCCGTGCAAGGCGGGTTTTCATCTGGAATTTCTCTGGCATGGACGGCGCCAACTTAAACATTGCCGCACCGCTTGCAATGCCTCGTCATTGCGAGCGAAGCGAAGCAATCTCGATCCGCAGATGCGTGACTGCCGGGATTGCTTCGCTTCGCTCGCAATGACAGTCGATGGATGCCCGTGGCCTCTGACGTCACGTCGTCTTGTCGAAGATCTCCCGCCCGATCAGCATGCGGCGGATCTCGCTGGTGCCGGCCCCGATCTCGTAGAGCTTTGCGTCGCGCAGCAGGCGGCCCGTGGGATAATCGTTGATATAGCCGTTGCCGCCCAGGCACTGGATGGCGTCGAGGGCGAGCGCGGTCGCGCGCTCGGCGGCGTAGAGGATGGCGCCCGCCGCGTCCTCGCGCGTGGTCCGGCCCGCGTCGCAGGCGCGCGCCACCGCATACACATAGGCCTTGGCGGCGTTCATGGTCACATACATGTCGGCGAGCTTGCCTTGCATGAGCTGGAAGGCGCCGATCGGCTGGCCGAACTGCTTGCGCTCGTGCAGATAGGGAATCACCGCGTCGAGGCAGGCCTGCATGATGCCGAGCGGCCCGGCGGCGAGCACCACGCGCTCATAGTCGAGGCCCGACATGAGCACCGTGACTCCCTGCCCCACCGACCCGAGCACGTTCTCGGCCGGCACCTCGCAATCGGAAAACACCAGCTCGCAGGTGTCGGAGCCCCGCATGCCGAGCTTGTCGAGCTTCTGGGCGGTCGAAAAACCCTTGAAGCCCTTCTCGATCAGGAAGGCCGTGATGCCGCGCGCGCCCGCCTTCGGGTCGGTCTTGGCATAGAC
>WNFR01005521.1_pt1 | contig 13725 bp, 11 predicted proteins | sample 5400221 | NCBI WGS metagenome assembly WNFR01 (sample SAMN13153357, study PRJNA577476) | soil metagenome | isolation source: 40 cm soil under Madrone tree | place: USA:California | collected 2016-06-14
ACTACAACATGCACGGACGCACCTATCGCTACTTCACCGGCGAGCCGCTATACCCCTTCGGCTACGGGCTGAGCTACACGACTTTTGAGTACAGCAATTTGACATTCGGTAAGAGCTCACTCGACGCGAAAGATGACCTCACCGCCAGCGTTGACATAAAGAACACAGGCTCGATGATGAGCGATGAAGTGGTTCAGGTTTATTTGACTCAGCCCGGCGTGAAGGGCGCGCCCGTTCGCACACTAGCCGGCTTCCGGCGTGTTCATCTCGAACCGGGTGAAACCCAGAAAGTGCAGGTTGCGGTCCCGAACCGCAATTTGAGCTTTGTTGATGAAGCCGGAGCGAGAAGGATTACACCAGGTACTCTACAGGTTTGGCTCGGAGGCGGTCAGCCGGTTAGTCGTCAAAGCTTGCCGAGGATGGCAGGAGTTTCCGGATCTGTAAAAATCAACGGCACAGCAGTGCTGCCGAAGTAATGCATTAACCAGCACGAGCGAGGACGCCCGCGCCTCCACTGAATCGCACTTTGGAGGCACAGGCGTCCCCGCCCGTGCTTCGCTATCGTCCCATCACCCGCGGAATGTAGAACCGAAAAAATGCTTCTGGATCTGAATCCAAACAAACCTGCGCATTCGGAGCGCCGGATTCAGCGCGCGTGAAGCCCTTCTCGTCAAAACGAATACGCATCGGCTTCACCGGACAAAGCTGCGGATCGAGAATGTAAGCAATAGTCATCACATCAAACAATGTCGGTGTTTGCTGGCCCCACTCGTGATAGAGCAGTGTCAGCGCATCCGTAAGCGGCGTGCCAGCCTGAAACAATATCGCCCGCTTGACTTCATCCAATTTGAGTTGCGTCGAATCGAGCGGCATCATGAAAATCGGCACACCCGACGCGAACAGCTTCTGTGCTGACGGGATATCGTTCTTAATGTTCCACTCCGCTTCCGGCCCACGCGGTTTCGTGTACCCGAGATCGCCATATCCACGCTCAATCGACCCACCCATCAGCACCACGCGCTTCAATAAACTCCACCGCTTTGGGATGGGATGCTCGCCCAAAATGTCCGCCTTCAGCGTACGGCCGCTGAGTGAATTGACCTGGTGCCTGCGTGGGCGTGCCAACGGCCACGGGAATGTCTTCGCGTCCAACTTCGCCCAACAATCGATCCGCAAGCTTGGCTCTGATCTCCGTATCGCCAAACGTCGTTGAGACGCCAAGAATCTGCAGCTCCGGACTGCGCAGCGCGAGTGCCACCGCAAACGCATCATCCACGTCATCGCCAATATCAGTGTCAATGATGATCTTCTCGCGAGTAGCTGAAGGGGTTGCTTGCCCGCCTGAGGCGTTGGCAAACAGAAGAAAGGAACATGTCATGAAGAGCAGAACTCGTCTGAAAGAGATGGAGCTACGTGCGTCCCCGCCCGTAGCGGCCGAGACGCCCGCTGCTCCATAAAGCAAGAATGAAGACGTTACCTCAGCTAACAAATGGCAGCTTCCTCAACCGCTTACCCGTCAGCGCGAACATCGCATTCGCCACGGCTGGAGCAATCGGAGGAGTCCCCGGTTCACCCAACCCACCGGGTTCATCGCCGCTCGAAACCAGATTTACCTCAACTTCCGGCATGTCGCTCATGCGCAGTACCTGATATCCATCGAAATTTGTCTGCTGCACCGCACCCTGATCAATCGTGATCGCTCCATAGAGCGCCGCGCTCAACCCGTACGCGATTGCGCCCTCGCTCTGCGCCTCCGCTCCGTCAGGATTAATCACCGTCCCGCAGTCGACCGCCGAAACCACGCGCTCCACCTTCGGGGAGCCGTCCGCATTGGCCGAAACCTCAGCCACTTGCGCCACGTAACTGCCAAACGAGTGATGGCAAGCAACCCCGCGCGCCAGACCTTTCCGCAGCGGCTTGCCCCAACCAGATTTTTCAGCCACCGCTTGCAGCACCCGCTTCAGCCTCACGGTTGACAACCGTTCATCGTCATCGGGATCGGCATTTGGATCCTTGAGCATGCGTGCCGGTTCAAGCAGTTGTAGCCGGAACTGAACTGGATCGGCTTTTGCGGCGACAGCCAGTTCATCCACAAAACTTTCCACCGCAAACGCGTTCATCGCATCAGCCACCGATCGCCACCATGCGACCGGAACTCCTGTCGGCACCGAGGTATACTCCACCCGCAAGTTTGGAATGTTGTAAGGTACCGCAGAAGCGCCATCCATCTCCGACTTGTGTGGCGGCTCTTTTGGACTCCAATACGCATTGATCGAAGTCGAAAGCAGATGATGTCGCCACGCAACCGCCTTGCCCTGCGCATCAACTGCACCGCTCATGTGGTGATAGGCCGCAGGACGATAAAAATCGTGCTGCATATCATCTTCGCGCGTCCACACCAGCTTGATCGGCTTTCCCATGACCTTCGCAATTTGCGCAGCTTCAACAGGGAAGTCGGCCATATAACGCCGGCCGAATGCTCCCCCGGAAAGCAGCGTGTGCACAATGACCCGCTGGGGTGGAACACCCGCAATCTTGGCGATCGAAGACTGCACCCAGTGCGGTGATTGCGTCGGCGCCCACGATTCCCAGTGGTCCGCACCAGGCGCGACAGTAATATTCATCGGCTCCATCGTTGCGTGTGAAAGAAACGGCAACTCGTAGACGGCCTCAATGTGCTGCAACGGATCTCCAGAAACCTTGTTCACATCGCCGTCGTTGCGCACGGTTGTGCCGGGAGCCTTCGCAGCCTGCTCAAACGCCGCCCGCAAGCTCGCGCTCGTCTCGCCTGCATGAGCACCGCGATCCCAATCGATCTTGAGTGCCTTGCGTCCCTGCATCGCCGACCAAGTACTGTCGGCGATAACCACCACTCCGCCCGCGCTATGAACATCCTCGGCAATCGCATCAATCGTAAAGACATCCTTAACTCCAGGGACCGCTTTCGCGGCCGTGGCATCGTAATTCTTGATCTTGCCGCCGAAGGTCGGACAACGCGCCACAACCGCATACAGCATTCCCGGAACTTTTGCGTCCAATCCGAATTCAGCGGTGCCATCGCATTTCGAAGGGATATCCACGCGCGGAATCGAATGGCCAATAATTCTGAAATCCTTGGCTTCTTTCAGCGGAACATCATCTTCCGGAGGCATCGGCAGTTTCGCAGCAGCGGCCACCAGTTCGCCATATTTCAGACTGCGATTCGTATCCTGATCAATTACAGCGCCGTTTTTCGCAGCGCACTGTTCACGCGGCACATTCCATTGCTGCGCCGCAGCCGAAATCAGCATTTCACGCGCTGTCGCTCCCGCATGCCGTAAATCCCTGTATGTCGTGCGCACACTCGTGCTGCCGCCCGTTCCCAGATGCGGATAAATATCCGTTCGCGTCTCTGCTTGCTGCACTTCCACGTCTTTCCAATCGACTTCAAGTTCGTCGGCCAGGATCATCGGCAGCGTCGTTTTAATTCCTTGTCCCATTTCCGATTTCGCCACAATCAAGCGCACCCGGCCGTCTTCTCCAATGTGTACCCACGCGTCAAACGGATTGACTCTAATCTTCGGAGGTTTTCCGGGCTTCGCCGTCGTGGCGAGGTAGTCGCGCCGCAGGAAGAATCCAATGACCAGCGCTCCCCCTGCAGAAGCACTCGTAGCAACGAAAGCTCGTCTACTGATTGCCATTGCCGCGACCTCCTGCTGCGCGCTGAATGGCGCGCCGAATGCGCTGATACGTACCACAGCGGCAGATATTTCCCGACATCGCCTGATTAATCTGCTCGATCGACGGACGCGGCGTCTTCGCCAGCAACGCAGCCGCAGTCATGATTTGTCCCGACTGGCAGTAGCCGCACTGCGGCACCTGCTCATCAATCCAGGCCTGCTGCAGTGGAATCTTGATCTCCTTACTTAACCCCTCGATCGTCGTGACCCGCTTGCCAGCCACACTCGAAACCGGAGTGGAGCACGAGCGCACTTGCGCGCCATCCACATGCACAGTACAGGCGCCGCAAAGCCCCATGCCGCAACCGTATTTGGTTCCGGTCAGGCCTATGGTGTCGCGCAAGACCCAAAGCAGGGGAGTTTCAGGAGAGACATCCACTTCGTGCGGTTCGCGATTTAGAGTAAAGCGAGTAGTCGCCATCGGAATTACTCCGCAGTAACGGTAAGGTTAGACAGAAGCGGCGTAAGGAGGTTAGCACAGGAAAAGCCGGTTCTTCCAATCGCGAAAGTGCTTCTGGCTGGTCTAGTTTTGCGATGCTTCTAAGAATGTACAATGCATGAGTTCTTCATGTGTGACAGCCGCTTTCGGCTGTCCTCGGGCCCCAGGGCCATGAGAAAAATTCAGCGGAGAGACATGAACCTAACGAGATTCTTGCTTATTGCTGCGCTTTCAACTTGCGCGTACGCTCAAACTCCCTCGACTTCGAAGGAAGTTGAAGCCGTCTATCCCGACGCGCACGCCCTGTATCTCGACATACATCAGAATCCCGAACTGTCTTCGCACGAGACTCAAACTGCAGGCAAGCTGGCTTCACGCCTACGCGGCCTGGGCTATGAAGTGACAGAACACGTAGGCGGAACAGGCGTTGTTGCCATACTGAAGAATGGACCAGGCCCCACGATCATGTTCCGCACCGAACTGGACGCCCTTCCGGTAGAGGAAAAGACCGGCCTCGCGTACGCGAGCAAGATTCGCACGAAAGACGACGCCGGCCACGACGTTCCCGTAATGCATGCCTGCGGACACGACCTCCACATGGCTGCCATCTTCGCCACTGCATCCGTCATGGCCCACAGCAAAGAGAGCTGGCACGGAACGCTGATGCTGATCGGTCAACCGGCCGAAGAAACGATTAATGGCGCTAAGGGTATGGTTGATGATGGCCTATTCAAACGCTTCCCGCGGCCCGACGTGGCCCTGGCACTGCATGTCGGCAACGAACTTCCGGCAGGTAAAGTGGGAATCACCCCCGGAATCTACGACACCAACGCAGACTCGCTGCGCATAACGATCTACGGTAAGGGTGGACACGGTTCTGCGCCCCACACTGCTATCGACCCGATCGTGATCGCCGCAAGAACTATCCTCGCGCTCCAAACCATTCCTTCTCGCGAAGTGAAGCCGGGGGAAATGTCCGTCATCACCGTGGGATACATCCACGCCGGCACGAAAAACAACATCATCCCCGACCAGGCGGAACTGGGGCTGACGGTGCGCACCTACAAAGCGGACATCCGCAAGCACGTTCTCGCCTCAATCGCCCGCATCACCAAAGCTGAAGCGGAAGCAGCCGGCGCTCCGCGCGAGCCCTTAATCGAGCACTACGAAGGCACAGACGCGGTATATAACAATCCTGCCCTCGCTCAGCGCCTGCGAGGGTCGCTGGAATCCGCATTGGGCAAAGAAAATGTCGTGACAGAAGATCCGCAAACTGCCTCAGAGGATTTCTCAGTCTTCGTCGGCCAAGGCATTCCGGGCTTTTATTTCAGCCTCGGCGGAGCCGACCCGGAGAAATATACCCAAGCCAAGGCCGCAGGAACCAGTTTGCCCTCGAACCACTCGCCATTCTTCGCTCCAGATGTAGATCCGGCTCTGCATACCGCAATCACCGCAGAACTAGCCGTGCTGAGTAATTTACTGAATGGATCACCAGAGGACTTGCGGAACTCGCTAACCCCGCAAAACAAATAACGTACTCTCCGATCCAAAGGTGAGATGTGCAAGCATGTGGAAGCTGCACAAATAAGCCCGGAGGGCTGAATTCGTTAGCCCAGGACGTAAGTCCTGGGATTCGACAGCGGGTGACGCGAGTCCCGGAGGGGACAGCATGGACAGCATGCTGCACGCCATTCGCGAAAATTCGGCCATCGCGGGAGAAACACATGCTTCTTTCGCTAGAATGTATCCGTGCTGCTCCTGAAAAACCTGCGCACCACCCTCGAGATGATCAAATGGGAACATTCAATCTTTGCGCTCCCCTTCGCGCTTTGCGGCGCAATGCTCGCCGCAGGCGGACTTCCCACGCTTCGTCAGCTGCTATGGATCATCGTTGCCATGATCGCCGCCCGTTCCGCTGCCATGTCATTCAACCGCCTCGCCGACGCTTCCATTGACGCCGCCAATCCGCGCACTCACACCCGCGCTCTCCCTGCCGGGGAGCTCACTCAGAGTTTCGTTAGGAATTTTACGGCGTTATCGTCAGCGGTTTTTGTATTGGCAGCATGGCAACTGAATCATCTCGCGTTCCTGCTCTCTCCAGTAGCGTTGGCCATCCTGCTGCTCTACTCTTACACCAAGCGCTGGACGCGCTGGTCGCACCTCGTTCTGGGATTCGCCCTTGGTATCGCCCCGGCTGCCGCCTGGATCGCCGTTCGCGGCTCGCTCGACCCTCACATCCTGCTCCTCACCGCGGCGGTCACTCTCTGGGTCGCCGGTTTCGACGTGCTCTATGCCTGCCAGGACCTCGACTTCGACTTGCAAGCTGGCCTGCACTCGATTCCACGCTACTGCGGTATCGGCAAGGCGCTTTGGATCGCCCGCCTGCTTCATCTCTCAATGTTGTTTCTGCTGGCAGCTTTGGTGTGGGTTTTTGGTCTCGGTACTTTTGCGGTACTCGGCGTCGTTGCCGTTCTCGCTCTTCTCGCCTACGAGCATTCCTTGGTGTCTGCGCGAGATTTGAGTAAGCTAAACGCCGCATTCTTCACCATGAACGGAATCATCGCGGTAGTATTCTTCGTTTTTTTAGCAGCCGATCTGTTACTGCGCGCACACCCAAGCTAGTTGCGTGCCCCGTCCTTCGATACTTTATTCGGAGGTCGGGAATTTCTCCGGAGGACCATGAAAAAGTTCTTCTCACTTCTCATTCTGATCACGATGTTCTCCCTCTCGTTCACCGGCCAAACTCCCGCACGAATCGTTTCGCCTGAGGTCCAGCCGGACCGCCATGTAACTTTCCGCTTGCGCGCTCCCAACGCTGTCAAGGTCGAGGTCGCGATCGAGGGCCAGAGCTCATCAACTACTCTGCAAAAGGACGATCAGGGGATCTGGAGCGCGACCGCTGGCCCTCTGCAACCCGATATTTACGGCTACTCATTCGTAGCGGACGGTACCGCGCTAATCGACCCCTCAAATCCTCTGATGAAGCCGAATCTCCTCTCGACGCAGAGCGCGGTTCATATTCCCGGGCCGTCGTTGCCTTGGGAAGTGAGTGACGTGCCGCACGGCGAAATTCACCATCACTTCTTCCGATCCAAAATCGCCGACGATGACCGCGATTTCTATGTGTATACGCCGCCCGGCTACGATCCTCGTGCAAAACAGGACTACCCCGTTCTGTATTTGCTGCACGGCTACAGCGACGCCGCCAATGCCTGGTCGGTAGTAGGTCAGGCGAATGTGATTCTCGATAATTTAATCGCGCAAGAAAAAGCCAAGCCCATGGTCGTGGTAATGCCGCTCGGCTACGGAGACTTGGAAGTCGTCCGCCACGGTCAGAGTTCTTGGAACGGTAAGCGGAATCTCTCAAGGTTTACCGACGTGCTGCTCGCCGAAGTCATTCCCCAAGTCGAAGGATCCTACAGAGTAAAAGCAGACCGCGAATCCCGTGCCATCGCTGGGCTATCCATGGGCGGCGCAGAATCCCTCCTGACGGGCCTGAATCATTTGGACAAATTTGCCTGGGTAGGCGCCTTCAGTTCAGGCGAACTCCAGACCTATGACTTCAGCGAAGAATTCCCCGGCCTCGACGCAAACGCGAACAAGCAACTGACGCTGCTTTGGATTGCCTGCGGCACGGACGATCGTTTGATAAAGATGAGTCGTAGTTTTAAGGCATGGCTGAAAGGAAAGGGCATCCAGTTCACCGACATCGAGACTCCAGGCGGGCACACCTGGCTGGTCTGGCGCAGAAACCTGGCAACCTTGGCACCGCTGCTTTTCCGCTAGAGAGGCGGTAACGTTGCGATCCTGCACGGCGCCCGAGATATTCCGGAAATTTTGCGAAATCGATCTCCAGCGGAGTTTCCTCGCGGTAAACGACCACGTACGATCCCACGGTCCAGAAACGAACACTGCGATGGGTTAGATCGGATCTTGTATGCCCCTGGCGAGGCCTCTGCGCAAGTCCATCAAAGGAGTCAAACAAATCGTCCAGCACCCTGTCCGCAGCGCCAACATTGTCCGCAGCTATGTAATCCCAAATTGTTTTGCAGGTCGTCCAGCGCTTCAGGCGAGACTACATAATTCGCCATCGATTATTTTGCTTTGCGCCGAAGTCGGGCTCGGGCTTGTGAAACGGTAATTGCCAAGCCTCGATCCAATTGATCGATTCCGCGGTCGATTTTTTCCCGCACCGCTTCTAGTCGCGTTTTCCTGATCTCTTCCTGCTCTTCCAAGAGGCGCAAGCCGTCGCGGATGACCTCTGAAGCGGATGCATACCGTCCGCTCTTCACTTTTTCATCTACCAATCGTTCAAGTTCTGCGTCAAAGAGATGTTCATATAGGGCCGAGATTTACTATGCTGCGATCACGGGCCCCGATGTCAAGAAATAGCATAAATTGTCACGCCAGCATGGCGCTTTAATGGCGCTAATAGGCTTCAGAACCCGTCGATTCGAGCTCCAGCACAACTGTTCGCGAGCTGTGAAACGATCCTTGCTCTCCCATCACTATTTAGCTGAATCCCAAACTTTCCAGATCGATCCCCATGTTGAAGCCGACGGCATTAGCAAATCTGTTCCAAGCACAATGGTGGTATCGCTTGATTTCATTCACGATAACTTGTTGCCTTGCCACTCTGCTCGGCTGTTCGCCAGCCCAACTGAGCGACTGCATCTGGAAACATCGCTGCGAGAGTTGGTTTCACCGCTGGGCTCGGCTGCGGTATCATCGAGTTGATGCCCAACCTGCATCCTTTTCAGACTGACGACCCGCGACTCAGGCCTCTACACCAGAAGGTCTTGGCTCGTGAGCGCATCAGCGGAGAAGACGCGCTCGTCCTCTATCGCACTGGAGACATCCTCGCCGTCGGCTGGCTTGCCAATCACGTTCGCGAGCGCATGCACGGCGATCAGACCTACTTCAACGTAAACCGCCATATCAATCCTACGAACGTTTGTGTCGCCGCCTGCCGCCTCTGCGCCTTCGGACGCAAGAAAGGTGCGCCAGGCGCGTACACCATGGCCCTGGAAGAAGCCTTCGAAACCGCTGCTTCCGGATACAGCGAGGCAGTCACCGAGTTCCACATCGTCGGCGGCCTTCACCCCGATCTTCCGTTCCAATACTTTCTTGATTTAGTCAGCGGCCTCAAGCAGCGCTTCCCGCAAGTTCACCTGAAGGCGTTCACTATGGTCGAGGTCGCATATCTTGCGAAGCGCGCCAAGCTATCGATTGCTGAAACTTTGCAGCAGCTCAAAACAGCGGGGGTGGATTCACTCCCCGGCGGAGGAGCAGAGATTTTTGCCGATCGTGTCCGCCACATCATCTGCGATCACAAGATCGATGGCGACCAGTGGCTCGACACCGCCCGCTTGGCCCACAACATCGGCCTGAAATCTAACGCCACCATGCTCTACGGCCATGTGGAAAATGACGAAGACCGTGTCGACCATCTGCTGAAGCTGCGCAGCTTGCAAGACGAGACCGGCGGCTTTCAAACCTTCATCCCTTTGGCGTTTCACCCGGATAACACGCCGTTAGAGCATCTACCCAAAACGACAGGCATGCTCGACATCAAGCAGATCGCCGTCAGCCGCCTTGTGTTGGATAACTTCCCACACATCAAAGCCTATTGGCAGATGCTCACTCCAAAGATCGCACAGATCGCGCTGCGCTTTGGCGCCGACGACCTCGATGGCACCGTGATCGAAGAAAAGATATACCACGACGCCGGCGCCACAACACCGCAAGGGATGCGCCGCCAGGAACTAGTCCGTCTGATCCGCGAAGCCGGCCGCGAGCCAGTCGAGCGCGATACTCTGTATCGTCCCGTCACCCGCACCGAAACCTCGGTCACCGTCGCAGTCTAAGAAATTTCGCCGACAGATTAGTGTCGAATCTGCAGTGGGCCTAGAAGAACTCCGTCATGCTGGGCGCGGTTGCCGCCGCTCCTGGATAATCGTTAATCCCAAGCAGCTGCATGGTTAACCTGAGCGTGCTCTGGTGCTGGTATCTGGTGGTGGATCGAAAGGCTGACCTGACCTTCGGACTGACAATAATCGTCGCAACCTGTTCGTTCGGGTTAGTAGTGTCGTTGATGTCAGATTCGTCCCACGTGTAGATCAACACTGAACTTTGAAACGCGGTGCTCTGAATCAGAGGCCCAATATTCTGCGAGATCCAAGTATCAACTGTTTGCAATTTATCCGTATCGGAACAGTTTGGTATCGCCGCCGGGCAGTCATGGCCGTCATTCTCGAAATTCGGAACAATCAGTGCGTAATCGGGCAACGTGTTGTTCTGAATATCCGTTGCAAGCTGGGTGAAGGGCACGATGTTCGACGCTTGAGAACTGCTGTTTTGCACGTCTGAAAAATACGCAAAAGGATTGTGGTCTTTGCCATACGGTCCCACTGTTTGCCCCGTATAGCCAGCGTTAGGAAGGTTCTCTGCATAGATTTTCCAGCTCTTGCCGGCCTTGGTCACCGCGCGTGCCACATTGTCAGCAGTCACGGTTCCCGTGAACGAGTCGTCCATCGTGATCAGATCGCCCACGGTCAGCATGAAGTAGTTCGGCAGGGAATTGAACCGATTCGCATAGTACTGGGTTGCCAAGGCATATTGCTGCGCCAGCATATTGGTGTACGGCATCGCTGCATTACCAATCACTTGGCTGTACGAATGGTTCTCTTCGACCAGCAGGAATACATGATTGACTTGGGGAATTACCCCAGTCCCTGGCGGAGGCGGATCACTTTGCCCACCACCACCGCCACCGCACCCCAGTTCCAGCCCTGCGAAGATAACGGCCAGTAAAATGTAGATAAATGCTTTGTTAATCAGCCAACCTTCTTTCATCATTGAGTAGTAGAGACGCATCACTTCTCGACTGAGTTGCTTTCCTCCCTTCATTTTGAAAGTTGGTTGCTGCTAAACCTGAGACCGTGAGGCGTTTTCCCGTATGCGGGAATTTGTGGAATTTCCTTCGCCTTCCGCTCCTCCGGCGGGTGTAGAATCGGCTTGCGAAGGCTTCACGGGATCTTCTCCCGCCTCCGAGGCAAAAGCATGAATGTCCACGTCAGCTATAAGCTACGTAAAACCCCCGACATAGATAAAGAAATCCAGCACTGGACAGGGAAGATCCAAAAACGCCTGCAGGTTTTCCGTCCAGAATTGGTTCATCTGAAAGGCTCGGTGGAGCAAAACTCGCCGCGCGAAGGCACGACCATATCGTTGAACTTGCGCCTGCCTTCCGGACAGATGGCGGTCAAGGAATCAGCCTCTACCCCCACTGCCGCCATAAAGGCAGCCTTCGACGAGCTGCTTGGTCAAATCGGCCGTCACAAGGAACTGTTGCGCAACTCTCATCGCTGGCGAAGACGGCGTGCCCCCGAAGGCCGCCCTGCGCCTGAAGTCCCCTTCGAGCAGACCTTGGCGTCAATTCCTCCGCTGACCGCGACCGCTGATGATATTTGTTCCTACGTGAACGCGAATTTTCGTAGGCTCCGTCTCTTTGTCGAGCGCGAACTCTTTTTCCGCGAAAGTTCCGGACAGCTCGAAAACGGGTCGTTGAATTGGGAAGAAGTCCTCGACGAAGCGGTAGCCCAGGCGCTTGATGAGAACATCGAAAAACCCGACCGCATGGGATTGGAACCGTGGCTCTATCGCCTCGCTATTCGCGCCATGGATGAATTCGAATTCCGCCTGGCCGAAGGCGGAAACGATGTTGACCTGCAGGGCCTGCGCCGCCGCAGGAGCGAGCGCGCCAGCGACGAACCCCGGCTTCAGTTCCATCAGCCTGATGAAACCATGACGACGGAAAGCGGCATCGCAGATGACCGGATCTCAACTCCAGAACAGATCGCCTATTCCGACGAAATGATCACACTCGTTCAGTTTGCTCTCCGCCGCGCCACCCGACAGGACAGGGAAGCCTTCATACTGCATGCCATCGAGGGCTTTTCAGTAGACGAAATTGCCGCCATCATTGATCGCAAGGCCGAGCAGGTCCAGGACTCGATTCGAAATGCCCGCGAAAAACTGCGCCACAGCTTTCCCGTAAACAATCCATTCAAGGACAAACTGCTGCAACACACAGGAATAGACTAAAATTTCGGGGTATCTCATGATTTCTCGTGAAGATTTGCGTCAGCTCGCCTCATTTGAATGCCAGCGTCCGGATGAACTTGCTATCAGCTTTTATTTCCAGCCCAGCACGCCGAAGGACAAGTCGCACCGCGAAGAAGCCATTCTCGCGAAAGACCTCGTTCGCAAAACTATTCAGGAGATTCAACTCAGTGGCCGGCATCGCGATGCCATCGACGATCTGGAAAAGATTCTTCGCGTCGCCGAGAACCTGCACGGAAACCAGGCGCGCTCGAAGGCTGTATTCGCTTGCTCAGGCCGTGGATTGTGGCGCGAATTCGATCTACCCTCCGTGCCATCCTCAACTAAGTTGTTCGTGAACCGCCGCTTTCATCTGAAGCCGCTGGCCCCAATTTTTTCGGAGCATCCGCGGATGTGGGTCGCGCTGATCGATAGCCAATCTGCGCGCATTCTGGAAATTCAATTCGATCAGGTTCACGAACAAAGCTCCTTCAAAAGCCCGCTTTCACGTCATGGACGCAGCGATGGCTACGCAGGTTACGATGCCGGCCACGCCGAACGTCATTCCGAAGACGAAGTGCGTCGTCATTTTCGATCGGTCGCGGAATTACTGAAGAGTGCCGCTGAGAAAAAGCAATTTGAAGCACTGGTCATCGGCTGCCACGACGTCAACTGGCCCGAGTTTGAAACTCAGCTTCATCCCTATGTGAAAAAGAAACTTCTAGGTCACTTTTCAGCCGATATCGGAAGCGTAACCGACGAAATGGCGAGAGAAGTAGCGCAACGTATTCTGCGTGACTCCTTGCATCGTCACCACCAGGAGTTAATCCGCGAAGCATTAGAAGGCGCAAAAAGCAACGGTCTGGGCGTAACCGGACTACGCCGTGTCCTGCGTTCAACCGAATTAGGCGAAGTTGAGTGCATCATCATGACCGAGGACTATTCAGCCCGCGCGGTTGAGTGCACCAACTGCCGGCATCTCGATTCGCACCTGGTCCACTATTGCCCAGTCTGCGGACGTGCAACTCGCAGCCTCGAAGACGTCAGTGAAGCTCTGGTTCCGACGGCGGTCAGGAACAACATCGGCTTAGTTCTCGTTCCCCGCGATGAAACCTTGGACCGCATCGGCAACATCGCCGCACTACTGCGCTTCCGTGCCGACCGCAATACGAACCAATTGCTCGCGGCTTCGTGATCGCCACTCATTGGCAAAACGCCTCACGGACGGCTAAGATACTTGCGGTTCGCGAAGGGGAGAGCAAACGTAAGACCACTCACTCCTGCACAAATCAATCTGAAGGAGACAACCATGACGTTGAGAAACATGTTTGTGGGGCTATGTGTGCTTTCGCTCGTCACATTGGCGGCGGCTCAAAACAAAGTTTCTGGCAGTGCGCAATGCGCCAAGCCGGATATTCAGCAGAAGGTGGATATCCCGGACCATCCCGGCCACGCGCTTTCGCT
>WNFR01007189.1_pt1 | contig 13725 bp, 14 predicted proteins | sample 5400221 | NCBI WGS metagenome assembly WNFR01 (sample SAMN13153357, study PRJNA577476) | soil metagenome | isolation source: 40 cm soil under Madrone tree | place: USA:California | collected 2016-06-14
GAAGGGCATCTCGATGAAAAGATCCGCCTCGATGGACTGGCCGTTCTGGCGGGGCTTTCCACCGACCATTTTGCTCGGGGATTCCACCAGTCAGTGGGGGTGCCGCCGCACACGTATCTGTTGCGGCGGCGCTTGGAACAGGTGGAACACATGCTGCGGGAGACACATGTTCCGTTGTCGGAAATAGCCCTGGCGACTGGTTTTTCTGATCAAAGCCATCTCGCCCGGCACTTCCGGCGGTGGGCTGGAATGTCCCCGCGCCAGGTCCGCTGGACGGAAGGGAACCCCATCCGCACAAGGTAACCCTATGCGAAAAAGTAACTTAGCGACGTAAGGGCGCTGACCAAGGGAAACGTCTCTCCGGAACCTCCTTCCATCCCGGCGCGCCTGAGACGCAGCCAAATTGTGATCCAGATCACGATTCAATCGTGACTCGGATCACGATTTATCGGAAACATTCCAAACACAACAAGTTTGTTCAAGACGGCTATTGCACCTCGGTGGCAGTATTCCACTAGATTCTTACCGAAGCAGAATCAGAACTACTAACCATCACGGCCGGGGAAACGAAAGGGTAAGTCAGAAGGAGGAATTATGACGACAGCAGCAATATTGGTCCAAACTCCAAATTTGAAAGGCGAAATCGGCAGCGAGATCGGTTTTGACGTCGATTCGATCCCCGCGCTGATTCACACCGCCAGGCCTGGCGGCTACATCGATTGCTTCCGGGAAGAAATAATCATGACCTCGACATCTGAAGAGATAGTTGGAAACTCGCCTGCTTTGCAGAAAGTGCTTAATCGGGTAGCAAAGGTGGCGCCAACAGACTCAACGGTACTAATCACAGGCGAAACAGGTACGGGTAAGGAGTTGATCGCCCGCGCTATTCACAAGACCTCGAAGCGCTCTGGTCGCGCATTCGTGAGCGTTAATTGCGCCGCCATTCCGCAAGAACTGATTGCTTCGGAGTTATTCGGTCATGAGAAGGGCGCATTCACAGGTGCGACCGGGCGCCGGCTCGGCCGTTTTGAATTGGCTCAAGGGGGCACGATATTTCTTGACGAGATTGGTGAGCTTTCCCCGGAGACTCAGGTCGCGCTCCTACGTGTGCTTCAGGAACGCGAATTTGAGCGCGTCGGCGGAAACAGATCCATTAGAGCAAACGTGCGAGTTATAGTTGCGACTAACCTTGACTTGCAGGCTGCCATAGCTGCCGGAACGTTCCGCGAGGATCTTTTCTACCGCCTGAATGTATTTCCGCTTGAGATTCCTCCGTTGCGGCAACGTAGAGAAGACATTCCGATGCTGGTGGAGTACTTTATAGATCGCTACGCCAGGGAAGCCGGAAAAGACATTAGGAGTGTAAGCAGAGAAACGCTGGACTCGTTTCAGTCGTATCCCTGGCCCGGTAACATCCGCGAATTGCGCAACGTGATCGAGCGCTCGATTATTCTTTGCGACACCGAGAATTTCTCGGTCGACGAGAGGTGGCTCTGCAGTGTCGAATCAGTTCGAGCTTCGGGAAAGGCTTAGCTCTCAGGAGAAGGACGTAATTGAGGCGGCCCGTAGCTTTGGCGGCCTTTCTTTTTCTCACGACTTTGTGAGTTTCGGAGTGGGGAACGGCGTGGATTTGGGAGTTGCTTGTGCCGATGGCTGTCGCTCTCGCGCTGGTTATTGGCAGTACCGGAAGGATATTTGGAGTAGATGCATTGCTGGCAAAGAGATATCCTTCGAGTGTTCTTTGGTGAAAGCGGGGGCCTTCGGACGATGAAAAACTCGTGGAGAGAGAAATGGTGCGGTCTCGGCAATGACACCAGTCTGAGTTGACAACCTTCAATCGACTTCGCGGAGCAGACGGAAGATCGCTTCGGTCACTCTGGCGTGCAGGGCACGCGCACGCACTTCGGTGATTCGGTAGGCGGCTCTGAAAAGGCTGGCGTCGGCGGTTCGATTCCGTCCCTGGCCACCACTTACAATCAACAGCTTAAAAGACCTGTACAAACGCCTCCGCTATGCGGAGGCTTTTGATATTTTTTGTAATCTTATTGTGTTCAGCAATTCCTAATTTGGGCCGGGCTCATCGATGAGGGAACTTTAATTAGCTCGGTATGCGCCATCGCTATTTTGTCTTAAGGTTGCACTTTACCGACGAACCTAAGCATCGCCTCATTGAATTGTTCAGGCCTCTGTAACGGAGCGAAGTGGCTCACGGTGTTGAGGACGATTAACTCTGCGTTCGAAATGCTTCGAGCGAGATATTCGGCGTGTTCGCGTTTGATGAATTCATCATACTCGCTTTGTACGATCACGACAGGCACGCTGATCTTCGCGAGATCGTGCGCGGAGTAGTTGGGTTGCGTCTGCTGCATTAGGGTGACGTCTGCGACGAAGTCTTTGAAATGCTCCGGCGTAGCCGATAGCTCGGCGTAGTCCTTCGCGTGTCGAGCGAAACACCGGTTCAGAGTTGGAGTGGCTTCGAATGGCTTTACGCCGCTCGGATCCATGTTGCACGCAAAAAAGAACACGCCCGCAGCGCGTGAGGGAGCTTTCGCGGCGAGGATCAAAGCCGTGCACGCGCCGTCGCTCCAGCCCACCAGGGTGGCTTTCTCGAGATGCAACGCATCCATCACTTCCAGAACGTCGGATGCCATCAACTCGTACGAGAACGGTCTTGCGTCGTTCAGTCGCTGCCGCTTTCATCCTCTCGAATGCGGCTTGAAGTTCGGCGAAAACCGAATGTCCTGGTGCCGGTGCGCCCAGGTGCATGCTGCGCAGTTCAGCCATGAAGGAATTCCACATTGCTTCGCCACCCTTTTCCAGAAGCTCCGCGCGAATGGACAGTTCTTCCGAAGCCGGTGTGTGACGCCGCCCCCACGCCCCGATATGCGCCAACAACGGAACAAGTTGGATTGCAGGCTCAGTGAGGCTGTAGATCGCCTTTTGCTTGTGCGTCAGATCGTCTTGCCTGGACAACAGCCCCCCACTCACGAGACGCCTCAGCCGGTCAGCCAGGATGTTGGAGGCAATGCCTTCCTCAGAATTATTCAGAAGTTCACGGAAATGCCGGCGATTACCGAACATGACGTCGCGGATAACAATTAAGCTCCAACGGTCGCCAAGCATCTCCAATGTAAGGTTGATCGGGCATTCTGATCGGTGCGAGCCGAGCAAGGTCATCTTCACGCCTTTTAATCGAAAATTGATTTGCACTACGCAGTCAATTCGATTATATTGAAACTGCTTGCATTATGCAATCAGTTGTGGGAGGAGAGTGCCTTAATGTCGAAACTTCGTGTTCACGGCTTTGCAATATCTCTTGACGGCTACGGCGCAGGTCCCCATCAGGACCTCCAAAATCCACTTGGCCTTGGCGGATTAGCACTCCACGAGTGGGCATTTCCCACGCGAACCTTTCATCAGATGTTAGGAGATGACGGAGGCACGACTGGGATCGACAATGACTTTCTTGAACGCGGCTTTGAAGGCATTGGCGCGTGGATCATGGGCCGCAACATGTTTGGACCCATCCGAGGAGATTGGCCCGATAACGATTGGAAGGGCTGGTGGGGCAACAACCCGCCTTACCACACTCCCGTTTTTGTCCTCACAAACCACCCACGGGCCTCAATCACGATGGAGGGTGGTACAATTTTCCACTTTGTCAACGACGGTATTTACGCAGCGCTTGAACAAGCTGTTGAAGCTGCTGACAGTAAGGACATAAGGCTGGGTGGCGGCGTTTCCACGATCCGTCAATATCTCCGCGAAGGGCTAATAGACGAGATGCATCTCGCAGTCTCGCCAGTCCTTCTAGGTTCCGGCGAAGACTTGCTCCAGGGAATCGATGTCCCAAGTCTGGGCTATCAGCTTACGGAACACGTTTCGACTCCCAACGCTACGCATGTCGTCATCACGAAGCAGAATTAGCGCACGATCCGTCTGCCGGCTATTGCTCAGAAACGGAGCATGGTGCCTCAAGTCCGCGCCGGTAGCGGACTTCGTCTACCGTTACGCCCCACACCGAGTCTGTTCTACTCAGGCCATCGGGTGCCCACCCATCGATTTGATAAAAGCGCTCAGCGCGAACGTTACGTGCGAGGACCCACAGAACCGCACTTCGAAATCCGAGTCCGAAAAGGCGGGCACGAGCGGACGACACAAGGGCGATGCCAATTCCCCGGCCCCACTGTTCTGGATCTACATAAAGAGCACAAAGCTCTCCAAAATCCGTCACATCCGGGTCGCGCGATGGCGCTGTGGTTGCAAACCCATGGATCAAGCCTCCTTCTGCTGCCACGATCGTGTGGGGTTTTAGCGGGTCAAGGGTCACGAAATCATACTTTTGTGCTCGATCTTCAGGACGAAGTTGATCGAGGTAATCATCAGGAAGAAGTTTGCGGTAGGCAGCTTGCCATGACCGGACATGCACACGAGCCACAGCGATTGCGTCGTCTGGTTCGGCTGTCCGGAGTAACATGTCTGAGAATAGCATGAACATCAAGTTCGAAGTGCCCAGAAGAGGACCATGCTTGAATCCCCGACTAAGCTGCATGTCGGAATGCAAAGGCGAGCATGGGTTCACGACCGTGCTCGCCTTTGCTAATTGAATCAATCGACGCTACCGGGACCAGTAGTTCCTGATCTTCTGTTCAAGTAAAGTAAACGGAACATATTCAGCATTTCGGCCCGCGCTTCGTAGCTCTTCCACCATCCGCATGGCGCCATCTGCATTCCGTGTGTGAACCAGTATTGACGCCGCAGGCTGCCTTTCAGGTTGTGCGGCAAGCCAAAGAGCTACAGCGTACCCGGTTCTTTCATCATCTTTTTGCGAAGAGCCGTAGTGCTCCGGAAGAAGATCATGATCCAGGAAAATCGCATCATAAACGTTCGTTTTTAATAGTTCGATGGCGCCCGGCACGTCGTCAGCAATGTCAAGAAAATCCCCATCGAACCGGTTTGCAAACCAAATATGCCTCTTGGTATCGTCGTCTAGTAGAAAAACGCGTATCGGATGCCGTTCAACCTTGTCACTGTGTAATCCCAATCTATTTAAGATTCCACGTAAAATTCCCATGCTCAAAAACCATCACCGACCGCTGTGAGGCCGATTCTTTCTCAGAATAAACCAATAAAATTGCCAAAATAATATAGCACTGGTCCCTATGCAGGTCGAATTCACCCGGAATGTAGAATCCGGACAACCATTAATCGTTATACAATCACTCTTATGGAAACGAAACTCTCGGATGCTATAATCAATCGCGCTGCGGCTTCTACTTACTTTTTCGATCGTCAAGAAATTTCTTAGTCAAACATTCCCGGCTCGCTAAGATTCCTTTAATGTCTACAGATAGAAAGAACTTAAATTCGGCGCCGTTAATCGATCAGAACGCCTCCACCGACGGGTCTCTTAACGATACGGCGACGGACAAGGCCCCTTCGGTTTGCCCAATATGTTTTGGTACGGGAATGGAAGTCGTTCCGGGTAAGGGTGCTCGGAGGTGCGTTTGTCGTATGAAAAATCTACGTGAACGTCTTCTTGCAGATGCGCGAATACCCAGACGGTATGAAAACTGTTCGCTGCAAAACTATTATCCGGCGGACGCCAGGCTAACCCAGCAGCACGCATTCAAGTTTGCCTGGACCCTCGCTCGTGAATATCCAATAGTTGACCGCGGGCTTTTGTTTACCGGTCCGGTTGGCACCGGAAAGACCCATCTTTGTGTCGCCGTATTGCGGGAACTAATCGATAAAAAAATGGTGCCTTGTCTCTTTTATCAATTCGGGGCACTTTTGAAAGAAATTCAGAATTCATACAATCCGATCTCTCAGACCTCTGAATTTAGAGTATTACAGCCTGTTTACGACGCCGAAGTCCTGGTGCTCGACGAGCTTGGTGCGTCGAAGCCCACGGATTGGGTACGCGACCAAATGATGCAGATCATCAACACTCGTTACAATGACAAGAAGCTGACCATTTTCACCACAAATTATCTTGATACACGACGTACTGACAAAGACGAAACGCTTGAGGATCGGGTGGGGACGCGCCTTCGCTCGCGCCTGTATGAAATGTGCAAGACTATCCACATAGATGGCGAGGATTATCGGCGCAAGCTTGACGCGCAAGGATAATGGTCAGAGGTTAGAGTCCTGGGGGCAGAAGATTAATTTTGCATCTTGAATGGTGTGCTCCTACCGCTTTTTACCTTCCGTCACAATTCCTGGTTGTCATCATTTATCGTTTACCATTCAATCGCCTACTGCGCTCTCCTGTCCTTCATTTTCCTTAAATAGATTTCAAACGACGGTTTCAGCGATGGGTCAAGTTTGAAGCTGCGTGTAAAATCCCGCACTGCTTCTTCTTCTCGTCCGGTCAACAACAGGCTGACGCCGCGGTTGGCATAGGCGGTGGCAGAAGACGGGTCCAATTCGATTGCTTTGGTGTAGTCCGCGATTGCTCCTTTGACATCGCCCTTTTCCTGTCTCGCAATCCCTCGATTCACATAAACCACAGCGTCGTTCGGGTCCAGTTCGATCGCTCGATTGTAATCAGCTAACGCCGCACTCACATCGCCATTTGTCTTTTCGATTATGCCGCGCGCTAAATAGGCGCCGGAGAGTGTTGGGTTCAACACAATTGCCTTTGTGAAATCCGCTAGCGCGGCTTTCGATTCGCTTTTACTTTGGAACGCCAGGCCGCGAGCATAGAATCCGTCAGCGTTTTCAGGATTGAGTTGCAAACAGCGATTAAGGTCCTCAATTGCTTTGTCAGTAAGCTTTTGATCCTCATAGATCAGAGCGCGATTATAGTAAGCATCCGCGAATTGCGGGGAAATTTCGATCGCCTTGTTGCTATCGGCCAGGGCAGCGTCCAGTTGACCCTTGTCTTTCAAGGCTGACGCACGATTGTAGTATCCGAAGGGGCTTTTCATGTCCAATTCAATCGCACGCGTATAATCTTTGATCGCCGCATCCAGGTCCCCCTTCGCTCTGAACCCATTCCCTCGGTTGTTATATCCTGTTGCGAAGGTCGGCGAAATCTCGATAGACTTTGTAAAATCCGCAATCGCGGCATCCATGTCTCCAAAATTCATCTCCCCGACTCCCCGATTGTAATAGGACATAAACTCCTTCGGATTGAGTTCGATCGCCTTCGTATAGTCCGCCAAAGCACCAGCCTTATCCCCCTTTGCCATGCGGACATTGGCGCGATTGTTGTAGGCATCAATAAATTTTGGGTCAAATTCGATTGCCTTGTCATAGTCAGCGAGCGCGCCTTCAAGGTTGTTGACAGCCTGTTTTTCGAGGCCTCGGTTATAGAACTCCCCCGCTGCGCGTGACTTGGTTTGGCTAAATATTGTTTGAAAGGACAGAGTTGCAATACAAAGAAATAAGGGGGCGACAAATCGCATAGTTCTCCAAATAACTGACGGTTTATGTGCTGCAAAGCCTCGTTGAAACTATACAAAACTCTGTTTCACCTGCCAACCTTGTTCTTTGGCGTCGAACCCGGCGCCGGCGCCGAGCCAAATCAAGTCCAGACTGGGGCTTTTTCGAATGACTGCCCCATACTTAACACGATCGCGAAATATTGAGCGCTTTCCAATTCGTCCCCTCCCACTCTGTCATGTATAATTTCCGCTTGCGCTAAACATGCCGATTTGCGAGTTGGGGATGGAGTCCCGCGTATTAAGAATGCCCAAACGAACTGACATTAAAAAAATTTTGATCATTGGTTCCGGCCCGATTGTCATCGGTCAGGCCTGCGAATTCGACTATTCGGGTACTCAAGCCTGTCGTGCCTTGAAACAGGAAGGCTACTGCGTCGTATTGGTTAATTCGAATCCGGCGACAATTATGACTGATCCTGACACGGCCGACAGGACTTATATCGAACCCCTTACGCTTGAGGCTGTTACAGCGATCATCCGTCGCGAACGTCCCGACGCGCTGCTTCCCACCGTCGGCGGTCAGACTGCGTTGAATCTGGCGATAGCGTTGTCTGACGCCGGTGTGCTGGAGGAGTTTGGGGTTGAAATGATCGGTGCTACTCGCGAAGCTGTCAAAGTCGCCGAGGATCGAAGGCTTTTCAAAGCGGCGATGGTAGAAGCGGGACTGCCGATGCCGCGAGGGGGATTTGCGCGCTCGTGGGCAGATGCCGAAGAGATTGTTAAGGAAACTGGCTACCCGGCGATCATTCGCCCGTCTTTTACCCTCGGCGGTACCGGCGCGGGCACTGCTTTTAACCCTGAAGAATACGAGGAACTCGTTCGGAGTGGCCTGGCGGCCTCTCCTATGCACGAAGTGTTGATCGAAGAGTCGATTCTGGGATGGAAAGAATACGAACTGGAAGTGATGCGCGACCTCTCGGATAACGTCGTGATTATCTGCTCGATCGAGAATTTCGATCCAATGGGTGTTCATACGGGAGATTCAATAACAGTAGCGCCGGCCCAAACGCTCTCTGATGTGGAGTACCAGATCCTTCGGGACATGTCGCTGAAGATTATACGAAGGGTCGGTGTTGAAACTGGAGGGTCCAATATTCAGTTCGCGGTAAACCCTGTGAACGGCGACATTCGTGTTATCGAAATGAACCCTCGCGTTTCGCGTTCTTCTGCGCTGGCTTCAAAGGCGACCGGGTTTCCGATTGCGAAGATAGCGGCCAAACTAGCTGTTGGATATACCCTTGACGAAATTCCAAACGATATTACGAAGAAGACGCCCGCGTCTTTCGAACCAACTATAGACTACGTCGTCGCCAAGATTCCGAAATGGGCGTTCGAAAAGTTTCGTGAAGCCGAAGATGTGCTGGGCACGCAAATGAAATCGGTCGGCGAGGTAATGGCCATTGGCCGGACGTTTAAAGAAGCATTGTTTAAGGGCCTGCGCTCGCTCGAATCCGTAAAACCGCTCCGCCTCGCGAATGTTGCGGATGACGAGTTGCAGCGCAAATTGGCGCGTCCAAATTCGCTACGATTTTCTTATATTACCTATGCATTGCAACAGGGCTGGTCTATTGAAGAGATTCACCGGTTATCGCGAATCGATCCGTGGTTTCTTGAGCAGCTTAAGGATGTAATGGATATCCAGAAGGAGATTGACGGGCAAACGCTTGAGGACCTTTCTCCAGCTTTGATTCGAGCCGCCAAAGAGTCTGGCTTGTCTGACCGTCGACTTGCTTACCTGACCGCGAGTTCCGAAGACATTGTCCGCGCGCATCGCAAGAAACTGGGGATTGTTCCTGTTTTTAAGCGGGTTGACACTTGCGGCGCCGAGTTTGAATCCTTCACACCGTATCTTTATTCGACATACGAGGAAGAGGATGAGTCAGCGCCGACCAATCGACGAAAGATTATGATTCTTGGCTCCGGTCCGAATCGAATAGGGCAGGGAATCGAGTTTGACTACTGTTGCTGTCATGCGGCGTTCGCGCTTCGTGAAGCCGGCTTCGAAACGATAATGGTCAACTGCAATCCGGAGACCGTTTCGACCGATTATGACACTTCTGACCGTCTGTATTTTGAACCGTTGACTTTCGAAGACGTCATGAACATCGTCGACGTCGAAAAACCTGAAGGCGTGATCGTTCAATTCGGAGGTCAGACACCTTTGAATTTGGCGGTGCGCCTTCATGAAGCCGGTGTCCCGATCATTGGCACCTCACCCGATTCTATTGATTTGGCGGAGGACCGCAAACGCTTTGGGGCGCTGCTTGATGAGCTTGCGATTCCTCAGCCGGAGAACGGCACGGCGATCAGCATTGCGGAATCGAAGGAAATTGCTGTCCGGATCGGATACCCGGTTCTGGTCAGGCCCAGCTATGTTCTCGGCGGGCGAGCGATGGCCATCGTTTACGATGAAAAGAGTCTCGATGAATACATGCGGCACGCCGTGGACTTTTCGCCGGATCGGCCTGTACTGATCGACAAATTTCTCGAGCGGGCGGCCGAGTTTGATGTCGACGCCCTGGCGGACGACCAGACGTGTATCATCGCTGGTATTCAGGAACATATCGAAGAGGCGGGGATTCACTCCGGCGACTCTTCCTGCGTGCTTCCCGCGGTCAAGATCGATGCCGAACATCTTGAGACGATGCGTCACTACACTCGAAAACTGGCTGACGCTTTGAAAGTTCGAGGACTGATGAACATCCAATTCGCAATCAAGGACGATCGGGTTTTTGTGCTTGAGGTCAATCCGCGCGCCTCGCGCACGGTTCCCTTCGTTTCGAAGGCTACGGGGGTGCCGCTCGCTCGAATTGCTGCTCTGGTGATGGCCGGCCATTCGCTTGAGTCCTTTAACCTTCCATCTGAACTTAGCGTGGGCGAGCGATTCTATATAAAATCGCCTGTTTTCCCCTTTGTTAAGTTTCCAGGAGTAGATCCAATTCTTAGTCCCGAAATGCACTCCACGGGCGAGGTAATGGGAGTTGGTGCTTCTTTTGGTGAAGCGTATGGCAAGGCAATGATGGGCGCGGGGACGATGTTGCCGGAACGCGGCATGGCTTTTATAAGTGTCAACGATGGGGATAAGGGAATTGCCGCTCTGCTGGCCCGCCGGCTTGTTCGTCTTGGATTCAGCCTGGTTGCGACGTTTGGCACCGCTTTGCGACTGCGTGAAGTTGGCCTGGAAGTTGAAACGGTTTTCAAGGTCAATGAAGGCCGTCCAAACGTTGTCGACGAGATAAAGCGCGGTGCAATCGCCCTGATCATCAACACCCCGCTTGGACGTACTTCGCATTTCGACGAACAGGCGATCCGCAGGGCTGCCCTCCAATATAACGTGCCATGTGTCACAACTATGACGGGGGCGCAGGCCCTGGTGGAGGCCATCGGGACGCGATTGCAGGGTAACCCGGTATCGATTTATTCATTACAGGAGCTGCACGAAGCATCCGCCGCGACCTTACCGACGGCATAGGACGAACTGCTGAGAGGAAACAGTATAGTGGACATTAACAGCCCCGAAGCCCTTAAACGAATCTTTGAAGAATGTAAGGTCATCGCCGTCGTGGGACTATCATCGAATCCTATGCGTCCATCAAACGGAGTCGCCGGGTTCATGCGGCGCGCTGGGTATCAAGTGATCCCTGTCAACCCGAACGAAACCACGGTTTTCGGCCAAAAGTCTTATGCCACGCTCTCGGACATTCCTCAGCGGGTCGACCTCGTTGACGTCTTTCGCCGATCCGAAGAGGCCGGCGCAGTGGTCGACGAAGCGATAAAGATTGGCGCAAAGGCGGTTTGGCTTCAGGAGGGAGTTTATGACAGCGAAGCAGCAAACCGAGCTGTCTCGGCTGGCCTAATGGTTGTAATGGACCGTTGCTGGTTAAAGGATTATCCCCGCAGCTATTGAATGTTGAGCACTGAGGCGACAGAGCCGAAAGAATTCGAAAACCAAAAGTTTGTCGCGCTTCACGATTCCGATGTCCATTAAAGCCGCCGTAATAACCGTCAGTGACCGTTGCGCCGCAGGTGCAGCAGTCGATCTTTCAGGGCCGGCTCTGATCCAGGAATTACAGGCGCTTGGGGCCGATATTGCCGCAACTAAGATTGTTTCTGATGACCTGGACGCCCTGAGTTCGCTGCTCCGGGATATGTGTGATCGGCATACCGCGAATCTGATTCTGACGACCGGCGGCACGGGATTCAGCCCACGAGACAACACTCCAGAGGCAACCCTGGCGGTGATCGAAAGGGAAGCGCCGGGCTTGTCAGAGGCAATGCGGGCTGCAACCTTAAAGAACACTCCAATGGCGATGACGTCGCGGGGAATATGCGGCATTTGTAAAGGTACTCTGATAGTCAATCTGCCGGGGTCGCCCAAAGGGGCCGTTGAATGCTTTGCCGTAATCAAGCCTGTCCTTGGCCACGTCATTTCTTTGCTTGAAGGCAAGCCGCATACACAGGCATAGACTCAAAATCAAAATGGTTTTGACAATCTCTGGCTTGGCCGCATACACTTTGCTTGATCTCATTGATTCGCGGGCAGTGCGGGCATCGGTCCTGCGTGCTGTCGCCCCTGGAGGCGAGTGATGCTGAGCGCGATCCTTCTTCAAACTGTAAACAACGGGTTTACAACCTCGGTTGGAAGTCCAATCACGGCCTATTGGCCCGTGATGCTCTTCTTCGTGATTGCAGCCATTTTCCCGGTTTTGCCAGTCGTTCTTGGGCGATTTCTTCGTCCAAGTATTTATTTAAAATCGAAGATGCGGCCCTACGAGTGCGGGATTGATCCCGTTTCCGAGGCTCACGACCGCTTTACCGTGCGATATTACATCGTCGCTATGTTGTTTTTGATCTTCGACGTCGAGACGATTTTTTTGTTGCCCTGGGCAATTATATTTATGGGCGATGATTTCTCGTTCGCAACGTTTGCTTTGATCGAGATGTTTGTGTTTATCGGAATCCTTATCGTTGGTTATTATTATGCATGGCGCAAAGGTGCGCTCGAGTGGGCGTAGCGAGGAGGAGCGCAAGGCTTAAGTGGAGAGTCCAATCTGATGCAACCTGGGTGAGTTTCGATTTTCCTTGAATTGGTTTTCATCTTTCAGTTCTCCGCTTTCGTCTCGAGTTTAATATGGCTGAACATGAAGAGGGTTTTGTACTCACAACCGTTGATTCAATAACGAACTACGTCAGGCGAACAGTAGGGGCCAAAGCAATGGATGTCGCCGCACCAGTTGTAAACTGGGCACGCAGTTCTGCACTTTGGCCAATGACTTTCGGTTTGGCTTGTTGCGCGATCGAAATGATTGCCGCCGGTTCCAGCAGGTTTGATATCGATCGATTTGGTGCGGGGGTTTTTCGGCCGAGCCCGCGGCAGAGCGATCTGATTATTGTTGCCGGAACTGTCACCTTGAAAATGGGACCCGTCGTCCGTCGCGTTTACGATCAGATGCCGGAACCAAAATGGGTGATTGCGATGGGTGCCTGTGCATCTACCGGTGGCCCATTTGATTCTTATTCGACAATGCAGGGTGTTGACCGGATTCTTCCAGTTGACGTTTACATTCCCGGTTGTCCGCCGCGGCCGGAGGCGCTGCTATACGGTCTGATGCGCCTGCAGGACATAATCAAGCGTGAACATCCTTCCGCGTATATATTCGAATCGGATGGTTATGTTAGACGCAGCAGATATCTCGAAGACCCGGATGAGGTTGCGTTGGGTCTTTCGGGCGGTGAAACCCCGACGACCACAGTGCTGTGAAATCGAATAGAATCTTCCTCGTCAACTTTGGCGAAAGCGGGATTCTCTAACTATCCAAACGGCCTTCGTCGCGCTAACGCGAAGAAGGCCGTTTGCTCGCTATGTAATAATTCTTCAATTCTTTGGCATCAATGTCCAATCGAACGACTCGCCCTCAAGGTTTGTTCCTTTGCCACGCATGATCATACCGTCGATTGTTCCATCCCAAACGGAATAACCGCCACGTACACTAATGTGGACTGCACTTCCAACCTGTCTCCAAGTGCCGTTTACTGAACCGGTCGAGATCGTGTATTTCAGTTTTCCATCCGGAAGAAACTCGACGGTGTAAACCCCCGACGTCGGATTTTCCCCCGTCCAAACGGTCCCTGCAAGCGTGCCGCCGGATTCATACATTTTGTTCGAACCAGTGCTTTCTGCCGACCTTGATGTGCTGCCATTTGCCGCAATTTCGGCATTTTGTGTCTTTCCAAGCGCTTGTTTCCCAGGGGCTGACAGTACCAGTTCGTC
>WNFR01004901.1_pt1 | contig 13724 bp, 13 predicted proteins | sample 5400221 | NCBI WGS metagenome assembly WNFR01 (sample SAMN13153357, study PRJNA577476) | soil metagenome | isolation source: 40 cm soil under Madrone tree | place: USA:California | collected 2016-06-14
CACCGACCACGCAGCGCCAGCGGCGCTCGCCCAGCCGCGCCCAGCCCATCGAGCTGTCGGCCGAATCGGTCTGCACGATCAACACGCCGTCGTCATTTCGAGAGTCCGACATTGCCTCTATCTCCTGCCCGCTCCATAAAGACACGCTCTTGAGGGAGAAAGCGATGGGTTATGTGTTCAATCCGCCGGCCACGGTCGGCGTTCCGGTTCATGGCGGCGGCGATTTGTTCCCGGTGCGCCGCATCTTCTGCGTCGGCCGCAATTATGCGGCGCACGCACGCGAAATGGGCCATGACCCCGACCGCGAGCCGCCGTTTTTCTTCACCAAACCGGCCGACGCCATCGTGATCTGCGCCGACCCCAAGAATCCGACCAAGGTCGCCTATCCTTCCGCCACAAAAAATCTGCACCACGAAATGGAGCTGGTCGTGGCCTTGAAGTCCGGCGGCACCGACATCGCCGTCGACAAGGCGCTCGACCATGTCTTCGGCTACGGCTGCGGTCTCGACATGACCCGCCGCGACCTGCAGAACCAAGCCAAGGACATGGGCCGCCCGTGGGACATGGGCAAGGGCTTCGATCAGTCCGCGCCGATCGGCGAGCTCTATGAGGCGGCCAGGATCGGTCATCCCTCCAAGGGCACCATCCAGCTCGACGTCAACGGCAAGACGCGGCAGAAATCCGACCTCAATGCGCTCATCTGGAGCGTGCCCGAGACGATCTCCTATCTCTCCGGCCTGGTCGCCCTGGCGCCCGGTGACCTGATCTACAGCGGTACGCCCGACGGCGTGGCGGCCGTGGTCAAGGGCGATACGCTGGCCGGCTTCGTCGATGGCTGCGGCACCGTGACCTGCGTGCTGGTCTAGAGAGCGGGATTTTCAAGGGGAATCCCCCATCTCGTCCTGAGGCCCGAAGCGCCCGGATCGCATTCGAGAAACGCAATCGACCGCAGTACGAATCTCATCGGGCTTCGTAATAACCACGAGAAAAAACACCAATGGCGCAGCAGATCGAAGAGCTGGCTCGGTTTGTCGCCGGCACGACGCTCGAACAGATACCGGCGGAAGTGCAGCGGTACGCGAAGCTGGTCGTGCTCGACACGATCGGTGTCGTTCTCGCAGGGGCGGACCGCCCGGAGGTGCGAGAGCTGCGAGAGCGCCTGAGCGCGACCGCGGGAAAGGGCGCCACCCTCCTTGCTCCGGGCTGGCCCACCAGCGACCCGCGAACGGCCGCCATGCTGAACGGCATCGCCGGCCGATCCATCGAGCTCGGCGAAGGCCATCGCTACGTTTCCTACCAGGGCGCGATGCAGATCCTTCCCGGCGTGCTGAGCATCGGCGAGTGGGGCAAGACACCCGGCCGCGACATGCTCTCGGCCCTGATCCTGGGATACGATGCCGGCGCACGCCTCGGCGCTGCGATGAAGATGCGGCCGCTCGCGCACCAGAACGGCCAGGCGGCACTTCTGGGCGCCGCCGCCGCGGGTTCGCGATTGCGCGCGTTGAACGCGGCCGATACCAGCAGGGCGATGCGCATCGCGGCCACGCTGGTCCTGACGCCAAGCTACAACAATGCCGTTGCCGGAGCGACGGCGCTCAACGTTGCCGGCGGCATGAGCGGTTTTGCGCTCAGCCTCGCGCCCGATCTTGCCCTGGCGGGTTTCTCCGCGCAGGACGACGCGATCGAGGAAGCCCTGGGGAACCTCGTGGGCGATGGTTTCGCGCCCGCTGGCCTGCTGGATGGTCTCGGCACGCGCTGGGAGATCACGCGAAACTGGCTTCGTCTGCGGGCCTGCTGCAATCCCATCTATGCCGCGCTCGATGCCCTCGAGGCGGCCATCACAGCCCTCAACGCAAAAGCCGAAGACGTCGAACGCATCGACGTCGCGACCTTTCGCTTCGCCTCGGTCATGCGCCACCCCGATCCGCCGAACTATTTCGCCTCGAAATACTCGCTGCCCCATGTGGGCGCGTGCCTGGTCGTGAGAGGTAGCGCCGGCTACGCGTCGGTTGACGACTCGGCGCTGGTCGACCCGGCCATAGCGGCGCTACGCCATCGCGTGCACATCGCCGAAGACCCGACGATGAACTCGTCCGTGCCCGCTCAGAAGCCGGCACGGGTCACGGTCACGCTGAAAGATGGGCGGCAGGCCATGCGGGCCTGCGACAGTCCAAGAGGTGATTGCCTCAACCCCTACGATCCCTCGGAGATTCGCCAGAAGTTTCGCGAACTCGCAGGCCGGGCTCTGACGGCGCAGGGCCTCGATGAAGTCGAACGTGCCGTCGATGGGCTCGAACACTGGACAAGTGCGATCGAGCTGACCGACCTGCTGCGCCGTCACTGCCGCCCGGAATGGACCTGACCCGCTCCTCTCAGCTCTTGAGCAGGTTGGATTTATTGAAGGAGCGCGGGTCGCGCGGGCGCCAGCGACCACTGTCGACCTGGGCGAGGAAGTCGCCGGTGATCCGGTTGAACAGATCGACCTCCTCGAGGTTGACGGCATGTCCGGTGGCGGGAAAAACCGACAGCTGAGCCGAGGGACACACGCGCTTGACGAAAAGCCCCGGTTCGAGACAGCTGTTGTCTTCGTCGCCCGAGATCATCAGCAACGGCACCTTCAGGGCGCGAAGCTTCCGCTCGAGACTGTAGATCGGCGGACGCCTCATCTGCACGCCGCGCAGCGTGCTGGCCGAGCCGAGCGCCGAGTGTTCGGCGAACTGCTGGCAAAATTCGCGAAAGCCGCGGGGGTCCTTGTTCTGCAGTTGCACGCGTGCTGGGCCAATCTGGTACGGCTTGATGGCCTCGGCCGTGCCGAGCTTGGCGAAGCGGGAGGCCATCTCCGCGTTGTCGCGATGGAATTGCTTGCTCTTGTCGGGATCGGAGCCGGAGCCGGTGCCGACGGCCGTGAGCGATTTCGCCATGCGCGGATAGTTCAGGCCGAAATGCACCGTGGCAAACCCGCCCATCGAGCAACCGATGATGTGCGCCTTGGCGACACCGACGTGACGCATGACGTTGGCGATATCGTCGCTCGCGATCCGCTGGGAATAGGCTGACTTCGCCGTGGGCACGTCTGAAGGCGGATAGCCGCGGGCGTTGAAGGCAACGCACCGATAGCGCCGGCTGAAATGGCGGATCTGCGGTTCCCAGCTTCGCAGATCCCCCGCGAATTCGTGGACAAATATGATGGGCGTTCCCTTGCCGGCTTCCTCGTAGTGCAGCCGAACCCCATTTGAATCCGCGTATGGCATTTGTTCTCCCTGGTTTTCAACGCGCCGCCGCCGCGCGCGCGAACGCGCCGGCATCGTCGAGCTTGTCGAGCGACCACGCAAGCTCGATGAACGCGTGCGTATCGCATTCCGGCCATCCCCACTCGGCGAGCGCGCGGAATTTCCGCTCGAGCGCCTCATCGCTCATGGGCCGCTCGAGACTCCCGGTCGCATGCGGCACGTATTTGTCGAGCGTCGAGCCATCGCCCATACGCACGCTCAAGCCCGCTGCCTCCTTGGGCATGGCGGGGTCCTCGACGAGGATCACTCGCCGCCGCAGCGCAATCACGGCAGGATCGTTGACGCACGCGTCGGTGAACTCCCGCACACCGACCTCGCCATGGATCAGCGCCGCCGCCGCGCAATGTTGAACGGACAGCTTGGCTTCAAGCCCAATGCGCGGCGCCGCATTCCCCATCAGCATCCTCACAAGCGGATGCACGCGCAATTCAATGTGCTCGACCTCATCCGGCGCAACGGATGACTCGCGGCGAAGCGCCAGGCATCCGTCGATAAACGGATGAGCAACGATGCCGCACGGATAAGGCTTGTAGGTGTTCTGCCCGAGCTCCCATGTCTTGCCCAGGCCGCGCACGATCTCGTCGAGGTCATGGCGTTGCGCGAACACGCGCACGAATCCGCGCTCGCCTTCGAGAGCCTGCTCGGTGCTGGTGAAGCCCTTTGCGGCCAGAAGTGCCGCCATCAGGCCGTTGCGCGCCGCGTTAGCCATGTTCCACGACTTGTTCATGCTGCCGTGCGCGCCGGTGGTGCCCGCCGCCTGGCTTGCGGCAAGCCCGAGTGCCCATGCCGTCTTCTGCATGTCGAGTCCAAGCAGCTTTGCGCACGCCGCGGCAGCGCCAAAAACCCCGCACGTCGCCGTGATGTGCCAGCCCGCGTTGTAGTGCTCGGGCGAAATCGCGTTGCCGACGCGGCACTCGACTTCGACGCCCAATATGAACGCATGCAGCAGTTGCGCGCCCGTCACGGGCGAGCGTTCGGTGAGCGCGAGCACCGCTGCGGCCACCGGCACCGTCGGATGGATCACCGTGCGCAGATGGGTGTCGTCGAAATCAAGGATGTTGGAGCCCAGCGCGTTCAGCGCCGCGGCATTCAGTATGTCCAGCCGCTCGCTGCGCCCGAGCACCGTCGCCTGCGGCCGCCCGGTGAATTCCGAAAGCACAGCCAGCGCCGTGTCGACGGTTTCGTCCCGGCAGCCGCCGAGCGCGCAGCCCGTCCAATTGAGCAATGCGCGCTTGGCTTCGTGGCTGATGTGAGGGGGGATAGAATTCCAGCGCGACTCGACGAGAAAGCGAGCGAGCTCGCGGGTAACACCTGTTCGGGGGATGTCGTTCATTACTCGGGTCGGATGCCTTTTTCCTGGATGATCTTGCCCCAGCGGGCCATGTCGGCCTTGAGGAAGGCGCGCAATTCTTCCGGTGTGTCGCCGACCGGCTCCGCGCCGAGTGCCGCCATTTGCTCCTTCATGTCCGGCGCGCGCAGTATCTTGACCAGTTCGGCGTTCAGTTTCGCGACGATCTCGGGCGGAGTTCCCTTGACGGCAAAGATGCCGTTCCAGCCACTCATCTCATAACCTGGAACGCCTGCCTCGATCATCGTCGGCAACTCGGGCGCGAGCGGCGAGCGCTGCGGGCTGGTGATCGCGAGCGCCCGCAGCTTCCCGGATTTCACGAAAGGCATGGTGCCCGGCACATTCTCGATCATGAACGTCAACTGACCGCCGACGAGCTCGGTGAGAGCAGGCGCGCCACCTTTGTAGGGCACGTGCACAACGTCGATTCTCGTGATCGATTTGAACAACTCGGCGGCTAGGTAAGGCGTGCTGCCCAAACCGCCGGAGCCATAGTTGAGTTGACCGGGTCGCGATTTCGCATAAGCGACCAGCTCGGCGACGGAGTTTGCGGGAACCGACGGATGCACGACCAGTTGGAGCGGCGCGGAGTTGACCATGGTGACGGGCAGGAAATCGGTCAATGGATCGTACGGCATCTTGGAATACAGATAGGGATTCACGATAAACGATACGTTGGCAATCAACAGCGTGTAGCCGTCGGGTGCGGCTTTCGCCACGACGTCCGACCCCAGGATCCCCGACGCCCCCGGACGGTTGTCGACCACGATCTGCTGACCGAGGCTCTCGCTCAAACGATGTCCGATCAGCCGCGCCATGATGTCCGTCACGCCTGCGCCGGCCGAGGAGGGGACGACCAGGCGTATTGGCCGAGTCGGATAGGCTTGCCCGAACGCCACTGCTGAAACCAACATCGTCAGCGAGGCTATCGCGGCGCCACGAAGCACGCTGCGTGTGGTGAATGACTGCATCGAAAATTCCTTAAATGTTATGCGACAGAGCGCAGCCGCAATAACTATGCCACTCATTCCTTCCACAGCGAAGCCAATCACCGGATCAATCAGTAGAGAATCTTGTCGGGCTTGGCGGTCCAGGCTTGGAAGGCTGCCGCGGCCTCCGGCAGGTCGAGCTTCACGAACGGAATGTCGCGTCCTTCGATCGTCTTGGCGAATTCGCGATAGATGTGGTCGTCGTCGAAACCGATGAGCGCCGCATCCTCGCGCGTGTTGGCGTAATAGACCGCATCGAGCCGCGCCCAGTAGATCGCGCCGAGGCACATCGGGCAGGGCTCACAGCTTGTGTAGAGCGAGTGGCCGCGCAGATCGAATGAATGGAGAGCGCGCGATGCGGCGCGGATCGCGGTGATTTCGGCATGGGCCGTCGGATCGTTGGCCGACGTCACCTGGTTCCAGCCTTCAGCCACGATTTCGGTGCCGCGGGCGACAATGGCGCCGAACGGGCCGCCCAGGCCCGCCGCCATTTTTTCGCGGGAAAGGCGGAGGGCAGCCCGCATCATTTCCAAGTGAAACGCCTGCACCTGCTCCTGCATCAGAGCTGCTGGGCGCGGAACGTGTCGCATTTCTTCATGTCGCCGCTCTCCAGCCCGCGCCTGAACCAGCGCACCCGCTGGGCGCTGCTGCCATGGGTGAAGCTGTCAGGCACGACATAGCCCTGTGCCTGCTTTTGCAGCCGGTCGTCGCCAATGGCGGTGGCCGCGGCCAGCGCCTGCTCGACATCGTTCTCGTCGATCATCGTGCCGCCCTGCGCCTGGTTGGCGTGGTTGGCCCAGACGCCGGCAAAGCAATCGGCCTGCAGCTCGATGCGCACCGAGAGCGCGTTGCCGTCGCGCTTGCTCATGCGCGCGCGCATCTGCGTGGTCTTGTCGGAGATGCCCAGCAGGTTCTGCACGTGGTGGCCGACTTCGTGCGCGATCACATAGGCTTCGGGAAACTGGCCCGGCGCATGGAAGCGCCGCGCCATCTCGTCGAAAAAGCCGAGATCGAGATAGACCCGCCGATCGGCCGGACAATAGAACGGTCCCATGGCCGCCTCGCCTTGGCCGCACGCGGTCCGCGTCGAGCCGCGATAGAGCACCAGCTTGGGGTCGACATAGCGCGTGTTATAGTTGGTGCGAAACAAGTCGGTCCACACCCGCTCGGTGCTGCCCAGCACCTTGGAGACGAACTGCACCTGCGGGCCCTGGGTGGAAGTGGAAGCCTGGCGCGTGCTGCGGGCAGGGGCGGGAGGTGCGGTCTGGGTGGTTTCGCCACCCGTCATGCCCCCCAGGATCTCGCCCGGGTCGACACCGAAAACCAGCGCAAGCACGACCACCGCCACCAGGCCAAAGCCGCCCGTGAACACACCGCCGCCTCCGCCACCGCCCATGGAGACGGGAAATCCGCCGCCGCCAAATCCGCCGCCATCGCTGCGGCGGTCTTCGATATTGTCGCTTCCCGGTCCGTCGAGCTGCATGATCCTGTGCCTTTGTCCGCGGGGCCTTCGTCAGTCGGCTGTGGCATAACGAGATTGCGGTGCCTTCGTCCAGCCTTGCCGTATAATGGCAGTCAATGAGCCTCACCGTCGCCACATGGAACATCAATTCCATCCGTTTCCGAATCGATAATGTCGAACGCTTCCTGCGCCAGCGCAAACCCGATGTGCTGTGCCTGCAGGAAACGAAATGCCCCGACGATGCGTTCCCACACTCAGTCTTCGAATCGCTGGGCTACAGCCATCGGCTGGTCCACGGCATGAAGGCCTATAACGGCGTGGCGATCCTCTCCAAGCTGCCGTTCAACGCCACGACGATCCATCACCGCTGCGGAAAGGAGGATTGCCGCCATATCGAGGCCGCGCTCGATACCGGCGGCGATCCGGTCCTGCTCGACAATCTCTATATTCCCGCCGGCGGCGACCTCCCCGACCCTGATGAAAACGTGAAATTTGCCCATAAGCTCGACTTCTATCGGGAAATGGCCGAGTGGTACGCGGCCCGCAAGCCGCGGCCGGGCGCCAGGAAGGGGCTGCGCCGCATCGCCGTAGGCGACCTCAACGTGGCGCCGCTCGAGCATGATGTCTGGAGCCACAAGCAGCTCCTCAAGATCGTGTCGCACACGCCGGTCGAGGTCGATCTGTTCGGCCGCATGATGGCGGCCTTCGACTGGATCGACGTGCCGCGCCGCTTCGTGCCCGACAGCGAAAAACTCTATTCCTGGTGGAGTTACCGCAACATCGATTGGCGTGCGTCCGATCGCGGCCGAAGGCTCGACCATGTGCTCGCCTCACCGGCGCTGTCAGGCGCGATCGAGAGCTACGCCATCGATCGCGACCTCAGGGGCTGGGAAAAGGCCTCGGACCATGTGCCGGTGCTGGCGACGTTCAACGTCTGACGGGAGGAAACATGAGCATTCTCGGCATCATCTTCATCGGTCTGCTGGTCGGTCTGGTCGCCCGCTTCGTAACGCCCGGCCCGAACCCGCGCGGCATCATCGTCACCATCGTGATCGGCATCGTGGGCGCCGTGATCGCGACCTATGGCGGCCAGGCGCTCGGCCTCTACGAAGTGGGCCAGCCCGCCGGCTTTTTGGGCTCGGTGATTGGGGCGGTTGTGCTGCTGGTGCTGTTGCGGTTGATCGGCGGGAATGGCCCGTAGCTTCCAGGCAAGATTTTTGACCGGGCCTCAAATCACTCGATAAAGAAAATAACGGTCCTTCGGCACGCCAGGCGGCTCGGGCAGGCGCTGCCAGCGCGGCACGGTCAGGCTCTGGTTGGCGAGGATGTAGCAGCCGGTGCCTGCCAGCGCGTCGAGGGCGGGGCCGAGCCACAAGCCCATCGCCATGTTGGCTTCGTGGTCGCCGGTGCCGAGATCGGTGTGGATCAGCGCGGCCGTGGCGCCAAGCCGGGCCGCCGCGCGCGGAATCACCTCGCGCGCTTCGCCCAGGAACAGCCGGTCATCACACGGGATGCAGTCGGGATGGGCCGCCACCTTGCGCTCGAAGACGTAGATGTCGCGGCCGGGAAAGAGCTGGCGCAAGTGATCGTAGGTGCGGCCGTTGCCCAGGCCTATCTCGAGGATCGGGCCGGAGAGGGCGCTCACGGGTGCTTGCAGGAAGTTCAGGCAATCGCGCTGGGCTTCCATGCGCGCGATGAAACTGTCGAGACGGCTCATGTGGCCTTGGTTGCCTCGCGCAGCTTCTGTGTCGCCTCGCGCAGCTTCTGGTTGGTGTCCTCCAGGCGATGCGCCAGCTCGCGCATGACCTCGACCGCCATCTGCGGAAACTCCGCCACCAAGCGGTAGAACATGTCTTTGGTGATTTTAAGCGTGCTCAGGGGCTCTCTCGCCTTGATCGTGGCGCTGCGCGGCACGTCGCACAGGATGGCGATCTCGCCCAGAAAATCGTTCTTCTTTAGCTGGGCGACGCTGATCTGGCCGGTCGCCGTGTCGATCAGCACGTCAGCCACGCCGCCCAGGATGACGAACATGGCATCGCCCTGGTCGCCCTGGTGGCACAGTTCCTGACCTTCCGCGTAATTCATGCGCTCGCTGGTGAACGCTATCAACTTCAGCCTGGCCGCTTCCATCTTGGCGAAGATCGGCACACCCTTAAGAACTTCGACTTCCTCGTTGAGATTTATCGCCATCGCGTCCTCCGACCCCCCGGTTCAACCCGACGCCATCAGTTCGGTGTAGAGCCCGCCGCGCGCCGCCAGTTCGGAGGGCGTGCCTTGCGTCAAAACTCTGCCGGCCTGCATGACCACAATCTGCTCGAACGGCTCGGCCTGCGCCGCCCGATTCGTGATCCAGACGATGCCGCGTCCGTCCGCCGCCGCCAGGATGTTGTCGCGAATGCGATCCTGGGTACGATTCTCGAACATGGCCAGCGCTTCGTTCACCACCATCAAATGGGGCCGCTTGATCAGGCCGCGGGCGATTCCCAGTTTTTGGCGCTGTACCGCGGGCAGCCGCTTGCCGCCCACGCCGACATTATAGTCCAGGCCGACATCGACCACAGCATCGCGCAGGCCGAGTTCGGCCAGCACATCCGAGATCAGCGCGCCGATGCGGATGTCGGCCTGCGACTGGCCGTAGACCAGGCGCCCGAACAGAATATTGTCCTGCAGCGTGCCGGCGGCGTTGTAGCGCTCGAAATCGTAGAACTCGATGGCGTCGTGCAAGGCTGCGGGCAGGTTGGCGCGGAAGGCGCGCCGCGCCGCCAGCAGGCGTTCCTCCATTTCATGATCGATCAGCCCCAATCGGTGGCGCGCCTCGATATAGCGGAACGGCAGGGTCATCAGGCGGATGCGATCGCCCTCGGGCACCGCCTCGATGCCCTTGCCGCCAAGGCGCTGCAGCAACAGCCGCACCGCCGGTAGCTCGTCGGCCGAGATGAAGCTGTACTGCTCGAACAGCGGGTTGTCGGGCGAGAGGCCCGAGAATAATTCGACCATGGTCTCCGCGATGCTCAAGCCCATGCGCGCCAAATCGTCGTCGAGCTTGGTCGAGATCAGGATCGTCTGGACGTAAGGATCGGCGGCGAGGTTCTCAAGGTCGAAATTCTTCGCCACCGGCGTGCCGAACAGAAGGTTCTCGGCCAGCGACAGGTTCTTGTTGTAGTGTTCCGCGTCGAAGCGTTCGACGAGATCGGCATAGGCCGGGTCGCTCAGCCGTTTGTGCAGCAGGCGCCGAGCCTTGAGGAGGCCTTCGGTCAGCTTGGGCCGCGAGCCCACAATCGCCCCGCGCAGGCCGAATTGATAAATGTCGCCGTCCAGCTCGACCTGTTTCAAGGCCGCTACGATGCACGGCAGCAGGTCTTCGGGGCCGGTGGCGCCCGCCAGGTCGTAGTCGACCCAGTCGGCATTGGGATCAAGGGCCGGATTGCCGGCGCGCGAGGCCTCGCGCCAGAAATCCTCGCGGATCCGCAGCATTTCCTCGTCATAGGGCGCCGGGCGGATCGGCCGCTGTTTCAGTCCGAACAGCAGGTTTTCGCGCACACTGAGCGGGAACAGATAGGTTTCCGGACCGATATAGGCCGTGCGCGAACCGAACATCGATTCGGGGATCTGCAGGAAATCCTTGCCATCGAGCTTGATCGTGCCATTCGACGGCAGCGTGATGCGCGCCAAGACATGGCCGAGCGCATCCTTGCCCGAACTGCCGTCGCCGATCACCGCCATCTGGCGCGAAGTTGAAATCGACAGGTTCACGGCATCGAGCGTCTTCACGCGGCCGTCCTCGGACACTGTGACCGACGACAGCACGAGTTCGTCGCCGAGGGGCGGCATGGGGCCGGCGGGCAAGGCCTGCAACTCGGGCGCCATCATGCCTTCGGGCTGGAACTGGTCTATCACCTGCTCGTACTTGATCTGGACGTCCTGGCGCGCCTGGTCCCAGTCGATCAGCTCCTTGATCGGCGACGGCAGGTCCTTGTAGGCCAGTAGCACCCCGACCACGGCGCCAACATCCATCCGTCCGGTGATGGCGAGATAGCCGCCCAGCAGGTAGATGGCGAACGGTGTCGCCTGCGACAGGATGTTGTTCCAGAACTTGGCGACGAATTTCTTCTGATAGAGGTCGAAGCGGATCTTGAAGATCCGGCCCAAACGCTCGGTGACGTCGGCGCGCTCGAAGTTGGAGGCGCCGTGAATGTGGATTTCGGTGACGCCGTCGGCGGTCTCGGCGATACGGCCGGCAAGCTGGCGGGCGGTGACCTGGCGTTGCTTGCCCAGGATCAGCACCGGCTTGCGCAACCGCGGGATGATCATCATCTGGACCGCCAGGAGCGCAACCACGACCAGCCCGAGCAGCCAGTTCTGCATCATGATGAAGATGATCGCCGTCAGCGCCTGGCCGCCCAGGAACATCGGCTGCACGAAGGCGTCGCCAATGAAACCGCCGAGCGGCTCGACCTCGTCCTTGATCATGGTCGCCAACTCGGCCTGCTTGACCTTGCGGAAATGGGCCGGCGGGAAGCGCAGGATGCGATCGTAGAGTTCGTAGCGCAGGCGCCGCAGCATGCGCTCGCCCATCCGGCCCTTCTGGGTGTTGATGGTCCGCCGGAATTGCGCGTTCACCACGACCGCGGCGAGGAACACGAAGCTCATCACGAAGAGGTAGTTCATCTGGTCGACCGTGAAGCCGTCGAACAGACGGAGCGGACCGCTGAAACCGAGGAAGGACGGCAGCGGAATCTCGATCGAAAAGATCGTCTCCGTCGGCTTGCTTTTGAACGCCGTGCCTTGGATGCCGTTATTTACGATCGCCTTGGGCACGCTCAGCGACAGGAAGTAGAAAACCTGCGCCATCACTACATATAGTAGGATTACGATCTGTTCGGGCCGGCTGTATCGCCAGATGTAGGAAAAGAGATTGCGTTGCATCTGTGGTTGAACCGATACCCCCATCCTCCATATATTCGATTGGTGGGGACGGCACATTCGATATTTTGAACAGCATCGCCCGGCAGGTTCGCATGCAGGGCTGATTATGGCATAGTGCCGGAATTCAACCGGTTGGGGCGGGCGCGCTTCGACAATGGAGAGGCGTCAAATGCCCGGCACCAACCGGCCAAAGCGTGTGCTGCTCTACAGCCACGATTCGTTCGGCCTCGGCCATGTCAGCCGCTGCCGGACCATCGCCAACGCCATCGTCGAATCCGACCCGTCGGTGTCGGTCCTGATCCTGTCGGGATCGCCGATGATCGGCAGCTACGAATTCCGCTCCGGCATCGACTTCGTGCGCGTGCCGGGCGTCGTGAAGAACATCAGCGGTGAATACGACTCGGCCAATCTGCGGGTTGGCGTCGAGCACACGATGGAGATGCGCACACGCATCATCCGCGACACCGCCGACATTTATCGCCCCGATCTGTTCATCGTCGACAAGGAGCCGCTCGGCCTGCGCGGCGAGGTTTTGCCGGCGCTGAAGCTGCTCAAGAAGCGCGGCACGCCGCTCGTGCTCGGCCTGCGCGACGTCATGGACGAGCCGGAGGCGCTGGCGGCGGAGTGGAAGCGCAAGAATATCGTCCCGGCCCTGAGCGATCTGTACGACGAAATCTGGGTCTACGGCCTGCCGCAGCTCAACAATCCGATGACCGGCATCGATATTCCGCCCTCGGTTCGCCACAAGACCATCTACACCGGCTATCTGAAGCGCGAGCTGCCGCTGCATTCCGACACGCCGCCTGAGCTGCTCGAAATCGACGGACCGTTCATCCTGGTGACGGCCGGCGGCGGCGGCGACGGCGATGCGCTGGTCGACTGGGTGCTGCGGGCCTACGAAACCGATCCCAACATTCCCTACGGCGCGGTTATCGTGTTTGGCCCGTTCATGTCGGCCCTGGCCCGCGAATCCTTCAAGGAGCGGGCCGCCAAATTCCCCAACCTGCGCACGCTCACTTTCACCAACGATCTGGGGGCGCTGATGAACGCCGCCGCCGGCGTGGTGTCGATGGGCGGCTACAACACGTTTTGCGAGGTTCTGTCCTTCGACAAGCGGGCGCTGATCGTGCCGCGCACGCAGCCCCGGCTCGAGCAGTTCATCCGCGCCCGCGCGGCCCGCGATGTCGGCCTGGTCGAGATGGTCGATCCGGAAAAAGGCGGCGATGCGCAGATCATGGCCACCGCCTTGCGTCAGCTGCCTCAGCAGGGATTGCCGAGCGATGTCGTCGTACCGGGCCTGCTCGATGGCCTTGGCAATGTCTGTCGTCTGGTTGCGCGGCAATTCGCCCACGTCCATCATGGTCCAGCGCCGATCGATGTTCTCCGTGGACAGCAAGGTCCGGACAACGCATCGGGTTCGAACGCCGCCGTGGCGGGCCTCAAAAAGTAAACAAACACCGGTGTTTCATGGTTGATGTAAATGACGCGCAGGTGGCGGTCGTGGTCAAATGCTGGCCGCGTCTGTCCGAGACCTTCATTGCCCAGGAGATGGCCGGCCTCGAGGCCCGCGGGCTGAAGCTCGCGATCTATTCGCTCAGGCTACCGACCGATCCGACGATCCATCCCGTTCATGCGCGCGTGCGTGCGCCGATCGCCTATCTGCCGGAATATCTGAAGAACGACCCCCTGCGCGTCCTGCGCGCCTGGTG
>WNFR01018086.1_pt1 | contig 13724 bp, 13 predicted proteins | sample 5400221 | NCBI WGS metagenome assembly WNFR01 (sample SAMN13153357, study PRJNA577476) | soil metagenome | isolation source: 40 cm soil under Madrone tree | place: USA:California | collected 2016-06-14
TCGGATGCCATCCGGCGGAAGTCGCGCCGTGCGCGACGGGCCGGATCGGCGTGCAGGTCGACCGGCCGCGGCTGCTGCGCGGCGTCCGTCTGGCCGTCGCGGCGCTCTCGCCCGACGGCCTTCCCGCGGCGGCGCAGGCGATCACCACCACCGACGCGTTCCCGAAGACCGCGGTCCGGCGCCTTCGCCTCGGCGGCCGGCCCGTGACGGTCGCCGCGCTCGGCAAGGGTGGCGGCATGATCGCGCCCCAGATGGCGACGCTCCTCGTGTTCGTGGTGACCGATGCACGGGTCGCGGCGGCGGCCGCCCGGCGCACGCTCCGCGACGCGGTGGCCCCGACGCTCAACGCGATCACCGTCGACGGCGACACGAGCACCAACGACACCGTGCTCCTCCTCGCGGGCGGCGCGGCCGGCAACCGGACGGTCACCGCCCGCTCGCCCGATCACCTCCGGCTCACGCGAGCGGTGACGGAGGTGCTGGGCGAGATCGCCCGCCTGGTGGTGCTCGACGGCGAGGGCTCGACGCGCGTGGTCGAGATCGTGGTGCGCGGGGCGCGCTCGTCCGCGGACGCGCGCCGGGTGGCGCGCGCCATGGGCGACTCCATGCTCTGCAAGGCGGCCTTCCACGGCGGCGATCCCAACTGGGGGCGCTTCGTGATGGCGGCCGGGAACGCGGGCGTGCCGATCGACCAGACGCGGGTCGACGTGACGATCGGCGGCGTGGCAGTCGCGCGGCGCGGGCGGCCCCTCCCGGGGGCGCTCGCGCGCGCGCGGCGGCGCATGCGGGCGCGCGAGGTCACGATCGCACTCGACCTGCACCTCGGGCGCGGCGAGGGCCGCATCCTGGCCGCCGACCTGTCGGTCGCCTACGTGCGCTTCAACGCCGAGTACACCACCTAGAGGCCTCTTAGGTGCGGACGCTCGGGCTCCTCGGCCTCGTCGCCGCCGTCCTGGCGCTGACCGCGCTCGCGAGCCCGTGGGCGGCGTGGGCCGCAGCGGCGGTGATGGGCCGGTCCTTCAGCTTCGCGCGCGTCTACGACCGCGTGTTCGAGGTGCTGCTCGTGGCCGGCGTGCTGGCCTCGTGGCGGCGCCTCGACCTGGGCAGCGCGACCGGAATCGGCTTTCGGCGGAGCGCGTGGGCGCGCGAGCTCGGGCGCGGCTTCGCGACCGGCCTCGCCGGCCTCGCCGTCGGGCTCGCGCTGGCCACGCTCCTCGGCGGACTCGTGCCCGCGCTCCGCTTCCCGCCGGGGAAGACCCTCCGCAAGGCGCTCCTCGGCGCGGGCGCGGCGGTCGCGATCGCCGCCGGCGAGGAGACGCTCTTCCGCGGCGTCGTGCTGCGGCGCATCCGTCGCGATGCGGGGGACGCGCTCGCGGTCGCGGCGACGACGCTCGTGTATGCGGCCGTGCACGTGCTCCGCGCCCGGAGCTTCGCCGGCCCCGTGCACGCGTGGTCGGGGGTGGCACAGACGATCACGCTCTTCGCGCCGCTCGCGAACGGCGCGGCGCTGCCGCAGCTCCTCGGGCTCGCGTTGCTCGGCTGGCTCCTGGCCGTGGCGCGTCTCCGCAGCAGCGCGCTCTGGCTCCCGATCGGCATCCACGCGGCCTGGGTCGCGACCTTCCGCGTCGGGCGGCTCTTCTTCGACATCCGGCCGACGCCCCCCTGGCTCGTCGGCACGGGCTGGCCGCCGCTCGTCGGCGGTGCCGCGGGGTGGATCGCGGTGGGCGTCGCCGCTGCGCTGCTCGCTCGTCGGCGCGGTATGTTCCGGTCCTAGGCATGGGGCGCCTTGCCTCCGTGCGCGGGGCGCGGTTACCATGCCCCGCGTGGCACGTCCCGCCCCGAGCGATTCCAGCCAGGATCCCCGCTACACGGTCGAACGCTACCTCGCGCTCTTCGACGAGGGCGTGCTCGACCGCGACGACCGGGTGGAGCTGCTGGAGGGGGTGGTGGTTGCGATGGCTCCTTCCAACCCGCCGCACGCAGCGGCGATCAGCAGAATCATGCGGGCGCTCTTCGAGGCGATCGGCCGGCGAGCGGTGATCAGGGTCCAGTCGTCGTTCCGCGCCGGACGCTACTCGATGCCCGAGCCGGACGTCGCAGTCGTGCCCGGGAGCGAGCCTGACTACGACAGGGCGCATCCGAGGACGGCCCTGCTTCTCGTCGAGGTCGCCGAGTGGTCGCTCCCCCAGGACCGCGTCACGAAACTGGCGATCTACGCGGCCGCGGGAGTGCCCGAGTACTGGATCGTGAATCTGCGGGATGGCTGGGTGGAGGTCCTGCGTGCGCCGGATCGCAGGGCACGACGCTACACCGAAACCTCCATCGCCCACCGCGGCGAACGCATTGCCCTCGCGGCGGTCCCCGAGGCGAGCGTCGCGGTCGACGAGCTGCTGCCCGGGCGTTCATGACGCAGCAAGACGGGCAGGGTCCGGCATCACTTCTGCCCGACCTGCGGTGCGCTCCGTTCGGGGTCGGGACCGACAGGAAGGGCGAAGCCAGGGCGGCCATCAACGTGCGCTGTCTGGAAGGCGTCGACCTCTCCGCCCTCGAGGTGGTGCTGTTCGACGGGCGCAGCCTCTGACCCGCTGCTACCCCGCCAGGGCTTTCCTCAGCAGCTCCTGGACCACCTGCGGGTTCGCCTTCCCGCCCGTCGCCTTCATCACCTGGCCGACGAGGAAGCCGAGCACGCGCTCCTTGCCGCTCTTGAACTCCGCGGCCTGCGCCGGGTGCTTCGCGAGCACGTCGGCCGCGCGAGGCCCTCGGCGGCGACCAGCTCGGCGGGATCGCGGCCCGTGCCGCGGAGCCGCGGGATCAGGCCCTTCGCCGTGTTGCGATTGATGGTGCCGGCCTCCACCAGCTTCGCGAGTCCCGCGAGCTGCGCGGCCGTCACCGGCCAGTCGGGGATCACGAGCGCGCGGTCGAGCTTCTCGTCGCGGATGATGCGGAGGAGCTCGGTCATCACCCAGTTCGCCATCTCCTTCGGCGCGGCGCCGGCCGCGACGCCGGCCTCGAAGTAGTCGGCGACGTCCTTCCGCTGCGTGAGGACGTCGGCGTCGTAGGGCGAGAGCTGGTGCTCCCGCGCGAAGCGCTCGCGGCGCGCGCTGGGCAGCTCGGGAAGCGTCGCGCGGACCTCGTCCACCCAGGCGCGCTCGACGACCAGCGGCAGCAGGTCCGGCTCGGGGAAGTAGCGGTAGTCGTGCGCGTGCTCCTTGCTGCGCATCGAGCGCGTCTCCTCGCGCTCGGCGTCCCACAGGCGCGTCTCCTGCACCAGGCGCTCGCCGCGCGCGAGCGCGTCCGACTGCCGCGCGATCTCGTAGGCGAGCGCCTTCTCGACCGCGCGGAACGAGTTCATGTTCTTGACCTCGACCTTGGTGCCGAGCGCGCTGGCACCCGCCGGCCGCACCGAGACGTTCGCGTCGCAGCGGAAGCTCCCTTCCTCCATGTTGCCGTCGCAGATCTCCAGGTACTGGAGGATGGAGCGCAGGGTGCGGAGGTAGGCCCCGGCCTCGGCGACGCTCCGCATGTCGGGCTCGCTCACGATCTCGAGGAGGGGCACGCCCGAGCGGTTGAAGTCGACCAGGCTCGCGTCGCCGTGCGCGTCGTGGATGTTCTTGCCCGTGTCCTCCTCCATGTGGATGCGGGTCAGCCCCACGCGCTTCACCAGGCCGTCGACCAGCACGTCGAGGTGGCCTCCGATGCAGAGGGGCAGCTCGTACATGCTGATCTGGTAGCCCTTGGGGAGGTCCGGGTAGAAGTAGTTCTTGCGCGCGAAGCGCGAGCGCGGCGCGATCGTGCAGTGGGTGGCGAGGCCGGCACGGATCGCGAACTCGACGACGCGGCGGTTGAGCACCGGGAGCACGCCCGGCATGCCGGTGCAGACGGGGCAGACGTTGGTGTTGGGCGGGCCGCCGAACTCGGCCGTGCAGGCGCAGAAGATCTTCGAGCGCGTGAGCAGCTCGGCGTGCACCTCGAGGCCGATGACGGGCTCGAGGGCGCTCACAGCGGCGCTCCCTTGCGGTGCCACGCGGTCGCCTGCTCGTAGGCGTGCCCGATGCGCAGCACGGTCGCCTCGTCGAAGGGCCGGCCGATCACCTGGAGCCCGATCGGCAGGCCGGCGCCGTCGAAGCCGCAGGGCAGGGCGAGGGCCGGGAGGCCCGCCAGGTTGACCGAGATGGTGAAGATGTCCGACAGGTACATGGTGAGCGGGTCGGCCGTCTTCTCGCCCAGGCGGAAGGCCGTGGTGGGCGCGACCGGCGTGACCAGCGCGTCGCAGCGCGCGAGCGCCTGCTGGAAGTCGCGCCGGATGAGCGTGCGGACCTGCTGCGCCTTCAGATAGTACGCGTCGTAGTAGCCGGCGGAGAGCGCGTAGGTGCCGAGCATGATGCGCCGCTTCACCTCGGCGCCGAAACCGGCGGCGCGCGTGGCCTCGTACATTTCAGTGAGCGCCGGGCGCGGCTCGCGGAGCCCGTAGCGGATGCCGTCGTAGCGCGCCAGGTTGGAGGAGGCTTCGGCGGTGGCGATCAGGTAGTAGGTGGCGATCGCGTACTCGGTGTGGGGCAGCGAGACCGGCTCGACGGCGGCGCCGAGGCGCTCCAGCTCCCCCACCGCGGCCCGCACGCCCCGCTCGACGTCGGGCTGCATCCCCTCGACGAAGTACTCGCGCGGCAGGCCGAGGCGGAGGCCGCGCACCGAGCCTTCGAGGGCGGCCGCGTACGACGGCACCGGGCGCGGCGACGCGGTCGAGTCGGCCGGGTCGTGGCCAGCGATCGCTTCCAGCACGACGGCGACGTCGGCCACCTCGCGCGCGATCGGCCCCACCTGGTCTAGCGAGGAGGCGTAGGCGATGACGCCGTAGCGCGACACGCGGCCGTAGGTGGGCTTCATCCCCGCCACGCCGCAGAACGCCGCCGGGAGCCGCACCGAGCCGCCGGTGTCGGTGCCGAGCGCGGCGTGGCACTCGCGCGCGGCGACCGCGGCGCCCGAGCCGCCCGAGGAGCCGCCCGGCACGCGCGCGCCGTCCCACGGGTTGCGCGTCGTGCCGAGCGCCGAGTTCTCGGTCGAGGAGCCCATCGCGAACTCGTCGCAGTTGAGCTTGCCGACGATGACCGCGCCCGCCCGCCGGAGCCGCGCGGTGACGGTCGCGTCGTACGACGGGACGAAGCGCTCGAGGATGCGCGAACCGGCGGTGGTGCGCAGCCCCGCCGTGCAGATGATGTCCTTCACGCCGATCGGCACGCCGCCGAGCGGCCCCGGGTCCTCGCCCGCGGCGACGCGGCGGTCGACCGCCGCAGCGGTCGCCAGCGCCCCGGCCTCGTCGAGGGTGAGGAACGCCCCCACCTGGCCGTCCACGGCAGCGATACGCGCGAAAGCGTCGCGCGCGAGCTCCGTGGCCGAGATCTCGCGCCGGCGCACGCGCGCCGCCGCCTCGCGCAGGGAGAGGTCGTGCAGGGCGCTCACTCGATGATCTTCGGCACGCGGAAGAAGCGCCCGTCGCGCGCGGGCGCGTTGGCGAGGAGCGCCTCCGAGGCGGGCGGGTTCGCCGCCACGTCGTCGCGGAAGGCGGTGCGGTCCTCCTCGACCTGCGCGGTGGGCTCGACCGCGCTCGTGTCGAGGGTGCTGAGCCGCGCGAACGCCTCGAGGATGTGATCGAGGTCGGCGGTCAGGCGCTCCTCGTCGGCGGGGTCGAGGAGGAGGCGCGCGAGCGCCGCGATCCGCCGCACCTCCTCGCGCGTGATGGCCACGGGGCCTTGCTAGCGTACCGCCCCCGGCCGCGCAACGACGACTGCCTTGCGAGGGCGCAGGGCGGCGAGTAGATTCGCTGCCGCGTGGACGGGCGGGGTGAGCTCGGGCGGCGGGGCGAGGCGGTGGCGGAAGCATTTCTCCGCACGCACCGCTACACGATCGTGGCTCGCAACTACCGCTGCCGCGCGGGGGAGATCGATCTGGTGGCGCTCGACGGCCCGGTGCTGGTGTTCGTCGAGGTGCGGAGCCGCCGCGGCACCGCCGCCGGCACGCCGCTCGAGTCGGTCGACGGCCGCAAGCAGGCGCGCGTGGCGCGCGTCGCGCGCCACTTCCTCGCCGAGCGGCGCTGGCACGAGCGCGACGCGCGTTTCGACGTGATCGGCATCCGCTTCGACCGGGAGCCGCCGGCGGTCGAGCACGTGCGCGGGGCCTTCGAGGTGGGCGGCTAGATGCTCGACATTCGCCTGATCCGCGCCGAGCCGGAGCGCGTGAAGGCCGAGCTCGCGAAGGTGGGCTTCCCGGCGGCCGACCTGGATGCCCTCCTCGATGCCGACCGCCGCCGGCGCGAGGCGCTCCACGCCCTCGAGACGCTGCGCGCCGAGCGGACGAACGCCTCGAAGGCGATCCGCGACCTGAAGGACCCGGCCGAGCGCGAGCGGGCGATCGCCGCGCAGCGCACGGTGGGCGAGCGCATCGCGGCCGCGGAGGAGACGGCGGCCGCCGCCGAGGCGGACTTCGAGCGGCGCATGCTCGAGGTGCCGAACCTGCCGCACCCCGACGTGCCGGTCGGCCCCGACGAGTCGGCGAACGTCGTCGTGCGCACCGTGGGCGAGCCGCGCCGCTTCGACTTCCCGGCGCTCGCGCACTGGGACCTGGGGCCGCAGCTCGGCGTCATCGACTTCGAGCGTGGCGTCAAGATCTCCGGCTCGCGCTTCTACGTGCTGCGCGGCGCGGGCGCACGCCTGCAGCGCGCGCTCATCACCTGGATGCTCGATCTCCACACGCGCGAGCACGGCTACGTCGAGATCTACCCGCCGGCCATGGTCAAGCGCGAGTGCCTGGTCGGCACCGGGAACCTCCCCAAGTTCGGTGACAACCTCTACCGCGACGCCGAGGAGGACCTGTGGTTCGTCCCCACGGCCGAGGTGCCGGTCACCAACCTCTACCGCGACGAGGTGCTGGAGGGGGAGCGGCTGCCGATCCGCCACGTGGCCTATACGCCCTGCTTCCGGCGCGAGAAGATGTCGGCGGGGCGCGACGTGCGCGGCATCAAGCGCGGGCACCAGTTCGACAAGGTCGAGCTGGTGAAGTTCGTGCGGCCCGAGACCTCGGACGCGGAGCTCGCGGGCCTCCTCGACGACGCCGAGGACGTCTGCCGCCGGCTCGGCCTCGCCTACCGCATCGTGCAGATGTGCACCGGCGACCTCTCCTTCGTGGCCGCCATGAAGTACGACATCGAGGTGTGGGCGCCCGGCTCGGGCGAGTGGCTCGAGGTGAGCTCGTGCTCGAACTTCCGCGACTTCCAGGCCCGCCGCGCGGGCATCCGCTACCGCCCCGTGCCGCGCGCCAAGCCGGAGCTGGTGCACACGCTCAACGGCTCGGGCCTCGCGCTCCCGCGCGTGCTGATCGCCGTGCTCGAGACCTACCAGCGCGCCGACGGGAGCGTCAGCCTGCCCGAGGTACTGCGCCCCTACGTGGGCGCCGACGCGATCGCCGCGCAGGACCCTACATGATGTTCAGGAAGCGCGGCGCCCGCCGGCGCACGATGCGCTCGGCGGCGAGCACGTCGTAGAGCGTCGCGTCCTCGACGTTCACCTCGGGCACGAAGACGCCCTCGATGCGCACCCAGTCGCCGGTCTCCGCCTCGATCGGGTCCACGGAGCGGACCAGCAGGCGCCGCCCCTGGCCATCGGCCACCTCGAGCAGCGTCCCGTGGGGCAAGAACTGCATCCGTTCGATGCGCCCGACGATCTTGACCTTGTGCTGGTAGTACTTGTCCGGGCGTGCGTTGATGCTCGCGATCGTCGCCCCGCAGCCCGCCAGCGGGAGCAGCAGCAAGGCGGCGGGCAGGAGGGCACGGAGCCGCATGACGGCTGCGGGCCGGTAGCACGCGATCTTCGGAAAAGCAAAGCGCGCCCTGCGCTTGACGGCACCCGCCCTGCCTCGTAGGGTCGATTTTTTTCGGAAGGAGGATTCCCCGCATGAAGGTAGTCACCCCGCTGGCGGTCGCGGCCCTGGCCGTGTCCCTCGGCATCGTCCCCGCGGCCCGGGCCGCCGGCGACGGCAAGGTCGCCACGGTCGGCGAGCACGCCATCACGCGCGCCCAGCTCGAGGAGCACGTGCGCGCCAAGCTGATCGAGCTCGAGAACCAGCGCTACGAGTTGCTGCGCGAGGGGCTCGACGAGATGATCGCGGAGGAGCTCGTGAAGCAGGAGGCGAGCGCCCGCAAAACCACGCCGGCCGATCTCGAGAAGCAGGAGGTCGCGGCCAAGGTGGCCGAGCCGAGCGACGAGGAGATCCAGAAGGTCTACGACGCCAACAAGGCGCAGCTCGGTAGCCAGACGCTCGAACAGATCAAGCCGCGCATCGTCGAGTACCTGACGCAGCAGGGCGTTCAGCGGCGGCGCCAGGCCTTCGTCGAGGAGCTCAAGAAGGCGCACAAGACGACGGTGGAGCTGCGTCCGCCCGTGATCGAGGTCGCCACCGCCGGCCGCCCGGAGCGCGGCGGCGGCACCAAGGCGCCGGTCACCATCATCGAGTTCTCGGACTACCAGTGCCCGTTCTGCGGGCGGGCCGAGAGCACCGTCGATGAGGTGATGAAGCACTACGGCAACAAGGTGCGGCTCGTCTACCGCGACTTCCCGCTCCCCATGCACGCGCAGGCACGCCCGGCCTCCGAGGCCGCGAGCTGCGCCAACGCGCAGGGCAAGTTCTGGGAGTATCACGCCACTCTGTTCGCCAATCAGACCGCGCTCGGCGAGGACCAGCTGAAGGAGTACGCGAAGAACGTGGGCCTCGACGCGGCCAAGTTCGATCAGTGCCTCAAGGACAAGCCCTTCAAGGCGGCGATCGACAAGGACGTGGCCGACGGCGAGAGGGTGGGCGTCAATGGCACGCCCGCCTTCTTCATCAACGGGCGGATGCTGTCCGGCGCGCTGCCCTTCGACAAGTTCAAGGAAGTGATCGACGAGGAGCTGACGGCGAAGGGCGTGTCGTCGTCCTAGGCTTCGGTCGGGCCGCTCAGCGTCGGTGGGACGGCGACTTCCCGCCGTCCGCCGTCGCCCAGCCCTTGGCGCCGGTCTGCCCGCCCGCGCCCGCGCTCAGCCAGCCCTTGCCCGTGGCGCTCTGACCCGAACGCGCCGTCGCCCAGCCCTTGGCGCCGGCGGCGCCCGCCTGGCCGTGCGCGTCGCCGCCATCCGCCCACGCGCTCTTGCCGCCGCTCGAGGAGAGGCCGCTCGAGGAAAGGCTGCTCGAGGAGAGGTGGCTCGTCAGGGAGTCGCGCACGTTCCGCGCGGTCGTGGCGCTGCTCGCCTCGGCCGCGGAGACGCTGCTCCCGACCCCCTGGGCGGCGGACAGCTCGCCCAGCGTCTGCGCCCACGCAGGGGCGTGAAGGAGGAGGGCGAGTCCGAGGGCCGTTCCAAGCGTGGTCAGCGTCCGCATCGTCTCATTGTCGGCAGACTCCGCGTGTCGCTCAAGCCCGCGCCCGCCGCCGCGGGCGCCGTGCGGCCGCGCATGCGCCCTTTAGCTCGGGCGCCGTCGCGTGTAAGAGGTGATGCGCCGTCGGGAGGGGTGGCCGAGCCCGGTTGAAGGCAGCGGTCTTGAAAGATGCGCCGTCGGGAGGGGTGGCCGAGCCCGGTTGAAGGCAGCGGTCTTGAAAACCGCCAGGGTCGAAAGCCCTCGGGAGTTCGAATCTCCCCCCCTCCGCTCGTAAGTTCGCGCACCTGCGAGCGTGATCTTCGCTTTGGCCGGCTTTTGGCCGGTTTCGAGTGCGTCTGGCAGTCGGACGATGACTGCGGACGGCCCCGAGAAGCCCGCCGCTCCGGCCCCGATGCAGGGGGTGTCGCCTCGTGGTCCGAGTGGTCGCCAACCAGGCGCGGGGCTGGAAGCCGACGCACGGCGCGCGCATCATGCGGCGGACCCTCCGCGCGCTCACGACCCAGCGCCTCGACGGCCGCTCGGCACTGGCCGTCGCCGTCCGCAACTGGAAGGCCGACGTGCGGGCCGATCTTGGCGGCGACCTCACGCGGGCGCGGGAGACGATCTTTTAATAGAGGCGGTGGCGCAGGCGTGGATCATCCTCGCCACGCCTCGACGACTACATTGCCCGTCAGCCGACGCTCGTCACCAAGAAGCGGATGCTGCTGCTCGTCGTGGTGCAGCGCATGTTGGCAGCTAACCTGTGGTAGCAATCGTGCTGGTGGTCGTGGTCGGGGACGCCGTTGTAGTCGTGGTTGTACTGCTCGTCGTGGTGGACGTGGAGGTAATGGTGACCGTGCCCGCGTAGTAGTGCTGCGCGAGCGCGAACGCCCCTCGCCCGATCGTGGCGCCCATGATGCGGCCCCCAAAGTCGTCGAAGAAGGGGTGGATGCCGCCGTAGAGGCGCGAGAGGCCCGCCTCGTCGGACGCGTCGTAGTACGTCGCCCACTGCAGTACGACGGTCTCGCTCGGGCCGAGCTCGAACTTGAGGAAGGCGTTCTGCGGGGCCACGAACTCGCCGAGGCCGCCCGGGAAGAGAGCGCTTCCCGTGAAGGCCGCCAGCACCTCGGCACCGGCGCGGCTAAACGTGCTGTGCCCCGAGGTGTACCCGGGAAAGGCGGGAGTGACGAAGGTCGCCTTCTGGTACGGCACCCAGGTGAGTGCCCGGATCCACTGCGCGCCGCGGTACTGCGTCGTGGGATCGGCCGGCTGGCCGGGCCAAGCATACAGCGCCAGTTCGCCCTCGAAGCCCGCGAGCGCGGCGTGGCGCTCCCCGGGAGCGGTCGTGGCCGACGTGATGAGCTCGATGAGACCGGGGATCAGCGGCAGCCCGCTGGCGTTGTAGGACGGCTGGCTCGCATCGGAGGACTGCCCGAGGCCGGCCATGTAGCGGATCGCCGAGATGGGACGGACGGCGTCGTACTGCCGCTTCGTCCCCCAGCAGCCGACCGCGGCGTCGTGCTCAGCGCCGTTCACCGCGAGGTAGAGCTTCACGTCCCACTCGAGGTCGTTGAGCAGCGGGCCGGCGCCGCCGAGGCGCTTTTGCCCCTCAAGGTGGTCCGACACGTAGTTGGCGATCACGTTCCAGTGCCCGGGCGGGGTCTCGGAATTCGGCCCGTCGGCCCAGAACTCGGCGAGCACGCGGGCCCAGTCGCCGCGCTTGACGAGGTTCGGCACATACGGCACCCCGGTGATCGGGTTCACGGCGTAGCCCGTGCCGTCGTTCGTGCCGAGGGGGTTGTTACCCCTCACGGCCGGTGAGATGTCGAGGCAGACCCCGTCGTCCGGTGTGAGGGCGCTGCTCTTCCGGATGTTGTCGACGAAGCCCTCCCTGCAGAGGTCGTCACCGACACCACCCAGGTGCGGCTGCGGCGGGGGAAGGTTGCTCGCCAGATCGAAGGCGAACGGCTTCACGCTGCCCCACTCCGACCCGACGAACGTCTGCACTTTCGTGGGGAGCGGGATGCCGTTCTGCGTCACCATGAAGTCGAGGGCGAGCGGCTGCCAGCGGTTCGGGTCGTTCATGGTCGTCCCGGGCAGCTTCACGATGAGCGGGTCGTTCACCGGCGTGTAGGTCGGGTCGGCGTAGTCGGCGGCCTCGTTCGCCCCGTCGATCGAGCCGTAGGCGAGCACGGCGGCGGCGACCCGGTTGCCGACCGCGGCGGGGCTGTCGCCCGCGGTCGACGTGAACGTCTTGTCGTAGCCGAGGGCGCCCATCTTGGCGTCGAAGTTCGCGAGCGAGGTGGCGGCGCCGACCGCGTGGGCGTAGCGGGCGGAGAGCACCCGGTAGGCGGCGAAGCTGATCGCCTGCGCCCGGTCGCCCTCGGGATCGCTGGAGGTGTGCCGCTCAGTCGTCAGGTAGCCGACGGCCGTCTGGGTCTGGTCGTAGGCGACCCACGCGTCCCACATGGCGACCGAGACGTGGAAGAGGTTCCGCGCGTGCACCGGGGGTCGTGGCGTGTCGAGGCGGATCGCCGAGAGCGCCTCCTCGTCCCACTGGCGCGCGACGGACTTTGGCGCCCGCAGCAGGGGGATGCACTGACAGCGGGCGTCGTCGCACTGGGTCATGGCCCCGCAGCCGATGCCACTGTCGCACTGCTCACCCGCGCCGGGGTCGACGATGCCGTCGCCGCAGACGGAGCGCCGGGCGATGAACGGACGCCGCTTGGGCGTGCCCCGGCGGGCGACGAGCGTCCCCGTCAGCACGGAGCAGGTGGCGTCGAACGTCGCCTTCAGGTGCACCCGACCCGCCAGGCCAACGCACCCTCGCCATGTGGCCTTGACGGTGGTGCCCCGCTTCGAGGCCCTGAGCTTCCCGGTCACGGCCGGGCAGACGTCGCCGATGGATACGGCAGCGTTGGCGAGCACGATCGGCTCGTGCGGCGCGGCGCTGTCGCTCGCGACGAGCGCGGCGCCCTCCACGAGGAAGCGTCCACCGGGACAGGGGGACCGCTTCGGCTTCTTCGCGACCACCGGGCTGGCGCCGGCCAGGGCCAGCACGGCGATCAGGAAGGTGAGCGTCGCGGATCTCATCTCGCTCTCCTTCCACGATGCGGCGTGCCGGCAGGAAGTTCATTGAGGGCGCGGCATATCCGATCCGCGTCAGTCGGTGTCTGCTCCGGCGCTCCTGTCGGCGGTGGAGGAGAGTCGGGTGGCGGCTTTAGGGACGGATCGGTCGGCGTGCTGGTCGGGGGCGTCTTGAGAGAGGGGCCCATGGCGCGATGGCGACTCGTGTCGGGCATCGAGCTCAAAAATAGCAACGGCGCGGCGGCACGGGCAAGTAGCGATGCCCGTTCACTCGGCGGGAGGCGTCCCATGATGCGCACTCGGAGAACCATTGCGCTTGGCTCAACATCCACCCGGTCACACGCCTGAGGACATCGACGGGACTACGTGCCGACATGAACGAGATCCAGCCGCTCTGCGCCGACCTCGCGGCTGACGCACCTGAAGGTCCCCGAGAGCTACCGTCCGGCCAGCGGAGTGGCAAGCTGTTACCAAGGGTCCGTGGGAGACGGTCAAATCGTTGACTTGGGATAGGGGTACGCCCGAATCGTGCTTGGTAATGTTGATTCAGGGACATCCATTTTGAGGGAAACTCGCGGCAAACGTTCCAGCCGTCGATAAGTCATCGGAGCACAAATCATGGTGAATATCCACGGCCGTAGATGGATGCAGCGTGCTCGCGTGTGCGTGGCGAACCAAGCGTAGCCGGCGGGGCCTCCACGATGCGCGCCGTTCAGCCGGATTCAAGCCAGAGTCGATTCGCGCCGAAATCAGTCTGACGTGGACTGCCATCGCTATTCGTTCATGGAGGCGCAGGCAGGCACCCCCGAGGAGGCTGCACATGAGAAAGCGATCCACCGGGACGTTTGTCTTCGTCGCGCTCGCCAGCTTGGGCCTGGCTGGTATCGTAGGGGCCGCCACGCCGAGCCACTGCCGCAAGGATTGCAAGCAGGACATCAAGAACTGCCTCGCGCTCGTGCCAAAGAACAAGGACTGCACGGGGACGAAGGCAGAGAAGAAAGCCTGCCGGAAGATGAACGCAGCGCAGCGGAAGACTTGCCGCAGCTTCGTGAAGCTCTGCAAGCAGCAGAACCCCAGCATGGGCGGCACCTGCTTGCCGTCGAGCACGACGACCACGACAACGCTGCCCGGGGGACAGGGCCTCGCGCTCCAAGGTTCGGTGAGGGCGCCGGCAGCCAGCTTGGCCCTGCTGGAACACCGGAGCCTGTTCCAGCGCATGCTCGCGAGCGTGCTGCCCAGCGCCTTCGCGCAATCCTCGG
>WNFR01004904.1_pt1 | contig 13721 bp, 10 predicted proteins | sample 5400221 | NCBI WGS metagenome assembly WNFR01 (sample SAMN13153357, study PRJNA577476) | soil metagenome | isolation source: 40 cm soil under Madrone tree | place: USA:California | collected 2016-06-14
CGAATGCTGTGCGACTCGCGCTCAGGAACATTGACCTGCAATCGCAAAGGGTCGATGCGCACGATGTCAACGACCGGAGCGCCGGGGGCGAGGTACTCCCCGACGCTCGCTTTCTTCTCTTGCACTACACCTTCCAGGGGCGCGTAAACAATCGTATCAGCAAGTTGTTGTTTCGCCAGCGCCAACTCTGAACGTCGCTGAGCCAGCACCCCCTGACGATTCCGTATCTCTTCGAGAGCGTCCTGATAACGACTCAGTGCAACCTTATACTCTGAATCCACGGTGTCGTATTCGGCGTGCGGAATCACACCCTGCTGCACCAGCTTGCTGGCGCGATCACGTTTCGATTTAGCGTCCTCCAGGACCGCTTTCGCCTGCCTGACTGTGCCCGTCTCTTCTGCCGTCACGCGATCGTCGGCGCCGTCGGGTGACAAGCCGAGACGCGCGCGCGCCTGGGCCAAAGCGGCTTCCGCCTGTTGCACGCGCAACTTGTAATCCTGCTGCTCAACCTGCGCAATTACCTGCCCCTTGTGAACCACACTGCCGAGATCGATCGAGATCGTTTGCAGCCGCCCGGGTACTTTAATGCTCAGAGTCGTGTGATCGTAGGCGGCCAAAGTTCCGTTCACCGTGACGGTTTGACCAATCGGCATGTCCGCCACTTTGACGGTTTTGACCTGGCGCGGCTGGGCCTTGTTGTCGGAGCTGGCGGCCTTTCCCGAAGTGGGATAATCGCTTTTGCAGGCCAGTGAGCCGAAGGTCAAAAGCGCAATCAATGAAAGCAAACCAAGGGCGGTGGTTCGCGACTCAACGGCTCTAATCGAAGACAAGGACATCTTAGTTGTTCGTTGTTTATTCGGGAAAACTGAGGACAGTTTAGCATGAAGACGCCGAAGGCCTGAGTCTAGTTACGATCCGTGGTCCGCCACAACGTTTTTCCGCGACCTGCGGAACGATCGAGGCTCCGTCCCCGATCGTCCGGAAATCCTTCCGAGATTTTGGCCAGTCGAGGCACAATTAACTAGTCAAAGAAATCGCTTGCGTCTGACGCTACGTCAGGGTTTAGCTTTGGTTCGTTCCGAGGGGTGAGCTGATGGGAGACAGTAACGAAAAGCTATTTCAGGCCCGAGAGTTCGCAAAACTTTCCGGCGTAACCGTGCGCGCCCTGCACCATTACGATCGGCTCGGATTGCTGAAGCCGAGTCGACACACGCGCGCGGGCTACCGGCTGTACAGCGAGAGCGACGTGGCGCGGCTGGAGCAAATCGTAGCGCTGAAATTCATCGGCTTATCGTTGAAACAAATCAAGGATGTGCTCAGTCGAAGGCCGGTTGGCCTCGCCAATACACTCCGGCAACAGCGGCAGGCAATCGAGGAGAAGCGCAATCGTTTGGAAATGGCCATTAAGGCAATCAAGCGTGCGGAATATGTGGCGGCTGCCCACAACCAGCCCGACTGGGAGACATTCGTCAAAATAATTGAGGTGATTAATATGCAGACCGATATGGACTGGAGCAAAAAGTATTACTCGGAAGAGGCGCAGCAAGAAATTGCGAAGCGCGCCGCGATAGTTTCCCCTGAAGAGATCGAGCAATCGCAACGCGACTGGGCGATGCTGATTAAAGAAGTCGAGACCGCGGTAGCAGCGGGGGAAGATCCGGCGAGTGATTTGTCGCAAGCGTTGGCGGGCCGTTGGATCGAACTGCTTAAGGGTTTCACTGGCGGCAGTGCTGAAATTCAGGCAGGTCTTAACAGGATGTATGCAGACCGGAGCAACTGGCCCTCGTCGATGCCCAAACCGTTTAGCGACGAAGTACAGGCGTTTATTGTCGAGGCGATGGGTCATCGCAAAAGGTCGTGAGCTCCGTGCCAGAGGGCTGGATCAATGGAGCAAGAGACCGATCCGCGAACTCACCCAAATGGACTTGAACCAAATCCGTGTTTGGTGTGACTTCGTGGATGGTCAGTACCACCCGCGTGAGCCGGTGGGTCCTACACTTCAGGCAACGGATCAAACTCATCAGCGCGACAGTTGATTGGCTGGTCCACCCGCTCACGCGGACGTACTGACTCTCACATTCGCAAGGCACGGCACCCAAATGAAAAGCCGCAAACGCTCAACACGATCTATTTCCCGAAGCTGCGCCGGAAGAGGTAGGACATCTTGATGAAGAAGGTGCGACCGTTGCGACGAAATCCCGGCTCGAGTTGGCCGGTGAATGGATTGGCGCCGTTGCGCGTGAGGTCGTCGTTGTAGCCGAGATAAAAAGCCGTGCCGGGGTTGGGAGTCCAGCCAAACAGGAACTGGCCCCGAACGTTTGACGCCAGCGTGTCATAGTCAACGCGCGCCCGCAGGAAAACAAAGCGCGTGAACTGATAAGTCGATCGAAAGGAATAGATATCGTCCGCGAACGCCAGCAGCCGAGTGTCGTTTCGTCGCAAAGAATTCCTGACATAGCCCAGCGACATCGCGAGTTCGTTAGTAGGTTTGTATTCGCCGCTCAATTCTATGTCTAAAGATGTGCCTGGGCCTGGATCGAGGGACGCAGACGGATTGGCCAGCGCGGCTGGACTTACTCGCGGATATTTTGGCCCCGCTCCAAAATCAAAATCGAAACTGTTCCGGCCCTGGGCAAGAAAAAAGTTAAAGTTGTATTTCTTGCTCGGCCTGGCGCCTCCGTATATGTACGGATTGAACTGGTAAGTTGATCGCTCTGGACCGCCGAAGAATGCACCGCCGTGCGTGGCCGTCCGTTTCAAGCCAAACTCTTCTTCAAACAGCCGCTCGTAACCGACGCTGCCCCCAATGCCCAGATAACTGCTGTGCTGGAAATTGACCTGTGCGCTTGTCTCCTGGTACATGTTCTGGCTCAGGCCCTGCCAGTTAAAGTTAATTCCCGCATTCGCGTTGATGTTCCATGAGATCAATTTCGCTTTTGGTTTTTGCTCGGATTGATAACCCGCATAACCGCCTTCGAAGTTTGTATTGAGCCGCCTCGTGAACCCGACGTCCGCGCGATAGTCCCGCGTTTGGCCATTGCCGTTGAGGCCATAATAAAAGTGGCGGCCATCGCGGTTATAGCGAACGTTGTAGGCCAGCCCCTTGCCGGTGCGATAGTAGTTGCGGGTCTCGCCAGGTCGGGAAGGATTCGCGGCTGTCGAATCAAAGCCAACGAAACATCCCTCAGAAGGACCAGGCCGATGAGTATCCAATGCCGGTTCAGCAAAGCAACGACGTGAAATACTGCCGAGGACCTGGAAGCTAAGAGTTTTTTGCTTGCTAATCTTGAATCGCCCGTCAATGCCGCCCAGTTGATTATGTTTCTCGATAAAATTGTAGCTGGTTAATAGAATCCCGATGTTTGATTCTTTCCCAATGTCACGCTTGAGCCGGACGATCCCGATATAGGCATTCTTATCGAGGAACCTGGCAATCGCCGGCAGAGTGCTCGCATTATTTCGCTCATCTTCGGTAAAGTTTCCGGGCGCGTTATCGCTGGCCAGCAGCAGACCAAACGTATTCCGGCCACGCTTACCCGAGAGCTTCACCGCCAGGTCTGGATCGACGATGGCCCGAGTGTGCACCGCCTGGATCGGCGTCTTGAAGATGTCGATGCCTTCGAGAAAGAATGGCCGCTTCTCTTCAAAGAAGATTGGGAAACGTTGATTGGCGGTAACCACGGTCTGGTCGGCTTCAACCTGCGCAAAATCCGGATTGACTGCCAAATCGAGCGTGACTGTCGGCGACAATCCATATTTGGCAGTAAGGCCGATCTCAGCTTTGATCGGTTGGTTCAGAATTCTTCCCGGATCCAGTAACGCCGGATTCGCCGCGATTTGGGCCAACGAAAGCGCATGGACACGTTTGCCTGTTTCGGAAAGTGTGAGACTGGGAATGACCTCCAGCGTGCGCTCAGTCGAAATGCCTTCCAATCCAGTCAGGTGGCCTTCCTGGCTCAACTGCGACGAGATGTCACGCGAGTTGGGCATCCACGAATCGATCTCGTCGTTGAAACGATCGATGTTGCGCCAGACATGAATCCCCCATTGCTTGCCCTTGCCCGCTTCATACCTGAGCGACTTGAAAGGAATCGCGACTTCCAGCGTCCAGCCATCGGGCGTAATCATTCCTTTGGACTCCATCACGATGTCGACGCTGAAGTCGGTGCCCGACCCTTCAGTCATGATGCCGTCCTGCTGCACCCCCAGAGGATTAAAGCCGAGGACATAAGCCCGGCGTTGGTCGTTGAAGGTGTCAAGGAAGACGCGCACGTTGTCTTCGCCGAAAACTTCGTCGCGTTTGGCCACTGTAGCGCGCACCTTGTCCGGCTCGTCATAGCAGTGAAAAGCCAGATAGAGGATCCGGGTGTCATAACCCATCATCATTTCGGTGGGTTTGGACGGCGCGATGTTGTCGCCGGGGCTGACTTGCAGGAAATCCTTTAACACGACTGCCTGTTTCCATACTTCATCGTCCAGCTTCCCGTCGATTACGGGTGGCTTATCAAAACGCGGAACGACAATCGGCTTGGCCTTTTCTGGCGGAATGATGGCTCTGCTTTTAGCATCGCCTCCATTGGTTGATTGATTCCGCGAGCTGTTAGCGGATGGTGTGCCGGCTGGTGAGGGAGATGAAGAAGCAGAACTCGTCTGGGCAACGACTACGGTGCATAGACCAAAGAGTGCGCATACCAGACAGAATAGATGCTTTCTGATCATCGATTACTTGTCCGTCAGCCAACCTGGCGATCGATCTTATTTCTTGCGGGGCGTCAAACAAACGATGGAACGGCCGCGTTGTGATGCTCGGAAGTTTAGACGGCGATGCCCACCGGGTTCTTCCCCTGTTACGCGTAAAAGACCGGTTTTGTTTAGGTTTTGAAGAAATCCCTGCCGATTCTCTTGGAGCCACGACTGAGTCCACAGTTCAAACAAAGGAGTCGCCTGGCTAAGGTTGAACCACTGTGCCGCCGACAAGCTTACCTAACTACGTCTATCCGAAGCTCTTGCGGAAGAGATAAGACATCTTAATGAAGAAGGTGCGGCCATTGCGCCGGAACCCGGGCTCTAACTGACCGCTGAACGGATTGAAGCCATTGCGATTCAGATCGTCATTGTAGCCGATGTACAGAGCGGTGCCCGGATTCGGGGTCCAGCCAAACAGGAACTGGCCCTTCACGTTCGACGCGATGGAATCAAAGTCGACGCGTCCGCGCGCGAAGATAAACCGCGTGAATTGATAAGTGGCGCGCAGTGAAGCGATGTTTTCGTCAAACGCCAGCAGCCCGGTGTCGTACCGTCTCAGTCTCTCTTTCGTATAACTCAAACTCAGATTCAGCGGCGTCGACGGCCGGTAGTTAACGGTGCCGTCGAAGTGCAGGAAGCCACCGGGACCAGGGTCTTGCGGTGCGGCGCATACTGGCGGAGCAGCAGGTCCATGGCAAAGTCCCGCAGCCTGCGCGTTGCGTGCCGTAACGGCTGGGATACTGACACGCGGATAACGCGGGCCGGCGCCAAAATCGAAATCCAAACTGCCGGCCGCGCGATTGACGAACATGTTGAAGTCAACCTTTTTCATCGGCGTCGACTGCGCGAACATGTACAGCCCTTTGCTGTAAGCTGACCGCTCGTTATCGGCCCCCCAGAACGTGCAGGTGTTGGTGAGCGCGCAATTCGATCCGGCTTTGCGCGTAGGGCCAAACTCTTCTTCAAATACCCGTTCATAGCCTTTATCAAAACCGACACCCACAGTTGTCTGGCGTCTAAAGTTGAACTGAATCTGCGATTCGTCATTGAATACCTGAGAGTGCCCCTGCCAGTCAAAGTTCGTTGAGATGTCGTTGTACACGCGCCAGGAAATCAATCTGGCCTTTGGTTTTGGTTCTGAGTTGTAGCGGAAAAATCCGTTGTAGTTATTAGTATTGACCCGGCGATTGAACCCAACGTCCGCCCGATAGTAGCGGGTCCGGCCCACCCCGGAAAGATCGTAGCCGAAATGCCGGCCACTCTTGTTGTAATCCACCGCATAAATAAATCCATTCTCTTTCCGATCAAACGACCCGCCCTCGTCCGGATAAAAGAATAGACGGCGAGAATGTGTCGCCAGAACCTGAGCGCTGAAGGTCGTTTGTTTATCGACGCGGAGGCGCGTATCAAACCCTCCCAGTTCGTTATATCGATCCACAAATCGATTGTAGGTGGCCAGCAACCCGATGAAAGAATCCTTCTTGCCGATGTCCCGCTTGAGACGCAGCATACCGATTGAAGCATTCTTGCCGACGAATCGGGGATTCGCGGTCAGCCGTTCTTCCGGGCTGAAATTACCCGGGCCGTTGTCCGACGCCAACAGCAAACCAAAGGTGTTCCGATCGACTTTGCCCGTCAGCTTCACCGCGAAATCAGGATCGATGATGGTGCGCGTATGCACCGCCGCGATCTGAGTTTGAAAAATGTCGATGCCTTCCAGAAAGAAGGGACGCTTCTCGGCGAAGAAGATTGGGAACCGCTGGTTCGCGGTAACTACGAGCTGATCCGATTCAACCTGGGCGAAATCGGGATTGATGGCAAAGTCCAGGGTCACGTTGGGCGTAATGGTGTATTTGCCGGTGAGCCCGGGATCGAACTTGATTGGTTCATTCACCAGCCGTCCTGGATCCAGCATTCCAGTGGCTAACTGGGACGCGGTCAAGGTACCTTTCCGTTTACCTGTCTCTGACAGCGTCAGACTGGGAATCAATTCCAGCGTGCGCTCAGCCGAAATCCCGTCGAGACCCGAGAGATGTCCTTCCTGGGCCAGCCAGCTCGAAATGTCCCGGTTGAGCGGCATCCACATGTCCAGTTCGTTATTGAAGCGCTTGATGCGCCGCCAGAAATGCGCCCCCCATAACTTGTCCTTGCCCGCCACATAGCGCAGCGACTTGAAAGGAATTGCCACCTCCACTGTCCATCCATCCGAGGTCATCATGCCTTTCGATTCCATTACGATATCGGGGTTGAAGTCTTCATTCTGGCCGTCGGTCCAGATTCCGTCTGCCTGCACCCCCAGCGGATTGAAATCAAACTCGTAAGCCTTGCGATGATCGTTGAAGGTGTCGAAAAGAATCCCGACATAATCATCGTCAAAGATGTGGTCGCGTTTCGGGATGTTGGCGCGCACCTTGTCGGGCTCGTCATAGCAATGAAACGCGATATAAAGAAATTTCGCGTCATAGCCGAGCAAAACTTCGGTGCGCTTGGAGGCAGCGATGTTGTCGCCCGGCTGGACCTGGTAGAAATCTTTCAGCACGGCGGCCTGCTTCCAAACTTCGTCGTCCAGCTTGCCGTCGATGACAGGAGCTTTGTCGAATTGCGGCATCCGCACCGGCTGCGTCTTCTCTGGGGGGATCACCAGCCCAGTCTTTGCGGCCGATCCGATTTTCGCGGCGGACGACCCATCTGTCGGTGTGCCCGATGGAGTAGCACTGGTGACGGCCGAAGGTTGTGCGAAAGCGGCCGTCAAGTTCAGAGCTAATACACTTACAAAGAGAAGCGCTGTTTTCATCAATTCCGTTCTCGTAAGGCCGCAACAGACTTCTGGTACGAACTAGAAAAACTCTATTGGTTTCACTTCTCGGTATTAACGAAACCGACAGCGATTGGTTCCGCCATCAGGACGTTTCGAATGGACTAAGTGTTAATTGATCCACCATTCGTCTTTTCGAAAGCAGGCATCTTTGGTTGCACGCTCCGCGGGTTAGGGTTGTTCATAAGCACAAACAAATTTCACCTCTAAAGTTTCAGATAAACTTCCAGGATTTTGAATCGGCTAAGAGACTTCGCGAAGGTGAGATCTTTAAGAGACTGGGAACAGCCCGCCGCGCCCGAACTTCACGCAGCTATTTCACGATCGCCGTCACTGTTGTCGGCTTCAGAGCCGTACCCATTGGAACGAATCTGGTAGCGTTTGATCTTTGCGTTCAAGGTCGTATGCTTGACGCCGAGCAGGCGAGCCGCGCGGGCCTGATTGCCTCCGGTCCGCTCGAGGGCCGTACGAATGAGATCAGTCTCGAACCGCTGCACTTCATCCTGGAGTCTCAAACTCCGCTCACGCGAGGGCTGGACCATACGCAGTGAATCCACCGCATCCAGGAGTGTCAGGGCCACGTTTTTCAGCGCCTCCAGCCGACTCTCAATCGTCGCCTCGCGCATAAGAGTTCCCCTCTGTCCAGCTTCTGCTGATGAAAGAACCGACGCTAACACGTCCCCTTTCCAAATCGCCGCACTACTCATTGGTCACCTCCCTGTGTTTCGTTAGTTGCGAACTGATCGAACATCATTAGTCAAATTGCCGAACTCCCAGACTGAAGTCTGTGCCCCAGATTCATTTGCTAAGTAACTCTTTAAAAAAAGCCACGGCCCGCTCGTCGCCAGTCTGCCCCAGCATTTGAATCGCAATCTTGCGCACCTGCATTTTCGGATGGCTGCGCGCCGTGCGAATCAAAATCGGAATAGCTTCGTCCTTTGGGCGACGAGCGATCGCGATCACGGCCTGCTTCTGGATTTCAGTTTCCGGGTCAGAGTCGATGGTGTTGGTCAATGCGCCGAGGCTTTTCTCGCCGGCGATCCGGCCCAGGCTCGAGATCGCGCTTTTGCGCAACTCGAGATCTTTTTCAGTCTCGGCCAAATGGATCAAATAAGTGGCGGCCCCGTCGTGATTGTCATTTCGAGCAATTCCACTGAGCGCGCGGCGCTTCAACTCGCGCGCGGTCATCGTCTCGAAAAGATTCTCGAGCAGGGGCAAGGTCGCGGGCGAGCGGCTCATCCCGAGGGCCGACATTGCCTGCTGACGCGCCTCACCCGACTCCTGATTGTTGCGCGCGATTTCGGTCAGCAAATTATTCTTTGATTGACTCTCGGGTGTGTAACCGAGCCAGTAGATGGCTCGCGAACGTACCGGTTCAGAGCCCGGCCGGCGGATCAATTCGGTGAGTATCGGCTCGACCCGCGCATCATCGTGCAGGGCGATTGCGAATGTCGCCCGATCGGCGAGCCGATTGATTTCGGGCGCGCCGGAATCGATAAACGACTTCAGATAGTTCAGACTTTCCTCGTTGCCCGCGCGACCGGCCCAGTAAACCGGATAGCCGCTGAATTCGTGCGTGCGACGCAGGTTGTAAACTTCCGCGCGCGTAAACAGATCGCGTTGCGCGTCAAAGAGCAAAAACAAACCCAGCTCCCGGGTTTCGTATCGGGAATCGAAAGTCATCGAGGTCCCGTCCATCGAAAAATAAACGCCGCCATTACTGTCGACTACCTCAAAGTCAATAGCCACCCCCGGTCGCGCCTCGAACTGATAGCCAACCCAGAACCGGCCCCCGGGCGCGGCGGCGCGGCCCTGAGTCAACGCATTGTCGATCTTTACTTTAAGACCGGCGCCATCAACCGGGATGAAGCTCTTTGTTTGCCCCGCGGCACCGATCACCAATGTCAGTGCGATTGCCGTAGCGAAAATGATTTGTTCGAGCTTATTCACCAGAGTGCTCCGCTTCCGTTCGGTTGTAGAGCGCGACAAGCTTCGGGTTTCGCGAGAAAAACTTGCGCTCGTTTAGAGTGGGGCTATCGCCAAAGTGGGCCATAACTCGTTCCAGACGGACATTGCATGATTACTGCTTCAACAAGTCTTCCAGGAACTGAAGGACTTTGGGATCCTTGCTGCGACTGAGCCAGCCGATAGCGCGTTTACGTCGTTCCATCGGTGTCTGGGGATTCTTGGCGAGGTCGATTAGCTTTTGGGTCACCCGCGGGTCGTTTGAGCCGGCCAGCGAGCCGATGATTTGGCCTTTGATCTCCTCGTTCCTTTCGCTGTCATAGAGGCCAAGCAGAATATCGACGGCCTGATCGCCGCTTCGGCGCGCTATTCCGTTGATAGCCATCTTACGCAGCTCAATGTTGTCAGCGCCCTTAGCAATCTCGAGCAGCTTGGCGCCGGCGCGTTCGCTCTTGCGCCGAGAGAATCCGCTGATCACCGACTTGCGAATCTCAACATTCTGATCGGTGTCGTATATCTTGAGTAGTGTCTCGACGGCGGGCTCGCCGGGCCGGCCTGAGATGCTGCCAATGGCCCACCGTCGTAACGGGATCGGCCGACTGCTGGTGGCGATTTCACCCAGCACGGCCATGGCGCGCTCACTGTTATGCTGACCCAAAGCGTAGATCGCGGCCTCGGAAATGTCGGTCACCGTGGAATTGAGTGCAAAGTCTCGCAGCGCGTCGATTAGGCTATCATCATTGATTGCGCCCAGAACCGAGATTGCTTTAGTGCGCAGCTTCAGATCCGGGTCATTCTTTGCGACCCCAAGGATTACCGGAATGGCCGCCTTCCCCGCATAGTGAGCAAGAAGACTAAGTGCGGCTCCCTTGCAACGCAGGGTCTGCGGTGATCCGGTCTTAAGCCAGTCAGTAGCGACGGCGGTTCCTCGCGCAGGGTCGCTATGGAAAAGTGCCTGCAGCACCTCGATTTTGAATTCGCAGGGATCATCGTCAGCCGATTGTGAGTTGGCCGCACCGGCTCCTATGCCGTAGCCTGATCCCGCGCTGACTCCCGATCCGATGCCCCCGTCTACACCAAAGGCGCCCGGTGCTTGCGTAAACAAAGGCTTGAATTTGTAATCCCAGGTAAAGTCTTGATACTTAGTCAAGGGTCCGCTCAACGTGCTGCCGGCCTGGCTGTATTTGTTTATTAGATCGTCCGCTAAGACCGAAGAATAGAGCGCCGTATCGAGAGCCTTCGCGGTCGGATATGCAAAGACGAATGGGGCGATCTTCGGTTCGACCGGGAACGATTTCTCATCATCAATAAGGTCGCCTTTGCGACTCTCCGCATCGTTGCCGCTCTTAGCTCGATCCTTGTCGCTCTTAGCGCGCGGGGATGGCTGCTGAGCGGCCGCGGAGCGACTCAACCCGCTGACGGTAATGGTCAGGGCGAGAGCAAACGCGAACCAGAAGATCCGGCGCTGCGATAGGCGGAGGTTATTTGATCTGTATTTCATTATCGGTGTGTCCAACATAATTTTGCCTCTCGTCTTGGAGTTAATAACCGTCAATCGTCCGGCCAGCTTTCAGTAACTTTGTAGCGCTGCCACGATTTCTGTTTTTTGCACGCGGTCGTTGATAGCGCGCAACTCGGTCGGTGTCGTCTTATCGGGCAGATTAGAGATATCGACCAGAAATGGCTCAAGATCGCCGAGTAGAGACTTGACCGGGAATTTGCCGCTCGTCTCGGCATCTCGACGCAGCACCACGTTCTGGTCCAGCAAACGGCGCGACATTGCCTTCTCATAAGTCACATCGATTTCATCATCGTTGCCGCCCAGATGAATGTTCCTGATTGAGCGCAGCAGGTTCTGGGCTTGGGCAATGTGATCCACCGTGTCTTTGTCTTCAATGTCCGAGTAAGCAATATCCGAAAACAACACGTCATTCTGATCGGTAACGCTTGCTGTCTTAGCAATTGCCAGGCTCGATTTGGCCGTGGCGTTAACTCGGGGAACATACGGTGAAGCGGCTGAATGCTTGGCTTCGCCCCCCGCCGGCGGCGGCGGCGATTCAATGTAGATGGGCAGTGGCGGAATCGGTCCGGGTGTGATTGTCCTTACCATCTCTTGCGGCGCTGATGGTTGCGGTTGCGTTCTTAGATACATAAAACCAATCACAATTGCGGCAACCAAAACTGCCATCGCTCCCGAGAACGCCAGACCAAAACGTGGCGCCGCGAATAATCCGATCCACCAGGCTCGCGGGTTGAAGTTCGAGCTTGAAACAACTGGACGGCTCTCAGCTGCGGTACGCGCCTGAATTGCAGTCCACATTCCCGGCGTGATGTCGAGCTCGCGATCATAGCGGGCGAAGATATCCTGGGCCGCCGCCAATGCTTCGAATTCGCTGGTGCACCCGGCACAGGTGATTAGGTGTGCGCTGACTTGCTCGGCATCGCTTTCGATCGCTTCGCCATCGATGTATTCTTCCAACAGATTTAGACAGTCATCACACTTCATGACTCAAACCTCACGTACGGATTAATTCGTCGCCGCATTTCCGATCGCGCCCGGTGCAGATCCGTCTTTAATTTCGGAATCGAAAACCCGGTGATGTCCGCGATCTCTTCGTAACTACATTGCTGAAAAACTTTGAGGGTAAAAACCAGCCGCTTGTCGTCATCGAGCATTGCGAGCGCACTTTGGATCAGCTCGTTCAGCTCCTTATTAAGAAGCTGGTTAACCGGCACCGGGCTTTGGTCGCTCAAGTCGAGCACCGACTTGTCGTCCAGATCTACCCGCCGGTTCTCCCGGATGCGCACCCGCAACGCTTCCCGCGCCACGTTCTTCGCGATCCCAAACAGCCAGGTAGAAAGCTTGGTTTCCTGGCGCAGCGTGGACAGGTTCCGGAACGCCCTCACAAAAGTTTCCTGGGTCAACTCTTCCGCCAGGCTTCGATCCGAAACCAGATCGTAAATAAAGCTAATCACGGGTCTTGAGTACCTTTCAAAGATCAGACGAAAAGCTTCCTGGTCGCCCTGGGACGCGCGCGCAACTAGGTCTGCTGAACTATTCATCAGAGATGCCGCGAACGCTCCGGGCTGCCCTTCCAGGCTTAACTCATGGGCTAGCCGTTTCATCATGTTCCGTTGTGTTAGTGAGCCGGAGCAAACAAAGGTTTCAGTTTTTTGTAGCTGCAACCAGGACTTCCGGCCCCAGTCGGCTATTCCTAAACCGGCTCTTCTTGCGCTTGCTGTTGATAAAGATAGTTCGAGGAGGGTGATTTGGCGAGCGGGACCGTATAGAGGAGTCCGTCACGATAACGCGAGGCTGGTGACCATTTCAATGGAATAGGCAATCAGCCCAAAACAAAGGGTCCGTTTCCAGCGGGTACTCGCGAGTGCGACGTCAAACTTGATTTGGCAAAGGGCTTAGATTGGTCTGCGAATCCGGATCGTCCGGCAGACCATTCAGATTCTCGAGCGGAAGAAGTAACTATGCCGCCCGCAAAGAATCGCGATCGCAGAGCAGCCGCTGGACCGTGGAGAGAAAGCTTTGCGAATTGATCGGCTTAGGCTCGAATGCGTTTGCCCCCAGTTGTAGCGAAAACGTGGCCGTGCCGGTGCCAAACGCGGTGGTGACAAGAATCGGTGTCTTTTCCAGTGATGCAGTGTTGCGGACTCGACGAATAACATGGACTCCATCGGCGCCCGGCATTCGGATGTCGGTAACAATCAGATCCGGCTTGAGGAATAGCGCGGTGTCGTAACCGCGCACTCCGTCCTCGGCCACCGTAACCTGATAGCCGCGTTTTTCCAGCGCCATGCGCAGCAGTTCGCGCGTTTCATCGTCATCTTCGATTACCAGGATTTTCTTGGACATACGTATACCCGAATTCAACCTCACTTGTGTTTTTCTGTATGAGTAAGAAACTGCTATTAGGTTGCGCATTCCGCGATTGGAAGCGAAGGAATCTTGCCGGAAGTCGAGCGGTGAATTGACAGAAAGAAACGGAGCAGAAATCCGATGGGCTCTGCTCCGCTTGATCTCTCAGGCTATAGCTAACTAAGTTCACCTCGACTTAGTAGCCGTTATAACCGTCCGAGTAACCATTCTCAAATGCAGCTCGGAAGTACTGCTGGTACGCATAACGATCTCCCATTCGCGAGTTGTAGTCCTTCATAGCGTTGCGATACGCGCTACTGCGCG
>WNFR01005671.1_pt1 | contig 13721 bp, 12 predicted proteins | sample 5400221 | NCBI WGS metagenome assembly WNFR01 (sample SAMN13153357, study PRJNA577476) | soil metagenome | isolation source: 40 cm soil under Madrone tree | place: USA:California | collected 2016-06-14
GCTCAATTTCCTGATCGATGACTTTCAAACTTTTCGTGATTTGCCATCCGGCTGTGGGTTGCTGCCCGATGAGAGTCGCATAGCCTCGGATGATGTTGAGGATGTTGTTGAAGTCGTGCGCGATGCCGCCGGCGAGGGTACCGATGCTTTCCATCTTTTGCGCCTGCCGAAGCTGTTCTTCAAGTTGTTTTTGCTCTTCGAGTGTTCTCTGCAGGTCGGCGTTTGCCTGCTTTAGATCAGCCGTTCGCTCCTGAACCCGCCTTTCGAGTTCTTCGTTGGCTTTGATTAACTCGTCCTGCGCTTGGCGCAGGAGCTCGTCGGCGCGCTTGCGCTCCGTAATGTCGCGCACGATGCCGGTGAAAATTCGCCGGTCACCCACGCGCGTGTCGCTTACGGCTAAATCAAGCGGAAAAATCGCGCCGTCCTTGCGCTGGCCCTGGACTTCCCGGCCGATACCGATGATTTTTCTTTCTCCTGGGCGCAGATAGTTGCCGATATAGGAAGCATGCTCGGCCTGGTAAGGTTCAGGCATGAGCATGCGAATATTCTGACCGATCAATTCGGCGGCACGATAGCCAAAGATCCGCTCGGCCGCCGGGTTGACGGTGCTGATCGCCCCGTGCTCGTCGATCGTGATTATTCCGTCCACGGCGGTTTCGACGACTGCCCGTAAGCGCTTCTCGCTATCGAGCGTGACCATCCGCAGGAAATTCTCGTCCGGTTCGCGCACCTCGCGACTAAAGCATTCGATAACAGCTAGGGCTTTGTCCCCCAGTTTGATCGGGAAGCCAAAGGCGCTATGCAACCCCTCTTGGGTTGCTACGGCAGCGCGCTTGAAATTGCTGTCCGTCGTCACGTCCGGGATCCAGGTTGCCTTGCCGGTGCTCCAAACTCGGCCGGGCAAACCCTCGCCGCTCGCAAATTTGCCGTCTTTGGTGACGGCCTCGAACTGTGGCGCCTCTACGGCCGGCCTGTGCCACACCTCTACGGAATGCAATTGATCGGTAACTTGATCGATGTTCCAGATAGCGCCCAGATCCCATCCGGCCCGTTCGCAGAGTACTTGGATGACTTCGGAGGCAGCCTCTTTAAGAGCAGGAGATTCCGCCAGGATACGGCTTACCGCCTCTTGAACTTGGAGACGTTGAAAGGCCTGCAGGTGCAGCAGAGATTCATTGGCGGTTGCGTGTGCGAACGGGCCGACGCCATGTAAAGTTCCCACGAGCGCGATTGCAGACATGATAAACGCCGAGGTGACGGCGCCGCGCTGACCGAAGCGGAATGCCGCCCACAATAGCGGTAGGACCATCATGTATCCCGAGCTAACAGGCGTGCCGAGCAGAAACATCAAATAGGCGACCAAGATCAGCGAGAGCAACAGTGCCGCGGCCTCTGCGACCCGGCGCGCCTTCCACCGGGGAGAAGGCATCGTCAACCAAATCACCAAGAGTGGAGCAACGATCAAATCGCCAACGGCGTCGCCGAGCCACCAAGTGAGCCAGACGGCCGGGTACTGGTCCCATTGAGCAAAGCCGCCGAGAGTCAAGCTAGTGACTCCCAAGGTCGCGCTCACGGCCGTGCTCAGAATCGGCGTCAGCACGACAAACCGGAAAATGTTTCTGGCTCGTTCGAAAACTTTTTCGCCATTGGCAAAGCGATGGATCGCCCATGCTCCCAAAAGTGCCTCGAGGGTATTACCCGCTGCGACGGCGAGCGTGGTGGCCACCGATCCTTGCGTGGTGATGTTCACCAGAAAGGCGCCGAGAAAAATTCCCGGCCAAAGTCTATATCCCCAGAGGAGAAGAGCTGCGAATGCTATGCCGGTGGGAGGCCAAACGGCGGAGGCGCTCGCGTGTACGTAGGCCAAAGAGAGTCCAAGCTTGCCGGCGCAAAAATAAATCGCGGCGAGCCCGATTATTGCTGCCAACTCGCGCAAGCCTGGTCTCTTCATTCGGTCTTTGCCTGTTGCTCAGCCTCGGTGCGGCACGCGGATCGAGCCATTGACGAAATTTTGCCGAGCTAGAGTGAAGGCGACCAACGATAACCTCCACATTTCTGCGTTGTCAATATAATTTATTTTCTGCCGACGAACCGGGTGCAGAAAGAACCAATAATACTCGTTTCTTCATCCGTGGAACAACTGACAAACGGCGGAATGTGAATCGCACAGGTAATAACGCGGGCTAAATGCCTACGACCGCTGCGCGTTTGATCTTTGATTCGGCGGCTAAAAGTGCTATGGCAAAGCACTTCCGACAATTTAGAGGTTCTGCAAGGCAACTATGCCAAAAAGAATCCTTGTGGTTGATAACGAGCTACGCAGTAGGGAAATGATTGCGCACTTTTTGCGCGAAGCAAGCTATGAGGTCGAGCAGGCAGATGACGGGGTGAGTGCCATCGAAATGCTCGACAAGAAGAAATTTGACCTTATGATTTGCGATATCGTCATGCCTCAGCTGAGCGCAATTGACGTGGTGCGTCACATGAATTCCCGCTCGTTGTCGACTTCAGTCATACTGATAACGGGACACCCTGATTTGGTCGCGCAAAGAGGGCTCGGACACTTACCCTATTTTACCAAGCCTTTTAACATGTACGATCTGTTGCGTGTGGTTAAAGAAATAATAGGTGAATGAACCGCATGATACTAGGACGGATCGCATCGCTTTTTGTTCTCCTCGCTCTTTTAGTTTTCCACTACCCGTCCGTTCACACGGCAGCGCCGCTTGCCAAAGTTCTCGTCACCACGGGTTCGTCGAGTGAACGGGAAGGGGCGCTGTACGTTGCCCAAGATCAGGGTTACTTCCGCAAGTACGGGCTCGACGTCACTCTGGTGCAGGTGCGTAACGGTCCCGTCGGCATGACGGCGCTCAGCTCCGGAGAGTCGCTGCTCCATTGGGGCTCGGTCTCGGCGGCCAACCTCGGCGCCATCGCCGAGGGAGCCGATCTCGTCTTTGTCGCCGGCTTTATCAATAGACTGACCGGCGCGTTTGCCACTAACCCGAAGATCAAAGCCCCGATGGAATTGAAGGGCAAGAGTCTGGGCGTTAACAGCTTGAGCGGCGGCACCTGGATTTTCACCATGCTTGCGCTCGATCACTGGGGTCTCTCGCCCGAGCGGGACAAGATACAAATCAGAGCGCTGGGAGACAATTCGGTGGTCTCGCAGGCGCTCTTGGCCGGCAACGTCGATGGCGCCTATTTAAGTTACACTTACGCCAAGATCGTCCAGAACAAAGGCTTCCGCGTGCTCGCCGATTTGGAGAAGTTGCCGATCGCGTATCAGGGCACGGGAGTCATAACGCGGCGGAGCACCATCGCATCGTCGGCCGCACCGGTCGAAAGCGTGATCAAAGGGTTGCTCGACGGCGTGACGTTCATTCGTATCCCGGAAAACAAACCGCAGGTGATAAAAAGTCTGGCCAAAGGGCTCCGCTTAAAGCGCATCGAAGACGCCGAGGAGGGATATCACAGCATGCTCGGCCTCTACGAGAAAAAAATCTACCCCAGCGTCGACGGAGTGCGCAACGTTGTCCGTCTCCTCGGCGCCGGCAGCGAAAGGATACGGCGCCTCAAAGCGGAGGATTTGGTGGACGATAGCGTTGTGCGCAGATTGGAAAGAGAAGGGCGGTTCTAATTCTCGCCCGAAATAATGATCATGTCATTTCATGTCCGACGCTGGTTACATTGCCCTGATGGCTAACGAGCACGCCAAAACGCAAGCAATGTCGTATTCCAAGACCTGCGCCGTTTGCTTAGACTGCTTCCGTGTATAATCGCGCCACTTCGCGTCACAAATCTTTGCCCCATGGACTCGTGATCCTACACGAGGACCGGGACCTTCTCGTCGTGGATAAACCCGCGGGGCTATTGACGATGGGGACCGATGCGGACAAAACTCGGACCGCTTATTTCTTTTTAACGGACTATGTCCGCAAGGGTTACAGCAAATCACGCAATCGGATTTTCATCGTGCACCGCTTGGACAGGGAGACGTCGGGGGTCGTCATCTTTGCCAAGAACGTCGAGGCGAAGATTCGTTTGCAGGATCGATGGACAGACACCGAGAAGAAATACCTCGCAGTCGTTCATGGCCAATGTGCCAAGACTTCGGGAACGATCACGACTTACTTGGCAGAGAACAAAGCACACATCGTATATTCGACCTCGGATAGGACCAAAGGAAAACTATCGAGGACGGGCTATAGGGTACTCAAGCAAACAAAAGACTTTGCATTGCTGGAACTCGATCTCTTGACGGGCCGCAAGCACCAGATTCGCGTCCACCTTGTCGGAATGGGCCATCCGGTTGTCGGTGATCGGAAATATGGCAAAGAGGATCGCGACCACACGCGCTTAGCGCTTCATGCTAGATCGATTTCATTCAAACATCCTTTCACCGGACAGCAACTCACTTTTGAATCGCAAGTACCGGCCTATTTCAATCAGCTGGTCGGTAAGGTGGAGCTCAAGGACGGACCCGATTGAGTTTCGCGGGTTTATCAGGTTTATAGGGGTCGCATGATTGTTGCCAATCATGATCGAATCACAAATCTGACGCGTGACCCCAAAGACGCTCCCTAAAACGGAAGCGATGTCGTATTGCGAGACCTGGAGCTGTGAGTTCGTGCGATTTTCTTCTCGACGCAATATGGAGTCGAGCACCGAAATGTGATCAGACTTCGATGACTGAGTGAAAATCGTCAAATCACAAAAGTCTAGCCCCTCGTAACTCTAGGAAGCACGAAAAAAATGCACAAAGGTAAAATATGGTTGAGAGATATTCCACGAACAGCTGCAAGCAATCGCTAACTAGAATTATCGTATTGCTCCTCGTCGCGAGCATCGCCCATCCAGGTTTCGCCCAAGAGAGCCGGCGGGTCCGCTTTGCGGTGACAAATCCGCCCCACTTTCTGCCCATATGGCTGGCCAAAGACACCGGGATATTTTCCAAGCATGGTCTGGACGTCGAGGTTATCTTCATGCGCGGCGGTGCGCTGATCACGATGGGCATTCTCAGCGGAGAGTTGCAATTATCCGGGGTCGGAGCAGAGTCCGTGGTTGCGGCAAAACTCGAAGGCGGTGACGCCGTCCTCTTAGCGTGTCCATTGGACACGGACCTGGTCTATTTGATCGGCCGGCCGGATATCAAGACTCCCAGTCAACTGAAAGGCAAGTCGACGGCGGTTACTCGTCTGGGTTCGAGCATTCATTTCTATCTGCGCGCGGCATTGAAATATCTCGGCATGGACGCCGATAAGGATATGACGATTCTTCAATTCGGTGGCGGCCCTGAAATCGCCGCGGCCTTGGAGAGCGGCAGGATCGCCGCCGGCATTCTCACGATCCGTTATGCTTTACCGTTCTTGCAGCGCGGTTGGCCGGTGCTGATCGATCTTGCCAAAACCGATCTCAAATATCCGCCGTCTTGCGTAGGCAGCAGCCGCAGCTTCGTGCGCAAGAATCCCAACACCGTGGAGCGATTTCTAAAAGCCTATACGGAAGCGATTTCTGTAATCAAAACCGATCTTAACTTGGCGAAACGCATTTACGCCAAGGAGTATCGCGAATCCGACGCCGCTGTGATCGATAAAGTCGTGACCGTCTATGCCGGACTTTTCAAATCAATACCAACCGTTCCCAGCAGCGGATTGGAGACCGTGATCCGAGAGCAAGCGGCGCGCAAAGCGCTGCCAAGCGACGCGTTTCGCCAACCAGACTTTTATAAAGACGACGGTCCGCTGCAGAAGATCGTCAAGGAAGGCTGGATCGAACAACTCCGCAAATGATCGCGCAACAAAAAGAAGGAGAAAAAGCCATGCAGATCGAGCTCAATTATCCTGACCCGGTTCCGGTCAAGCTGGAGCCCGCAAAGACGATGTTATTGATCGTTGACATGGAGAACGAAGATCTCCATCCGACGGGAAAGCGCTACATGGGCGAAACCGCCGCTCAGATCATTCCCAGTATCGCCGCGCTGCGGCGGCGCGTCAGACAGGCAGGCGGCTTGGTGGTGCACACGCAGTCCGTGCGCAAGCCGGATGCGTTGGAGTTTACGCTTTTCAAAAACGTCGTGCGCAAAGTGGAAGGAACCTGGGGCGCCGAATTCATCGACGACCTCAAGCCGGAGCCGGACGAATCGGTCGTCGTCAAGTACACGCACGACTGCTTTTATCGAACTGACATGGAATCGCTCCTGGAGCGGCTGCAATTGCGCCCTGGCGAAGGCCACATTATCGTCACGGGGATCGCCACCCGCGGCTGCGTGCAATGCGCCGTGATGGGATTCAGCATTCGGGATTTTTATGTTTATGTCCCCCTCAACTGCACGACTCAAAGAGACGAGAAGGAAAAACTGCAAGCGTTTTCTCTTTTTGGCAGCTTTGGGTATCGCTACAACGTCACAGTGACGCGTTCCAATTTGATTCAATTTTAACGGGCTGTTCACGTAACCATGCCGCGCCACGTGGAAAACCAGACCAAGCGTTCGGAAGCCTACCGTTCATGATGCTCGCCGCGACGGGTCGGAAGACAGGGCATCGCAGAACAGCAGCGGTACTCTATCTCCAAGATGGAACGGCCTCAGCCTTAGTTGCTTAACAAGCTTGTCTGAAGCATAAGATCTACACGAAGAAGCTGCTCGATCGTTTCGAAAAGAGGGTTCGGCAAGGTGTTCAGGCAGGTCTTTGGCGCTTGTCGGAGTTCGGTGCCAGCCCGCCACTCTGTTGCCGGACACAATACGGATCACGACGTGCCGGTTTCGCCGCCGACGCTTAGCGAGCCCGAAAGCGTAACGGTCCGGTGAATCAGCTTTCTGCCATATCGATCAACACGCCGTCGGGATCGGCGATGAAGTGCTGGCCCAAACAGCAGCGGCGAAAATCCTCTTCGTTTTTCTTGCCGTTACCGCCGACCCCGAGTTTTCCGTCCGCCGTCTCGGGCGCCGCGGCGACGAGCGCCGCAAGATCTTCCTTAACTCGTTCCAGACTTTCCACTTTGAAGCCGATGTGATCGAGTCCCTCGCGCAGACCACGGTAGAGGCTCTTGTCGCGCGGCCGTAGTAAAAGCTTTACTTTCCCGTCGGTCATGCAGATCGAGCCATCGTCGCGATAGGTTTCCGCTTCTTTGAGCTCGAAGATCTTTTCGTAGAATTCCGCCACTTGCGCCGGATCGTTGGCGCGGATCGAGATATGATTGATCCAACGCGGCTGGATCCCAACCGGTTTCGTTGTAGCCTTCGCGGACGTTGGCGATGTGGGCTTGTGCGATATCGAACTGAGCGCCAGCGGGGTCGTAGCTGCGCAACCCCGCGAAGGGAACATAGTCAAGCCCTTTGGCGATCATCGTTTTGGGATAATGCTGCTCCATGCGCCGGACGAATTCTTTGATATCACTCACCTCATAACCATAGTGGTCCATACCTGACTGCATGCCTGCGTAGCGCGATAGAATCGCCAGCCCGATGACGCCGTCGCTGATATGGCCACGGCCGGCGTTCTGCTTGCCGGTCTCGTCCAGAGTTCCGCTGGTCATTCGTCTCATGCCGAAAATGGTTTGATAAAAATTATCGATGACGGCGTGGTTGTGCGTGTACATAGCGACGTGACGTATTTTAGCAAACATGGTGGGCCTCCCAGTGCTCGGTTGCGATTATTTGTAAGGGACCGATGCTGAATTTGTCAAGCAAGGATCTGAACGGGTTTCGTAGATCAACATTAGCCCATCGTGACGGCATGCATCGTCACTGTTGGTAAAGCCGCGCATAGAAACCGCGGTCTTCGAGTTCTTTGACAAATCTAGTGTCAATGAAGTCGTCCGGCTTTGAGTTCGCCATTTCAGGCGCATTCTTCACTAAGAAATCTATCAGCGTTTGAATGCCGGGCTTGCTCGGATAAGGAATCTTTGGTGTCGCTTTGAGGACAACCTCAGTGTAGGCCTCGCGTATAGCTTTTTCATCACCGTGGAGATATTTGCGCATGATCTTCTGCGTGCCTTCGGAGTTGGTGTGAATGTAGTGGTTGCCTTCAGAGTAAGCGGTTGCGAACCGACGGAGAATGTCGGATCGCTTGTTGATAAACGCGCGCGTGGTGTAGACGCCATTCTGCTGGTAATGAATTTCGATATCGGCAAAATTGCTGAGGATCCGATAGCCGAGCTCTCTGGCTTTGACGGTCTCGGGAGGAATAAGCAGCGCACCTTGCACCGATCCATTCACCAACGCCGCGAAACGGGCCGGCACCGAACCCACTTGAACGATGTTTATCTCTTTGTCGGGTTGAATGCCGAGTTTGGGGAGCACGAACATGGTTGCGGTGTGATCCGCGGAACCGATTCGCGACACGGCAAAGCGCTTGCCTTTCAAATCGGAGATCTGCTTGATGCCGGGCTGCGCGACAAGCTGATAGGGAAAGCGATCGGCGCCGCCGAGGATGATATAAGTTCCGCTTCCTTTAAGATTAGAAGTGATCGAGCCGGTCACGCCGCCTTGACTGATGGCAACTTCACCGGACATCAAAGCCGCCGCACCGACGGGCGCGCCGCTAATGTAAACTAGCTCGACGTCGAGTCCTTGTCTCTTGAAGAAGCCCGTGTCGAGTGGGACCCAGACGTTGACTTGACTGGTGCTGATCGAGGAGATGGCCACCCGAAGCTTTTCGGATTGTCCGTTGGCGACGAGAGCTGGAAATACTGCTGCAAGTAGCGCTACACAAACCAAGAAGTGCGGAAAGGAAACTCGCTTCATGGGAGCCCTCCGTGCCGGTTTAATCGCTGAGAGTCAATTGCCCGCAGCTTGCTGCGTTAAACTGATTCCTTTCGGAAGACCGTCATTCCCGCATGTTTTAAGCGGGAATCCAGGCGAATCCGGGTCTGGACCCCCGGATTAAAACATTCGGGGGTGACCGTTAAGAACTCGAAACCAAAAACTCTCTTATGATCCGATGCGCCTCCGCCGGATTGGTCATGAAATAGTTATGCGCCTCGTTCGGTATCACGGCGAATCTGCCATTGGGTAGTTTCTTGACCATGGTTTCCGAATCGGCGCGATGGGACGAGCCCGTTGCCGAGCCATGGTCATGCTCGCCGACAATCACCAAGGTCGGCTGCTCGATCTCCTTGAGCCGCGCGCTCAGATCACAGGCTTGGCGCGCCACAACGTGACGCAGATAGTCTTCCAAGGTCGGCAAATTATTCATGCGAATTCGCAGGAAGCGTTCCACTTGATCGGGATGCCGCTGGATATATTCCGTGGTCCAACCCACTTCGAGAGTATGCTCCCGCACATATTTTGCGTATCCCCATTCAGCCATTTCTTTGCACATCTTAAACGGGATCGGCGGCGCGCCAGCGACGCCGGGGCCAACCGCCGCGACGATAAGCTTCTTAACTTTCTCGGGATACTTGAGTGCCATCAGCATCGCCACGCGGCCGCCCATGGAGTGGCCCAGCACGATCGCGGGACCGGCGTTCAAGTGATCCAGGATTGCGACAGCGTCGTCGACAAAATCTTCGCAGGAGTATTGTATCGTCGGCTTACTCGATTTCCCGGTGCCACGATAGTCGTGCGTGATGACCCTATGATCGCGAGAGAACTCCGGAACTTGATAAGTACTCCAGATATCGCCGGCACAAGCGGTCTCGCTGAAGAAGAGGAAAGGAGTGCCGCTGCCGTAAACTTCGAAATAGACTTCAATGTCGTCACGGTTTAAGGAAGACATCAACATCCAGCTGATCGAAGAGCGGGACCTTATTCGTCGCGCAACGGACAAATAGTCTGTGCTTTAGACTTCGACGATATCTCCCTTGGTGCTTTCGACAAAAGACAATACTTCGCTACGTTCCTGTTGCGGAACCTGGAACGCATCGAGCGTCGCGTTGAGATGGCCGATAAAATTCGCCCAATCGCCGCCGCTGATCTTCATTCCCTTGTGCGACAGCGCCATATCGCGTCCGGTATAATAGATGGGTCCACCGGCACGGGCGCATAGAAAATCGATCAAAAACTGCTTTTCGCGCTGCACACCATCATCCCCGCGGTTTTGCCAGAATCGTCCCAGGCGCTGGTCGTCCTTTAGGCGCGGGAGGAGATTCTCGACTACCGCGGTAATTGCATCGTAACCCCCAAGACGGGCGTAAAGACTCTTTTCTTGTTCTGCCATAATGGACTCCTTTGGGAACTTCTGTTTGGCTCTCAATGAGAGAACCTTTCGAAAAGGTTCAAACGGACGGCCGTTGACGCACAACGTATTTCTATGGCCATGGGGTGTGCCGGCAAGCGGTCCGAGGAAAATCAGCCGGGCCGGCGACCTTGGCGTAGGCGGCGACGCGTGACACCGCCTGACCCGCGCGAAATGCCGATCGCGTGACAGCTATCTCGTTAGGCATACTGTAAGAGATTTTGCATCAGTTGATTATGGGGATAGCAGAGAGGCCGGTTAACGACAAGCAGAATCCGGCGTTTGCGAATCCGAGGATGGAAGTTGACAAAAACGGCGGCAAAATGGATGTTGGCGTGAAGAAGAGAATCTAACCGAGGTCCATGCCCATGCAGCGCACCCAATTCATCGTTGTCCGTCATGGCGAGACTGAGTGGAACATCAGGGGAATTCGTCAAGGCAATCTCGATAGTCGATTGACGGAGAAAGGGATGGCCCAAGCAAAGGCCTTGGCGCAGCGGCTGGCGCGGGAAAAATTTTCCGCGCTCTACAGCAGCGATCTCGGCCGGGCCGTGCACACCGCAAAGGAGATTGCCGCGCTCACGGGTCATGAGATTATTACGGACGCGCGATTACGTGAACGTCACTTGGGAATCTTTCAGGGACTGAATGGCGACGAAATTGTCGCGAAGTATCCGGAAGAGCGGCGTCAGTTTCGCACGATGGGACCGGACTACGTGATCCCGGGCGGCGAAAGCATGCGCCAGCAAGTCTCGCGTAACGTCGCCTACCTAAATGAGCTGGCGGCGAAACATCACGGCGAGCAGGTCGTCGTCGTCACTCATGGCGGTGTGGTCAGCGGTTTTTTTCGTCATACGTTGGAGATTCCGCTGGAGGCGCCGCGGCGTTTTGAATTCGTCAACGCCGGCATCAACGTGTTTGCGCGGGAGGAAGAAATCTGGATGCTTCTGACTTGGGGCGACGTGAGCCATTTGGCGCCGGGCGCGGCGAGCGAGGGGGACGATCCATAACGCCGCCTTGCGGCGGCGGTTCCAAACGTTCCAGTTGCCGCTGCGCAGCAGTTCCAAAGGTTCCAGTCGTTCAAGCTGTTCGGTTTAGAGTCGACAATCTCGCGTCCGGGGGCAAACGACTGGAACCACTGAAACGATTGGAACTATTGAAACCCTCACGCCGCACTCGAGCGTTTCTCCATCTTGATCGTGAAACCGGGCTGTTTGATATAAACCTGATTCGATTCCTTGCGCTTCGATAATTGCTCGATGATTTTCACTAACGGCTGGGTGGCGTCGAGATATTCGCGTGGTTTGCCGTGATCGGGCAGAGCTCTTACGTAATCCTCGCCGGCGAAGTAGTGCAAAATTAGATCTTCGTCGGAAAGGTGCACGCCGTATTTCTGGCGTATTTCCTGCAGCGTCGGCTCCGGTTGTTCCCAGTGCGTCCATTCTTTGGCGCGCGGGCGACTAAGAATCTTGTCTCTCACGTCCGGGTCCATAAATTCGACGGCTTCTTTGCCCCAGATCCCCAGGGCGTACTGAATATTCTGGTCGGGGACTTCTTTATAACGCTCGCCGACGATGACGTTGATCGCGGCTTGCGTGCCGACGAACTGCGACAGCGGCGTAACCATGATCGGATAACCGAACTCGGCGCGCACGCGGCCGGCTTCTTCCAGCGCCGCTTCCATCTTGTGTTCCATGCCGACGATCTTGAGCTGGTGGCGCATGTTGGAAATCATGCCGCCGGGAACTTGATGCCCGTAAAGTGTGTGATCGTACTCTACCGGCTTTCCGATCGGCAAGCCGTCCCTAATTGCGACTGCTGTAAAATGCTTAACTACGGGTTCCAGTGGTTTCAGATCGACTTGGGGCGCGTAGCCGAGAGCTCTCAAATTGCTCGCGATGTTGAACACCGACGGCTGCGATGAGCCGTTGGCTAGCGGCGGAATGGCGGTGTGCAGGATGCGCATGCCGAGCTTGACACCTTCGAGGTAGTTGAGCGGCGCTTGGCCGCTGTTGCAATGGGCGTGAAACTCGACGGGAATTTTGCCGGCAGCTTTGAGCACCACCGGTATCAAAGTGCGCGCCCGTTCCGGCGACAGCAAGCCGCCGACGTCCTTAAAGCAAATGCGCCAGGGTTTCGCCGCCGCGGCTTCCTTGGCTTTCCGCGCGTAGTATTCGTCGCTGTGGCGCGGCGAGACCGAGTAGATCAGGTTCGCCACCGTGTCCATGCCATGTTTTTTTAGATCGTCGATTTCCGCTTCAAACGCGGTGTAGTCGTTCCAGCAGTTCGACGTGCGGGTCAGCGTCAGACCGTAGGAAACCAGCCGTTCGACCAAGAGCTTCAGGATGCAGTGCGGCGTCTTCTCGAAGGCGCTGTGCATGCCGCCGTGGTAGCGCAGCCGGGTTTTCTTGATCCGCTGGGTGCCTTCCTTGAGCCAATACCAGGGGTTTTCTTTGTGCTCGCGGACGTATTTTTTGAAGATCACGCTCAAAAAAAACTCCATCGATTCGAAGCCCGCTTCGTCCATATGCGGCAGCGCCGGCAGCATGGCGCCGATTTTCATATTAAGCGCCCAGAGGCTCTGGTTGCCATCGCGCACGGTGGTGTCGATAAATCGGACTTCTTGGCTCATGCTCCCTCCAAAAAACGTTCAAATCGTTCAAGCCGTTCCAATCGTTCAAAAAGTTATTCGGAACGGGGAACAAAATTAGTGAAAACCGGCTAGAGACTGACTTTGCCGCTTATTATCTGTATAAATTCTTATGCCATAGATCAAATGACGAGGGCGCTACGATGAAATCTTCTCGCAAAGAGCTTTGGTTCAATACGCCGACGCGGCTGGCGTTCGTCAATATTACCGGCCAGGTGCAGGAGTGCATTCGCGACAGCGGCATCAAAGAAGGGCTTGCGCTGGTCAACGCCATGCACATTACCGCGTCGGTATTTATCAATGACGATGAATCGGGTTTGCACCAAGATTACACCGTCTGGCTGGAGAAGCTCGCGCCCCATGAGCCGCTCAAGCAGTATCGCCATAATGATACCGGCGAGGACAACGCCGACGCCCATATCAAGCGGCAAGTAATGGGGCGCGAAGTGGTCGTGGCGATCACCGACGGCAAACTCGACTTCGGCCCATGGGAGCAGATTTTCTACGGCGAGTTCGATGGCCGGCGGCGCAAGCGGGTGCTGGTAAAAATTATCGGGGAGTAATCGGATCGGAAATGCCAACTTTTCGGTCTCAGAAGCAATCGACTCGCACGAGCGACGGCTCGAAGCGAGGATTTGCTTCGAAAAGAGCGGAGACTCCTTATGAGCCTTATTGTCCTCACTATCCGCACTGTGTCGGCTGTCCGTTGATCGACGTTCCCTATCCGGAGCAGCTCAAGCGCAAGTGGACAATTGTAAGCGAAGCAGTGGCTCAATATCCTTCGTTGGCTGGAGTGATCGTGCCGCCGGTGGCGCCTTCGCCCCGGCGGTTGGGCTATCGCGCGCGCGTAAAACTGGTGGCGCGGCGCAATCGGGATCAAGTCGCCATGGGTCTCT
>WNFR01004905.1_pt1 | contig 13720 bp, 14 predicted proteins | sample 5400221 | NCBI WGS metagenome assembly WNFR01 (sample SAMN13153357, study PRJNA577476) | soil metagenome | isolation source: 40 cm soil under Madrone tree | place: USA:California | collected 2016-06-14
GATGGTTCCGTGCTGATCAAGACAATGGATTTGTAGGAGAGGAGAGCGTCAAAGGACGATCCCGTCGCGTGCGACATTGCGCAGGAAACCTGGCCTGTGGAAGCGCTCCGGGTGCAAAGCCACAAGCAGGCAAACGCCCAGGAAGTGGCGTCCCCGCGGGTACATCAACTTAACCCGCGTAAATACCGGGCTAATCGAACGACCTGATGCATACCCATAGCAGCGCTGCCCCGAACGGTAGAAGCGACCAGGAACGCTAGTGCGTCCCCACCAATAACCAAGACCAAGCTCGTGTGCTTGGCGGGTGAGTTCGGCGTGCACGGGAATTAACGTGACAGCATGACCCTGAGCCATTTCACGCAGGATGCCCAGGAGTAGCAGATCGGCAGCACGCGGTAATACGACGCGCATGGACGTCTGGTATGCCACTGAAGGCATATTATGTATTTATGCCGTAGAAGGCATGTATTGTATTTATGCCTTTAATGGCATATATTACACCCATGGACTACTTATTGCAGACCTCGGCACAACTCGCGAAGCACCTGCCATCCCTGCGAAACGCGCGTCATCTCACCCAAGCGCAGCTTGGAGTGCTCGTCGGCTTGGACCAAACTCGAATCGCAAAAATCGAAGCTGATCCGCGGCGTGTCAGCGTTGGACAGTTATTCAAGATATTAAGTGCCCTCGGGGTCCAAGTGCTATTGCTGTCCAACGACGCCGACTCAGCACCTAAAGCGCCGCCAGCCGCCGCAGATTGGTAACTTGTGGGTTCCCTGAATGTTTGGATGAACGGGGAACTCGTGGGTGAGTGGACGACGCTGCGCACCGGCACACCCCTGTTTCGCTATACGACCACATGGTCGCAATCGCCGCGCGCGCGCGCCCTGTCATTGTCCATGCCCATCACTGCCGATCTCGAGGTTCGCGGGACGGTCGTGGACAATTACTTCGATAATTTACTCCCCGAGAACCCGGCGATTCGCCGCCGAATCCGTGAGCGCTTCGGCACTCGGTCGACTCAAGCTTTCGATCTGCTGGAGGTCATCGGCCGCGATTGCGTTGGTGCCGTACAGTTACTGCCCATCCATCAGGAACCCGTCGGTTGGAACCGAGTCGAGGCCACTCCGCTCAATGATGGTGACATGGAGAGACTACTGCAGGCGGTTCCGTCCTCGCCGGCACTTGGCCATGATCATGATGATGATTTCCGAATCTCGATCGCCGGAGCGCAGGAAAAAACCGCGCTTCTCTCGATGGGAAGTGCGTGGTACCGGCCTCACGGCGCCACTCCGACGACGCATATACTGAAATTGCCTTTAGGGATTGTCGGCAACTTCCGCGGCGCCTTTTCAGATTCGGTGGAAAACGAGTGGCTATGCGTGCAGTTGGTGCGTGAGTTCGGACTGCCGATTGCCGACGCCGACATACTCACTTATGGCAAACAGACCGTGTTGTCGGTCAAGCGCTTCGACCGGCGCTGGATTGGTGCGGCCGCCGCGGACGTTTTGCGTCCGCAATTCGATCCTAAGGCGGGCCATTGGATCGCGCGATTGCCGCAGGAAGACTTCTGCCAAGCGACGGGCCGATCCCCCATCGAGAAATACGAGGCCGACGGCGGTCCGACGAGCGAAGAAATTCTGGAGATTCTCGAGGGCAGCGAATCCCGCGATACCGACCGAGCGCACTTCGTACTCGCTCAGCTGGCATTTTGGTTGCTGGCAGCCACCGACGGACATGCGAAGAATTTCTCCATTTTCCATCGCGTTGGGGGCGCGTTCGGCATGACACCGCTGTATGACGTGCTGTCGGCGTGGCCGGTGATCGGAGCCGGTGCCAATCAATTACCCATACAAGATGCCAAGGTTGCGATGGCGATCCGCGGCAAAAGCCGGCACTATCGTCTGCGAGAAATTCATCCTCGACACTGGCATGAACTGGCTCTCCGAATAGGAATACCGGGTCTGTGGGGCCGCATGAGAAATCTAGTTGAATCGGCCGACGCGCATGTCGCGGTGGTGCGAGCGCGATTGCCGTCGAGCTTTCCGGAACGAGTTATTGACACCATCGCCGCAGGGGTCAAACACCAGGCGCAAGCCTTTATCGCGACGGCGCCGCCGGCTTCGGCGGAATGACGGGGGGGCGCTGCGCCAGCAAGCGAGAACAGGACAATGCCGCCTCACACGCTTCCGCGCTCCGCGCCCGCTCTGTTCAGCCATGTCATGGCCGACAACGCACGGCCTCGATAACGGACGTCCCGTGGCGACCATCGTGTTGCGGGCGCGCGCCGCCGAGACGACCACAGAATAGCGCTGCGGGGCGACAAACCCGTCGTGGCGCGATGGGACGATCACCTCACCAGCGCGATGTCGGAGCGGCGAGTCGTCGTGCATGAGGAGGGCGTGGCTGAAACTTTGATGATGGACCTTGCGGCGAGCATGGACTCGGAGCGGGTGACCGAATAGGCGGTATGCAACGGCGGTCGTTTGAGGCCAACGTTTCCAAGTCGTCGATTCGGCAGGTGTCTACCTCTGACTTCGCCGCCCTCCCAGAGTGGTGAAATTTAGGTGTTTTTGGGTGATTTATGTGGTACGATAGCATCAACTTATTGATACTATTGTACTACATGAGCCTTGCCGCCGGTGAATTAGGATTTGGCGCGGAAGCAGAAATGCGGGACCGTACCCAAATGCAGTTCGTCGCCCTGCTGGCGCGTCAAGGTGCACACCGGTTCATCCTCAAGGGTGGAATGGCCATGCGCGCGCTGTACGGCAGTACGCGCTTGACCAAGGATGTCGATTTTGACGCTGAAGATAGCTTGTCGCAACAATCGATGCGGGCCCAAATGCCCAAGGCACTCCTGCAGACCGCCCGGCAGGCCGGACTCAATGGAGCTGATGTACAACAAACCAAGGCGGGCGATCGCTCCAGTCGGTGGCGCATCAGGGGCCGCACTGCTGAAGAGGTTCCCACGACCTGGGAAGTTGAGGTGTCCCGCCGGGGTATTCCACCGGCCGAATTTATCGAGACACGACCGTTCGAGACTCCGATCGCCTACCGCATACCGAATTTCAATGTCCGCGTGTATGGTCCTGCAGCGATGGCTGGCGGCAAAGTCAACGCGTTGCTGAGTCTAAATCGAAGCGTTCCGCGCGACGTCTATGATTTGCACGAATTGATCCGCAATATGGCCGATCCGGCGCCGCTGTGGATCAACCGGGTACCACGAGAATTTCTGGAACGGAAACGCCCAGAGGTGATGTCAAAGATCGATCGGATAGGTTTCTCCCTCGCCAACTCGGAATTATTACCTTATATCGCGCCTGATGTACGCGCAGACATTGATGAAGCTCGCTGGGACGAAATCAGATTGGATGTGGCGGAGCACGTCGACAGCTGGCTCGGCTATGCGATCGAGCACGCCAAGCCCGCGGAGGAATTGCATCGTGATGCCGACGACGAAATCGACTTTGCTGGGCGCTGACGCACCACGGGTGCTCTCGGTGCCTATGATCGCGGCCGTGTTGGCGAACCGCCGCAAGCTGCCTGCGCGCAATACGCTGTTCCGCTGGATTCGCGAGCAGACCAAAAACGGTGCGCTGCGGCCTGTGACCCGCGGACTGTACATCAACCAGCTTGCAAGGCCCCTACCGACCGCTGCTGATGCCGCTGGCTTCGTTCGCGGCGGTGCCATTGTGAGCCTGCAGACCGTTTTAGGCGAAGCGGGCATAACCAACAATTACTCCGACATTGTGACTTGCGTTGTACCCCACAACAGAGACCACAAACCGTCGGTGCGCCCGGTCAAAGCGGAGCGCATCGAGTTTCGCTTTCATGCGATGCCGGCCCGCTTTCTCGATGAGCACGCCGGAGACCTTGAAGATCGACTGGACCTGGACTTCAAATATCCTCGTGCAACGCCGGAAAAAGCGCTACTCGACTGGATCTATCTTGGCGCCTCCACGCGCACGAAGATCGCCGGGCCGCCTTTCGACATTGATGCTGACCGACTCAAGAAAGCGCGGCTCCAACGTCTGGCGAAAGCCATGAGCCTCGAATCGCAGCTCAAGGCGTATTTGGAAACTAAAAAAAAATACGACGAACACCCCGAGGTTGAGGCGAACGACTCTTTGCTGGACGGCGGTTTTGAATAATTCAATGGCTTGTCAATGCTGACGCCGCACTTTGGGCTTGCACATGGGCGCCCAGCTGACACCTGCGGGGGGAATATTTCCCGGCGGGGCAATGGCTAACATGGTCGATAATGATAAGGGTTTGACCGAATTACTGAAGAACCCAAAGCTCGCCGGCGCAAGTGCGCTGATAGAAAAAGAGCGAGCTGAAAATCCGCAGAACAGGCCCGAGAGACTGGAGCCCGAGGATGAATACAATCGACGCATGGACAAGATCAAGACGGCAGAGGCTGAGGCGGGCAAAGGAAAGTTGGGAATATGGTCGGACTCAATGAAGGACGAGCGCGAGGACGCAGGCTATCCATAGCCCGCTATCCTTCACGTGAGTCCGCCGTGCGCCGCCAAGCCCACCAGCAGATCCATGCTGAATCGGACGATCTTGCCTCGCTTCAATCCGACACGCGCGATTGCATAACACCCAGTACCTTGGCGGCCTCGGCCTGTGTCATGCAGCTCTTTTTTTTGACCATTGTCGCAAAGTCAACTGGGCCGAAAATCGACCAGCAGGTCACTCTCGTAATTGTGGACAAAATCCGCAGGCACTGCGGGACCCCAGCTGGCCAAACTATCGGCTATCGCGTAGTTGGTCGGTGACCACAGGGCATAGTCCTCGATGTGATCCATATCCGAGTAGTACTCGAACCAAGAACCCCAAGGATCCTGAATATAGTGGAAGAAATTCGATCCGATCGTATGACGACCGAAACCCCAGTCTCCTTTTCCGGTTTTATTGACCAATGCTCGACCGCCTCGCCCTACTTGATCCGGATCCGCCACCTGAAAGCTAGCATGATGGAAACCGATACCCGAGGACTTGGCGAAGGCCACCACATGATGATCGCTGTCCTTGCGAGCGCAGCAAAACGCAATGACGTCCTGCGCTCGGTCGGCCAGACCCATCCCCAGCGCGTCGACCACGAAGCTCACACTGCGCGGCACATCCGGCGAGAACAGCAGGATATGTCCAAGACGCAGCGGCGTGACCGGTGGATACGTGGATGATGCCTGCATGGCCGAGCGCCCCTTTCGTACTAAACGACCGGGACCATTGATTTCGAATGCAGGCACCGCCGCCAGAGGCGCACCCTTCGGGTTCTCGACCAAGTGAATGAGCATTCCATGGGTGTCGCGGACCCATAGCCCAGTTTCCTCGAGGCCACCGGCGGGGCCCTCCACGACGGTACCGCCTGCCGCTGGCGTGCGACCCGCAATCTCCTCGAGGTGATCCGCGCGCAGGGTAATGTGGTGCAGCCGCTTTCTGGGTGCTCCGCCTAGCAAGACGATTGCGTCACGGGGCTGTCCCGCGCATTGCAAACGACTGACCGACTCTGTGCTGTCAGCGTTGAGTCCTGCATCGGTGTAGAACGTAATTCCCTCATCGAGACGCGGTACTTCGAGCGTGACAGACACCGCTTCTAAGACAGGCATGTGAATTCCTCCGGGCTCTTCTGCTTCATCGCAAACCCACCGTGCGAACCTCGGACTTACGCCGAGGGGCGACGCACACGATTCTCGATCACACCGATGCGCTCGATCTCGCACCGGACGACATCACCTGGCTGCAGGAACCGAGGAGGCTGCATGCCGACGCCCACCCCCTCTGGCGTCCCGGTGGCGAGCAAGTCGCCTGACTCCAGCGTGAATGCCGTCGAGAGATAGGCAATTTGCTGCCAGATGTTGAAGATCATCTGACTGGTGTCGCTTTCTTGCCGCACCTCCCCATTGACAAAACACCGTAGCTTCAATGAATGGGGATCCGGAACCTCGTCCGACGTAACGATGCACGGGCCGATGGGGCCGTGCGTGTCGAATGATTTTCCCACGGTGAAGGTGGGAGAATGAAACTGCCAATCGCGCGCCGACACGTCATCGGCGACGAAATAGCCGAACACGTGTGACCTGGCGTCGGCCTCCCTGGCTCCTTTGGCAGGAGCCCCAATGACGACGCCCAATTCAACTTCGTAGTCGAGCTTTTCAGTCACACCTGGATCGATGTCATCGTAGGGACCCGTAATACACGACGTTTGCTTGTTGAACCACAGCTGTTGCTTAGGCGCCGCCACGCCGATACGGGCGGCTTCTTCCAAATGCTTTTGGTAGTTCATGCCGATCGCAAGGTATTTGCCTGGTCGTTCGATCGGCGCCAACAGGCGCATGTCCTTCAACGGGACCGTATTGGGAGACGCCGTCACGAAACGAGTCACCTTGTGCAGCGCGCCCGATCCCCCCGCGATGATCGATCGGACGGTCGGAAATTCCGCGGCGATGTCGTCTAGAGCCACCACACCCTCGCCCCTGACGACTCCGATTCGCGGCGCGCCATCACCGGTATCAAACCTTAAGAGCTTCATTAGCCACCTCCTGCCCCGACCAATTGCACATCCAAACTTACCAGTCCGCGCAATGTATTGTGCGGACGTCGCTGAGGATTCGCGGCAATAAAACGAGCGACACGGCGCGACAACGCTTCAAGCAGCACTGTGATTTCCAGCTTGGCGAGGTGCATCCCGGCGCAGAAGTGAGTTCCGGCACCGAAACCTAGATGGTCGCTGGGCTTGCGTTCGATGTCAAAGCGGTCTGGGTCCGGAAATTTCTTCCCATCGCGGTTGGCGCAAGCGTAGAGCATCAACACGCGCGAACCTACTGGAATATCCACCCCGTCGACCTGGTGCTCACGGATCGACACCCGAGCGAATGCGCGGATCGGTGATTCGATTCGAACGACCTCGTTGATGGCATGGGGAATAAGCGTTGGGTCCGACCGCAGCTTATCCCACTGGTCGGGATTATTGGCGAACAACTCGATTGCAGCACTGGTCGCATTGATGGTGGTATCCAACGATGGAGTCAGATAATCCACCAACATCATGCGCGCCGTGTGTTCCGTGATGAGCCCGTCGTCGGCGGCAATGAACAAGGCCTCTCCCCACCCGCCCGGCACCATATTGGAGCGCTTGACTCGCTCGAGAACGTAGCCGATGACCTGCTGCGCAATGTCGAGTCCAGTCATCGTGCGCGGGTTACCCAAGGGACCGAACGCATCGAAGATGCCGGCCGCCCAATACAGCATCCGATCACGGCCCTCCTCGTCCAAGCCTACCAATTCGGTGACCACGGCCAACGGCAGGTAGTGCGCCAAATCCTTCACGGCTTCCATGGAGCCGCGCGCCACCAGTTCCTCGACCTTCGCCTCCGCCAAGCTCGCAAGGCGAGGCCTGAGCGCCGAGAGTTCCTTGGGTTGCAGCGGCCTGGCGAATAGCCGCCGCATTGCCATATGCTGCGGATCGTCGCTGCACAACATGATCCCCTGCGTAGCCGTATTCATCGGCTCGTTCATCATGCAGCCTTTGGCCGACGAAAAGATCTCGGGCTGAAGGAGTGCCTGTCGTACCGCCTCATATCGGGTAAGGGCCCAGGCGTTGTTTTGGATCAACCATACCGCGGAGCCGATCGCGCGCATCGCCTGATAATGAGGATACGGGTTCAGGATAGCGTCATCGCTCCAGAAATCGACTCCGTAAGAAGGGATTTGGTTGGCCGCCATGTCGATGCTCTCCCGGATTTGCTGGACGCTCACTGCAGTTCCAACGCGCTCGATAGGTCAATGTCCGCCATCAGCGCGGTAACCAAACCGCTCAGCGCCGCGATTTCGCTTACTCCACCGTAGACATAGAAATCCGGCCGCACGACCATCGCCTTCCATCCCAGCGGGGCCATAAATGCCGCAAAGCGACCATCCAGGTCATTCAGCCGATGGGGCGAATTGTTTCGGCCCAGCGCCGCATAGCGCGTCCCCAGTCGGTCGAGCGCGGCCTTAGCGCCAGGAGCGAGATCTTTCTCGGGATCTCCTTCCAGAGATACGACGACGAACCCCAATCCGACGACGTCGTCGAATCGGCCCCGCCCCACTTCGCCCTCAACCTGAACATGCGGCGCCAGAAGTCCGGCGCCATTGCTGACGCTCCCGTCAGGTTCTCGCTGCAAAATGCCTCCGGTCAGATGGGGGAACGTCGGCGGCGGTGCGGCTGTGCCGTTGAGGAACGCTTGGTCCCGCTCAGCCGCCTTTGCAGGATCCGGCATGCAAATAATCTTTCCAAGATAAATGGACGCATCGACGAGCGCACGGACGTGCGGGTCGCGCTCAGGCTGATACGAATCAAGTATCGAATTCTCCACTTGCCCGGCCAATATCAAGTCCAACTTCCACGTCAGGTTTAGCGCATCCCGCATGCCAGAACACATCCCTTGGCCCATGAAGGGTGGCATTACGTGGGCCGAATCACCCGCGACCAACACACGGCGGTCGCGCCACCGTCGAGCCAGCCGCGACTGGAAGTTGTAGACCTTGTGCCGCACGAGTTCCACGTCCTTGGGACCCGCCCAGCGCGACAACAACTCCCAGACCCTCTCTTCGCGCTCCATATCCTCGATACGCTCGCCGGGCAAACGCATGAACTCCCATCGACGATAGATCCGGCCGTCGCGCACGCCGGCGGGAACGATGGTCGTCGGGCGCGCCGGATTGCAGTACTGCCCCGCGGCGGGAATGCCCAGGGTGTCTATCGTGACCCCGTCCTTCAGCAGCACGTCGATGACGAGCCAGTCCGCCTCAAAACCAAGATCCTCACGACCGCCACCGACATACTCGCGCACCACCGAATTCGCACCGTCGCACCCGACGATGTATTGCGCGCGTAGGGTTTTGCGCTCGCCGGTATCGGTGTTTCGCAAGACAGCGACCGCACCATCGGCATCCTGATCGATCGAGATCGCCTCCCATCCGAGGTAGGTATCCACGGTTTCGCACCCAGCGACCGCTCGATCCAAGGCTTCTTCCAGTGTCGGCTGATGAACGAAATTAACTTCCGCTCCCCCGGAGATCGATTCCTTCGACCAGTCAATGGCCAGCAATTCCTTCCAGTCGGCATTGAACCAACGGTAGAAAGGTCCCCGATGAGACACGCTGGGTAAAACCGAACCCATCCCATTCGCGGACAGTACCCGGTAAAGCTCATGATCGATGCACACGGCTCGAGGCAGTGCGTACCGCTTCGTCCACCGCTCGACCACCGCCACGGACCGGCCGCGCCGGCCTAGCATCAGCGCCAACGATTGACCTACCGGCCCATACCCGATCTGAATCACGTCATAGTTGGAATCGGTCATGATGGAAGCCTTCTATCCGCTCTAGAAATGAATCGCAGCCGTCAGCCATACCGTTCGCAACGGCGCGGGCGATGCCAGGCTTGCGAAACGGGGATCGACCGACGGACTGGCGAAGTCCTCGCTCAAACTGTTGTTAACGTTCTTGACCATGCCAATCACGCTCCACTTACCGTTCGCACTCTCAACGCCGAGCGCCAGATCGATCGGGCGATAGGGGCCGGTGGGAAAGGCGTTACCATCCTGGTTGTACATCGACCCCCGATAGCGGAAATGCGCCGACGCCGTCCCAGTGAGCCAGGAAGTAAGAGGATATTCGTAGTTTGCATCCGCCGTTCCGCTCCACTTTGGTGACTGCGTTGCCCGGCATTCATGGCACGTGATCGTCGGGACCAGCAGCAGATCCTGCGCCGATATCCTGGCCGTGGCATCGGCGTAAGTCGCGGCCGCCGCGAGGCGCAACGCCTTCGTGGCCTGCCAGACGCTCTCGAACTCGACGCCTTGGGTCTTCGCAGGGCGGTTTTCGGTAATAAATCCGGCCGCCGCACCGGTGAAGACCGTATCTTGAAAATTGCTGATCTTAGTGTGAAATAGGGACGCGTTGAGGCGCAGGCTACGATCAAAGAGTGTCGACTTGGCGCCGACCTCGACCGTCTGTGCCGTCTCCGACTTGATCAGAGAGTCCGCTGCCGGGTCGGCAAACACCGGATACGCATTGGTATTCGTCTCGACATAGCCGCCGGTCTTCGTGCCGTGCCCGTAGCTTGCATACAACATCAGGTCTTTGGACAGCGCGTACTGTAGGCTGGCGTTGCCATCGAGGAACGAATCCGAGAATGGCAACGACGTCGTTGGGAAGGTCGGATTAGCGGCCGTATTCCAAATCGTAAACGGTGCCGCATTGGTGCGGCCAAATAGCGCCCCCTTGCGCTCGTCCGTATACCGCAAGCCGCCGGTCAATCGCCATTGGCCGGTTATATGCCAAGTGGCCGATGCAAATGCGGAGTCGGAATCCGTTTTCTGAAAGAAATCATTGGTGAACGGCCCGTTGAACAGTTGCCCGGCGATCGGCGTACCTGGTGGAAATCCGGGAACGGCCCAAAGCTGGTGCTCGATGGAGGTCCAGTCGCTGTGGAAAATGAAAGCCCCCACGATGTACTCCACCGGCTGATTGGTCGGTGACGCCAGGCGCAACTCCTCGGTGAACTGCTGGTAGTTCTCCAGGCGAACGAAATTCACCGCACTTTGCGGCGAGAACCCGAAAGCATCGACGTTGTTGAGGTTGTAGTCCACGCGCGCGGTTTGAGAGACGATCGAATAACCCCCGAGGTCCCACAACAGTTTTAAGTTGTAGAGATTGACCTTATTGATATGAGTCGTATCGCCCGTTGGCGTAAGGCTGGTCCCAACCGCCTCCCGATCGTTCAATGCACCCTCGCCGAACACCGGAGGGAGATTGGGGTCCACGATCTGATAAGGAGTTCCTATCCGCTTGTTGTCACTGCGTTGGTACGACGCGGTTACCGTGAAATTGTCTCCGGGCGTCACCAGCACAGTAGTTCGGGACGCGAAGTCCTCGTCCTTAGGCACCGATTTTCCCGTCACCGAGTTCTTTACCCAGCCATTCGTACTGTTGTAATGCACGGCTTCACGAACTGAGACGATTGGCGTAAATGGCAAATCGATACCCGCATCATAGGTTTGACCGCTGTCGGCAAACTCACCGGCGACCTTCAGGTCGGCCGAATACTCTTTGCCCGGCTGACGCGTGACGAGGCTGATGGCCCCAAGGCTGGTATTCTTGCCTAAGAGCGTGCTATCAGTTCCCTTGACCAACTCCGCACGATCCAAATCGAAGAACGCGCTGGAATACAGCCGCGCCTTGGCGAGGAACACGCCGTCCAGGAATACGCCGATGGATTCCTCGAAGGCTTGAGAGCGGGCGGGCGTGCCCAGGCCACGGAATGTTAGCGCCATGCCGTCGTCCGGCGCTCTCGAAAACACCATACCGGGAACGTGGTCCGCAATTTGAAAGAGGTCGCGGATATTGGCCTTGGACATTTCGGCGCCGGACAACGTCGATATGGTCAACGGCACGTCTTGCGAAGACTGTTCACGTTTTTGCGCCGTGACGGTGATTTCCTCCAATTCCTCTGCCAGAGCGAACCGCGCCGACCCGAGACCAAGCGCCAGCACGCCGATCGCAGATACACATCGTTGAACCCTCTGTTGTTTTCTCATCCCCGCTCCCCTTTGGACGTTTATGTGACCAATGCCAGGCAAATCGTTATTCACGGTCCTTTCGCGCTCGATGCGGCTTAAATGAGACTTTTAGCTACCACCCAGAGAGCGAGGTCTGCTCTCCCGCTATCGAATGGTTGAACAACTTGGGTAGGCCGCTCGAGGGTGGCCGGTATAAATGGACTGGTCATTGCGGCATGAACGTCCGCCGACCGAAGCCTGAGACTTTGCATTTAACTACCCCCGCGTTGCACCAGAACTCATTGCGAATTGATTCGCATTTATAGTATTGGTCACTCTGCCCAATTTGGACTATAATGTCAACATGGACCGTATGTCCAAGTGTGCGCACCGAGTGCAATCGCACTGGGCTCGATGCGTGTCTCGGATTGCCGCTGGGGATAGGGGGACGCAGGGACGTCTCGCGAAATCGCGACATAAAAGAATTGGGAGGAGGTACTTGGCGCCGATGGGCGCCAAGATGAATTTACGCAACCGTCCTGGTTGGCCGTCGCATGTGGGTTACGGATAAATTCATGATGGTTGCGATGGTAGCGTCCTCGACCGACAGACCGACGAGAATCGTACGAACGATTTCATCGTCGTAACCACGGCCACGGAGTTGCGGTTCTTCGCCCATGCGGATCATCGCTTGGCGCATGGTGCCCATCGAGAGATCGTACGCGGCTTTCACGCTCGTGCATCGAATGCCGCCGCTTTTAGCACCCAAACGCATATTGCGCATCGGAGCCGCCTCTGCGAATCCGCCACGAAACCAAGTGGCAGCCACGAAGCTACACCATGGCGGATCTTCCTCCGCCTTGCGCATCCAATAACGCAGACCCATGCCATGGCGGACCACGGGGTCCTTGAACACGGAAATCTCCTTTTCGATCGACTCCACGAGATCATCGGTCAGCCAGCGCGAGGTCGCAGCGAGTAGTTCACCGGTGCTTTTGAAATAGTTATAGAACGTACCGCGCGCTATGCCGGCCGCCTTGATGAAGTCGTCGATAGTAGGCGCGTCCGGTCCTTTGGCTGCGAAAATGTGCACCGCTGCTTCCAAGATTCGCCCCTCCGTGGTCGCTCGACGTCGTTGACCCACTTGAGTTCGGTAACTCTCGGTAAAAGCGGCTGTTTTTCGCATTAGTCGATTCGTACGGTGAGAAGTCCGGTAGACATTTATTCATGTTGGACCGTTGTCCAAAATGGAATCTTGTATCATTTAACTACTGCGGCGCAACTAGTAATTTCGCGTAAGATCAACGTCGCACAGCGCCCGGAGGACTTTAGTAGTTTTCGACGAACGCCGTGCTTGGCACTCCCAAATCTTTTTTTTGGAATTTAATTGGCTCTGTCTGACTCCGCTTAGCGCTCACTACCAATTCCGAATTACCGTGAATCACGCCAGTCGCCCTAGCCCGCAATAAATGGCTCTTCGCCGGATCCCTCCGCGCCGGCCAGCGTGCAGCCGCAATCATGAGCCCGATCCAGTCGGCGAAGCTCGCGGTTCGGTTCGTCGATGATGTTTGCCATAAGGTATCTCCATTGCTTGATACCAAGATACCATGATACTAAGCCACTTGACAAGCGTGCCACCTAGGTTGCATCCTAAGCACCATGAAACCTGCCAAAGCCATGACAATTCGTTTGTCTGCCGAGCAGGCAGACGCGTTAGAAACCGTAGCCAATGTCGAACAACGCGCCGTAGCCGATGTGATCCGCGCTGCAATCACTGAGCACATCGAAGGTCGCCGTCGTGACCCCGATTTTCAGCTGGGACTCCAAGCACGCATTGATCGGGCTAGCCAGCTCCTGGGTCGTGTACGCTCGGGACCACGTGAAATAAAGAAGTGACAGCGCCATGACCAAGAAAAAGCCGGCCACTGATGTGAAACGAACCAGCACTGGGCAATGGGTGACGAAGGGCGTTCTTGAACGTCGCACCGCCTCCACCAAGTTCGTTGAGTACGCGGAACGCATAGCGCGCGACGAGTCCAAATCCCGTGGAGTTGCACAGCGGGCAGGTATTTTCACAGGGACAGGTCGCCTCACGAGTCATTACAAGAAGTAAGTGCCTCGCGGTCGCCATACCCTCCCTCATATCCTCGGATATCACGGAT
>WNFR01012159.1_pt1 | contig 13719 bp, 10 predicted proteins | sample 5400221 | NCBI WGS metagenome assembly WNFR01 (sample SAMN13153357, study PRJNA577476) | soil metagenome | isolation source: 40 cm soil under Madrone tree | place: USA:California | collected 2016-06-14
TAACGGCGATGACAGCGGGATAGGCCTCGGGCTCGGATTGTATATCGTGCGGGAGGTTGCGCGGGCCCATGAGGGCGAGGTGACCGTGCGCTCCGACAACCGGGAAACCGTATTCGCCGTACGCCTGCCTCGCCGCAATAAGAACGCCGACGGCCTCGTTCAAGCAAATCAAACATGGTCATAGCTCAGCCAATCTCATATGAGAGCGCCGTAGCGCCGCAGCCTCGAGGTACGAATGACCATTTGGGCCAATGAAGACCACTTTTAATAAATTGCCTGTAAATTAATCGCGCTGCATTAGAGTAGAACGCCAAAATCGCAGCCGACAACCCAGTTTAGGCAAAAAATGCCTCAGTAACGACAATGGCACATCCGTTGCCCGATTCTATCCCGTGAAAGATGACTACCAAGACGCGGAAGATTTTCTGTCCGAACTGCGGTGATCGGGTCAGCCGCTCAGCGCGGCGATGCCACCACTGCGGTCGCCTCCTCTTCACGCTTCGCGTTCTTCTAGTTTATGCCATCGTCGCCGTGAGTATATCTATCCTTCTCCTTCTTGCGTTGCACTACCTGCGGTTCTAGACGATAACTGGTACACAAGGCTTTCGGGTCACGCGCCACCCAACTACGCAATTACCAATCGTGACTCTTTAGGCGTATATCCCTGAGGCGAGCGCTGCCTAATAAAATATTCTCTCGCTCACCATAGATCGGTGATATAACCAACCTGCTGAGCGGCTCTCCCAAGTTATGCTCTGCGGAAGGTCGCTTTCCAGCGGGGAAGCCCCTGGGGGTATCGAGACTCGCCGACTTCCCCGCCTTAAACACCTTTCAAAACACTCCCAAATTTTATTTTCAGCCAGGTGACGATTTGCCCTTGTAACGTAAAACAGCGAAATCCTGTTGTTAGCGAAATCGTTGTTAGCGAAATCCTTGAGGTTTGCTCACATCGGTGATATAAGCCTGCCTGTTCTTAATAGTCTCGCTTCTGCGCACGTTTTACAGTTACAGCGTCTCAATGTTGAGCGCACTAGTTAAAGCTGTATTTACACAACTTAACAAATGTCAGAGGAGAAATCCGAAGAGTCTTCAACATCTAAGGATCCCTTTAATGACTATTGAGGAGAGATCATGCCAACAGAAGACGAATTTTATAGAGTCCAGGCAAAGTACCAAGACGAACTGTTGGCCCGCCCGGAGGTACACGCGGTCGGTATCGGTTTAAAGCGGCGTGGCGGTGTATGGACGAAGGAACTCGCTATCGTGTGTCTCGTCAAAAAGAAGCTTGAACTGTCGGAGCTGGACTCTAAGGATGTCATACCACCCTCGCTCGACGGTATTCCCACCGACGTTCAACAAGCGCCCGTGCCCACACCGTTCGGAACAGATCCGAGCGACCTTAAACAGCAGATTCGACCGCTTGCCGGTGGCTTACAAATACAGGTTGGCGAGTTCAATGGAACCTTGGGGTTTATCGGTGTACTCCTTGACGACGGTACGGTGGTAGCCGTGTCGAATCAACACGTACTGGATCCTGATCCACCCCCGATTAAAGTTGGACAGACCGTCTATCAACCGAGCGAGGGTAAACATGAAGATATCGGAACGACCACTAAAGTCGTGTTGTCACCAACTCTTGACGGCGGCTATACAAGTCTCACAACGCCGGCTGCTCCAGGAATCTTAAAGTGGGACGAGCAACTGCAGTCGTACGAGACGAGGACGGTCGGTGAAGTGATCATACATCCAGTGGATCTACCGTATCCAGTGTGGAAAACTGGTCGCACCACTGGAACGACTTTCGGTGAGATTAAACTTATGAATATTATCGGTCACCGCGATGACGATTGGCACTACGAGCAGCAGATGCGTATCCTCTCCAATGATAGCGACCCATTTTCTGAGAAAGGCGATTCCGGGTCGGCGGTCGTGAGTGACGATTATAGGATTGCTGCTCTATTATGGGGGGGCGACGATCCTGCTAAGAATCCACCCCCACTTTCTTCATATGCCAGCCCGATCAGTTTTGTAAACGAGGAACTAGGGGTAGAGGTCGCGCGTGGCGATATGGAGCAACTTCAAGAGCCCGTAGTCGTTCCGTCATTCGAAGAGCTTTTGGCGAGACTCAAAAGCGACCAGGGAAAAAGAGTCGCCAGCTTTCTCATAGAGCACGTCCCGGTCATTAGCGATCTTATCTACAACGACCATCGTGTAGGGGTGATCTGGAACCGCCACCCTTTCCACAGGATGTGCAACGCCATCATCGAAAACGTAGCTACCAAAGCGACTCCACTGCCTGCGGAAATGAACGGTATGGCGACAAAACCTGCCCTGGAAGAGTTGGGCGCCATTCTGGTCAAGCGAGGTAGTTCCGAATTAAGCTCCGCGATCGAGGCGGTCCGCAGTGACATCGTGTGGATAATCGGCCGCCCGTACGCAGATGTCGCCGGCAAAGGCCGACGTGGTGGCCACAAGCCAGTGGCAGCTTGAAGTGCAGTGCCGGAACCGTGGCGTCGTCATTGTTCCGGATAGCGCGAATCGCTTGAGCCTTTTGAGACTCTTCCGCTTAAAGTTTCAAATCTTTCCTCAGTATCTGTCGCGGTTGCAAATCCTAATCAACCGATATGATCGGAATCTGGAAAGACTTTTGAGGCAGAAACCTACTTTGGCGCAACAACGCTTTCGAGGCAAAGCCCCAGCACCACAGATGTAGCCCACTACCCACTCCTGGAGTGAGTGGGCATCAGCACCTTACTTTCCGCTTGATGCGGTTTGGCTTCGTGGGACCCGTCGCCAATAGTCCGATTCAGGTGCCTTCAGGTGTTTTCGGATCCGAAACATCCTCGCGGTTTAAGCGTTTTGAGGTTCCGGAAGTCTTGATTTCTTTTTGAGCAGTTCCCAGACTTCGGCTCTGTCTTCCTGTGTCAGGAGATGGACCATGTTGTGCGGTTCGTTCGGGGCTCCCGTCTTGCGGTCCTCGTAAAAGGCGAACCGGAGGTACATGAGTTTCTTCGCTGAGGCAGAGTTCACGATCCCCGCAAGCCCATCTTTGATGCGTTTATACAAGCCTTGTCGGACTTCGCGAAGGCTGTTACGGACACGCTCTCTTTCTTGGAGCGGGAGAGTGTGAATGCGAATCGCTAGCTTGCGCAGCTGCTTAGTTGGGATTGCGCTCGCTTCATTTAGAAGGCAGGTACTGATGGTAAATAGGCGATCGTCTTGTAGTTCTCTGCAAAACGGTTGGCTTTCGAGTAATGCCCTTTTAGTTTCGTAGATCGTGTTGAGAGCATCGAACATTTTGGTGGTGAGGTTTCCTGCCAATTTGGATTCGTGCGCAGTTCGAACTGCGTTTGTGAGCAACTCGATATCCGAGGTGATTTCGAGCGTTCGCAAAGCCGATCGAAAGGCTGGAGATGCCTGCGGGTTCATGCGGGCAATATTTCGGGCCATGTTTTGCACGATAAGGTTCAAGGTTTCCTCGGCGAATTGTCGTTCCTCGAAGGCGTTTCTCCGGAGTGGAATGCTTTCAAGCTCAGCGCGCTTCACACCGTAGATCGTGCTCAGAGCAGTAAAAAGCTTGAGCGACAGCTTTCCGGTTTTACGAGCGTCGTACGCGGCCTGGATGCAAGCGATCAGCGCTCGAGTGTCGGTTGCGGCTTGAAGGGCCTGGAAGAATCTGCGAAATCGAGGAGACCGGTTGAGACTGTTCAAGATAAAGTCGCGGGCCATGTTTTGGATGATCTGATTGAGAACTTCCTCGACATAGCGACGCACTTCAGCGTTGGAATAGACCGACGTGGTTTCTTCGAATTCAAGGAGACCGGCGTTGTCGACAGTCAGGGTTCCCTTGGCGATTGACGGGAGCATGCGATTGACTGTTGTGCAAGACGTGTTGATGAGCTGAATCTGTCGGGCGCGAAGTACGACGACTTTGGCTTCGTCCGAGAGGGCGTCCAGTCCGCGTATTGCGATGGTCTCTCGCAGATCGTTGTAGATTTGAAGAGCTACGTTTATCTGCTGAGGCGTGCAATTGTTAAGGCTCTCCGTGCGATCCGCCAAGCGTGATCTAACTTCTTCGTTGATGAATTTACGAGCGGTGTTGAAGTTTTGGGTCGTGGATAGGAGACGCTCGATTTCCGGAATGAGAACTTTGAGTTCCTGTGGAAGATACGCAACGCTTCGAGAGGTTCGAACAGTGCGAGCTTCGCGATCGGATTTACTGCCATAGATTCGATCGAGCTGGTGTTCGATGAACGTGCTGATCGTGTATTCGTCTTCGTTTTCCGAAGAAACTTTTGTTCCGTTCGTGAAAAGGTCGCGGAGTTCTGGAACGATTTCTCTGACCTGAAACGGCAAGTAATCCTGGTCAATGTCTTCTTCGAGCGTGCCGTCGACGATGAATCGTTCGCCGTCGCTCATGTGCAGGGAGGTCGCACCGTCTTCGGTGTACTGCTCCGTTACTCGTTCGAAGTCTTCGACGAGAGTTTCCAGCTCTTCTTCTTTGATTCCTTCATCCTGCAAGTAAGATTCGAAAACTTCTGCTTCCGATCTTCGACTGGAGCTTGCGTGGCTGCGTGAAAGCTTCTTAGTTATCGTTCGCAGCTCCGCGGTAAAAGGATCCGTAGTGTCCTGCTTGTCGAGCAGTTCTCGGCAGCGGAGGTCAAACAAGTTCTGGCGTTCACGCTCGTCATCACCGTCCGTGTAGCAGTGCTCCTGGCCGAAGTATTCGTAGACTTCAGGTTCGGCGAGGAGTTGTTCTTCGCTCGTCGCGGTGACTGCGGTCAGTTCCATGGCCATGCGGCCAAGCTTGGTAAGAACCTGCGTTACAACTTGGGCCTTATGTTCGGCGGCAGAGACTCCCGACGCTTCTGAATAGCTATCCAATCCAGTCTTGATCTCGTCGTAGGCCCAGGAAGCCCAGACCTGGAGTGATCGAGGATCTGTGTCGCCGCCGCATTCTTTGATGACGCGAACGAACTCCACAGCGTCGGGGTTTGAGTCGAGGCGTTTTTCGGCATAGGAGATCGTGAGGATACGATGTTGGAGCTCGGCTTCGTCGGCCGGGCCAAGGTCATGTTCTATATGGCCGATCACACGTCCGCCGATCAGTTGCGTTTCTTCAATGTCGGTCCGGCGGGTTTTGAAGCGGCTGATGTGCTCGCTCATATCATGGCCAGGGTTCCCGGTGTCCACTGGGCGGTAGAGCAGCGCCAGGGAATTAGGAGCATATGAGCATATTTCTCAAGCAAGTGTGTCTGTAACATGCGTGTCCTCCGTTGGAAAAAAGCGACCGTGGTGACCTTCCAGGCTTCAGCTCCGCGATATCACCGATGCGGAGTTAAATAGTCATGTGCTGCGGTCGTTCTAAAACCCAGCTTTGTTTTGGTGGTTGTCTGGAACAGACAACTTTGAAAGCCGCAAAACGGCGTAGCCGGCGGTCAATGCTGAGGGGTATGTGGGAGGGCTTGAGTTTTTTACGTGGGAGTCTTTTGTCTGCTGGGTGACGTGCCTACCCGGCCTGAGTTATTGAGAGGAACTCTATTGCTTTTTTAGTTACCTCGCCGGTGGCATGCTCTGGGTACAGTTTTGCGTACTGCCAGGCGTTAATTATTTCGATCTGTTTACGCTGTGCGTAGTCGATGCAGTTCTTGGTCCCTCCGGTGCTTCCATCCCAGAGAGCGATAACCAGGGCGTTGCTCGGACCGTCTTTTAGAGCCATATCGATCATGTTCTCGTTTCGTATTTGCATTTTCTGCGCAGAGTATTCGCCCGGCGAGCAAACGACGACCTTGGCGGCTCGTTCCACATATTGTCGGTAACGAAATTGAGCGGCGCGCGGCCATTTACTTTCCTGACCTTTAAAAGGTGCGCAGGCGACATAAGGAAGGCCTAGCGCCCAGCAGGCCTCGATGAGGGCGCTATCCCATCCCAGGGCAAGGCCCGAGATGACGCCCCTGGGTGCTAGATGCCGAAGCCATTCGATGGCGATGCGATTCAAGAGAGTTCTGGTCAACTCTCCGTAACCGCCGAGCTTCTGTGGCCGGTGTCCGGTCCCGACGATGATGCGACGGCGGTACGAGGACGGAACTTGTGATGGGTGCTGAAACGGAAGAAAGGTATTCATAGTATCTTCCTGCGATCGCTCCTAAAATCCAGTTGTTGGGTTGTTAAAGACTTGACGTGAGCGTGAACGTGAGACAGATCTCGCCGGTCGAGGCTCCGACTGTGACTTTAAGTCCTAAGTTAACGTCCGCTTCTAAGTTGAGATTGTAGTTGGCCTGGGAATTCAGGGTCGCTTTTGGCTGCTGTAATCAGGCACGGACTTTGCTCTTGGTACTAGCCGGAGGGTTGCTTTTGTGAGGCCTGTAGCTGACTGCAAAGCTGCTGCGATCTGGCGGGCGAATACGTTGTGTGAGAGGCAGGAATTATCAAGCCGAGGATTACTTACAATCTGAGAGGAACCGATGCGGGTCAGGCGTTCTTAGAGCAGAATCGGATTGATTTGAACTTGCTTCTCTTTAGGGAGAATTTTGAAGACGGGATTCAAAATACGATACCGCATGAAATCGCCCATCTCGAAGCTTATCGTCGAGGGCTCCGTCGCGGAGACTTTCATGGTGAGCGTTGGAAAAAGTTAATGAGACAGTTCGGAGCGGTTCCTGATGCTTGTCATAACTTGGAGGTGGACGCGGTATCTTCGCGGACAGGCTACTTCACGTACCGTTGCAAGTGTAATCCGGCGTACATGGTTTCGTTGGAAATGCATCGGCGTATTCAAGCTAGTTGGGAATTGTTTCGCTGTCGGAAGTGTCGGCAGTTGCCGATTTCTATCGAGTCGTAGCGTTAGCGGTTGCGGTGATGATCTCTTGAGCAGTTTCCAGTGCCGTTTTATTTCCGCGGTTTCGGAATAACTCGTAGTGGTCTTTGAGAATCGTGAGGGCGTCGGCGCGCGGGAAGTCATAGTGCCATTGCGAGAGGATGTTAACGACGGTGCTCGGTCGTTCAGCAGGCGTGAGACAAAGCGCATGATTGTGTCTAGGCATAAAGCTCCTTTTGATTGGCGGGAGAGGGCGTCTGCATAAGATTGGGGTTCCGGGCTCTGCAGCGGCAGTGCGGGTTGGTGCCGTGGCAGCTATTGCACTCAGTGAAGGAAAAGGCAGGAGCTGCGGCAGTGGCGTAAGGTCGAGCCATCTCGAGGTAACGGTCGGGCAATTCATCGTTATGCCAATGCTGCTTTTCTTTTTTGATTGTAGCCAGGTGGGTGGTGTTTCGATTGAGATCGATGAAGGGTTCGCCTCTTAGATTAAAGTGCAGCGTTGCTCGATAAATAGAATAGTAGGTCGTCGTGCCTTCAGTGGTGGCCATACTGGCGCATGTGATTCTGCGGGTGCTCATTTTTACAGTCCTGGGTCTGCGTCGCTCGTTGAAGTTGAATCGAAGTTTTCGAAGGTAGCTCCCTGCGCGGCGAGTTCTTCATCGTGACAGGATAGGCAATCGGTCTCGAATGGCTCAGTACAGTTATCGTCGTAATGGGTACGGACGCGTGGTCCTGAATGGAACTGAGAATTGCAAACGTGGCGGTGCATGACTAAGCGTCGAGCTGAAGCGCGGCCGGGCCGTGGGCTGCAAGTTGGATTGATAAGGCGAGGGATTCTGTTGACTTGAATTCGCTGATATCTACCGCGTCATAGCTAGTGCCGAGGGAAAGGGCTTTTGAGAGCCGGAAGATTCGTTTGGGAGGACGGTCTTTGTTTATGGCAAGGTCACAGCGAAGGATGTCCTCGCGGTCGTAACCTTGAAGATTGTTGTTGTCGTCCTGAACAAGAAATAGTGGCGCGTCCATTGGATGGATTCCTTCTGTTATCTCAGTTGTTGGCGCATGTAGTTGTAAACGCTCTCAACAATCGTGAATCTGCGCCTCGGCGTCGTCTGGCAAATCGATTTCGAGTTCATGTTCGAGGTGCGCCGCGATGTAGGAAATCTCCTCTTCGCCGGCGCCGAGGTCGTCGAGCCGAGCTGAGGGTCTGAGGTCTTCGTCTCGTTGGATGTCCAGCTCTTCGATCAAGATATCGTTGATCGTTTACTCGATGTCTTTGGTCTTGCGTTTTGCCATCACAGTCCTCAGTGGTCTCAGTTAGACGTTTGCATAAAAAGCTCGCCGCTCGTTCGTTCTTTGGTGTGATTGATGGCGGTCTTGGTGTGGTATAGCGGCCGTGGTAAGACGGACGCTGCTTGCCGGCAAACGAAGTTGGACGGTTACGGACAAGTAATTGTACTTATCGAACGGGGCTAATTTCTCGCTGGTGGCGTTAGTTCTTTAGTGGAAGGAGGGCCACGCGGCCTGAGTCATTGAAGTTCTTAACTCGACTTAGATTGGCAGTCGTTTCAGTAATCTCGTCGAGTCTAAGCGAGCGCGTACTCGAATTGAATGTTTCGCGTGGGGATATGGTGCTCGATGGCGAGTTCGCGAGCTGTTCGTCGGGCTAGTCTTTTGAGTTCGGTGATTCTGATGCGGTACGGATCGCTTAGTGGCACTACTTGAATTGAATCGTGCGGGGAGTTGCCAGCGGAATATTCATCGATGATTGTGGAGCCCTGGGAAACGAAGATTTGGTAGCCATGATTGTCGGCTGTCCAAATGATTATCTTTGTTGAGTTGGGTTTGGGCATGGCTTCTGTTCTTGGTGATTCGGATGTCATGCAAAGCAGAATCCTAATTGCAGGGCTTCGGTCGGGTCTGGCGCTGCGTAGTTTCTAGATAGCAGGGATCCCTCAACCTGCTTGGTTCCGAGGCTTCGAGTCGCAGCGATAATCTTTTGAAAGAAGGTGACAATAACTCCCTGTCCTATGAGTTCGCCGGCGAGAGTAGTTGATTCGGACTCAGCCCACAGGCGATATGCGCTGGGGATTCCATGCAACTTACGAGCTTCGCGGAGAGTCAGCCAACGCCATGTCCCGTTCTTAGATCTGTCTTTGACGACTGCGCCGGTCCCTTGTCCCGCAAAATAACGCTTGGACAGACAGGGAACTGAAGTGCTTTGATCATCGAGTTGGGTTGATGTGAACCCATTTCCTTTAGCGGTCTGGTTGGCCCAGTGATTCGTAAGCCACGGTTTTGTTTCTGCGGTAAAATATCGATCTTCGAGAAGTGATTCGTCGTCTCTGATTTCAGCGAAGGTGCGGGTGTTTGGAGCGGGCTCTGGCCATCGGAAGTCTGATCCTGAGTGCGCGACGATCACTGTACGAACTCGGGCTGTTATTTCACCGTATTCACGAGGATCAATTACTCGTGCCTCGACGGTATAGCCGGCTCTTTCCAGAAACAGTCTCATCATGAATCCGGCTCCGCTGTTCAGATAGCCGGGCGCTTCTTCGATTACGACAGTGGCGGGATTTAGAGCCCTAATAACCAATGCCGCCCAGACGGTTAGGTCTCCAAGCGGATGGGCCTCTGGAGGCAGTGTCTTGTCGCGTTTCTTTCCTGTTCCTTTTTGAACACGCCTCGCCATGCTGAACGGTTCGCAAGGTAGTCCGATGGAAAGAAGTTCAACGGCCGGCAGCATCTCGACGGGTACGTCTTCTATGCTGAGGTTGAACATTCTAGCCTCGTGGTGGTTTGCTTCGAATACTTTTGCGTACTGCTCGTTCACTTCGATCGCAAACGCGGGCAGGTAACCTGCGAGCCTTGCAGCTTCGGTAAGCAAGCCGCCTCCGGCGAAGAGGCTTCCTTCTTTACCGTTGCGGCAGCGAGTAGCTCGTAATCGTTCGGTCTGCGTGGGAGTCAGAACGATGGTGCCGTTGTTTATCTGAACCTGGAGGGTTGTGATTGGCCCAAAACTATCGGCAAGAGCAGAGGTATTGAGATCCAGAACCGGGATCGATTGGTTGTGTCGGGTCTTGCTTGAAACTACGCGAGTGCCTTCAGGGGCGAGCTTTATTTCAACTCGCTGTTCTGAGAAGTGAACCTGGATTCGATGGGCCGGAACGAAGCCTGCTTTCAGAAGATAGAGGCCTTCGAGCCAGACTCGTGGGGCATCCTTGTTCCGGCCGATCTTGGTGGTTGAAAACCGTGGAAAGAGATTCATGGTGCGAGCCTGTTTTGATCTATTTCGGGGGTTGAATCGCGCGTAGGTAATCTGTGAGAAGCTTGTCCAGGCGGTCCACGTAAGGTTCGGCGATTTGCTTAACGGGTTTCCCGGTTTTGGCAGGCTTTGCTCTGCGGAGCCTGGTGGCAGATGGATCTGATCGCTGCGGGTAGACTTGCCTCGGGCGGGACTGTGCTGCGGTATTCGATGTTGCAAGGGACAGACTGAGGGCGAGAAGAATTAGAGCAAAGGTGAGCGAAAGCATTTTGTGTGACATGGCGCCGGTTATTGACCGCTTGATTCCCCCGGGGCTTGGTTGTCCGCCAACCGAAGTTTCGGAATATTAAGACGGCGCTGCTTGCGTGGCCAGCGAGGGTCGCTTTCCCTCGATAGGGAAATAGATATGCGCTGCATAGGTGAAGAGAACCAGCAGCGCGTTTCCGTTTTTAGAGGAAGTTCGCTCGAAGATCTTTCGGCAGACCGAACTCTTTAAGGCAAGCGCGGCATTCGAGCCGATCGTTCTTTTCATGATCTTCGTTGTACTTGTTGGCGCGTCCTTCTACGATTAGCGTTCGGGGTTGCTCTTTCTTCGCCGGCCGCAAACGCACGATTTCGCGCCAGATGGTCGTGTCACTTAGATAGCGAAACGTACCGCCATGTTCGGAAGGCTCTTTCCCGTCATAACCGCAGTAGGGACATTTTAGCTTGAAGGTTCGCGGTGTGGGATTGATGAGCTGACCGTCTTTGACCGTGTATTCAACTTGATCGTCAGGTTCTGGCTTGCGCACGTCGCACGTGTAGGGACCTTCGCGATCATCGCCGCGTTCAAACTCGAGCATTGTAAGCTCGCCTCGGTGGAGCATATCGCTGATAGTGTCTTCGGCGTCGCTTGCGCTTTCGGCGAATACGCGGACGAAGCGTATTCGGAGAGATCGTTTGCAACTCCGACGATAAAAGGCTTCTGAGTCGGTTGGCGGCGTTTGCGAGTTGGGTTGGCCATGGTGTTTATAGTGCGGGCCGCTTCTTTCCAGCTCAGTCAACCATTGCTGCTCGGAGCCGGTGTTTGAATCGAGAGTGCAGCCAGGGTGTAGCCAATCTATTATCAATCGAGGATGGTTGAGTTGGCGGGAAGCTCGATACGTTTCGATTTGCCACTCGTGTTCAAATTTACGGCCGTGAGTTGCACGGGGCTTTAGTGTCCCAGGAAAGCCGTCAATTCGGCGGTTGATGCGATCATGCAGTCCGCGACGAAATTCGCGCAGGACTTCCTTTCGTGATTCTGGGTACCAATTGAAGCCGTTTTGAAAGGTTGAGTCTTCGGGCGCGGCAAGGACTGTCTTCCAGGCGGCGACATAAGCGCCCAAAGTCACCGTGCGGTTCTCAGGCAAGTGAACGACGCGTTGCATCTATTTAATTGGTCTGCGATTTGAAGAGTTCGCCGGCTGGAGAGGTCCCTACTTTTCCAGGTCTGAAGATGATTGGTGGGCCAACGAGCACGTGCGGTTTGCCGGCGCTTATGACTTGCATTCCGTGATGGAAGCCCAGAGGGTCGTTGCGCGCGGTATCCCCAGGGTATTTGCAATGGGCGTCTTTGGGGTTGTTATTCACTTTGTCGGCATAGGTCATTGTTTCGCCGCTGAAGCTTGCAGAAGGCACTAATTGGTAACCGGATGCGCTATCAGGGAGCGGACCGGTGCCGGTGGAAACATAGCGACCGTTTTCGAAGTGGAAGGGCTTTCGCACGGTGCTTCTTGGGTTTGAGATCATATCTCCTGAGTAGGAAGCATCGATGTCTCCCTTCTTCCGGCCTTCTTCGTAAGAATGTTCAAGTCGTCCAGGTTCGACGTAAATAACTCGGCGGTCGGCACGGTCTTCTTCCCGATGGATTTCTTCGGTGCCGATGGCCGGGCGGTTTGCGATTTCTTCCTGTCGTTTGCGAGCGCGTTCCTCATTTTCGCGAATGATGGGTGACGATCCGGTCTCGTGCCATTCCTTTAATTCTTCGAAACGGGCAAGGACTTCGGGTGGTACGGTCTCGCCGGCCTTAAGCGCGAGGAATACGTCGGCTTCCCGGCCTGTTAGGAATTCCTGAAAGGGATTATCTAGGCCGGAAACGCTTGGACGGTTGTGGTAGAGGATCGTGTCTTCGTAGACTTCATATTCCTCTTCAGACATCTCCCAGGGATGTTTGTCGGAGACGGTCGGGACGTGAATAGGTTGGGCCAGAGGCGTGAGGTCGTAGAGGCTTAGTTGAATCGTCGGGCTCATTGTCATGCTCTATGGGGGACCCGGTGCTCAGTAAAGTTTGAGCCGAACTTTTTCTCCGGTCGCCGACTTGACGGTGATTTCCGCGGGGCTCAATGTGCCGGAGTGTTTCGCCTCTGGTTTGTAGACTCTTCGTGGGTTAACGAATTTGCCGCCGATTTTGTAGCGGTAGGTTATGGAGATGATCGGTGCTGTTGGGTCTTTGAAGAACCGGCTGATTTGGTAGAGCGTGAAGTCACGCGGAACGCAATTGCCGATGATAGAGCGGATAAGATCGTCGATCGAGTTTTGATACGATTCCTGTTGCGGATCGTAGTCTCGTTCGTCGTCGGGGCTGAATCCGGCCCAGACTTGTTTGTGAAGAAACTCTATTGGGCTGGCGGCAGTGCCGACGATGAAATCGACTTCGCCGGCGTCGTAGCTGTTTGGGTCGTTGAATGTGAAAACGGGTCCCTTTGTGATTTGAAGCGATTCTTCGGGCGGCGTGTCGTCGTATGAGACGCCGTACTGGCCTGGCTGATAGAACCAATCGTGTTGTGGTTCTCCCTCAGGCTTCCACCACAGTGTTCCGATCGAAACTCGATTTTCGTCACCTTGTCTCAATATATAAGCGGGGCCGGTTTCAGGGAGAAACGAGCGGAGCCCGTGTTCAGCGTCGGTAGCTCCGGAAGCGAGCTGAACGGACACTTGTTCGTTCAATAGAAGCGGCAGCTTATCGTATGAAAATATTTCGTTAATGCTGCGGTTGTTGAAGTCGAATTCTGATGTTGAATTAAAGTCTTCGAGTGAGTTTGGGTTCTCGCTTGTCTGGATGGACTCCGCAACGATGTAAGGACAGTTCGCGAGTGAATACGCGGCGTCGAGTTTGTAACAAGCCTCAACGTGGGCGGCCTTGATTCGCGAACGGTTTTTGGGGTTAAAGATGAAGGCGAAGATTTCGGATTTGATGAAGGCGAGCAACTCATTGTAGGCGGCATCCTCGATGATGCCTGCGCGCCTGAAGGTGACTTCAGTGATCTGATCGTGCGTTAGCAAACTGACGATGCCGACGCCCATCGGGTCTTGATCTTCGATCGTTTCGTTGTCGAAGTGAGACTCGGCGAGTTTGAGCAACGTGTGGAAGCCGTCAATCCCATTCAGTAATCCATGGCCGTTATCCTGGACGGTGAAGCCGTCGTCTGAGGTTGTTATGTCGACGGCTGTGGATCCACTCCTCTGCGAATTCTGGAACAATTCTGCGAGCGACTCATCGATGCGGTTACGAAACATCCGTTTAATGCTGGAACGAATGCGATCGTGATTAACGAGGACGCTGAGGGTGGAAGCGCGCTCGGACAAGGGCGGAAGTTGGGGATTGTTTGTCATAGTG
>WNFR01012616.1_pt1 | contig 13719 bp, 8 predicted proteins | sample 5400221 | NCBI WGS metagenome assembly WNFR01 (sample SAMN13153357, study PRJNA577476) | soil metagenome | isolation source: 40 cm soil under Madrone tree | place: USA:California | collected 2016-06-14
ATGAAGCCGCTTATGGTTTGCGCTACGCGGCTCTTCGCTATTTCAACGCCGCCGGCGCAACTGAGCGTTGCGGAGAATGGCATAGCCCCGAAACACATCTGATTCCGCTCGTGCTGCAAGCCGCCGCCGGCACGCGTGAACATGTGCAGATTTTTGGCGACGACTATCCGACGCGCGATGGCACATGCGTGCGCGACTACATTCACATTGTCGATCTGGCGCGCGCACACATCCTGGCGCTCGGCATCCTCGGTGAACGCAGTGCGATTTACAATCTTGGTTGCGGCGGCGAAGGGTATACCGTGCGCGAAGTGATCGATACCGCGCGCGAAGTTACGGGTCGCGAAATCCCTGTCAGTGTCGCGCCGCGCCGGGCCGGTGATCCTGCAGTGCTAATAGCCAGTTCTGAGAAGATCAGGAGCGAACTTGGCTGGCAACCTCAGTTCCAGGATTTAGAAGTCATTATCCAGAGTGCGTGGGATTGGTTGGTGGCGCACTCGAAAGGTTACGAGGAGTAGAGATTCCTCAACCGCGTAGCGCCGAAATATTTATGTCAATCACTTGCTACTTCTATCTCCATTCGAATGTCAACCGCTACAAGCACTCGGTAATAGGGTAATTGTGTGTTGATGGCAAACTTGATAGCATCCAATGGAAATGAAGCTGTCATTTCTTCCGGGCGACCTGCACCTAACTCAAGACCGAGACGGAACATACCTTGTTTCAATGCGAGGCGATGAGGTTTTGCGCACCAGAGTAGAGAAGAAGGCTATAGCACGATTTAACGCCCTGCGTCGTGAGTTAGAGGCGCAGTTTCCGGCCCGCGAGTTAACCCCTGAGGAGAAGGGGGCCGCGCTTAGCAGATCCGTAATGGACTATAAGCTCGTGCAAGTGAGAGCCTCGACTAAGCCTCCGAAGAAAGATAGGATCATGCCACTACGTGTGGTTTCCAGCGCGCTTGAACGGTTGCTCGTATTCTACATCAGATTATTTACGTTGATGTCGCTTGGCTCTTCTGCCTCGATAGCGCTTCGCTCCTCTTCGTCCGAATGCTCATCACACCTTTCAAGGTGAAACAGGCGGACTCCATAGCCAACGTGCGCGCCGCAAACCTCGCAGATATCCTCCGCCCATTCCAGCAACTCTGGCTCCATATCGTCTATCTGCTTACCTCCAACCACTGTTGTAAGCCTGAGACATTCGGCAGCAAAAGAGATCTCTAGAATTACCGCGTAGCCATCAAACGACTTTGACAGATGCGGCAACGCGCGCTGCAATACATAACGCGGTGAGCACTGCAACGACATCAGGCAAACGTCTCCGCACAAAAGGCTGACGAACTCTGAAGCGCCTACCGTTAATTCTAACTCCGACGAGCCAACCCATCACGCGTTCCGTTTCGGTCACGGTTGCATTCTCTAATTGCGCATGACAGTTTGGGCAAATCACCAAGACGTTCATCGGATGATGTCCCTTGTCAGGTTCAAGATGATGGATTTCGAAATAAGGCTTTCCATCTCGTTTCTTAAACGTGAAGTCGCAGATTTGACACTTGCCATGATGAATAGCCTCAAGCAATACGCGGAGAGCCGGTGGCACGGCCTCTGCTCGACCCCTTTGTAAGACCATAACTCGCTTTCGCTTAAGAAACGGCCTTTGTGCTATGAGAGCGATCTCTTGAAAAGCGATCTCTTGTACTTTCTCCCTTTAGATTCAGCCAATCGACGTAATTGCTCGCCTGCTATCTCTGGTGAGTTGGCTGTATAGAGTTGGCGCCTTGCCTCAGCTGCTCGACGTTGCTCGATGAATCGATCGAGCGCGATTCTATGAATCCCCTTCGTTGGATCTTCCACGGTAATTGTTATCGCATCTCCAGCGACGATCCCACGCCTGGAAAACCAACGACTCAAACCAAAGACTCTGCACTCTTTGATCTTTGGATCATAGGGTACGTAAATCTTAGGCTCTACTCTGGTCCCATCATCGAAGACCACAAGGATCTTGCCCTTGATCGTAGGAAATTGACTGCTGAACCTTCGGGGTATCGCCAAGAGACCCTTGGAAATGCGGCTGTCTGTTGCGTAGATGGTGAATGAAGAATTCGCCACGGCTATAAAGGACCCGGCTCATCTCGACGTGATGCCGGACATTATAGGTGGCGGCCAAGGTTGGCTCAAGGCGGGTTCGTCGTATACAAGTAACTTAGGTTCCAGTCGTGCTCCTTACCGCATTCGATTGCAGCTCCAAAGTCCACGTCAAACCGCTTCTTACTCTTATCGCGGCCCTGTGGACCAACATGCGGCGGATCGTAGACCACGACACCAAAACGCGCAGATTTAACGCCTTCCATTATTCGGTTGTCGCCTACAATGTCGGGTTTGTGCTGCGGGTCAATATCCATCGAGACAATTCGCCGCTTTGAGTCTTTCCACATCCGGCCCGCGTTGTAGGTGGCATCTAAGATTGGCGATGGCGGAATCACCGGATAAAACCTGAGCATCGCCTCAAGTAACTCTCCGTCGCTTCCTTCCCATACGCTACTCAGAGGTTGGTAGCTCGAAGAGCCATTCGGTGATAGAACTTGCGCAAGCGCCGTGGCTTGCCCTGTTTGTGCTGACATCTTCGGAATGATAATGGCGTCTTCCGCTGTTTGCAACACCAACTGTGTCGTTACCATGAGACGATTCTAAGGCGTCGGTCAAGTAAGAGTTTTTATCAAACGACGTGCTAGCGAACGACGCCAACACAGATTGACCCCACTACTAGACATTCGTACCTGAGTCACTGAAACACTCGCGGTTTGAGTCTTACGTTAATAGACCACGCGCCCAAGCGTCTTCTCTCTGGAACTTCGCACGCAGTTTTTTGTCTAACGCTTCAAACTTTTATTACCTTCTCGTCGTACTTGAATTCTGACCGGCGAAAAGCCATGCGTTATCTCTACTCAGTCTATTCCGACGCTGCCAGAATCGCGCTCCAGTCGATTCTCGCGCACAAACTGCGTGCTTTCCTGACGCTGATCGGGATCATCATCGGCGTGGCTGCGGTGGTGGTGGTGGGCGCGTCAGTGAGCGGGCTGAACACTTACGTCACGGAAAGGGTGGCGAAGTTGCTGGGTGCAAATCATTTCATGATGGCACGCATCGCGTCTTCCAAACATCTTTCCGATGACGAGTTCGAACGAATGAATCGCCGCAATAAGCGTCTCAACTGGGACGACTATGAATGGGTCAAAGAGCACTGCAAAGAGTGCGCAGAAGTCGGCGTAGAGATTGGTAGCCAGGTCGACCTCAAGCAGGACGGAGTCGAGTTTCCCGGATGCATTGTATTCGGCGTGTCCGCGAACATGTCCGAGATCGAAGACAAGACGATTGCCGTAGGCCGCTTTATCGCGAGCGATGAAGTCGACCGTTCGGCGTATGTGGTGGTGCTGGGCAGCGACATCAAAGACAAATTCTTTCCCAACACCGATGCGATCGGGCAAACGCTAAAGGTCCGCGGTCTGCCCATGCGCGTAGTCGGCGTGGAAGAGAAACGCGGGGCTTTCTTTGGCGATTCGCTCGATCGGCACATTTACATTCCGGCCACCACGCATTTGCAGATCTTTGGCCGCAACGGTTTGCAGATCCATGGCAAGGCGCCCGCTCGCGAAAACTTTCAACCGACGATCGAAGACGCGCGCTTAACCATGCGAAACAAGCATCGCCTGAAGGGCAACGAAGAAGACGATTTCGGACTGGTAAACGTCGAGGAACTCAACAACCAGATCGATCAGTTCACCGGCAGCATCGCCGCCGTAGTCGTTCCGATTACGCTGATCACTCTGATCGTAGGCGGCATCGTCGTGATGAATATTATGCTGGTGAGCGTGACGGAGAGAACCTTCGAAATAGGTTTGCGCAAAGCCGTGGGCGCCACCCGCAAACAGATCCTGATGCAGTTTTTGATCGAGTCGGGCATGCTCTGCGCCTTCGGCGGCGTGATGGGATTATTAGTAGCGTGGGGAGTTGTCACACTGATCACTGCCCTGGCCGGCATCACGATGACAATTACGATTGGCTACATTCTGTTGGCGATTATTGTTTCGAGCGTCATCGGCATGATCGCCGGAATTTATCCGGCCTTCAAAGCGGCGCGTCTGGATCCGATCATAGCGTTGACCAAGACGACATGAAACGACTCGGTTGTTTAGAGGCGGGCTATCGCCCGCCTGACGCCGGGTTAGAAGAACCGGCGGGCGGTAGCCCGCCGCTAAACGAATTAAGATGAGAATTAACGAGTTAAGATGAAAATCCGACTTCCAAGAATCATGCCGCGCGAAACACTCCTGATGGCGCTCGACAACGTGCGCTCGAATAAATTTCGCAGTTTCTTGACCGTGCTGGGCATTGTCATCGGCGTGACGGCGGCGATTGTGGTGGCCTCGATTCTTACCGGCATGCGCCAGAGCATCATCGCAATAATCGAAGAGTACGGTACGAACAACATCTATGCATTTCATCTCACGACCGGGCCACGCATGAATTCCGATCGCGCCGAACGTCTGCGCAAGCCCCTGACTACCGCCGATGCGGATGCTATCAAGGCCCAGGCGTCGTCCGTCGAAGACCTGGCCGTGGTCGCGCCAAACGTCGGCTACGGCGGCGGACCATTCGACGACAATATTAATTACCAGGGCCGCAACTATCGTTGGGGCAATACGTCAGGGGTGACGCCAAACTACTCTGACATTTCCAATATCACCATCAGAGAGGGGCGCTTCATCACTGAAGCCGACAACGAACAGCGTCGCAATGTCGTCGTCATCGGAGTGAATGCCGCGGACGCTCTCTTTCCCGGACAGTCGGGCAACATCGCCGGCACGGAAGTGCGCATGGGCGGTTATAACTTCGAGATCATAGGTGTGCTCGAAAAACGAAAGAACGCTTTCTTTGGGGAGAATGAAGAAGACAACGCGGTCATGATTCCGCTGCGCACCGCGCAGAAGGTTGCGCCGGCGCGCGGCTGGCTGCTGTTCGTCATGCGCGCTCGCTCAGGTGAACTGAATGAAGCGCTGACCCAGGCCGAGGATGTTTTGCGACGCCGCCGCAATGTGAAGTTTGGCGCTCCGGATGACTTTGATATCAAGACCGCCGATAACTTCGTCAAACAATTCGACAGCATCTTTGCCATGATTGGCTTGGTGGCAATCGCGATTTCGAGTTTAGGACTCCTGGTCGGTGGGATTGGAGTAATGAACATCATGCTGGTGAGTGTTACTGAGCGCACGGCCGAGATCGGAATCCGCAAAGCGCTCGGGGCCCGCCGTCGCGACATCACGAATCAATTCCTATTCGAAGCGATGACCTTAACGTTTCTTGGGGGGATGCTGGGCGTCGTGCTGGCCATAGGCATCAGCAAACTGGTTATGCTCCTGGTTCCCAGCTTGCCTGCGTCTGTTCCGATGTGGGCGGTGACAACCGGCGTCACCGTGAGCGTTGCCGTGGGCTTAATCTTTGGCGTCTGGCCCGCGCGCAAAGCCGCGCGTCTGGATCCGATTGAGTGTTTGAGATACGAATAAGAAAGCGGCGCGACGATCAATCGATCGTCGCGCCGTGTGAATGCAAGTCGTAAGCTGGCCAGGTTATTTCAGCACGAACTGCGCGGTGACTCCTTTCGTCAGAGGATTCACGGTAAAGCGCATTACGCCCTTCACTGACTGCAAACTGATTCCCGGAATTGACAGTCCACTCGAAGGTTGACTTCCGCCGCTACCTCCGGCCGCAGGGGCTGAACTGCCGCCACCGCCGCTTGAGTTGGCCATGAAGGCCGTTACATTCACGTCGAACTGGAACATTTCCGAAGCGCTGTCCGCGAACCTTAGCGTGCGTTTGTCGCTGGTCTCTGCCGGACTGAAGAGCTGGTCCGAACCAAGTTGATTCGAATAGTCGAACAGCGCTGCGTTGCTCGGGCTGAGGCCGCTGCCGCCGTTCTCGGCGTTTGTGACTTTGACTGTGCCCGATCCCGAAGTCACTCCGATTACGTTCAGCCGAACCAGCGGAACATACGTTGATGTTGATTGGTTCGTCAGATTTAGATCCAACGAGAACACTCCACCGGTCAGCGAGACATTCGAAATCGCAGTCTTCGCCTGGCTGGTGATGTCGACCAGCGCGCGTTGGTTGACCAGAATGCTCTGCACGTTACTGGCGGGCGTGACATAGTAACCAATCTGTCCCGGAGTCAACGCGCGCACGCGATAGTAGTGCGTTCCGTCCGCCTGGCCGGTCAACGACTGGCTGGTGACGTTCGCGGCAACATCGCTGAGCACCGTGAAGTTGGTTCCATCGGTCGATTGCTCGATCTCGTACTGCTGAGCGTTGCCGATCGGTTGCCATTGGATCGAGTAGCTGCCGTCAAAGTCCACTGTGCGGCCCTGATTGTCGACGAACTCACCGGCGATTGCCTGCAATGTCGGAGGCTGTGCGGCCTTCGAAATTGTACCAACGATCGTAAAGGCGGTGGGCGTATTTACCCAACCACCGGCTCGCAGAATGTAAGTTCCGGGAGCCCCGAGCGTTGTGGCAATGTGTTCCGGCCCTCCGCCGTTACCTGAATGAGTGACTTCAGTTCCGTCCGGGGCATAGAGATAAAGATCCAGATCGGGGAACGTACCATCGACTGTCTGGGCGAAGGTCATGGTGACATCGAGTGCCGCTCCCGGCGCGTCGGCAACGACCGGAAAGCTCTGCGAGTCCACGCCTTCGACGAGCATGCTGTTGTTATCTCCGACCAGGATCGAACCTGAGTCATTGATCGGCGCGAGCGTCGATCCACCCTGTGGCACAGTCGGCGTCAGCTGCATGTAGAACGGCATGCGAAGTTTGTCCCCGCTGCCGGCATTTTGCGCGGTTACGTAGAATTGCATTTCGAGCGCACTGGTGATGTCGCGCACCAAATCGCCGTTGACCGTCGCGCTGACGGTAAATGTGGCGCTGCCGTTCGCGGGAACAGTCACGCTCGACGCACTGGTGGTCGCCGTGATTCCGTTAACTTCCAAATTACGATTGTTTGCTACTGAAAGACTGTAGGTACCACCCTGTCCCGAAATATCCTGAATCGTAACGGTCCGGGTTTCGGTGTGAGTTACACGCGAATTAATCACGGGCACGGCGCCAAAGGAAGAACTGCCCAGGATGCTCGGCTCGACAATTCCGTCTCCGGTTACACCCATCAAGGCTTTGGCCTTGACCGCGTTATATACGTCGATCAAGCCGCCGCCCTGCGCGATGATTGAATCGGAGGTCAGCCCATCGGCCTTCGGGACTTGAGAACTCGAGCGCAGGTTCGTGGCTGAATTAATTAACGCCGTGCGTACGATATCCGGCGACCAATCAGGATGAGCCTGTTTGATTAGGGCGACCGCGCCGGCGGTGTGCGGACAAGCGAAGCTGGTGCCGCTGGCCTGGACGTAGCCGGTCGGATCGAACATCGTCGCGGTGTTAGTCTCAGCGGCACCGACACGAACCGTTGCCGAAAGAATATTCACGCCGGGCGCGCTGATGTCGGGCTTGATTTGGCCCAGCCCCTGCACCGGACCGCGGGAACTAAAGTCGGCCATCGCCGGCGCAAATATCGTCGCGGCATTGATGCGAATTTGCTTTGCCGAAGCGGATCCCGCACCGATGATGGATTTCAAAAACTCGCCATTTGCTTTCGACAAACCAACGGTAGGAATCGCAGACTTGCGTACCGTGGCGGCCGATAGTTCACCGTCTGTATTGTTGTAAATGACGGCTGCTAATGCGCCGGCTGCCGCTGCATTGGCGGCCTTGGTCGTAAACAAACCTGTTCCCGCGCTGCCTGCTACTGGAAGAGTTGGCGTGGTCACCGTACTGCCGCGTTGTATCAAAGCGATCTTTCCGGAAACAGCCGCGGGAAAGTCGGCTGGCGTTTCTCCCAAACCACAATAGACATAGTTTTGAGTGATGTTCGCCGTCACCGCGGGCGAACCGTCCATCACCACCGCCGTCATCCCAGTGCGGCTGCCGTCGGTAACATCCAGAGTGTTGTCGCCGGTAGCCGGATCATTTGAAGCGCCGGCCGCGATTACGTGGCGGCCTGCTGCGGGCGAGCCAACTGTCGCTTCGCCTGGGCCGGAATTTCCTGCCGCGGCGACCACTACCGTGCCTGTCAAAGCTGCGTTGTCAGCAGCGGTTGAAGTCGCATCATCCGGGCCACCCGCGCCGCCCAGGCTCATGTTGATGACATTGGCGATCGGCTTTGGCTGCATAGTAAGCGTTACCGGCGACACCGCGTCTTCCAAAGCGAGCGTGATTGCTTCGCCCAAACAACTGCCAGTGCCGGTGCAAACTTTATAGCCCATCAATTTTGCCTGCGGAGCCACGCCATGAATCTTGACGTCGTCGGCCGTGCCGGGAATCTTGTCGTTGCCGGGAGCAGAGGCGAGATATGCCGGGAATCTTGTCGTTGCCGGGAGCAGAGGCGAGATAGCCCGCGATGTCTGCGGCACAGTGAGTGCCGTGACCGAAATCGTCAACGGTGCCGGTGAACGGCAGATAGTAAGCGATCTTTTGGTTCGTGTTCACGGCTGCGACTGCAGGGCCAACGCCCAAACGCGGAGGCGTCGGATCGCCGCCAAACATCGCGTGCGTCCAATCGATCCCCGTATCAATCACCGCGACGTAAACACCCTGGCCTTCGTTGCCGTCGGGAAACGACGCGAACGGAGTCAGGTCATTCGGATTGCTGCCGTACAGACGCGGCGCATCGATGTAATCGACGCTCTTCGAAAGGTCGACGTGGTAGTAGCGATTCGCATCAATCTTCTTCACCTGGGGCATCGACTTGAGGGTCGCCAGCGCCGACTGTGGCACCGTCAGGCCCACCGCGTTCAGCACCAGCGTGTAACGATACTGGACCGTGGCGGCTGTATTTCCGTCAAAGCCTTTGATGTCCACAGAGTCGAGAGAGAAGTTCACGCCCTGGTTCTTTAGCGCGCTCAGAAACTGATCCTGACTGGCGCGCAAACCGTCCCGGTACGCCTGCAGTTGATCTGAGCTGACGCTTCCGCCCGCTTTTTCGGTCTTGGCTTTATAGACTGCCGCCGAATCGTCCTTCAATTCTACGATCACCGAAGTCGTACCAGTGTCGACCGCGGCGCGCGAGCCGGCGACCTGGTAAAGCGCCGCCGTGACAATCGCGAGAATTGCGAGCCCTAAACAAAAGCGAGATTTTGTGATGCTATTCAACATGTCTGCCTCCCGAAAGATTTGGAAAATTCTGTCTTGCTATGCAGACAATCTAGCGAACCACTCTTGAGAAATACTTGAGCGGGCAGAACCCTGAGCGGGCAGAACCCACGTTTTCACCTCTAAATACGCGGATTTTGCTTGATTTTTGCTGGTTGAGGAAAACTTGAGGCTGCGTGTCAGTCTGGGCGACCGTGTCGTCGGCGGTCTAAGTCAGGGTCTGTTTCTCTGTGCCGGCATCGGGCTGGTTGGTAAGTGCAGCTTGCCTTTGCATTTCTTTCAGAGTTTCCGGAATGAACGCAGTGATCTGATGCGTGGCGCTGTCACCATCAGCGAACGTCTGATACAGAGTAAAGTCAGGCAGGGACAAACAAGTCAGCGGAGATTGAAGGTTGTAGCCGGTGTCGATGCCGATCGCGCTGTTAAAGAGATAAATGCCGTGACGGCCCAGGCGGCCACGCCATGGCAAGAGCGGGGTCGGGGTGTGGCCAAAGACACAGGGCTTGCCGTAATAGCTTTTGTAGAAGTCTTCGTCGCGCGTCCAAAGCAGGGCCTGGGACGAGCTCTCACTCGGGTGCTTTCCTTTTTCCAAACCTGCATGAACGTAAATCGCGTGATCGTCTTCGTGATAAAGCGGCAGTTGCCGCAGGAAGTCGATCTGATGAGCAGGAAATTTTTCTTTGATTAGCTCGCGCGCGCTGTCGAAGTCAGCGTCAGTGCGCAGCCGTATAGGCCTCGCAGTGTACTGTCTGAAGGTCTGGTCACTCCCGGTCGCCGTAGACATCCAAATCAGGCTGGCCGCATCGATAAAATCCAAAAGCATCTGTTCGTGGTTGCCGCGCAGGCAAATCACCTTCTCCGGATTTTTCTGGCAGAGATTCAGCACGTGCTCGACGCAACCCGGAACGTCCGGACCGCGATCAATTAGATCGCCGAGGAAGACCAGGGTGTCCGTAGACGGATCGCGCGGCAGCATTTCGAGCAGACCGTAAAGCTGCGCGCAGCGTCCGTGAATGTCGCCAATGACGAAGGTCTTCATAGGTGGAAGTTCCCTCCCGCTGGGAGAGGGATAGGGAGAGGGGTCTGTGCCGACTCTCGCCTTCACTATCTTAGTTCCCTCTCCCTCTGGGAGAGGGTTAGGGAGGGCCTGCGTACAGCGTCTCCCTTATTATTTTTCTCTGTCGCACAGCAAGAGGGCTCTGTGCTCGAGAGTCTCAAGCTTCCCACCCTCACCCCTAGCCCCTCTCCCAAATTGGGAGAGGGGAATAAGAAGGGATTCCAAAACTGGGTACTACAAGCCCGCTCCCCCGACCCCTCTCCCAGTGGGGAGAGGGGAGAAAACCAGTGATCTCATCGAGCACTTTCTCAGTGTCGTTGAGAATCTGCTCATTTGTGAACCGCAGCACGCGCAAGCCGTGCGCGATCATGTAAGCGTCGCGATTTTGGTCGTGATGCCATTGCTCGTTTGGTTGATGCACTGGTCCGTCGCACTCAATCACTAATTCCGCTTCGTGACAATAGAAGTCTGCGACCTAATCGCCAAACTGATGTTGTCGTCTGAACTTGAATCCGAGTAACCGACGATTCCGAATTAATTCCCAGAGGAGCGCTTCAGCGGATGTCTGTTCGGCTCTAAGTTCGCGAGCAAGTTCCTTTAAGCCCGAAAACTGGTATCCGCCACGGTATTGTCGTGCCTTCCTCACTGTGTCGTTGGCTTTCTCAGTCGCTGGCAAAGCGGGAACTTATCAAGCGCGCGCAACGCCACTCAGATCTCCTCGTCCAGCGACATGGGTGTAACGATCGATCCTACAATTCGTTGATACTCCGGGTCGTCACGCAACGAATCCCAATTCCGGTCGCGGTCAAACCATGGCTTGTTTTCATTTCCCAGTTCAATCGCGCGGCGCAGCCACTGCAGCGCTTGATCGCGTTCGCCTTCCATGGCGTAGGCGGACGCCAGCCAGTAAGCCGCGTCGTGATCCGTGTCCGCGGTCTTAATTACTTCGTCGGTGATCTGTTCGCGCGCTTCATCGTGCCAACCGAGCGCGCTCAGGAAGGTCGCATAGATCGGCCGGATGCCATCGAGTTGCGGTTGCTGTTCCAGCACTTGCTCGAGAATCTCCGCCGCTTTAACCGGTTCGCCACGATAGTAGAGAGCCCGAGCCCGGAAAGTTCTAAGTAAGCAAACGCGCGCGGTTGTAGCTGACGACGACCCGCTCAGCCGGATTCAAACGCGCCATGCGATCGAAACTGCGCAGCGATTTGTTGTAGTCACCGTCGAGACGCGCCAGCACCCCGCGGGCAAAGTGCACGCCGACGTCGTTGGGTGCTTCCTGCTTCAATTGATCGGCGGCGCGCCGAGCTTTTTCCTTTTCGCCCCGGGACAGGTAGATGAACACCATGTGCATGCGCGGCTCGATTAAATGAGGATCGAGCGCCAGCGCCTTTTCGAACGCGGCCTCGGCCTGCGTGTGATCGCCGGGCTCGCCAAAACCTTTCATCACGCGATTGGCATAAGCGCCGCCCAACGCGCTATGCGCCAAAGCAAAAGAAGAATCGAGATAAGCCGCCCGCTGAAAATGCTCGATGGCTTCGTCGACGTCTTTGCGCGCGATAGTGTGATAGACGTAACGGCCCATGCAATCGCGGCCGCGCAGATACTCTTCGTAAGCTTCGGCATTCGCAGTCTTCGGCTGTTCCAACCAGACCTTCTCGGCAGACGTCAGTTCCAAACGCAGGCCATCGCAAATCTCCTGCGTGATCGTGTCCTGCACATTGATGATGTCGGTGGCGTCTGCGTCGATCTTGTCGCTCCAAAGCAGATCGCCGGAGTCCACGTCGACCAGTTGCGCAGTCACGCGAATCCGATCACCCGCGCGCAGAAAGCCGGCGGAAAGGACCGCGGCGACGCTCATTTCGCGTCCGGCCTGCCGCGGATCGGTTTGCACGCCCTGATACTTAACGATTTCGGAGGAGGGCCGCACCACCAGCGAACGAACGCGCGCGAGTTCCGTGATCACCGCGTCGGCGAGTGAGAACTCGTAGAAACTGGATTCCGAATCGTTGCTGAGATTCTTGAAAGGAAGAATAGCGACGCTTTTGCGCTCGCGGTCGCCGACGCTCGTTACCGGCGTGTCGTGCACCGGCCGGTCGGAAGTCGACATGCGTTGAGTCGCGGTTCGCTCGCCGGTTACGCTGCGCAGCCAGCGCAATGCGCGGCCCATGCGCCCAGTGCCCGGAAGATGACGAGGCGTCACGTGCGTGATGGGTGCGAATTCCTGAACGCCTACGGACTCGACCTCGCGCAGCACCGCGCGTAAATCGTCGCGCAGCTCGCCGACTTTCTGATAACGCTGCTTTGGATCCTTGGCCAGCGTGCGATCGAGAATCTGTTGCAGCTGGGGCGGCGCTCCGCCCGGGCGCGCCTCAGACAGCGGTTCGGGTTCGTCATAGAGCACTGCGTGACGCACGTCGACACTGGTCTTTCCCCGAAAAGGCCAGCTGCCCGTCAGCATTTCGTAAATCAGCACTCCAGTCGAGAAGATATCCGCCCGCGCATCGACTTTATCGCCGCGCGCCTGCTCGGGCGCCGCATAGGTAGCGGTGCCGTACGGAATGCCGAGTTCGGTTAAGTCAGTGTGATGAATTCCACCCGGACCTGTGCCTTCACCGTCCATAAGTTTTGCCAGGCCAAAGTCCAGGACCTTCGCCTGGCCGGACGGTGTGACCATGACGTTGCCGGCCTTGATGTCACGATGAATGATGCCGCGCGAGTGCGCTGCATCCAGCGCATCGGCGACTTGAATCCCAATTGAAAGCGCGCTGCGCAGATCGAGCGGCCGTCCGTTAACCAACTCGCGGACGTTTTTCCCTTCGACATATTGCATCGCGATGAAGTGAACGCCTTCGATGTCGTTCAAATCAAAAATGGTGCAGATGTTCGGGTGATCAAGCGCCGACGCCAGTCGCGCTTCGCGCTCGAACCGTTTGAGGTTGGCTTCTTTGACGGTCAGTTCCGGCGGTAAAACCTTGACGACGACCGCGCGTCCCAGCTTGGTGTCGGTCGCCTTGTAAACTGTTCCCTGCCCGCCGGCGCCAATCTTTTCGAGGATTCGGTAATTCCCAAGTTTTGCGCCGATCATTACTAGCCCTATTAAACTCTCACCGAGCGATGACTGCAACCGAAGCGGTTAAAGTTTGGAGTACCGACTTCAGTCGGAACGCTATCGCCGATAAAGGCGGACTTCTAGCTTCGCGGCAAGCACGACGTCAGTACCGGGAGCGGTAGCGACCGGGTTTGAGCCCAGCAAGCGACTCGGGATCGAAAAAGCGACCCGGTCGCTACTCTATATATGAAAGGGCGCCCCAGGGGTGATAGCTTGGAGTTGTTCTACGACTTCAAGTTTGACACCGAAGGAGAGCCCTATGAAAACGTATTATGTGGGAATGGACGTGCATCGAGCAAGTA
>WNFR01004913.1_pt1 | contig 13713 bp, 11 predicted proteins | sample 5400221 | NCBI WGS metagenome assembly WNFR01 (sample SAMN13153357, study PRJNA577476) | soil metagenome | isolation source: 40 cm soil under Madrone tree | place: USA:California | collected 2016-06-14
ACTTGGTTACGCTGAATTCCATGGATTGGCTTTCCTCACGTGCGGTACCGGTTCCCGTCATGTAGCTTTCCCCCGCTGAAATAACCCGCTGACGTACTGTACTCGCTTTTTTGCCAAGTATAAAGCGCGCAGGTGGCCCTGCCGCTGTGGAAATGCAGCGGTCTGAGGATTTCCTGCGGTGCCTGCGTGGACTGGAGAAATGAGGATTTTCACAGACACAAGAACTTTCATAAAAGCTGTCAAAGAAAATTACACTCATAAAGCTTGTTGTTGTGATGAGCGCTGTGGATTGGTGGAAATGTTCGCGGACGCTTGCTCCGCTTGAAGATTCTTCCACTGGTGTCACGTGGATTTCCGGGCGCAATTGAGGAAAAAGAATGGTGCAGCCATGGATTGGCTAATATGCTCCACGCGCGTGCACAATTGATCCGCAAGTTTCCCACGCGATGTTCACATGTTCCCAACAGAGTTTCCGCGTGACGAAAAATGCCCCCAAGCATCCTACACTGCAGGGAATGAGAACGGGAATCCACACTGAGATCTGTCTGAGTTCCATTCTGCCGCTGCATTCTTGCGGAGAGGAGACAAATTATGTCGAGAGTCTTGATTACAGGAGCGAATCGCGGGCTGGGACTGGAATTCGTCCGACAGTACGCGGCAGATGGATGGGATGTGATCGCGACCTCGCGCAATCCCGAAAAGAGCCTGGAATTACAGCAACTTGAAAAGAAGAACAGCAAGCTGTCCTTGAAGGTCCTGGATGTGACCAGCGGCAAATCGGTCGAAACGCTTGCGCGCGCCTTAAGCGGCCAGGTGATAGATTTACTTGTCCTGAATTCAGCCATCTACACGCGAAACGGAAACAAGATCGGGGAGATTGATTTTGAAGCGTGGCGCGAGGCAATTGAAACCAATTTGCTTGGAGCGGTCCGAGTTGCCCAAGCACTGCTCGAAAATGTTGCCGCCAGCAAGCAGAAACAAATTGCGGCAATCAGCACCGGAATGGGCTCAATGCAGGCGCTACCATCCACCATTGGTTTTGGCGCAGTTTATCAGTACAGGACGAGCAAGACAGCTTTAAACATGGCCATGTCCATCCTGGCCAAGGAACTGGAGCCGCGGGGCATCAGCGTGGTGATATTCGACCCAGGGTGGGTAAAAACGGATATGGGCGGACCGAACGCAGCCTTGACCCCGGAACAGAGCATCGGAGGGATGCGCAAAGTCCTGGCCGGGAACCCCATGGATTTGACCGGGAAATTTGTAGGCTACGACGGCGGCATACGGCCGTGGTAATCGGAGGATTAGAGAATTGATCTGCACGCAAAAACAAAGGGCCCGCTATTACATTCGGCGGGCCTTTGCTTTAAGGATAAAAGCAGATGCTACTGCAGAGCGTCCATCAAGCGGGTGATGGTCCGGTTGAGTTCCTTGTCCGAGCGGCGCAATTCTTCAATCTTGTTTATGGAGTGAAGGACGGTGGTGTGATGCTTGCCCCCGAATTGCCGGCCGATCTCGGGGAGCGACGCGGTGGTGAGCTGCTTGACGATATACATGGCTACCTGGCGCGGGAAAGCGATGGCGCGGGTGTTGCTGCGCACTTTCAGGTCCTGTTCGCGCAGGTTGAAATGCTCGCTGACGCGCTTCTGGATCAAGTCGATGGTGACGCGTTTTTCCTGCGACGCAATGATATTGCGCAAGACCTGCTGCGCAGTGGTGAGCGAGACGATGGTTCCTGTCAACGAAGCGTAGGCCATCAGGCGGGTAAGAGCGCCCTCGAGCTCGCGCACGTTGGACTTAATGGCGCGGGCGATGTACTCCGCCACGTCGTCGGGCAGATGGAAGCGATCGTTCTCAGCCTTCTTCTGGAGGATGGCGATTTTCGTCTCCAAGTCGGGCGGCTGAATGTCAGCGATTAATCCCCATTCAAACCGTGAGCGCAGACGCTCTTCGATCGAATTGATGTCCTTTGGCAGGCAGTCCGAAGAAATGACGATCTGCTTCTGCTGTTCATAGAGGGCGTTGAAGGTGTGGAAGAACTCTTCCTGGGTGCGCTCCTTACCGGCGATGAACTGGATGTCGTCCACGAGAAGCACATCCACGGTGTGGAAACGATCGCGAAAGCTGATCATGCGATCGAAGCGCAGGGAGTTGATGACTTCAATGGTAAATTTTTCGGCGCTCACGTAGCTCAGGCGCATGGCCGGATTGCGCTTCTTGATGGTGTGCCCGATGGCGTGCATCAAGTGGGTCTTGCCCATGCCCACGCCGCCGTAGAGGAAGAGCGGGTTATAAGCTTTGGAAGGCTGCTCGGCGACCGCGCGCGAGGCTGCATGGGCAAACTCATTGGATTTGCCGACGACAAAGGAGTCGAAGGTATAGCGCGTGTTCAGTTGATGATCGCTACTTTCAAAATCCAGCTTGGCCTGCTTGGTGCCGTTGACGGCGGGAGGGGCCTGGACGGGTTCTTCCTCGGTGCAGACGTACTGCACTTTCATCTGAGGGGTACCCATCTGGTGAAAGACGGCTTTTACAATTTCACCGTAGGTGCGGGTGAGCACCTGGCGGAAGACGGTACTGGGGATTTGGACATACAGGGTGTCTCCTTCCGCGCGATTGAGCCGGGTAGGCTGAAACCAGGTGGAGTAGGTATTGATGCTAACCCTGGATTTGATCAAATCGAGGAACTTATCCCAGAGATTCTGCACTTCTTTTTCACGTCCAATTTGGGTAGCTGTCGTCATCAGAAAATGCCAAACCTAGACCATTTCCACAGGTGTGAAAAAACTGTGGAAAGCTAATACGCCCTAAAGCTTCAAGCCTTGGAGTTCTTTCCCGCGCCGGAACGATTGGTCGTTGCCCCTGTGGACCTGCGCGGTCCTTTCAGACCTGCTGAACCAAGCACCATTGCTTTCAAACTGCGTTGGATTCTCGCGCACTGTTCCGGTGGGAGCAAGCGAAAAATGCGCGAAGGGGTTCAACGAAGTTCACATGCCATGCACAACTTTTCCACAAGCACGGGAATAGTGCAAGTGCTAAGAAAATCATAGATTTTGACCGGGAAAATCACGGTTTACGCGCGACGAAAAATATGATTGCACCGTTTCAGTGCAAAGCGACCTGAGGAAAACGCGGTGAATTTCGATCAAGGTTTTCGGTCCGGCCGGGCGAATTCGTACACGCCGAGCGGATCGGCGCCGATGAGCAACCGGTCTTCCTCGACAAGGAGGACGCTGGCTTCGATGCGCGCGCCGTCCTTGGTGTAAATCTGATACTCGGAACGCCGGTTTCCATCCTTGTCAAAGTGGAGCAGCGTGTTGTGCAAGGCGAGCCAAAGGTCGCCGTTGACAGGATCCACGCCGAACGCGGTGAGGATGGGCCGGAGGGACGGAGGCTCCGTCCGTTTTTCCTGGCGTTCAATTTCCCTGCGTCGAGCGCGAGCCTCGGAAAATGCTTCGATACTCGTAAATTGAAAATCCTGTTTGGCGAATCCGAACCGGTCGTACTGGCGGACCAACGACTCGGGCAGGTAGGTGTATCCGTAGTAGATATGGCCTTCGGGATCGGAAGCCAACCGGCCAATGCTCACGTAGCGGTTGAGGTCATTGCGCTCCGAGATTTGTTCCGGATCGCCAAATTCGCGGGCAACTCGGCCTGTAGGGCCGAACACGGTGACGAGATGGAGGCCACGCGGAGCGGTCACCGCCACTTCCCCTTCAGGGAGCGCAGCCAGCGAGGTTGGGGAATTAAATTGCATCGAGCGGAGAAGGGCGCCCGCGGGAGAAAAGACGGTTACGAGATTGTAGCCACGATCCGCGACGTAGAGATTGCCCTGGGCATCCACGTCACAGTCCTCAGCATAAGAAATGGGCGGATTGGCAGCTTTGTCGGAGGCAGGGGAAGCTAGAGGTGCGCCAATAACGGTCAATTGCTTTTCCTGGGCATCGAAAACAGCGATGCCTACATTGGGGGAGGCGAGAAGATAGTATTTGCCGTCCCGCCCATGGCGAAGGGCGCGAAGCCCCGGGCCGATGGAGGGGAAGACCCTGCGGCGGGCCATGAGTTGATCGTCTACTTCAGATGCTGTGGAAGCCAGCCCAGGAGCGAGGACACAAGTAGCCGCCGCGGCGGCGAGGAATTTTCCAAATTTCCGATGCATGGTCTTTCAGATTACCGCAGGCGCTCCGCGGTTGCCTCTCTGTTTGACATGTTGCAGCGAAGCTGCGAAAAAGCCCAAACGATCAATCAATACGCAAGCGGAGGCGCTCGATGGATTTAGCTGCGAGGCGGCCGGCTTCATTGCGCGGAGCGGTTTCGTCCGTTTCGATGAGCACCGCATTCATTTGAATATCGCCGGTGGCCACTTCGAAGCGCGCGGGCAGACCGTCGAGAAACTTCTTGATAATTCCCACGCGATCCATGCCAATCACTCCGTCGTGCGGACCGGTCATGCCAACATCGGTGATGTACGCGGTTCCTTTGGGCAGCACGTGCTCATCCGCGGTGGCAACGTGCGTGTGTGTTCCGACCACCGCGGTGACGCGGCCGTCGAGATACCATCCGAGCGCGATTTTTTCGCTGGTGGTCTCCGCGTGAATGTCCACCAGGATGAAGGCAACGTCTGGGGGTAGTTTGGCCAGTTCCTCGTCCGCTTTCTTGAACGGGTCGTCGTTAGGCGCAAGAAATACGCGGCCCTGCAAGCTGAGCACAGCGAATTTCACGCCCTTTTTCGACTCCCCCACAAACAAGCCACCGCCGGGATTGATAGCGGCAAAATTTGCCGGACGCAGCAGCCGGGGCTGATGGGGAATGTATTCCAGAATTTCCTTGCGATCCCAACTATGGTTTCCGCCTGTGAGCACTTCTATGCCGAGGCCCAGGAGCTCTTCGGCGATTTTCGGGGTGATGCCAAAGCCGGAGGCGGAATTCTCGCCGTTGGCGATCACCAGATCAATTTGCTTGTGCTGCACAAGGTCGGCGAGGCGCTCCTGAACGATGTGGCGTCCGGGAGAGCCGACGATGTCGCCGATGAAAAGGGTGCGCATGAGTAAAGAAGGCAAACACTAACCAGCAATCAGATAGCAGGAAGCAAGAACCGCGCACCATGTCACTTGCGGATAGCGGGCTACGGATCACTGTAAACAGCAAAAAAGAGCGGACTGCTTGGCCGTGGGCAGCTAGGCCGTGAACCTCTGAAATAGGTGGGTACCACGAGCCGGCCATTAGGCTTTCCTGCCCCGGCCGCGAGTTTCGCTGGAAACCCGCCGGCGGGACAGGCCGTGCACACAAGCCGACTATCCGCAGCACCCCAGAGATTCGTTACGGTTCAAACGGCGTTCGCAACCACACCTGCTTCGAAGTACCGCTCCGCCGTCTATTATCCTCTCTCAGGTAAATTCCGTCCAATCGGCGGCGGGAATCTCCGGCACAATTCCTGGCAAAGCAAGCTAGCCGAAGTGCCGATAGCCGTCCCAAAACTCGCGCCAGGGCTTTTTTAGGCCTCGGCAGACGTAGATGTCCGGATGATAGACAGTTTCCTCGTTTTCCACGCCCAGCCGGTTCCAGGAGTGGGCCGCGACCCGGCAGGAAGTGAAGTTCTCTGCCAGGAAACCAGCGGAATGCCCCAGAACAATCAGCGTATCCGGCGGCGGATCGCCATAGCCTCGCGCCCAGAAGGAATTGACGCCGCTGATGACGGGAGGAAGTCCGTACTTTGGGCCGAAAAGGTTGATGGCACCGGCCTCGCCGTAATTAGCGGCGAGGATTCCGACATGTGCGCGTTGATCAGGGGGAAGAGTGTCGCGCACCTGAGCAACGGTTTCGACCAACTCCGGCCAGCCGATTTCTTCGACAAAATCACCTTGAATTTTGCTGGCGACGTCCCACCATTTCGAATGGACCGGGGCGAGCGGCAAGGCCAGCATGGCAGCCATCACGATGTCCGCAGTCAAGACGAGCAACGCAACGGCACGGAGCACGGCGGCCCAGCCGCGGTTCAGAGAGGCCAGCCAACTCTCTCCCCACACGCTTCCCGCGGCATAAACCATCGGATAAGCCGCGGCGAAATAATAGGCGCGGCCCTTTAGAATCACGAAGAGCACCAGGGGAACAATGAACGTCCACCCAATGGCACGGAGACGCTTTCCGGCCTGCGCGAGCAAGGAATAGTAAAGGCCGGCCAGGCAAAGCGGGAACGCCAGCAGAGTCATCTCTAACTGTTCCGGCAGAAAATTCTTTGTTCTGCCCTGACGGACGTCGCGCTCGTGGATGTGCTTTAGAAAGTCCAGCGAGATGAAATGGTTTTGCGCTTGCCAGAGCAAGTTGGGGAGGAAAATCAGGATGGAGAGTGCGACTCCATACCAGAGCCATTTGCTGCGCAGGTATCGCCGCGCATCGGTGAAGAGAACTCCCGCGACAATACCAACGGCAAAAACTCCCATGGTGTATTTCGAAAGCATGCCGAAACCGATCGAAGCCCCGATGGCGAGCCACCAGCGCGGATCGTCGGACATGAGCAGACGCACTATGAAGTAAGCGGCAAGCACCCAGCAGAGATAATCGAAGGAAACGTATTGCATGAGTGCGCCGCCGCCGAGGCAGAACGGCACCCCGGCGAACGCGGTGACAAGCTGGGCGCCACGGCCTCCGCCCATCTCTTTAGCCATTAGGCCCGTGAGCACAAGAGCGACTGCCTGCGCGAGCGCCGCAAACAGGCGAAAGCCGGGAAGCGTCGGTCCGAAGAGAATGAGCGATATTCTCCCGAAAAACGGAGTGACCGGCGGGTAGGCGACGTAGCCCCAGGCAAGGTGACGCGCATCGTCGAGCGTGGCGAGTTCATCCCGATGGATGCCATAGCGCTGGCCCACAAGAATGTGAACGATAACCGTGACAAGGGCGAGGTAAATCAGCAGCGCGGTATCGCCAAACCAAAACGAATCGCTCACTGTGTTTTTGGAATTGCCAGGCCGTTGATCAGGAGAAATGTTCGCGGGCAATGCGGGAGTCTCCCGGAAGAAATTTTCAGGTCCTTCTGAGTGCACAAATCATAGCAGCAGAGATGCATGCCGTGGGGACGAATCAAATTCAATCACGATTCGGTCAGGGCTTTGGTGGAGGAGCAGCCGGAGCTTGTTCCTTTGGAGGTGCCTTGGGCTGTTCCTTTGGCTGCTCTTTCGGAGCATCTTTCGGGGCTTCCTTCCCATGTTCTGTCGGTTCTACCTTGGGGGCCGCTTTCGGCTCGATCGAAATGAGTTCTACATCGAAAATGAGCGTGGAATTCGGGCCGATGGGAGAGCCGGGAGCGCCGCGCTCACCGTATGCGAGCTCCGAAGGGATATAGAGTTGCCACTTGGAGCCGACGGGCATGAGTTGAATCGCTTCCGTCCAACCCTTGATGACCCCGCCAACGGGAATCTTCAGAGGTTCGCCGCGCTTATAGGAACTATCGAATTCGGTATTGTCCACAAGAGTGCCGCGATAGTGGCAGAGTACAGTGTCTTCCGCCGCTGGCTTGGGACCGGTGCCTTCTTTGATGATTTTGTACTGAAGGCCGCTGGGGAGGGTGACTACACCTTCCTTGGTCTTGTTTGCGGCGAGGAAAGCATCTCCGGTTTTCTTATTTTCGACAGCGGCAGCCTTGGCCTTTGCCTCTTCCTTCGTACGGACTTCCGATTGCAATTCCGTGAGGGCCGCCTTGGCCTCATCATCGGTGAGCAGGAGTTTATTGCCGGCGAGCGCGTCTTTCAATCCGCGTGCCAACACGGCCGGATCGATTTCGACAGAGTCCCGCTTGAGATTCTTGCCGATGTTCATGCCGATAGCGTAGCTGGCCTTCTGACTCTGCGTTTTCAGAGTGAGAGGCGCGGGAGTTTTCGCAGTGGCCGAGGCGCCGGTTTTTGGCGCCGGCGTTTGAGCGGGTTTTGCCGCAGTGGCAGGTTTCGCCGCTGCAGGCGGGGTTGAAGGTGAGTTCGCGGCCGGAGTCTGCTGTGCCGGAGTGCCGGCGGCCAGGAAAAGTCCCGCGGCGGCGAGAGAGGTTGCGATAAATGTTGTTTTAGGCATAGGGAACTATTGTGGCATCCCCAACGCTGGAGGACAAATTGAAAGCGGCGCCGGGTGCGACTCGCGCGTAACTGGAGCCTTCGCTACAATGGCTTCGCAACTGAGGAGACGACAGCGATGAATTACCGGCGGTTTGGGCGGACGGGGTGGAACGTCAGCGAAATTGGCTACGGCATGTGGGGGCTTGCGGGCTGGACAGGGTCCGACGATGGGGAGTCCATGGCGTCGCTGCGCCGCGCTATCGAGCTTGGCTGCAACTTTTTTGATACCGCGTGGGCTTACGGGGATGGAAAAAGCGAACAGATACTTGGAAAGATCGTCCGGGAGTTCAAGGGGAATACCTCCGTCGGCGGGCCCGACAAACATCTGTATGTTGCCACAAAAATTCCGCCCAAGAATCGCCGCTGGCCGAGCCGCCGCGACTTTACGCTGGATGATTGCTACCCACCGATGTATATCGAGGAATATATCGAGAAGAGTCTGAAAAACCTGGGACTCGAGACGATCGACCTGATGCAGCTTCACACCTGGGAAGACCGCTGGCTGAACGATGAACGGCTGCCGCGGGCGATTGAGAACATGAAAAAGAGCGGGAAAGTGCGCGCCTTTGGGCCGAGCATGAACCGCTGGGAGCCGTCCAATGGCATCCGCGCGGTGCTGGAAGGACATGCCGAGGCGGTGCAAGTGATTTACAATATTTTCGACCAGAATCCGGAAGATGCGCTGTTTCCTATCTGCCGGATGAAGCAGACTGCGGTGATTGCGCGGGTGCCGTTTGACGAGGGGACACTGACCGGCACTTTGACGCTAGATTCCAAGTGGCCGCCGGGCGACTGGAGAAGTACTTATTTTGTGCCGGAGAATTTGAAGGCCAGCGTGGAGCACGCGGAGGCGCTGCGCCCGCTGATGCCGCCGGGCAGCACGATGGCGGAAATGGCGCTGCGTTTTATTTTGAACAATCCCGATGTGAGCACGACCATTCCAGGGATGCGGAAACTGAAAAACGTGGAAGCAAATATTAAGACAGGGGATTCTGGGCCACTGCCGGCGGACTTGCACAAGAAATTGCGAGCGCACCGGTGGGACCGGAATCCGACGACGTGGTCGCAATAATTGAGAGCCGGTCCACGAGGGCCAGTACAAGAGGAAACGATGAGTGCCAGCATAAAGGTTGAGATTTTCCACCAGACGTATCCGATCCAGGGTGATCTGGACGAGGTGTACATTCGCCGCATCGCGTCTTACGTGGATGAGAAGATGAAGGCGATTTCGGAGATGTCGTCGACGATTGATACGCAGAAAGTGGCGGTGCTGACGGCGCTGGCGATTGCGGACGAATTGCACCGGTTGCGGGAAGAGCGCGGCGAGCGCGAGGAGATTTTGAAGGAACAGGCGGAACGGTGCTTGACGCTGGTGGAGCGGGCACTGCGGAAGACGGAATAAGAAAGGATTTAACGCAGAGTTGGCTGAGGAAGCGCGCCCTTCGCAAAATGCCCTCAGGGCAAGCAGAGGACGCTGAGAAGAGTAAGGCAAGATTAACTGGCGCGGAGAGCAGCGCCGAGTTGTTTTTCCAATGCGGCGACGATACGAGCGGAGAAATCGTTGATGTGCGTTTCGGTCAACGTGGCTTCGCGGCTCTGGAAAACAACCCTCACGAGAAGTGAGTATTTTCCCGCGGGGACATTCTTGCCCCGGAAAAGGTCGGCGGCTTCGACGGAAACGATTTCCGGGATGCCGAGCGATTGAATGGTTTGCTGCATCTGGGCAAAAGTGACGCCATCCGCCAGGAAGAGAGAAAAATCCCGCTCGACGCCGGGGAAGCGCGGCAACGGCTCGTAGCGGCGATTGTTCTTTGTTCCGTAATACATGCAGTAGAGCGGCCCGAGACTGATCTCCGCGAGAAAAGCATCCTGCCGAAACTTGAACTTTTCAGCGACGCGCTTGGAGAGTTGGCCCGCCGCCCCGAGCGCAGGTCCCGATTCCTTTCCCAGGGAAATCGCGCCGCGGCGTGCGGAATTCAACCAGTCAGGGCCACCGTGTTCCCACCGAAGACCGCCGGAAAGGGCGCCGATGGCATCAAGGTCGCCCTTAAGATCGGCAAAAGTATAATCGCGCGGCGAATCGTACAGAGCTTGAGGGCGCGCGGCACCGGTCGCGCCAATTGAGAGGACGCGCGTTTCGACGGCCTTACCTTCCACGAAGCGGTAGTGGCTGCCAATTTCGAAGAGGCGCGCGTTGCGCTGGCCGTGATTCAAATTCCATTCAATCGCGGAGGCCATGGTAACCGCGGCCGTGGATCTTAGAACGCCGGCCTCCTCGGAGAGCGGATTCGCGAGCTTTGCCGGAATAGCATCATGCGGGCGGAAGAGTTCGTTGCGTTCTTCGGCGACGTGCGGAATGGTCAGCACTTCGTGATAACCCAGGCCAATCAGCCGTTCTCGAAGGCGAGTTTCGGCTTCGTAATGCGGCAGGCGGGCTGCTCCTGAGCGAGATGCGGGGAGCCGCGCCGGAAACTTGTCGAGGCCATGGACGCGGGCGACCTCTTCGATGAGATCAATTTCGCGCTCCACGTCGGCGCGCCATGACGGTTGGGTGCACTCCCAGGCGGCGAGCAACGAATTTGCCGCGCCACGGGTCTGATCCACGCGCACGGGAGCGAAGCCGAGGGCGGAAAGAATGGTCTCGAGGTCCTTGTCCGGCACATCGGCGCCCATTATGCGCAAAAGCTCGGCGCGCGTGATGATGATTTTCTTTGCCGCGCGCTTGCCTGGATAGACGTCCACCACGCCCGAAAGAAGTTCCCCGCCGGCGAGCTGCAAAATAAGCTCTGCTGCGCGGCGAGAGGCGAATTCGGCCATTTCGGGATCGGCGCCGCGGCCGAAGCGCGTGCTGGCTTCGGTGTGCAACCGCAAAGAACGGGCCGCGCGGCGAATGGAGATGGGGTCGAACCAGGCGCACTCGATCAGCACGTTTTTTGTGGAGAAAGAAATTTCCGTTTCGGCACCGCCCATGATTCCGCCGATGCCGACGGGGCGGGAACCGTCGCCATCGCAAACCATGCAGGTGTTGGGATCGAAAGTGCGCTCGACGCCGTCCAGCGTCTTCATTTTTTCGCCGGCCTTTGCGCGGCGAACGACGATGCTGTGATCGCGAACGAGATCGTAGTCGAACGTGTGAAGGGGATGGCCCAGCTCCAGCATCACGTAGTTGGAAATATCAACGACGTTGTTGATGCTGGCGGTGCCGGCGGCTTCCAGGCGATCTTTCAGCCATTTGGGCGAAGGCTGAATCTTCACGCCGCGAATCACGCGCGCGGTGAAGCGCCCGCAAAGGTCCTGCGCTTCGATCTTGACCTTGACGACTTCACTGGCACGGCCGGTTTTGGATTCCGCGGGCTTGGGCGAATTGATTTTCACCGGGAGGCGGTAGACGGCGCCAACTTCGCGAGCAATGCCAAGCATACCCAGGCAGTCGGGGCGGTTGGAGGTAATCTCAGCGTCGATTACCGCGCCGTGAGCGCCGGTTTCGATGGAGGCTATATTGGTGCCGGAAAGAGCGAGGCGCGAGGCGACTTCTTCGGGCGAAGCGGCAACATCCGCAAATTCCTTCAGCCAGTTGTAGGAAACCTTCATGCGCTTGTCCTGTCGTAATCCAGTTTGCCCGCGTACACCCGCGTGCGGTACTCCATGTGGACCACGCCGCCCTTATGATGAGCGTCAAAAAGCCTGCGAAGCTCTTTCATCATCGGCTCGAATTGCGGATGCCCGGGGGGCGGCGCATACGAACTGCTGCGCAGGCGGCCGCTGAGCCCGTCAAAATCGAATTCCTGAAAATTGGGCAGCGAGTGCGACGTAAATTCATTGGCGCCGAAAAATTCCAGCATCTGTTCCGCGCGCGGGTAGCTTTCGCTGACGCGGGCATAGTCCGTGCCAAAGCGATTCAATAGCCCTTCGTACTCACGCAGGAATGCGGTTTCATCAAGAAGGCGCTCGTTCCAGATGACCAGGACGCGGCCTCCGGATTTCAAAATGCGATGAAATTCGTCACGCGCCGCGGGCATTTGAAACCAGTGGAACGCCTGGCCCGCGGCCACGAAGTCAACGGAATCGGAAGGCAGCGTGGTGGCTTCGGCGGAGCCCGCAATACTCTTGAAGTTCGGGTAACTGCCCAGAAACTCTTCGCCCGCCGCGCGCATTTCGGCATTGGGTTCAACACCCAGGACGCGATTGCCGAAATCGAGGAACAGCTTGCTGAGAAGACCGGTGCCGGAGCCGATGTCGGCAACAATGTGCTCGACGCGAAAATTGGTCCAGGTTTTCAGCAACGGCAGAATCTCCGCCGGATAGCCGGGACGGTAGCGAACGTAATCCGCCACGCGGTTGGAGAAGCGTTGCTTGGCGTCGGAGAAGCTCATGGAAACTGTTTCAGAAAGCGGACGTCGTTCTGGAAAAAGACCTGGATGTCGTCGATGCCGTATTTGAGCATCGCAAGGCGATCCATGCCCATGCCAAAGGCGAATCCGCTGACTTTCCGGGCATCGTAGTTCACGAAGCCATAAACAGCGGGATCGACCATGCCCGCGCCGAAGAGTTCGATCCAGCCGGAGCCTTTGCACTTGCCGCAGGTCGCGCCGGAGGCTCCTGTGCCGCTGCCGCCACAAAAAATACAAGAGACTGCGAATTCCACCGAGGGTTCTGTGAAGGGAAAATAGCTGGGGCGGAAACGCGTTTTCACGCTTTCGCCGAAAAACTGCTTCACGAAGTATTCGATCGTTCCGGTGAAATCGCAGAAGGTGATGTCCGTGTCGACAGCAAGGCCTTCAATCTGATGGAACACGAAGGAGTGGGTGGCGTCCGGATTGTCGCGACGGTAGACCTTGCCGGGCACGATGACGCGCACGGGCGGCTGGCGCTTTTCCATGGTGCGAATCTGTACGGGCGAGGTGTGCGTGCGGAGAAGCAGCGGTCCGGGTGCCCCCTTGGGCAGGTCCAAATAAAACGTGTCCATGTCGTCGCGGACGGGGTGATGCTCGGGAATGTTCAGCGCTTCGAAGTTGTAGTAGGCCGTTTCAATTTCCGGGCCTTCGACGACGGAGAAGCCGATGGAAAGGAAGATGTCCTCGATTTCCTGCATCACCGTGCGGACCAGATGGTGCGAGCCGATCGGTCGAATCACACCGGGGAGCGAAAGGTCGATGCGATCTTTCGCGGCGACGGCGGACTCGACGCCGCTCTCAACGGCAGCGCGCCTTGCTTCCATTTGCGCGTCAACGTGAGCGCGCAGTTCGTTCAATGCCGCACCGACGGAGCGCTTCAGATCCGAAGAAGCCGGCTTCAGCCAGTTGTCCGTAACCAGCGTGATCACACCGGACTTGCGGCCCAGCCAGGCGTCACGAAACGCTTTGAAGGATGCTTCGTCGGTGGCGCGAGAGGCTTCGGCATCGAATCGCGAACGAATTTCGGCGAAGAGGGATTGCAGGCCTTCAGCCGTGCTGATGCCGAGGGCAGCGAGAGTTTGCGAGAGCTTCGAATCCGGTGTCGACATTGGTTGCGATAAGAATATATCGCAGGGGCACGTTTCGCTGTGCCCCGCGACGGAATTATGCGCCGGCCGGAAGCCGGTGAAAGGAATCTAAGCCTTCTTGGCTGCGGGCTT